>Ga0080003_1000056_pt1 | contig 76854 bp, 76 predicted proteins | sample JossMetagenome_FD_69206 | JGI IMG/M metagenome (GOLD analysis project Ga0080003, IMG submission 69206) | Hot spring microbial communities from Joseph's Coat, Yellowstone National Park, USA - JC2_E (SPADES assembly) (version 2) | ecosystem: Environmental > Aquatic > Thermal springs > Hot (42-90C)... | reverse complement strand
CAAAAATGTAACTCTAAACAAGTTTCAATTCCTCATAGGTAGCGTAAAAACCAGAAAATGCAACAAATGTAATAATTACTTTTAGTGGTTTCAATTCCTCATAGGTAGCGTAAAAACATCAATTCCGAAAACCTCTTTAAACTCCTTCATCTCCAGTTTCAATTCCTCATAGGTAGCGTAAAAACCATCATACTTTCGGCATAAGCATATCATACAAAAAACAGAATTGCAAGTGTAAAATTTTAAAAATGCTGTTATCTAAACAAACACATTTTTTAAAAATCTGTCGATCCCCCCTATTTTTTTCCTTATCACCGATCGACAGAATTTTTCTAAATAAAGTTTATATTGTTCTTTTTATCTTTGCCTAACACGATTCTTTCAGTATATTTTTGAGATTCAAATGTATAAATAACTAAACTATCATTTTCATCTTCTTTTATGATTTTTGATAGACTACCTATTAATCTTTTTAATTGGGCTTCTGTTATATTCCCCTCAAAAACTGAATTTTGAACCCATACAAGGTACTCCCTGCACTTTTTAATCATTTTTGAACATCTTTTTTGGTCTACATCATAATACAGTATAACAAACATTTACCAATCCATAACAAAAGGTTTATATTCAGATTCTCCCATTAGAAACTTCTCTATTTTATAGCATTCTAGCCTTATGAGTCTTCTGTAGCTAACTTCTTTGTGTAAGTTTGAATGTTTTATTGTTTGATTTAATTTTTCTTCTAGGTTTCCTAAAAACTTTCTGCATCCAGATGGTTTCATTGTAATTGAGTTTAAATCTTTCTCAAAGTCATTTTCATCAATGATATTCTTATTTAAAACATTAAAAATAGTTCTGTCGCCTATTACGGGTTTGAAAATTTCTGCAATATCAAGGTTAAGAGAAAATCTTCTAAAGTTTGAAGCATGCAGATAACCTATCCTTGGATCTAAGTGAGTTTGATAGATTTCACTTAGACAAATTGTATATATTAGTGAATTAGAAAAGCTTATCAGTGCATTTATGTAATCTTTTGGCGGTCTTTTATTTCTTGATTCGAAAGCGAATTCTTTGTTATTAATAATCATAGGAAACGCGCTATAATAGAGTTGCTTAATTTTACCTTCTATTTGCATAAGGTTTTCTATTGTTATTTGGTTATCTATAAAAAACAGTGATTCTTCTATTTGACTGATAATACTATCTAGATTTTTTTGTCTTCTATCGTAGTATTTTAATATTTTTAATGAATTTTTAGTAGCCCCTTCTACAAACGCTTTTGCAAGTATTAATCTTTTATCACTCTCATAAGCATTTACTTGTTTTACAATCAAATAACCAGAATTATAATGTTCTCGTGGATAAAAACTACCAACATAATATCCGTAAAAGTTAAAAAAATGTACTATTATCTCTTTTTGAGTGAAAAATTCTAATACTCTTTTATTCAAATTTACTTCTCCAAAAATAAATATTTCTTTTATATTTTCTACTGGCAAAAACTTTTTATCTCCATCTTCTGTCTCAAAAAAGACTGTATTGTCTTTCCTTTGAACAGTACCGTTGTTAAAAATGTATACAGTTTCTTTCATTTTAGCCTAACAAAAACAAAATTCATAATGAGCACACTTTTGACAATACTTAATTTTGATAGCTAGTGGAGGTAGTTCTTCGTGTAATAAATTTTCAAGATTTTTAAGGTTATCTTCTATAAAATATATGTCCGCACTACTCAAAATTACTTCTAAACTCTTCCTTTCGGTTGGGATTTTTATGAGTCCTTTTACTTCTACTTCTTTAATTTTTAGCAAATATAGGTAGTATTTTAACTGCTCAATACCAGATTTCATTGAAGCAGAAGACTTTTTAACTTCAGCAACAAAATATTGGCCATTTTTCTTAGTAATCATATCAATTTTTGCCGATAAATCAGGAATATAAATCTCTTTTTTCTCTTTTAAAAATGTCTCCTGACTTATAAACCTGCCTATGTCTAAGTAAATATTTGATTGATCGGCTATCATTTGTCTTAGCATAAGCCACGCTTGCCTTTTGCATATAAGAAAAGCATTGTAAACTGAAGGTGAAAATAGCATTTTACCTCTTTAAAAAAAATTGTCATCAAGTCTTGCTGAAAAGCCAATGTCCTCTTTATAAAGCATTTTAGCATCATCTTTTTTTACTATTTTAAACGGACCTATTTCATCAAATGATTCTCTAAAATTATTAGCATCAGAACTTAGTTTAGGTAAACTAATAACATACTGATAAAATTGACTTTTAATTTCTAAAAATCTTTTTTTTCTTTCAAATATATTATTGATTTCATATATTTCTTTAAATTGATTTAAAATTCTTGAAGCATCTTCGTCTTTTTCAATAAATACGCTAAAAGAAGGTTTCTCGTCAATTAGACTAAAGTTTTTCTTAATATCTTCATATTCGAGTTTTTCAACGTTGTTTATAAGAGTGTTTGACTCATTGGTTGAAGAATTATTTTTTATTTCACTATAATATTTATCAATAATATCTATTAAATTAGACTCATCGAATATTTGTGTTTTTTTTAGAATTGACATTGTTCTATCTAAAGTTAGTCCTCTATAAATATACTCACAATCGAATTTATTTGATTTATTTTTTAGCCTAAACACATATACTTCTCCTTTAGATTTTTCATTATTTCTATTGCATCTACCGGCCGCCTGGATTATGTTATCAAAAGGTGCGAAATCTCTATACACTACATCAAAATCAATATCAACTCCTGCTTCTACTAATTGGGTTGTTACCAATATTTTTCGGCTTAAGTTTTGATTTTTAATCTGCTCAATTACTTTACTTCTATCTACAGGCAATACTCTTGATGAAAGAAAAAATAAATTACCATTGATATTTTGTAGTTCTTTGAGTTTATTAAAAAAATTTGTTGCACTTTTAATAGTATTAAAAATAAACATAAAATTCTTATCTGAATTTTCTAAAATGTGCTTCATAGTTATTTCAATAAGATTATCTATGCTAACTCCTTCAATATTATTTATTTTTTCAATATGATACCTATTAAAAGCTTTAAAAAATATTATCCTGCTACTTTGATCGACTAAATCTAATATCTCATTGTCTTTAAAAATAGCTGGCATAGTTGCCGTCATTACAATAATTTTACAGTTTAAAATCTCTCCTAAGTTTTTAAGAATATAATTTACTAGACCCCAATATTTGTAGGGCAATGTTTGAATTTCATCTAAAATAATTACAGAGTTAGCTATGTTGTGGAATTTTCTTAGGATAGAATTCTCGTTAGAAAGAAGAGTATAAAACATCTGCCAGAAAGTAGTAACTATGAAAGGTTTATCCCAATTTTCTATTATAAACTGAGCTTTATCAGCATCAATATAGTCTTCTGATATTTTTACTTCTAACTTTGCTAGGTGATGATGGATGTTCACAATACTTTCAGCATTTCTACCACACAGCTTATTAACTGTGTCTGCAGTTTGATCAACTATAGATGTAAATGGCAAAGCATATATTACTCTTTGAATTGAGCTATCATTTTCTATTGTTTTTAAAGCTAAATTTATAGCAATAAGAGTTTTTCCAAAGCCTGTTGGGAGGTTAAGAGAGAATATAGAGTTATTAAAATTCGACAAAAAGGTGTTTTCGATCCGAGAATAAGCTTCTTCTCTTATTTTATTTATATTGTTTGCAACAGTGAAATTTTTATTTTTGTAAATATAGACAAGATTTGTATCAATATCGTTTTTAAAATTGACTGGCTTTTCAAATATCACATCGTTTTTGTCAGCGTAAGTAAGTATTGAAAACATTAAATTATTTGCATAATACCAGTCAACATTCCAATCATAATCACGAGCCTCGTCTAACTTATCGTTTACCACTGATTTAATTTTTAAAAAGTCTGGAAGTTCATCATTGAAATCATCTAAAATAATATTATCCCACTGCTTTTCTAAAATATCCCAATCACGATTGCTTATAACTAACATATCACTTAAATTATCCAGATCGCTGTGGTGCTTCAAGATACAAGAAAAAACAAGACAAGTTAATCTTATGTCCTTATCCTTAAACTGTTCATACGCTTTATACGCTGCAAAACAAGCAGATAAAAGCGAATGGTGAGTTAACCTTTTTTCATAAGGACATTGTTGCTTTTCAGCAGAAGACTGCAAATATTTTTGAAAATATTCTGTAGATTTACCAAAATCGTGATAATACAAAGCAATTTCTAATGCTTTTCTATAATCTTCTTTGTAAACTGGCAGCCTTAGTAGATTTTTCGAATCAAAAACCTCAAGACCAATTTTTTTAACGTTATTTAAATGATCTATAAGATATTTCCCAGGATGAGAATAACATTTATAAGGCATTAGTATAAAATAACCCGTTCCTTAAGCTCTGTAATATAAATATATCTATTTGGCCTTACAAAAACCGATTTACCGTTTGTCTCTATTAAAAAATAATCTGATTTCAATAATTCTCTTGATGGAGACAACTCTACTGGCATATGAACTTTTATGTATTTTCTGTCATTGACAATTAGATCGATATCTTCAATGCTATTAAGACTTGACAAAGGCACTATTGATGTTACCTCTTCAAAATCATCTGGTTGTCCATTTAAAACTCCTTCATACATACCAACTATATTATAGTTTGCAAGCAGTTCGCTTATACCTAGGGATATGCTATAAACAGTTTTATGATTTTTTAACATATTATACAAATCATAGATCTTGGGATCTTCAGAAGAGCAATAAATCCTATATTTAGGATTCTTTAAAAGCTCTAATCTAATTTGTGTCCTCGAAGACTTAAATGGATCTAAACTTGCAAAATCATTTGCAACCTTAACATTTATAAAGTTTTCCACCATGCGCATTTTTGATATAGGGTTTCTAATAGAAACGCTAAACAACCATTTTTGTTCACTAAAATACTTTAAATATTTTCTTTTATCCAATCCCAGAATTGCACCTAAAATCCCGTAAAGTGAAGGCTTTGGCGGAACAGGAAAGCTAATAGGCGATGTGGTAGTATATGGAACCCTAAAATGGCCAAAATCAGCCCAAATATCAAAAACTACTACCTTCATTACTTTAACCAAAATTTGCAAATTTAATCCAATTTTGTGGAATCGCTCTAGATAATCTTAAATCATTGTCAATAATATAATAAACAGCGCTAATTTTTGACGAATTTTTATCTAAGGCATCTATCAAATCTGAAATATCTAAAGTAAAATCAGATAAGCCTCTGATCGCAGTTTCGTTTATATAATCTTTAATTTTTAACTTTCTATCCAGATCACCAATAAAGTAACCCTTTTCACTATAATCAATTTTTAAAAGCAATCGCGGCATTTGACCAAATTTTGAACGTGTAATTAAATTTTTTGTTCCGTTCCACATAGCATCAATCAATTCTAAAAGGTCATCATCTGTTAATTTTGTATGTTGTGCAGCAACTTCATTTACAACACCATAAAATGTGATAAATGAATAAGGCAGTATATACTCTTCTCTAAATGTTGCCTGTCCTGCGCCAGCTTTTGAAGCAAATGCACCTGTGCCTTTTATATATTTAACTTCTACTTTATTTAACGACCTACCAATTTTAAACTGAACTGGGCCTGTGAATGTTATAGAATTGCCTGTATTATTTGAGTCCTCTTCAACTTCTAAGGTATCCGCTTTGTTTTTTTTCTTTCTATCTTCAAGTGGTATTACTCCTCCAAATAATCTTATGTCAATACATTGCTCTAATATTTTTTCAGGATTTTCTTTAAAATCCTTCGCTCTTTCTTTTGCATCCTGTATACCACCTTTAATGCTATCCAATTCTCTTACGAATATGTCCTTTCCATTTGTACCGTTATAGCCTTTGTATGCAAATAAATAATCCCTAATAGTCCTTTTTAATCGAACATCCGTAACTATGTTTATCTTTGTTTCCTCGTCAATTCTTGGTCTATTTTCATCTGCAGGATCTCCGTTTGGGTTTGCATCTGTAACATCGTAGCAGAACAAAATTTCACTTCTTTTGTTTACAGTCATTGCTTCTCCTCCACATTATCTTTATCTTCTTTAATTCTTTTCCCCAGAGCCATACCAAGGGTAAAATAATAACTCAATTCGTCAACTGAATACTTTGAAAAATCACTTTTTATTAAATAGGCTGCAATTGCTTCCTCAAGTTTTTTGAAAAAATTTTTTTCATACTCTTCTAATTTATTTATTGCTTCAGTAAAAACCTTTTTTGCAGTTTTTTCATCTATCTTTAGACCGTTAAGCTTTTTTCTAAATGGAGTGCTCCCTCGGTATTTATATTGTATGTTGAGTAATTCCTGAACTAAGACTCCTTCTAGAAAAAGCGCCTTTTTTGTACTGTCGTCAAAGATAGAATATTCCTTAAAAAAACTTTCATAGCTTTGGTTTAATTCATTTGGTTCATCCACGTTAAACCTCCTCCTGTTTAGAATACTAATCTCTTCCAGATATAGCAAAATCTTAAAAGACTTTAATACAAGAATCATCAAAGTAATAGGTTTATTACTATTTAAAAAGGTTTGTCTGATCTTTTGCATAAATCTTGTAAATAGAAAATCTGCATCAATGTTATGTCCAATAAAGATATTGTTTAAAATCTCAAGAAATGATTTATTAAACTTACCATCAAATTTATTATCAGGAAAAAATTCTCTTATAAAATTAAAACGAAAACTAAAATCGATTTCATTATTTTTAATTTTTTCAAAATCAAAGATACCAGAAAAATCTTTATCATCAACTTTGTCTATCGCATTTATAATATTTTTTAGTCTCGTGGGGGCAACCTCTTGGATATAAAGTAAAATATTAAATGCACTTTGCTTTGCTTCGTAAAACACAAAATTAAAATTTGCAACATTATTTTCTTCTGATAACTTTTTTAAAATATACTCTTCAGCTCTAACAATAGTTTTTGATTTTTCGGATAAAATAGAATTTTTATAGTCCTTCATCTTTTTTAAAAGCATTTCTAAAATATTTTTATCTGAATAAACTAACTCTGGTACTAAAAAATATTTAAAGTCACAAAAGCTAAAATTCAAATTTTCCTGAACATACCTTTTAGCTCTCTCAAGTACCACCACACAATCAGGACAAACAGGATAATTTTTCCAGGCAAGACTTTGATTAAAACCTCCAGTCACAAAGCTTCTTTTATCAACTGTGTAAAAGTTATATGTATTTGCAAATCCCCAAACCTCTTTTGCCTTTTTGCCACAGACATAACAAAACTTATCTTTTGCCTTGCTTTGAGTTCCATATTTCCAATAATAATCCTTATATTGCAAAAAACTTTCTTGACTAGAAGTAAAAGGTTTGATAAAAACGGGCATATCGCCTACATAATATGTATTATCTTTCTGCCTAAACTGCAGGGTAATAGCCTTTGACTTTTTTGAACTCTTAACCTTTTCTTCTAAATAATTTTTAATTTCCTCTTGATTAGCTTTTATTTCGTTGCCTAATTTTACTATAAAATCAATATCTTCACGACTTAGAAAATCTTTATTAGTAGAAATAAAATCGCCAAAGAATCTAGTAAATTTCTTCAATGTCTTGTCTACTTCTGTTATCCTGGTAGTAGGTGTAAGATCTGTCTTTTGTCCCTTACCACCTTTAAAAAAATATTTCATTTTCTTATCACTACTGTATTCTTCAAACTCTATCCCTCTAAAAATTGGATTAGTTATATCATTAATATCAAAAGTAATCTTGTAAACATAATCATATTTATCGCTACTACCGATCTCATCGATAAATTCTTCTAGCTCACCTTTTGTTTCTACAACATTCCCAATAGCAAAAAGGGCTTCTATCATTTTCTTTCATCCTCATATCTAAAATTATTTATAACCTCTACAAAGCCAAACCCTTGAGAATTTCTGCTGCCTAAACCTGTATCTAAAACAAATTTTAAAAATTCGGGCTCTCCATTTACAAGATAGTTTCCCTTCCAGCCTTTTACTACTGTCATTTTTTTATCCTTTATAAAGTATCTTATTGTTTCGTACGTTTTGTTTCTAAACAAAGGTTTTATTTCAATATCATACTTGCATTGTGTTTTAAAATAAGCGCTCCACTTCTTTTTTGCATTTTGATTTATTAGATAAGAAAATTCCTTTTCAAACGGAGAGTAGTAGTAGGTTTTTTTTGAATTGCTACTTGATGTAAAAGAAGAGTGAACTTCAATCGGTGTTATAGCTTTTACTATTACATTTTGAGATTTAGACAAGTTTTCACTTAAACCATTCATTACGCTAACAGCATTGAACTTTAGCAGGTTTTTCCCCAATCTGAATGTTTCTTCCTTGAAAGAATTTATAGCAATCTGCTTTAGTATCCACTCTACCGGAGAGCTTACAAGAAAGCTTATCTTTTTGCCAAATGTAAAAGTATGATTTTCTTTATTAAAAAAACCTTTTTCAAGTATTTCAGAAAATGTAAACAACCTAAAGTGCCTTTTTTCAAACCTAAAACCTTCTTCATGCAGACTTCTTGCTTCAATAGAGCCTACTAAATCGTATATTAATCCTTGTATAAGAGAATTATACCCCGATCTTATAACAATTTCTTTATCTGAAGCAAACTCTAACTTGATTCTCACTAAATTACCTTTTTGGTTGTTATTGGAGTTTATTGTATACTATAACATTAGCTTTGTCAAAAAAAACGTTATTATAATTTGCAATAAAAAGAGTTTTATGATTTCAAGTAATTTAATATTACAACTAAAGATAGTGGATTATGTTGGTCAAGAATTATAAAATAACCTTTTTTAACCCCTCTTTGCCAGTTGTAGTTCGATAATACTATTATTATGGCAGCATTTTTTTCTTATAAGGATATAGTATTATTTGTTAAAGAATTTGTCAAAGCTTGTGAGCATAAGCCTAATTTTTCAAATATTTTTAGTGGTTATTGCCTAAATTAGTATGTGGTTATTTTTTATAGCTTTTTATACCTATGTATTTTAAAGTGCTTTTTGGGTCACACTATTTGTTTTTATATATTTTAAATTTTGCCTTTAAAATAAGATTTTAATGGTGATAATGGCGGGAATTTATCCCGCCTGAAATATAACTGAGATGGATTTTACATCCCATCTATACTCAAATTTTTCAATGATTTCTTCTTTTATAGCATTAGCAAACTGATTGTTATCTTTGAGGTTTAGGTATATTTTTAGCACGCCGTCGCTAAACTCAATTTTTGATACTAATTTAGAGCCAATTAAATCTCTGCCTGTATTTGGATCTATTACGCCCCTTAGACGTTCTTTTATTAGGGCTTCATCTGTTGGGGTATCTTTTGATACTAAACCATTTTTTTCTTCGTAGTTTTCTATAGCGCGCTTTAGCGACTGTATTGCCAAGATTGAGCAGTGGACTTTAACAGCTGGCAACCCCCCAAGTTCTTCTACAACTTGTGAGTATTTCAAATTTTTGGCTTCTTGAATTGTTTTGCCTTTTGCAATTTCTGTAATAATTGATGCGGTTGCAATATTTGAAGCGCACCCAAACGATTTAAATTTGATATCTTCAATCACTTGAGTGTCCTTATTTACTTTCAATTGTAACTGCACCATATCGCCACAAGCAGGTGAGCCTTCTGTAGCTTGACCGTCTGGGTTTTCGATTTCGCCTAAATTTTTTGGGTTTAAAAATAAGTCCATAACTTTTTTTGAGTATGGAATGCTTGGCATATTTAATCCTGGTCTATAAATCTATACAAAACTGCTTAAATAGCTTTGCATAGTCGTCCCCTGACCAAGAGGAGGAACTAACCTGTTTACCATTCTTACCCAATCCCTTGAAATTATTACCCGTTTTAAAGGAGAAAAGTCTCTATAACCCTCAAGGCAAGAAAAGGCAAGGGCTGTGAAAAGAACTTGCCAGTTTTTGTGTTTTCCATAAGGAAAACCTCTCACCTGTTCCTTCTGTTGGTTGACAGGTTGTTGAGAAACTGACTTACTCTTTTCACTTTCTATAATAAGAGATGAGTGACCTTGTAATGTTTTTAACTCTTTTCTTAATTTACCCAACTTACTTTTTAATCTGTTTTGATTATATTGATTGTTTTCATTCTTAATTTGCTGTTTAATTTGCTTTATATTATCTTCAATCTTTGCTGTACTAAACAAAAGAAAATCTTTATCATTTAATAATTCTTTGTAGTTTTTAGGTAAATTCTCTTTGAACCCCAAACCTCTTCTTGCTATTACAAATGCTGCTGCAATATCTTTGTCTATATTAAACTGTGGAGCATATTTTAATTTGCCTATTAAAGATGTATATGCTGGATTTACTTTTCTAATCTCTATTCCATTTCTTCTTGCTGTAATCTCTATTTTATTTAATAATCTCTTATATATCCACTTTTGCAGTTTCTGTCTTAGCTTCGCAAAACCATCTCCTCTTTTGCCTTTCGGCATTTTCTCTATATCTTCTATCGCTATTGCTTTATTTTTTTTCTTAGCAATTTCTATTATTTGATGCGCTATTTGCCACTCTAAATATTTTCTTTTCTCTGAGCTAACACCTAATAATTCATGCAAGCTTACTGCTTGATAGTTTTCCAGATTTCCATCTTTTGATGCCGTTGCTAATGCCAAATGGAATGGATAAGCGTTTATATCTATACCTATAATACCATTATCTCTTTTAATTGTAACAGGTGGTAATTTTTCTTCAACAGATATGAAAGCATAAATTTTACCGTTTTTTAATTTTAGCCTAATACTATATGGAAACCAATTACCAGATTCTTTAGCTTTTAACAACATTAACATAAGATCTATCCATTTATCGTTCTTCCTGTTTACGGTTCTAATAACCTTTGCATAAACATACTGCTTATTACCTGTGTTTATTCTTAAGTGCATATCTTTTTCGCTTAGTTCCAGCCTAAGATTAAGATTACCTTGTTTCGATTTATCGCCTCTTGAGTAAAGATTGCCTTGCCTTTTCTCTCTCCACTTTCTTATAAGATTCTCTCTTGATTTCCCAGTTAAGTGTTTCTTATTTAGCTTATTAAATAATGCTCTTGAGCCAAATATAACCTTTTTGGGATTTTTATTATGCGATTTGTATATCTCTATCGTTTGTTTAGCCAGCAGTATTGCATCATCTGAATATCTTGTATTTATGTTAAATAATTTTGATATATTTTTCTTTAAATCTTTTCTTTTCTCACTATCTAACAATCTTTGATACGCATATCTCATTGCAGACGAAAACTTACGCATTAAGTCTAATATAGTGTTTCTATTTTCATTGGTCTCAAATTCAAGTAAACATTCCAGTGTTATCATTTCTTTTTAGAGCCTCTTTGTCCATATATTTTTGCAGCAAAAGACGTAACTATAGCTACCAAATCCTCTGCTAATTCTTGCGTTCTTTCTTTTTCTTTTTCTTTTCCATTGATGACTATTAATTCTACACCAAAAGCAGTAAGAAATTCTTTAAGGTAATTAAAACCAAATCTTGCTAATCTATCTGGATATTCTACAATAACTCTTTTTACCTCTCCTCTTTCTACCTTATTCAGCAATTTCTGTAACCCTCTTCTGTTTTCATTTACACCACTAGCTATTTCCTTGATAACCTCATAATTCCAACTATTAGATTTTGCATATTCTTTAAGTCTTTTAACTTGATTTTCTAAATATTCTACTTGCTTTTTTGTGCTAACTCTCGCATATAATAAATTTGTTTCTAATTCTTGTTGTTTATTTTCAAGCATACCTAAGAGTTTTTCTATATCTTCTACCTTATATCTTCTTACTCCACCAGGAGTTCTTAGTGGCTTAATCAAACCTTTTTTCTCGTAGTTGATAAGTGTCATTCTGCTTAATCCATATATTTCATTACACTTTTTTACAGTTAAAAGCTTTCGTTCCATACCACTACATAAATATACACTTTTGTGTAAGATTTGTCAACTATTGTTAGTCTCCTTGTATAATGGGCTCAAGCGTCTCAAAAAAGCCACATCTTCTTTTAAGTATTCTATAGTTTTGTCAATTTCTTCAAATGTATTGTATTTCCCAAAAGAAAACCTAATTGAACCGTGCGCTAGCTCGTGCGTCAAACCGCAAGAAAGCAAAACATGTGACGCCTCAAGCGATTTAGAAAAACACGCGCTACCTGTTATTACGCTTACGCCTTTTAAGTTTAGCCTAAGCGTTAGGGATTCTCCTTCAATATATAAGAATGTAACATTAACTATGCTAGGATGAGAAGCATCTTGCGGGCTGTTTATTCTAATGTGTTGTATTTGATTGATTTTTTCTAAAAAATAATCCTTTAGGCTTTTAATATACTCAAGTGTTTTTTTGTCAAATATTTCAATAGCTTTTTTCATGCCAATAATAGCTGGTATATTTTGCGTACCAGCTCTTAGGTTGTACTCTTGATAGCCACCAGTAATCAATGGTTCAAGTTCGATAGAATTTTTTACAATTAGTGCTGATGCTCCTTTTGGTCCATAGTATGTATCAGAACCTATTGTAAGCATATCAATATTTAATGTTGACAAATCTATGTCAAAAAATGGAAAAGAAAATGTTGCATCGCAGTGGTAAGCGCAATTTTTTTGTTTGCATATCTCACCTATTGCGCTTAAGTCTTGAATTGTGCCTATTTCCTGGTTAGCATGCTGGATGCTTACTAAAATTGTATTGTCGTCTATTAGTTGTTTTAGGTGGTCTAAATTAACAAAACCTTTACTATCAACATCCACATACCTTATCTCAAAACCTTTTTTTTGTAAAAACTTGACTGTATTTATAATGGATAGATCCTCAATTTTACTTACCACAATATTGCCACTGTGTTTTGCAAAGCTTAAGCCTTTTATAGCTAAATTGTTAGATTCTGTTGGACCCGATGTAAAAATGCACTTATAGTCTTTAGCAGATAGTTTATTTAAAATCAATTCTCTTGCGCCTTCTATAGCCTCTTGCGCAATTATGCCATCATCATGGCTAAAAATTGATGATGCTATAGCGTAGTTTTGCGTAAAAAAAGGTATCATAGCATTTATTACTTCATCGTCAACCCTTGTTGTGGCTGCATTATCAAAATAAATTCTACTCATTGTGCCTCCTTAGCGTTAATTATGGCCTCTTTAAATGCTTCAAGTGCAAAATTGCCACATTCTATACGCTGTTTTGGTATATTTAGCAAATGTGTATCTAAAAAATTCAAATCTATGCCTAGCGCTTCATCTACAGGTTTATTTTTGAATGTTTTTGCTAAAAAACTAGCTACGGCAATTGCTACAGGACAGGCTTTAATTTTATAGTCAACCGCTGTAATTATAGAATCTTTTATATTTACATAAAATATGATTTTTGCATTAAACTCTTTGTTTTCCCTTACACCAACGCCACTTGGCTGTATTACAGTATCTCTAATAGGGTTAAAAAAATGGCTCTCAAATGTTTCCATATAACCTCCTACAATAAGATACTATAATACTAACTTTTAAAAAGTCAATATACTTGATTAGTTTTGTTAAGTTTAATAAAGCGCACTGAGATTAGTGCGCTTTTGGCGAAGTTGTGCTAAAAATAGTAGATTGAGTTTGGTTTTTATAAACATAATAAGAAATGGCAACGGAATTAATCATAAACAAAAAAGCCAAAACCCATGTAACTTTAGCAAAAAATGACATAGCCCCCGTTGCGCCAAAAAGCGTATCAGAAGCCCCAGCCCCAAATGACACGCCCATGTTTGCACCTTTGCCTTTTTGGAGCAAAATAAGTACAATTAATAAAACAGACAATATACCTTGCAGTATCATAAGAACAGTAAGCATCAAGTTACTCCTTTTGCTTTCTCAAAGCTCAATACTATACTAGAAAATTTTTGCGGGTCAAGACTTGCCCCACCAACCAAAAACCCATCAACATTATCTATACTTGAAAGCTCTTGCGCATTTTGTGGGTTTACGCTGCCTCCATAAAGTATTTTTGTGTCTATAAACTTTTTTATAAATTCATGCACTTCAAAAATCTGTTTCGCGCTTGCCACTTTCCCACTGCCAATTGCCCATATGGGTTCATATGCAATTATAACAGAATCCTCAATGCCTTGCAAATCTTTAACAAGTTGATTTTCTAATACTTTAAATGTTTCGTTGTTTTGTCTTTGAGGCAAACTCTCACCTACGCATAATATAGGCACAAGCGAGTGTTTAATAGCGCTTTTTAGTTTTTTGTTAATAAGCTCGTCGTCTTCGCCAAAAATTTGTCTGCGTTCGCTGTGGCCTATAATTACATACTCACAGCCTACAGATTTTAGCATCATTGCAGAGATTTCCCCCGTATAGGCACCTTCGTCTTCAAAGTATAAATTCTGCGCGCCAAGCTTAATATTGCTGTCTTTAAAGCACTCAAATAGTCCTGTTATGTAAAGACAAGGGGCGCAAACGGCTAATTCTACTTTAGCACTAGAAAGCTCATTTTTTATAGCGCACCCTGTTTGTAAAGCTTTTTTTGCATCAAAGTGCATCTTCCAGTTTGCTACTATCATTTGATTAACCCTCCAGTGCTTCGATACCCGGTAATTTTTTGCCTTCAAGAAGCTCTAAACTAGCCCCACCGCCTGTTGAGATATATGTAATGTTGTCTGTTTCGTGCGCGCGCGCAATTGCGTCTGCTGTGTCTCCTCCGCCTGCTACGCTTAGCGCATAACTTGCACCTACAATTCGCGCCATTTCTCTTGTGCCGCGTGAAAATCTATCTATCTCATATACACCCATTGGACCGTTCCACACTATAGAGCCGCAATCATGCATAACTTCCTCAAACAATTTGCACGAAGCAGGCCCTATATCAAGCCCCATATAACCATCTGGGATTTCCTGGTAAGGTACAATTTTTGTTACGGATTGTTCATCGATTTTTTCTGAAACTACAAAGTCAACAGGAAAATACATCTTGATTTTTTTATCTTGGGCTTTTTTGTAGATATCTTTGGCCGTTTCTAAGTAGTCATTCTCAACAAGTGAGTTTCCAATAGATAAATTTAGTGCCTTAAAAAAAGTAAACACCATAGCACCGCCAATTATTATCTTATCTACTTTGTCAATTAGATTATACACTGCTTGAATTTTTGATGATACTTTTGCCCCGCCAAGCACAGCAATTAAAGGCCTTACGGGGTTGTCCAAAATACGGCTAAAATAGGTAATTTCTTTTTTAAGCAAAAAGCCCGCTGCTTTGACCTCGCAAATTTTTGGAAGTGTATATACAGATGTATGCTTTCTGTGACTCACGCCAAATGCATCATTAATATATACATCAAACAGCTCTTTTAGTTTTTTTGCAAACTCAATATCGTCTTTTTCTTCGCCTTCTTGAAAACGCAAGTTTTCAAGCAACAAGCAATCTCCATAATTCATAGACTCAACTGCTTTTTTTGCTTCGTCGCCTACACAGGAATCAACAAACTTTACTTCTTTATTTAAAAGCCTTGATAGTCTTTTTGAAACATTAACAAGTGAATACTTTGGGTCTTTTTTGCCTTTGGGTCTGCCCATATGAGAGGCTAAAATTACCTTTGCTTTTGAATCTATGCAGTAATTTATAGTAGGCAGTGTTTCTCTTATGCGTTTGTCGTCCATTATGTTGCCTTCGTCGTCTATTGGCACATTAAAATCGCATCGTATAAAAACCCTTTTATTGGTCAAATTAAGCTCATTTATATAAATCATAAAAACCCCTTAAATCATTTTTAACATTACATCTTTAAGCCTTGAAGAGTAGCCAAACTCATTATCATACCAAGCAAAAACCTTTACCATATCGTCTATTATATGGGTCATTGTGCCGTCAAATATGCTCGAGTGAGGGTTTCCGTTCAAATCGTGAGACACAAGAGGCTCTTCTGTGTACTCTAATATGCCTTTTAGGTTTGTTTGGCTAGCTTTTTTGAATGCATCGTTAACTTGCTCGATTGTTGGCACATTTTTTACATTGCAAACAAAATCAATCAAAGACACATTTGATGTAGGCACGCGGATTGAAATGCCATCTAACTTGCCATTTAACTCTGGGATTACAATGCCTATAGCCCTTGTTGCGCCAGTGGTGGTAGGTATCATATTCATAGCCGCAGCGCGCGCCCTTCTTAAATCTTTGTGAGGTAAATCCAAAATTCTCTGATCGTTGGTGTATGAGTGCACTGTAGTCATAAAACCTTTTGTTACGCTGAAATTATCGTGAAGCACCCTGATTACTGGTCCTATGCAGTTTGTTGTGCAAGAGGCGTTTGATACAATTTCATTATTTTTAAAATCAAATAAATCGCTGTTTACACCAAGTACCACTGTAGGTATGCTTTTGTCTTTTGGCGGCGCAGAAAGCAAAACTTTTTTTGCACCAGCTTGAAGGTGCTTTTGGGCTAGCTCTTTGGTTAAAAAAATACCCGTTGACTCTAACACCACATCTATATCTAAATCTTTCCAGGGAAGTTCAGCTGGGTCCTTTTTTGCAAATACTTTTATTTTTTTACCATCTACTATAATGTTAGACTCATCAAAACCAACTTCTTTTTGAAAAATGCCGTGGTTTGTGTCATATTTAAGCAAATGCGCCAATGTGTGCGTGTCTGTTAAGTCATTAATAGCGACAATTTCTAAATCTTTATAATCGCTTGCAATGCGAAAAAATATCCTGCCGATTCTACCAAAACCATTTATAGCTACTCTCATAAAAACCTCCACGATTTTTTTAACTTTAGTATATTATTAATTTATTTTTTTTCAAGCAATTTCAAGCGATTTTTGTAAAATTAAAAAATTATCTGACAATTTTAGAAATTTTTTTTAAAATAGCCCCTTGACAAAAAGTCATATTTGTATTATTTTTAACTGTAGGTTTGAGGTTAAGAGAAAAATTATTGCAAGTTAAATTTTTTTCTTGACAAGTGTGAAAAAAGTTGCTAAATTTAGTATTGAATTTAAAAAAAGTTTCAGTTTAGGAGGTTAAGTATGAAAAAAAGGCTAGTCTCACTCGTAGCAGCAGCTGCTTTATTGGGCTCTGTATCTATAGCATCTGCTGGCACAGTCACCACAAAGGGTGATACGAACATTTCTATTGGTGGTTTTATCCAAACCTATTTTGATTGGGCAAATAACCAGACAAACTTAGGTTATCAGGCAAACCCAAAAACGGCAGGTCCAGCGGTTACGAATTTTGGCACAAGCACCCAATTCTCTAGGCTTTCTTTGGGGCTTAGTAACCCGACAGAAGGCATAACAGGTGTAGTAGAGGGTGATTTCTTTGGCGGTGGTGCTGAGCAGCAGTTGTACGGTAAGGGTAACTTTAGACTGCGACATGCTTATATTGTTAAGACATTTTGCCAAGAAGGCTGCAACTACACACCATGGTTGTTGATAGGTCAAACATGGGATCCTCTTGAGATGTTAAATAGTTTTACTCTAAACGACATCGTAGGTATTGCTGGTCAAAACTGGGGTGAAGGTGTTGTTAGAACTTCTCAGATTGGATTTGGCGTAAAATTTGATTTAGGAAGCGTGAAACTAAATCCTGGTATTTATGCTGCTAATCTAGGAGGAGACTCTACTTTTGGTAACAGTGGTGTTATTTATTCTTCAACTTCTACCTTATCTCAAAGGCTTACATCTCCGGGTTTTGCAATTAAAGTTCCTGTAGATTTTAATACGGGTTTAGGCGCTCCAGCTAATTTCTATGCTGGTTTTGAGTGGCAGCCAATGAAATTAAGCGGTACAGTGGGTTCTTATAACATTGATAGCAAAAACGAAAATGCATGGATGGCAACAGTTGGCTTAACACTGCCGGTTTATTTTGTTAACTTGACAGGTAACTTCCATTATGAGCGCGGTATGACGGCTTTTGATTTACCTTTGTGGGGATACGAATATGCTATGCCGTCTTTTTATGTGAATCAAAATGGCTCGGTCAAAACAGTTCGTGGTACAAGCTGGAACGCTCAAGCTCAAATTGATTTTGATAAGTTAGCTCAAGTGCCAATGACTTTATCTTTTGGATACGGCCAAACAGTATTTAGCAATTATGGCGAATTAGCTGATAATTTAACGACACCACTTGTTAGAAAGATGGGAACTATGTTTGTTAACGTCAACTATCATTTGACTAAGTCTTTGGCGTTAGGTTTAGAGTATGATAGAAACAAGACTTATTACGTAGGTGCTGGCAACGATGGAAGCTCTGGCCAGAATGCAAATCAAGTATTCTTAAGAGGTATGTATACTTTCTAAGAGTTTTGCCTGCTTAGAACAAATCTAACCCTCCCGTTTGGGGGGGTTTTTTATGCCCATTCAAATAATTAAATCATATATATTAAATTTTTATTTTATTCTTGACATATAAATATAATTTTTTTTATATTATAAAACATGATATATAACAGAATAATTTAAATTAGACATTTTAAATTGGAGGTGTTAGATGAAAAAGAAATTGGTATAAGCAGTAGTTGCCCTGTCAATTCTTGGTAGTGTGAGCTATGCAAGTGCTGGAACAGTTACAACAAATGGCGACATAAATATTTCTATTGGTGGTTTTGCGCAGATGTACTTTGATTGGGCAAATAATCAAGGTTTTTTAGGTAACGTTGCAAACCCAGAGTTTACAAAAACAGGTACTAAATCTACACCAGCTCAAACCTCATTTGGTTCAACGGCAAACTTTACAAGGCTTGGTCTTGCTTTAGAAAACAAAGCCGAAGGTGTCAAAGGTTTAATTGAAGGCGATTTTTGGGGTGGCGGAGCAAATATTTCAACAGATCAAAATGGTAACTTTAGACTGCGACATGCGTATTTTGTAAAAGAATTTTGTCAGGAAGGCTGCAACTATACACCGTGGTTGCTTATTGGCCAAACATTTAACTCAGGGTTTTATATTTCTTACACGATGAATGGGCCAGTAAATATTGCTGGTTCATCAAGTGGTCCTACAAACAGGATACCTCAAGTAGGTTTTGGTGTTAAATTTGATCTTGGAAGCGTTAAGTTAAACCCTCAAATTGCAGCTGAAGATTTATTAACAGGATTTATTTCTCAAAGTGGCTTTGATAGCTACAGATCAACAATGCCTGGCTTAGGTGTTAGAATCCCTGTTGAATTTAATAGTGGCTTGGGTGCGCCTGTTCAATTTTATGCAGATGTTCAGTGGCAGAATTTAAAACTAACAAAGCAAGCGAGCAATATTTATAGCTCTAATCAAAACTCTTACGAGTTTGGTGGTGGTTTAGAGTTACCAGTTTATTTTGTAAGCTTAAAAGCAGATGCCCACTATTCAAAAGGTTTCACAAAATATGACTTACTTTCTGGCAATGTAATGCCGCCGTCTTATTACTTGGATGGCACATCTATAGAAAAAGTAAGCGCTACAGCTTGGGATGCAATGTTAAAAATTGATTTTAATAAGCTCTCTCAAGCGCCAATTACGCTTGCAGGCGGCTACTCGCAGGTTGTGTTTGGAAATTTAGGCAATCTAAGCAATGGCTCTAGCGCATATGCTAGAAAAGCTTCTACTATATTTGCCAATATAGGTTATAATTTAACAAAATCTGCAACACTGGGTCTTGAGTATGATAGAAACAAAACCTACTACGTAGGTGCTACCAACGATCCAGATAATGGAAGAGTCAGTAATCAAGTGTTCTTTGTAGGCACGTACAAATTTTAGACAAGCCTTTTTTTCATATTTAACTTTAAGCCCCCTATTTTATCTGGGGGCTATTTACTGTTTTTTTAAAACCTAAACTTTTATATCTATGTGTTTTTGTGCGCTTTTAGAGTTATCTTGTGGTTTTTCTTTTTTAGATAGGTGTTCGTGTATGTTTGGGTTTTCGCTTGATTGAGCACTTTCTACTTTGGTATTTGCTTCTTCTTGCTCTTTTTTTTGCGCAATGCGCTTAACGCTGTCTGCTTGAGCGACCTGAAGCAGTAAGTTATTGTTTACATTTGATTGAGCGTAAGAGTTTAATATTACACTTTGCATGTCGATGGGGCCTACCATAACACGCTCCTTTAAAAAAAGAAAAAGGTTTGTTTTAAACAGCGCTTTTTTGCAAAATAAACCTTTTTATTTACTTATTTAGCGCAAGTTAAAAAACAGTTTGCCAAACTCTTGTCCGTTTTCTACGAATAAACTATCTTTTCCCATTAACTCACAATACTTTTTACTGCCTTTTTCGCCTGTCCATACAGCAAATGGCACTGGATCATTTGTGTGAGTTTTTAGGCTTATGGGTGTTGGGTGGTCTGGCAAGCATGCAATCTTTAACTCAAACTCATCTGCCATATCAAGCGCAGGCCCTACAATTTTTTTATCAAATAGCTCAATAGCTTTTATTTTTAAGTCCAAATCGCCCATATGACCAGCCTCATCTGGTGCTTCAATATGCACATAAGCAAAACCCATTGATTTAAGCGCGTCGTAGGCAGCATTTATTTTGCCTTCGTAGTTTGTATCAATAAAACCCGTTGCTCCTTCAATGTAAGGTGTAGATAAACCCAACATCTTTCCAATGCCTTTCATTAAATCTACTGCGCTTATCACTGAGCCTTCAATACCGTAGACTTCTTTGTAAGAAGGCGCTTTTGGCGCTTTGCCCTCACCCCACAGCCAGATTGCATTTGCCTTTGTAGTATTTATCGGATTTTTTAGAATTTCTTTAGCCATTTGCATAATTTTTATGAGTTCGTCTTTGGCTTGTCCTTTGGGCAAATATGCTTGAATGTTTTTGTCTGTAATATCGTGAGGTGGTGTGGTGGAGTCTGTTTTTCCATTTTTCCATATCATAAGGTTTCTGTAGCTAACACCTGCAAAAAATTTAATATTGTCTAGTTTTAGCTGTTCATTTAGCAAGTCAATGAGTTTTTTTGCGTCATTTGAGTCTATATGCGATGCACTAAAATCTTTCATAATATCATTTTCTATGGTTACAAAGTTGCACCTGTATGCCACATCGTCTTCTTCTAACATAATATCTTTTGCAAGGGCTTCTATGGGGGCTCTTCCTGTGTAGATTTCTTTGGGGTTATAGCCTATTGCACTTAAATTTGCCACATCAGAGCCAGGCGGCATACCATCTGGTACAGTTTTGAAAAGCCCTATTGTGCCGCTTGAAAGCCTGTCCATATTAGGTGTGTTTGCATACTCAAGGGGCGTTTTATTGCCAAGTTCTTTTATTTTGTAGTCTGCCATACCATCGCCAAGCAAGATTAAATACTTCATAGTTTTATCCTTCTATAAATTTTATATATACGCTTCGTGTGCGCGGACCATCAAATTCAACAAAAAATATTTTCTGCCAGGTCCCAAGCAAAATTTTGCCGTTTTCCACAATTACTGTTATAGATGTGCCAATAAGGCTTGACACAATGTGAGCATCTGAGTTGCCTTCAATGTGGAGGAATTGTGCGTTTTTTGGGATGAGTTTTTGCAAGTGGTTTATTATGTCTATGCTTACATCTTTATCTGCGCCTTCATTTATAGTTATGCCAGCTGTTGTATGAGGCACATATATTAAACATATACCGCTTTTTTTTGGCAATACTGAGTGAATTTTATCCGTTATGTTTAATAAACACTTATGGCAATTAGTCTGGATATTAATTTTCTCTAACATAATATTAATATTAATCGTTTTGCATCAAAAAGTCAATGATGATTAGGTGTATAGCTTTAAAAGCCACGCTTTTAAACTCAACAAAGATAATATTTGCCTTAAATACAATTTTTTTATCTCTACTAATGTTTTTTTGATGTTAATTAGGCGCATAAGACCTTTATTTTGGATGGTAGTGTCTATTGATGCAATATCGTTTTTTATATCAAACTTTTTAAGCAGAAAATAGACAATCTGTTTTTCAAATTCTTCTCTCATAAAAACAATGCTATAAATTTATATTTACACATATGTGTCTTATAAATGAAATTTTGTTTAGAAATTACTTTGCTTGACAAGTTTTAAAAAATGGTTATATTTTTATAACAAAACAAATGTTTAGGAGGTTCAAATGAGTGATTTTGCAAAATTAGTAGGTCAGCTAAACCTAGAAGAGCAAAGGGCAAAGCTACTTGAAAGCAGTTTAATGATTCACGGTCATGTGTGTGGCGGTATGCCGCTTGGTTTTATTGCAGGTGAAGCTGCACTAAAAGCACTAGGTTCTCAAAGAGAGCAAAATATGGATAAATTTGTAATCCTTGAGTCTGGCGACAACCACGCAGCAGGCTGCTTTGCAGATGGTGTGCAGTTTTCAACAGGGTGCACATTTGGAAAAGGCCTAATGAGGAAAAACCCAAAAGGCAAGTTTGCTTTCTTACTTGTTGATAAGGCAACAAAAAAAGCCGTTCATGTGCGCTTAAAGAACGAAGTTATGAAAGCAGCTTTTAATTCTCCATTTATTACAGAATTTAGAAAAAAGGGTATCAAGCCATCGGATATACCGCAAGATATTGCTTTTGAGATGATCAAAAAACCTCTTAATACACCAGTTGATCAGCTAATTGAAATTGAAGGTCCATTTGATTACGATTTTTTTGAGCCGCCGGCAACATTTAACCTCGTAGAGTGCGAAGTGTGCGGACAGCTGTGTGCTGAAAACTATGCGAGACTTCAAGACTCTAAAAAAGTTTGTCTTGACTGCTTTACTTATGCAAAGTGAGGCTTAAATGCTGACGCTTGTTTTAGGCCCTTTGCTAATTTTTATATTTACAATATTTTTAACTGTAGCAGGACTTGGGGCCGCGTTTATAGTTATACCTACGCTGTATTATCTTGGCGTTCCTTTAAAGGAAGCTATGGCTATAGGTTTGCTGCTTAATGCTGTAAGCATGAGTTTTGCAAGCATAGGCTACATAAAAAATCACCTTGTGAATTTTAAAGCTGCCATACCTATAATAGTTTTTGGGATTGTTTTTTCACCTCTTGGAGCATACAGCACGAAGTATTTTTCCAAAGAATTATTGCTTGTGTTTTTTGTGTTATTTTTGATTTTTGCTGGCACAATGATGCTATTTTATAAACCAAAGCAAACCCAAAAAAGAAAGCTCAATGAGTGGACTTTAGGCAGTATTTTAGGCATTGTAGCTGGTTATCTTGGGGGTTTGCTTGGCGTTGGTGGTGGCAACTTTATAGTGCCTGGGCTTGTATGGAGTGGTTTTAACCCAAAAAATGCCTCTGGCACAACCGCCTTTGTCGTTATTTTTTTATCATTTGCTGGGTTTTTGGGACATATTGCTATAGGCAAAATTGACATTATGCTTTTGAGTTTATGCATAGCTGCTTCAATTGCGGGCGCTTTGGTGGGCTCTTGGGCAATGACTACAAAACTTAACGCAAACCAGGTAAAAAAGATTATAGCTGTCGTTTTGTATATAGTAGCTCTAAAGATGCTTTGGAGTTTACTTAAATAAAAGCTCTAAAAAAGTCAAGCAAGGCATATCATTTTGCCTTGCTTATGTCTTTGCCAATCAGTAAATAAACAGTAGGCACGATAAAGATTGTCAAAAATGTGCCAATACCAAGACCGCTTGCAATCACAAGGCCTATGTCAAACCTACTTACAGCTCCTGCTCCTGTTGCTAAAAGCAAGGGTACAACGCCAAAAACCATAGCCGCAGTAGTCATTAAAATTGGGCGCAGCCTTATTTGAGCAGCTTGTTCTATTGCTTGTCGTTTTGAGATGCCTTGATCTTGAAGGTCATTTGCAAATTTTACTATTAATATACCGTGCTTGCTTACCAAACCGATTAATGTTACAAGACCCACTTCTGTGTATATATTTACAGTTGCAAAACCTAAGCTCAAAAATATTAAAGCTCCAGTAATAGACATAGGAACGCTTATAAGAATTATCAAAGGGTCTACGAAGCTTTCAAACAATGCAGCTAAAACAAGATATATAATAACAAGCGCAAAAATAAATGTTATGAGCATGCTTGAGCCTTCCTGGACAAACTGGCGGGACTGACCTGAGAAATTGTATGTATAACCATGCGGAAAGATTTTCTTTGATAAATTTTCCAAATAGCTAAGTGCCTGACCGAGCGTTACACCTGGTTTCATAGTAGCTGAAATTGTTGCGCTGTTTTGCTGGTTAAACCTGTTTAGCGCTTCTGGGACTGTGGTTGTTTTTATTGTTATTATGCTTGACAATGGGACAAGTTGACCGTTTGAAGCGGCTATATAGTAATTTTTGAGACTATTTTGGTCAAATCGATACTTATCTAGCACTTGTGGAATCACTTTGTAGCTATAGCCTTGCATACTAAACCAGTTTATGTAATTTTCGCTCAAAAGTGTAGATAAAGAATTGCCCAGTGTTTGCATATTTATTCCCATACTTAAAGCTTTGCTTCTATCTATACTTATATCTATTTGAGGCTGGTCATATTTAAGATCGCTATCCATATATGCAAAAAGACCGCTTTTCATAGCTTGAGCTATAAGTTCATTTGACACCTGGTAGAGTTGTTTATACCCTGATGTAGTCGTAATGACAAACTGCACTGGCAGGCCTTGAGAGCCTGGCAGGCTTGGCAGAGGAAAAGCAACGATTTGCAAACCAGGCACTGTATTGAGCTTTTCCTGTAAATATGGCAAAATCTCCATTTGTGTTTTTTTGCGCTCATTCCACGGTTTTAACATAAACCCAGAAATTAGAGCATTATTAGATGACCCAAAGCCTAGCGCCATAAAGTACTGTTGAAGCTCTGGGAATGTTTTGTATATCTGTTCAATTTGTTTTGCACTGTGCTCTAAATCGTTTAGAGTGGTTGTGGGCGCACCTGTGCCTTGAACAAATATGACGCCTTGATCTTCTGTTGGGGCTAGTTCAGACTTGCTGGTAATAAATAAAAAGTATGCACTTGTTAACACTACGATAATAACAAACACAACAACAGGTTTTGAATCTAAAACAACCTTTAATATTTTTGAGTAAAGTGTGCGCAACCCATCGAACTGCTTATCCAAAAAATATGCAAAGCCTTTTTTATTTGTTTCTTCTTTTAAAAATTTTGATGAAAGCATTGGCGAAAGTGTCAGTGCAACAATTCCAGAAATTATAACATCGCCAGCTAATGTAAAGGCAAATTCTTTAAACAAAGCACCAGTTAAACCGCTCATAAACCCAATAGGCAAAAACACAGCTACAAGTGTAATTGACATAGCTAAGATTGGCACACCAAGTTCCCTTGCAGCCAAAAGTGATGCTTCAAGGCGGTTTTTGCCTTCGCTTATATGTCTGTCTACATTTTCAACGACAATTATGGCATCATCAACAACAAGGCCTATAGCTAAAACCATTGCAAGCAGGGTTAATAGGTTTATTGTATAGCCTAGCAAAAACATCATAAACATACCACCCACTATAGAGAGCGGTATTGCAATAACTGGTATAATAACGCTTCTGTATGAACCCAAAAATAAAAATATTACGGCAATAACGACAATTAATGTTTCTAAAACAGTTTTTACTACTTCATCTATGGATGTTCTAATGTAGGTTGTTCTGTCGTAGGCTACTTTCATTTTCATAGCGCTAGGCAGCTGAGATTTCATCGATGGTAGTATTTTGTAAATATTATCTACTACCGTTAGAGGATTTGCTGTTGGTGTGGTAAATATACCAAGTACTATGGCTTCTTTGCCGTTGAAAATGTTAGTTGCAGAGTAATTGACAGATCCTAATTCTACTTTTGCTATATCTTTTAGGCGAATTAGTGTGCCGTTGTAATTGGCGACAACCAAATTTTTGAACTCATCTATTGTATGTAAATCCGTTGCGGTTGAAATATTTATTTGAATGTAGGGACTTTTGGTATAACCTGTGGCTGAAATATAGTTATTGCTTTCAAGTGCCTGGTAGACTTGAAGTGGTGTTATATTAAACTCAGCCATTTTTGTTGGGTTTAGCCAAACGCGCATAGCAAATGTTTTGTTGCCATAAACCATTACCTGCCCAACACCGTTTACAGCTTGAAGCTGAGGTACTATAACGCGATTTATGTAGTCTGTCATCTGTGACGAGTTCATACTGTTTGAAGTAAACGACAAATATAAGTATGCGACATTTGTAACGCTTGTTTTGGTAATGACAGGTAGCTGGGCTTGCTTTGGCAACTGGTTTAATACTGAGTTTACTTGAGCTAACACTTCTGATAAAGCAGCATTTGGGTTATAGTTTAATTTCATATAAACATTTATTGTGCTTATGCCTTCTGAACTTGATGAAGTCATATAGTCTATGCCTTCTGATGAGGCTATTGCGCGCTCAAGCGGTGTTGTAATAAAGCCTTGAACTACTTCTGCGCTTGCGCCTGGGTAGGCTGTTTGGACTGTAATGAGCGTATCTTCTGTTTTTGGGAACTGCCTAACGCCAAGCTCGGTTATTGACCTCAAGCCCAAAAATAGTATTATTAAGCTTAAAACAACCGATAATACGGGTTTTTTGATAAAAATATCTGTAAACTTCATTTTTAATCCTTCTCGACGGATTCAATGACAACAGGCGAGCCATTTCTTAGTTTTAGTTGGCCCTGTGTTACTACCATCTGGCCGCTTTTTAAGCCTTTTAATACTACGACTTTATTGTCATTGGTTTGACCCAACTGCACATATACAGTATTGGCAATATATTCATTGCCTTTTTTTGAGACTACATAAACATAATCTCCGTATGGGTTATAGGTAATTGCCAATGAAGGCACTACTACTACATTGGGTATTTTTGGCAGCACAATATTTACCTTTACAAACATTCCGGGTTTCAATAATTGTTCATTGTTTTCTACTATAGCTCTCACTGTTGCGTTTCTTGAGATATTGTTTATATTGACACTGATTGTTTTTATAGTGCCTTTAATGGTGGCGTTTGGGTTTGCATCGGTGTGAATTTCTACTTCTTGGCCTACTTTAATTTTTTCTAAATCGTTTTGAGGGAGGGTAAAATCAACATAAATAGGATTTATAGTGTATAGAGATATTATTGATTGGCCAGGGTTAACATACTGGCCAACACTTACATACCTTATGCCTAAAACACCAGAAAATGGGGCTTTTATAGTCATTTTGTCAATTATAGATTGAGTTTGGGCAATTAAAGCTTGCGTTTGCTTTAGCGCAGATAGCGCTTGAATATATGATGCTTTTGAAGCAGCGTTTTTTTCGTAAAGCTCTTTGTATTGATTGTAATTAAAATTGTCTAGAATTAACTGTGCTTTATACTGCTCTAGCTGGGCTTTTTGTGTGGAGTCGTCTAATTTTGCCAATATCTGGCCTTTTTTTACAGCTTGTCCAGAGTCAAAGTAAATTTTTTCTATCTGACCGCTGACCTGTGTGGTTGCATTTACAGAGTCTATCGATACAGTGTTGCCGATTGACTCTAAGTAGGGCTGCCAGTTTTGTAGTTTTGCGTAAGCGACAGTAACATAAGTTTTTGGTATTCCACGCATCATTTGGGCTTGTTTTATCTTTGCGCCCATATAGGCTTTAAAACCAAAAATACCGCCAAAAATTATCAAAAGCACTACAAAAGCTATTAAGAAACGCTTCCACATAAAATCTCCTTTTTGAGCATTTAAAATTAATCAACCGTATAATTAATACATTTTATGAAAAAAAAGTCAAGAATATTGTTAAATTTGAAATAAAAATTTAATTTTCTATACCAAAGTAAGCTTTTCTTACAATATCGTTTGATTTGAGATCCGATAAATTGCCAGATACTACTACCTTGCCATTGTCTATTACATATCCTCTTTGTGCAAAGTCCAAAAACGCTATGTTTTGTTCGGCAATAAGGATAGAAAACTGCTCTTTGTTTTGCAGATCGTCTAAAATATTGATTATCGATTTTACAAATTTAGGCGATAGACCATTTGATGGTTCATCTAAAACTACAAGCTTAGGATTTGACATTAACAGCTTTGCTATGCCCAACATTTTTCTTTGGCCACCGCTTAAGCTACCCGCTAGAGCTTTTTTGTGTTTTAGCAAGTCTTGAAAGTATTCATACATTTGTTGTTTTCTTATGTGTGTGAGTTTTTTGTCCAAAAAAAATGCTCCTAGCTCAAGATTTTCATCAACTGTAAGGTTTGGGAAAATACCAATTTCGGACATATAAGCTATACCTAGCTTTACCCTTTTGTCGGTTCTTAAATGCGTTATGTCTTTGCCTTCAAAATAGATTTTGCCATTATATATTTTTAAAAGTCCCATAATTGCTTTTAAGAGTGTGGTTTTGCCAGCACCGTTTACGCCAAGCAAAATAACCCTTTCTTTTGGTTTGACATATAAATCAATACCCCATAAGACTTTTAAGATGTTATAACCAGACTCGAGCGATTGTACTTCTAATAGCAACATTAACCTCCTAAAAACACTTCTACAACTTTTGGGTCATTTGCTGCCTGATCGATTGTGCCTTCAAAAATTTGCAAGCCAGAATCCATCACTACAACCCTTGAAGTAATTTTACGTATAAAGTGCATTAAATGCTCTACAACAATAATTGAAATAGAGTTTTGAGCCAAAGAGATTAGAATCTCTGCAATCCTATCTGTTTCTTCTTTATTAAGACCCGCTGCTATCTCATCTACAAGAAGTAGTTTTGGTTGGGTTGCAAGGGCTCTTGCAAGGCCCAATAATTTTTGCTCAGAAGTGTTTAAATGCATTGCTTGCTTATCTTGAAGTTTTTCTAAACCTACTATTGTAAGGGCCTTTTGTACATCATCTTCAACATTGCAGTAGTCTTTATCGGTAGCTCTTAGGTTTTTTAATCGTTTAAAAAGATTCTTAAAGCACTGTTTACCCGAATAAAGGGCGGCGACTTCTACATTTTCTCTTACCGTTAAACCATGAAAAGGTTTTGGTATCTGAAATGTTCTGTTTATACCCAAGTGGGATAACTTGTATGGCGGCAGTTTGTCTATGCGTTTTTCTTTAAAGTATATTTTGCCACTATCGGGTTTATAAATACCAGATATTACATTTATTAGCGTTGTTTTACCAGAGCCGTTTGGTCCTACAAGACCTAAGATTTCATTTTCATAGACGCTTAAGCTTATTTTATTTAATGCTTTGAGGCCACCAAATTTTTTTTCTATATTTTCTACTCTTAATATTTCTTCATGGGACATATTTTCTTACCTTTTTAAATAAAGATATTACGCCATCTGGTAGAAATAACACAAGCAGTATTATAAGAATCCCGTATATAAGCTGAAAATACTGAGGGGTTGATATTCCTATAAAATTGTACATTCCATACAAAATGACTGTGCCAACTAAAGGTCCAATTAATGTTGAAGCCCCACCAAAAAGCACAAATACAATAGCAAATATGCTTATATTTAAACTAAATACCGTTTCTGGGTAAAAAACAGATGTATACCAGGCAAAAACACCTCCACACAAGCCTGCAACAAATGCACTCAAAAGCCAGGCGATTGTGCGTGCAAGCACAACATTTACACCAGCTACGCTTGCTGTTATGCTGTCTTCTTTTATAGAAAGAAGCGATAAGCCAAACCTTGATTGTCTAAAAAACAATACAAGCACAAGTGCAAAAAACAATACTAAAAGCATTGCATTATAGCTTGCTGCTGCATTATATACACTTGATAGCATAATACCGTATGGACCTTGCGTGATGTTTTCTAGATGTGGGTTTGAGATTATATAGTAAATAGCTTGAGAAGCCGCTAGATTTGCGATGGCAAAATATGCTCCAGAAAGCCTCAAAAGCGGTGTTAGAATTATGCCTACTACACTTGCTGCCACGCCACCTAACAAAATTGCAGGTATCACACCTACATGCAAAAGCAGTATTAAAAGAGATGCGCTGTAAGCACCTGTGCCAAAAAAACCCACATACCCAAAAGGCAAATACCCAGTAAAGCCATAAATGAGGTTTAATCCTTCAGAGAGTGCTATATATAGCATTAAGTTAAACAACAAATAGTTATTATTGTAGATCTTTGGCAAAATTGCAAATAAAACTATTGTAACTACAATGAGCAATATACCATTGATAAGCCTAATGTTTTTTTTATGCATTTCTCACCTTTTTCCCCAAAAGTCCAGCAGGTTTAACAAGAAGAATTAAGATTAAAATAACATATGGCACTAAATTTGTCCACGATGCTAGGTATGTTTGCATAAACATCATAGCAATCCCATATATAATACCGCCTAATATTGTGCCAATAGGGTTTCCCAAAGAGCCAATTACCACAATAGCAAAAGACATAGTGGTAAGTGATGAGCCAATGGATGGGTCTATTGACCCAATCATAAACGGAGCTAAAACACCAGCTAAAGCTGCTAAACTTAAACCGATACCCATTGCAAAAGCAGATATTTTGGATACACTTATACCAACACTTGCGGCTTCTTCTTGGCTAGACATTATCGCTCTTGTAGCATAGCCCATTCTTGTGTGATATAAATAATAATAAATAAAACCTATAATGATTAAACTAATAATAGCGCTAATAAGCCATGCAAACGGTATAGGTTGGGATAGAATAGTTACACTGCCTTGCCCTAAGGTAGAAAATGGAATAGACTTTTGGTTGTTTCCAAAGGCAAATATTGCCAGTGCTTCTATCACTTGAGCAACACCAAAAAACAGTATAAAAGATAGCATTTCTGGGTCTTTTGATTTAGACAATCTGGGTACAAATGCGTAATATACAAAAAAACCCACAATCATAAAAACTACTATTTCAATTGGAATTGACCACAGAGGGTTTATATCTAATTTGTTAAATATTAGCCAGGCGCCGAAAGCGCCTAGCATTATAAAATCGCCATGAGCCAAATTAACCATGCGCATGACGCCGAAAATTAAATTTAAACCTATGCCAACAAGTGCAAAAAATATTCCAAACAATACGCCGCTAATTAATGCGTAAAAAAACAGTTCCATATTAATTAATTCCTTTTAAGTCAAGGTGCTGGATAAATGGGTTTTCCTGTTGCAATATTCATAGGATACACTACATGCAGTGCAAGGCCTGTTTTTGTCGGCTGAAACTGTCCAACGGGCAAAAACTCGCCGATTTGAGCACCCTCGTTATTAATTTTAAATAAGCCGTTTAATGTAAATATTTTTCCAGAAAAACTGTTTATTGCATTTCTGAATGCTAATTGATTGAATTCTTTACTGGTTGAAAGAGTTTTTTCTATTATTAAGCCAGCATTATACCCAGCTACAGTTAGGAAGTCAACAGGTCTTTTTGTTTCTTGTGTGTAGATTTTTTCAAACTCACTCATTGGCATACCGTAGTTTACCTTGTTATATACTAATAGCGGTGGTGTAGGATAGGTGTATGTATACTCGAGTGCTTTTGTGCCCACATTCTTTTCTATTAAAGCAAGCTGTTGTCCAGGGAAAATCGTAAATACCATATTGAATTTTGCACCGCTAGCCTGTAAGTTTTGCAAGAACGCTATGTCGTTTGGTGGGTACCCAAACTCTATAAGGGCCTCTGGGTGTGTAGCTTGTATGGTTCTTATTAAAACTGTATAGTTTGATGTATCAGTAGGTACAGCATGGTAATATACAGGTTTAATTTTAGCCGCTTCTAATTTTGCTTTAAGTGTTTCTGCTTGAGATTGGTTAAAATCGTTTGCAGAGTAAATGACGGCTACTTTGTTGATTTTATGTGTAATGAGAAAATCAGCTAAAACTGTTGGCCAAACTCCGCTTGTAGGCAAACTTGTCAATACTAAATAGGGGTTTTTAGGCGAGAAGAATTTTGCAGATGTGCCTGTTGGGTCAAAAAGCAAAATTTTGTGTTCTTGTGCTATAGGTACCGCTACGGATGTTAGCACAGAGCCAAAGTCAGCCACTAAAAGATTGACCTTATCCCTTGTAATTAGTTGATTGTACAATGTAGCAGCCAATGTAGTAGAGCTTTGATCATCGTAGGCTATTAGTTTTACTGGTATTTTCTTTTTAAAAGCCGCTACATATACACCACCTTGTTTGTTTACCTGGTTTGCCCAAAACTCCAAGCCATGATATTGAGATGTTGAAGATGTAGCAAATGGCCCTGAGCTTGCATAGAGTGTGCCTATAAGTATCTGCTTTGGAGCCGCTGCTTTTGCTTGAAATGGTAGCAAAATTATACCTACCACAAACGCAAGCAAAACTAAAGTTACATTTTTGAACCAACGCATGGTTCACCTCCCAAGTATAAACTTTAATTAACTTATAAATTAATTTTAGATTTTTGTCAATAAGGTTTGTTTAAAATTAGTTTATTGTTATATAAAAATATCTTATTAAAATATAATTACAATAATGTAATAATCTATATTTTAACTTAATAACTTAATAAATTATAAGTTAATAATATATTGACTTTTATTAAAAAATTTGATATTTCTTTCAAAATTATTAAGGAGGATTTATGAAAACTTACAAACGCTATCACCCGCTTGTATGGGTACTAGTTATTATACCTATTTTAATTTTATCTTTTGGGATACCCTATTACAATAGAAATGATATTGTTTTTGGGCTTAACTTTATGTCATTTTTTCTTATTGTTATGGATATTGTTACAATCATATTAACTTTTATAGCCTACACTATCGAACAAAAAACCAGTCAAAGGAGAAAGAAATGAATGTGTTAGAATTAGCTATTATGCTTATTTTTATTATTATAGTAGGTATTGTGGGTTTTTACGCAAGTAGATTTAAACCATCACTAACAAACGATATTACAGAGTGGAGCTTGGGCGGTAGGCATTTTGGTACATTTATTGTGTGGTTTTTGATAGGTGGTGATGTATATACAGCGTATACCCTAATTGCAGTGCCTGGGTTGGCCTACGGGGCTGGTGTGTTAGCTTTGTTTGCTACATCTTATGTTATAATGACTTACCCGATAGTTTTTTTAACTATGCCAAGGCTATGGAATGCAGCAAAAAAGCATGGATTTATTACAGCGGGTGATTATGTAGAAAAAGCCTTTGATTCAAAAACACTTGCTTTAATAGTAGGTATTGTGGGTATTTTGGCAGAACTACCCTATATTGGACTGCAGATTTTTGGCATGAATTTTATGTTAAGTGTTACACATGTACCATCAAATATCACGATTATAATATCTTTGCTTTTAGTTATGGGATTTACAATTTTTAATGGCCTAAGAGCCCCTGCTTTAACGGCATTTATAAAAGATTTTTTTGTTTGGATAATGGTGTTATTTTTAATTATATATATTCCGATACATTATTTTGGCTCAATCGGACATATGTTTAGCTGGTTTAACCAGCACTATCCAAAAAAGTCTGTACTTAGCCCGGGTCAGATTAGTGTATTTGGTACGCTTGCGTTTGGCTCAGCTGCCGCTTTGTTTTTGTACCCACACGCAATAACAGGTGTTTATTCGTCAAAAAGCGCAAATACGGTAAGAAAAAACGCTATTGTACTGCCTATTTATAATATTATGCTACTTTTTATTACATTGTTGGGTTTTGCTGCACTTTTTGTAGTACCTGGCTTGAAAAACCCTAATATGGCTTTCCCAATGCTCATTTCTAAAACATTTGGGCCTATTTTAACAGCGCTAATCGGTGCTATTATAATACTTGGCAGTATGATTCCTGCATCAATTATGTCTATTGCAAGTGCCAATTTATTTACAAGGAATATCTATAAAAATTTAATAAACCCTAATATAAGTGACTCTACAGAAAGAATTATTAGCAAAGTTTCTGTTGCAGTCATAATACTCCTTGCTTTATATTTAAGCCTTGCCATGAGCCCTGCTTTTATAATAACTTTACAACTAATAGCTGGATCTTGGGTAGTGCAATTATTTCCTTTAGTATTCTTGCCACTTTTTACAAATAGGGTTTCAAAAATTCCAGCAGGGATTGCAACTATTGCTGGTATATTGCTTACAACTTATGTTTTATATCTTGGGCACTTTAAGTTAGCTGTTTATAAGGGTATATGGGTAGGACTATATGGTCTTGCGATAGAAGTTGTCGTTTTATTAGCTTTAACTTTTCTGTTTAAACCAATGTCAAATATTAGCCTTGATGATTATTTAGACGATTAATTTATAAGCCCAAAAAGGCTGTTTTTACTTGGGGGTTTTCTAATAAATCCCCACCGCTTCCTGATAAAACAATTTTACCCTCTGATAGCACATAAGCACTGTCTGCAATAGATAATGATAAATGTACATTTTGTTCAACAAGCATCATAGAAATGCCTTTTTCTTTTAAACTGTTAATAATACTGAAAACCTCTATTGTGAGTTTTGGCGATAAGCCTAAACTTGGTTCGTCAAATATCAGTATTTTAGGGTCTGCCATTAAACCCCTTGCGATTGCCACCATCTGCTGTTCTCCGCCTGATAGATTTTGAGCCTTTTGGTTGATCCTTTCGGATAGCTTTGGAAATAAACTAAATACAAAGTCTAAATTTTGTTTGTATTTGTCTTTGGCTCGCTTTAGGTAAGCACCCATTTGCAGATTTTCAAGGACGCTCATTTCACCAAACAACAACCTGCCTTCTGGCACCATTATAACACCCATTTGTGCCCTTTTATGAGCTGATAATCGCGTGATGTCTTTCCCATCAAATATGATAGAGCCACTCATAGTAGGTATAATGCCAGTTATTGCTTTAAGCAGCGTTGTTTTGCCTGCGCCATTTGAGCCAATTATCGTGCATAAGCCGCTACATGTTTTAATGCTTACATCCCACAATATTTGAATTTCGCCGTAGCCGGCGTTTAAGTTTTTTACTTCTAACGCACAACTCATTTTTCACCTACTAGCTGTAGAGCAAGTTTTGGGTCACCTAAGTATGCTTCTATGACTTTTTGGTTATTAGAGATTTCCTGTGGAGTGCCTTGTGCGATTTTTTCTCCTGAGTCTAATACCATAATTAAATCGCTTATTTTCATAATAGCATGCATTAGGTGCTCTATAATTATAATAGTAATGCCGTTTTGTTTTATTTTTAAAATTATCTCTAACATATTATCAACTTCTTTAGGGTTTAGACCTGCTAACACTTCGTCTAAAAGTAAAATTTCGGGTTCATTGGCAAGTGCTCTTGCCAGTTCTAGTCTTTTTTTAAATGCTACATTTAGCTGGTTTGCCAATGTAAATATCTTTGATGATAACCCCACAAAATTTATTACATCTAGTGCTACACTTTGGGCTTGCTTTAAATTGTAATTTTTTTTACCAAAACAAGCACCTACCATTACATTTTCTATAACTGTTAGCTCACCCAAGGGTTTGACAATTTGGTGAGTTCTTGCAATACCAAGTCGAGCCCTTTTGTATATAGGCATATTTGTAATGTTTTTATCTTTAAAGTACAATGTGCCTATTTGAGGCTTGTACACACCGCTTATTATATTAAATAATGTAGTTTTGCCAGCGCCATTTGGACCAATAATACCGAAAATAGTTTTTTCTTCAATTTCAAAAGATACATTGTTGACAGCCACAAGACCGCCAAAGGACAATTTTAGGTTTGTTCCTTTTAAAATCATTCCAGTACCTTCCGTAGATTTTTAAAATACTTTGTTAAAAAACCAACTATACCGCCTGGAGCAAACTGAACAATAATTAGCAATATCAAGCCGCTAACAGCAAGATGCAAGTCTTTAATGTATGGAAGTACAAGCAAAGTTCCTTTTATTTTTTCATAAATGAGCGCACCTAAAGCGCTTCCAGCAACACTGCCATACCCACCAAGCATTACCATAACAATCATCTCAATCGATTTTACAAGGTTAAATGCGCCAGATGGTTCAATGTTTCCTGACTTAAAGGCAAATATGCCACCTGCTATTGCAGGAAAAAAAGCAGAAATAGCGTAAGCCATAGATTTATACGATTTTGTTTTTATGCCAAGCACAGAGCTTGCGTCCTGGTCTTCCCTAATGGAAAAAAGTCCAAGCCCAAATTTAGATTTTTTTATGTAGTATGCGCTAATAACGCACACTATTGTCAAAATACCCATTAAATAGTAAGATAGCCATATAGCTTTAATTGCGCCACCGTATTTATCATATATGCTAAAATCAAAGTACAATCCCATTGCACCACCTAAGAAAGGAATGTTATTAATTAAACTTTTTTATAGCTTCATTTATGCCAATAGTAGCAATTGCAAAAATTGCACCTCTTAGGCTAAGCACTGCTTGACCTAGAATAAATGCTACCAAAGAGGCAAAAACACCTCCTATAAGTATTGAAAAAATAAGGCTTAATTTGTAAGCATAAATCAAATAAAACGATGCATATGCGCCAATACCGTAGTATACAATATGACCAAAACTTACATATCCAGTATATCCCATTATGATATTCAAGCTAATAGAAAGCGTAATGCTAAGCAAAATTAAAAATATTGTTTCTCTCAGCATTACATTGTTTGTTAATATTGGATAAACAATAAGAACTATAAGGGCAGGCAATAACCAGTAAAGTGTATAGCCTTTTTGCATTAGCGCCTCCCCCAAAGACCGCTTGGTTTAATAAGCAAGATTATTACAAGTATAGTAAATTCTATAAAAGGCATATAATCAACAGGTATTTTTAAAGTTAAGATGTTTTCTAATAAGCCTAAAATGAGGCCACCTAAAATTGCACCAGCAGGGCTACCAAGTCCACCAAGCACGCAAATTACGAAACTTTTTAATTCATAAACACTTCCAGATAAAATTGTAAATGGAAACAAAGAGGCAATTAATGCACCAGATACAGCTGCAAAAGCAACACCAATACCAAACGAAATGGATAAAACAAGTGTTGTATTGATGCCGTAGAGTTTTGAAGCAGTAGGATTTTGAGAAACTGCTCGTATAGCTTTACCCAACGATGTTTTAAACAAAAATAAGTAAAGTGCCACAGCAAGTAAAAGCGAAATTAGCCCTACGATGATGCGTGCATAAGATATGCTAGAATAACCAAGCGTAAATGAGCCTAAATGAGTATCAATTGCTCGCGGGTTTGTTGTAAAAAAAAATGTTCCAAGACCAATAATTATAAGACTCAAAGCATAGGTAGATAAAAGCGTGGTGAGTTCTTTTTCATTTAACACCCTGTATAAACTTACAAAAAAGCCACCACGCCTACAGCTAAACCTCCTACAAAAATAGGAATCAGCGCTGTATAAACGGAAAGCCCCAGCTACCCAAACTAACATAACAACTTACTTTTTAAATTTGGTGCTGTATGGGAATACAAGCTTTGCGTTAGCTGCAGACAATGGCCACACCCACGATTCCATTCACTTTGTTAAACCTAATGAATAGGGTTTAACAAAGTCTCCGTTTGCCTGCTCCGTATCCTGCCCACAACGGGGTGCTGCATTGGGCAGTGAGGCGTAGTAGCTGTTGAGTACGGCTTTTATTTGGTATTTGTTAAGCTTTTTTGGTGTTAGTCTGCCGTACTCATCTATATTATGGAGCTTAGACCTCAGAACATCTGAGGTGTATCTTAATTCTAAGTTGTATGCTGCGTTTGAGTCTGCATTAGACTCATAACCGCAGTTAACACATTTAAAGCTTTCTTGTGTTTTTCTGTTGTCTCTTGAGATAAAGCCGCATTTAGGGCAAGTTTGAGAGGTATAGTGGCTTGGAGTTATGTGAACTCTTATGCCGTGCTTTTCGGCTTGGCGTTTGAGTAAGTCTTTAACTTTAGAAAGGTGCAGGAGTTTAGAGAGCCTTGAGTATTTTATGTCAAATTCTTCATTAATGCCGAATTTACCAGAAAGGAGTAGATTTTCTATTACTATGTCGGTTATGCTGTGAGAGTTTAAATATTCTATAAGCTTATGAATAAGCAAAGAGACGTACCACTCTAATTGTCTGTGGATTTTCTTTAGTTTTTGCATTTGAGTGTTAGTTAAGTTTTGGCAGCCTATTTTGTCTAATGCTTTGAGAGCATCCACTGTGCGTTTCATGTAGTTTCTATCGTAGTCTAAAACAAAACTGTCTGATAAACTAGCAAAGTTGTTCTTTAGGTTTAAATCCATGCCTATAACCTTGTTGAAAGGTTTAAAATGCGGTTTATCAGCTTCGCAGGTAGTGGCTATGTTGATTTTAGAGTTATTCTTGGGTGAGAGGTTTATGTAAAACTCTCTGGCTATAAGCTTTTTATTTTCATGATAGCTGTTATTATGCTGTAATGGTAGTCTATACTCTATGCCGTCTTTTCTCATTCTAAACACAAACCAGTACTGATAGAACTTATTGTCCTGCATGTAATCTATTCTGGCTTTGTTGATGTTATAATCTAGTATGAGTGAGCTGTATTTTTTGAACTGTATGAGCTTAAGCTTGGAGAGAAGCCTTTGCTGTTTGCTGTAGGCAAGTTTAACTATCCTATCTATCAAGCCTTTAGATTCATAGTATTCGTAGAGAGCATAAATAACTTCATTGTGCTTAAGTTGGTCTTTTATGTCTTTGGTGTGGTCTAGGTAAATTAGATATTTTACAAATTTTGTAAGCTTGGTTGAGCGGTATGTGAGTTTAAAGAGTTTAGTATCGCCTTTTTTGCGGTATTTGGTGTCTTTGGAGTAATACTGAATTATTATTTTGTCCTGTAGTTTTATGTCTAGGTTCTGCATGTGCTTTTTGAGTGAGTTAGCATATAAATCTACTAGGAGGTAGTGTTCTTTTTGGACGTTCCAAGCTAATAAGATGCTGCTTGTGGCTGTTTTGTAGTTTTCTTTCAGTTCTTTAATACCTAATGAAGAAAGCAGAAGATGCTTATGGTCGTATATGTACTGAGAGAGCTGATTTTTAATGTTAGATGCAGTATGGAGTAAGTGTTTTATGTTAGTTTCTTTTATGTGGTTGTGATATTTGGAAGTAAACATGAGGGAGTTAACTAAGGTGTTCTGTTCCTGTTCTATGGTTTGTGTTTGATCTGCTTTAGCTTTTTTTCGCAAGTTAGCTCTCAAGTAATGACCTCCAGAAAAAATATTAGTGAGTTAACCATTAGAATCCTCTTTTATAAGCTGCTCTATGAGTGTTTTTTTTCTCTTGCTGTATAATTTCATAGAATAACAGTTCAAAAGACTTACTATTTCTTCAAATATCTCCTCACTGTCTAATTTATGAGAGCCTATTTCACTTACAACTACTATTTGTGTATTGTATTTTTTAAATAGATAATCAAATAAATCAAAACCAATCCTTGACAGTCTATCTTTATAAGAAATTACAACTCTTTCAATTTGACCTGATGTAACTAAATCAAGCATAGCGAAAAAATCTTTTCTGTCTTTGAAACTAATGCCTGATGCAATATCGGAAAATACAGCATTTATAGTCCAACCATTTGAATAGCAAAAAGTTTTAAGCATTTCTATTTGGTTTTCTAAATTCTGCTTTTGTTTTCTTGTAGATACTCTTGCATATATTACAGTTTTACGTTTTATTCCCTTATTGAATATCTTATAAACATCTTCTTCGTTGTAATCATAGTGTCCATTAGGAAGCACAGTAACCCTTATAGTACCGTTTTTAACATATTTAGTAAGAGTTTGACGGGCTATACGGAGTAGATTTAAAACTTCCTTAGTCTTCATAGTTGTAATATAGCTCTTTCTTAGGAAAAGTCAATATATTTAATAAAAAAAAGAATTAAATGGAATAAAGCGAATGAATATGTGGACTATATAATTTCTTTTACTAATTTATTATCGGATTTTAGCCATTGTAGGTAGACCATCTCGTGCCCAATTTGTAAACCATGATATTTGCCTTGAGCAAATTTTATCTGACCATAGAATGTCATAATGTTCATTCTGTCAAGCGCCTGTTTTACTTTATTAGAATCTAATGTTCCTGTCTCTTCAATGGCTTTTTGTATTACAAGGGCTGATGCAAAACCACCTGCTGCGTGGTAGCCTGGCTCTTGGTGGTAGGTGTTTCTGTATGTGTCTGTAAACCATTTAACACTTTGACCGTAGTAAGGCAGCCTTAATTTTTTAGCACTGTCTTGCGAGTAGGTAACTTCTGGTTCCCACTGAGAAGGAGCGGTTACATACAATGCCGCTTCGCCTATTTCCGTAAATTTAGGTACAGCAGGTGCAACAATTAGGGATATTAATTTTAGTGGGATTTTTTGTTCATAAACTTGCTTTGCAAGTGTTTCGCCATCGGCAAAGTGACCTCCGCCAATCAAAGCATCAGGCTTCAATGAAGACATTTTGTTTAAAAATGCGCTAAAGTCTGTTGTGTTTGGCGTGTAGGCTTCAAACATCACAACATTAAATCCGTTTTTTTGTGCATAAGATTTTGCCGCATCACACACTGCTTTTGCGAACTCGCTTTGCTCGTAAATAATCGCAACCTTTTTAGCTTTTGGATCGTATTTTTTAAGCATATCTAAAGCGCCCGTTAAGTATCTTGAAGCAGGTGTGTACATCTGATATACCACAGAAAAACCTTTAGCAAAGATATCATCTGCTGCGGCGCCTGTGCTTATCATTATTTTGCCGTATTGTTGGGCAATAATTGCTGCTGTGGCTGTTAGGTCTGAGCTGTATGGGCTGATTAAAAAGTCAACTTTATCATCGTTTATCAACCTTACATAAAGCTGCTGAACACGTTCTTTGTTGCTTTCATCATCGTAGTATTTAAGCGCAACAGGCAGTTTTTTACCTAAAGACTTTACATAAATGCCGCCGTTTTTATTAACATCATTAGCCCACATTTGAAGGCCTTGCAATTGAGCTTTTGATTCCGCATTGAGTTTACCCGTTAAGGATGTCGTAAAACCAATTAAAATTTTGTCCTTTGCGAAAGCTTTTGTTGTAAGCATAGCAAAGGCAACAACCATCAAAAATACAAGCAGTTTTTTCATAACCTGCACCTCCTTTTTTATTTTACTTTTTACATTTTAACTATTTATTACATTTTGTCAATAATAATTAAATCATTTTTTAACGATAAGTTAAAATATTTTATCAACTATGTTTGGGTTGCAAAGCATCTTGATTTTTCTTGATTTTAGTTTATACTCAAGAATTAGCTTTATGGTTTTAAAAAGCAAAAAAGCTTTGCTAAATGGAAAGAATATTGTTAAGATTTTTTTATAAGAATCAAAATTTGATAGAAATTAGGAGATTAGATGATAGGTAGTTTTTTGAAAAAAGTATTTGGCACACAAAATGAAAGGACTTTAAAAAGCATTGAGCCATTTGTTGTAAAGATTAATGAAAAAGAGTCTATATACAAACCTATGAGCAATGAACAGATAAAAGAAGCATATAAAAAACTTCAAATCGATTATGAAAATGGCAAAAGCCTAGATGATTTATTGGTAGACTCGTTTGCTATTACGAGGGAAGTTGCAAGCAGGACTTTGTCGATGAGGCATTTTAATGTGCAGTTAATAGGTGGTGTAGTATTGCATCAGGGCAAAATAGCAGAAATGAAAACAGGTGAGGGCAAAACGCTTGTTTCTACATTGCCCATTGTGTTAAATGCACTAACTAAAAAAAATATACATTTGATAACCGTAAATGACTACTTAGCAAAAAGAGACGCTTTATGGATGGGGCCAATATATAAATTTTTGGGTTTAAATGTTGGTGTCATACAGCAAGAAAATAAATCCTATTTAGTTGAGTTTGAAGATGAAAAAACATTCAAAACGAAGTTAGTGCCTTGTGAAAGAAGAGAAGCTTACTTAGCCGATGTTACATACGGTGTAAACAGTGAGTTTGGTTTTGATTATTTAAGAGACAATATGGCGTATTCAAAAGATGAATGGGTGCAGAGGGGATTTTACTATGCTATAATTGACGAAGTAGACTCAATTTTGATAGATGAGGCACGAACCCCTCTTATAATATCAGGTCCAAGCGGTACGCCTACAAAAGTTTATTATGAAGTTGACAAAGCTATCAGTCAGCTTACAAAAGACGATTACGAGGTTGATGAAAAGTTAAAAACAGCTGTTTTGACAGACAAAGGTGTAGAAAAAATTCAAAAACTTTTACACATAGAAAACCTATACGATAGTAAAAACATAGAAATTATACACATTGTAAACCAATCACTGAAAGCACATACATTGTTTTTAAAAGACAGAGACTACATAGTAAAAGATGCAAAAGTAATCATAATTGATGAGTTTACAGGCAGAATGATGCCAGATAGACGATACTCAGATGGTTTGCATCAGTGCATTGAAGCAAAAGAAAAGGTAAAAATTCAAGAAGAATCACAAACACTTGCCACTATAACATTCCAGAACTACTACAGAATGTATGAAAAACTTTGTGGTATGACAGGTACAGCCGATACGGAAAGCAGAGAATTCAAAGAAATATACAATTTAGATGTTGTGGTTATTCCTACGAATAAACCCATGATAAGGGTAGATAGGCAAGATTTAATATTTAAAACGCATAAAGAAAAAATTAATGCTATTGTGAATGAAATTAAAGCACGTTACGAAAAAGGCCAGCCTGTGCTTGTTGGCACAACAAGTGTTGAAAAATCAGAAGAATTGCACAAGATTCTTACCAAGATGCGTATACCCCATATGGTATTAAACGCAAAGCACCATGAGAAAGAAGCAGAAATTATTGCTCAAGCTGGCAAAAAAAAGGCTGTAACCATTGCTACCAATATGGCAGGTCGTGGTGTTGATATTAAAATAGACGATGAAGTAGCTAAACTTGGAGGATTATTTATACTTGGTACAGAGCGCCATGAATCAAGAAGGGTTGACAATCAGCTAAGAGGTAGGTCTGGTAGGCAAGGTGATCCTGGAGAGTCGAGGTTTTTCTTGTCTTTGGAAGATGATTTACTGCGAATTTTTGGCTCTGAGCGTATTCAAGTTATAATGGATAAGCTTGGTATACAAGAAGGTGAAGCTATAGAAAATAAATTTGTTACAAGGGCTGTTGAAAATGCTCAAAAGAAGGTTGAAGAATATAACTTTGACATTAGAAAACACCTTCTTGATTACGATAATGTAGCCAATACTCAAAGAAGCGTAATTTATAAACAAAGAAAGGAAATTCTCGAAAGTGAAAGCATTAAAGACACAATTTTGGATTTTATAGATGATGTTATAGGCTCAATGGTGGATAGTTATTTAGAAAATCTTATTGATTTAAAAGCACTAAAGCTAAAATTTAAACAGATTTTTAATTTAGAAATTGAGCTTGATGAAAATGAAAATGATAGAGAAAATATATTTGAGCAATTAAGAAACCAGGTTCTTGCAGCTTATAAAGAAAAAGAGGACATACTGCAAGAACAGATGAGAGAGCTTGAAAAAAATGTATTACTGCAGGTTTTGGATTCTGCATGGAGAGAGCACTTAAAAAATATGGATGCACTGAGAGAATCTATTGGGCTTAGGGGATATGGACAAAGGGATCCTTTGGTGGAATACAAAAAAGCTTCTTTTGAAATGTTTGAGGATATGATAAACAATCTTAAAGAAGATAGTTTATCAACCCTATTCCATTTAAAAATTGTTTTTGACAATTAAAACGCCTTTTTCAAAAGATTTAATGCTTACTTTTGAAAAAAAGATAGACAAGATTGCTTTTGTTGATAAAAGCGCTGTATATAAACAGAGTTCTTTACAAAAAATGTTTTCTATGGTATTTAAAAACAAGGATTTGTCATTTTTTGATTATGGTTTGTTAAACTGGGAGATGCTAAGTGATGAGCAAAAAATGCTATATAGTTACTTAAGGTTCATTAGTGGAGTGATTACTTATAAAGAATTAGGTGAAAGGTTTGGTTTTCACCAAAGAAAAATTGCTTATCTTATGAAAATAAATCCTTTTGTATATGTTGTGCCATGTCATAGGGTTATTGCGAAAAATTCGATTGGAGGCTATCAATTTTCTATTGAGCTTAAAAAAGAGTTGTTGGATTTTGAAAAAAATATTTAAGGAGTTTGTGGGATGGATTTATTTGATAAATGTAAAAATTTTATAGCTTATAAAGAAATAGAACAAGCTGGTCTTTACCCTTATTTTCAGCCAATCTCAAGCGAGCAAGGCACAGAAGTAATAATTAATGGCAAAAAAATATTGATGCTTGGCTCAAATAGTTATTTAGGCTTAACAGTGCACCCAAAAGTAAAGCAGGCGGCGATAGATGCAATAAAAAAGTATGGCACGGGATGTGCTGGGTCTCGTTTTTTAAATGGTACATTGGATATTCATATAGAACTTGAAGAAAAGCTTGCGAAATTTACCAAAAAAGAAAAGGCCGTGCTTTTTTCAACAGGTTTTCAAGCAAATTTAGGTGCTATTGCAGGTCTTGTAGGCAAAGATGATTATGTGATAATTGACAAATCCGATCACGCAAGTATTGTCGATGGCACAAAATTATCATTTGGTGAAGTAAAGCGCTTTTTACACAATGATATGCAATCCTTAGAAAAAGTTCTTCAATCTATTGATATAGATGCTGGTAAACTTATTGTTGTTGATGGTGTATATAGTATGGATGGCGATATTGCCAACTTGCCAGAGATTATAAATTTAAAAAAACGCTATAATGCACGCGTTATGGTAGATGATGCACATGCATTTGGTGTAATTGGTGAAAATGGCTCTGGTACGGCAAGTTATTTTAATTTGACAGAAAGTACAGATATTATAATGGGCACTTTTAGTAAATCATTTGCTTCTTTGGGCGGTTTTATTGCTGCAGATGCTTATGTAATAGATTATTTAAAGCATTTTGCACGCAGTCTAATCTTCTCTGCAAGCATAACGCCTGCATCATGCGCTGCAGTGCTTGCAAGCCTTGAGATTATGCAAAATGAACCAGAACTGATAGAAAAGTTATGGGCAAATACAAATCGCATGAGAAATGGGTTAAAAAGTGTAGGTTTTGATACTTTTCAAAGCTGTACGCCTATAATACCTGTGCTTGTAGGCGACGATATGAAAGTTTTACAATACAGAAAAATGCTTTTTGAAGAAGGTATTTTTGTTAATCCTGTCGTTTCTCCTGCTGTACCTAAAAATAAAGCACTTATAAGATTAAGCTTAATGGCTACACATACATTTGAGCAGATTGATTTTGCTTTGGAAAAAATTACAAAAGTAGGTAAAAAATTAGGTGTTATATAATTTAGGTGTTGTATGATTGTAGAAGCTAACAGTGATAGTTTAAAAAAAGAGTTTATAGATTTCCCCTTTTTCTTATATAGAAACGATAAATTTTGGGTTGCTCCTTTGCGTTTTGAAGAAAAGAAGTTGTTTGACCCCAAAAACCCATTCTATCAAAATGCTAAAATAAAACTTTTTTTATATAAGAAAGACGGCCAAATTCTAGGAAGAATAGCCGCAATTGTCAATAAATGGCACAATAACTACCACAACGATAAGGTTGGTTTTTTTGGTTTTTTTGAATCTATTAACGATTATGATGTAGCAAAAAGTTTATTTGATAGCGCAAGTGAATACTTAACCCAAAACGGCTTAAAATCAATAAGGGGGCCTGCAAACCCTTCACTTAATCATACATGCGGATGTTTATATAAAGGTTATTTTCAAGAACCAGTTTACATGATGCCGTATAACCCAAAATATTATGTAGATTTGATCGAAAATTATGGGTTTAAAAAAGCAAAGGACCTGTTCGCTTTTTATCTATCTGTGGCAAACAAGCCTAACCCAAAATACATAGAATTGAGCAAAAAGATAGCAAAAAAGTACAATGTTACTTTAAGAAACCTTTCAAAAAAATATTTTGAAAGGGATTTAGAGATTTTGTGGGATATTTATTGTAAAGCATGGGCTGATAATTGGGGTTTCGTACCGCCTACAAAAGAAGAATTTTTTTATTTATCAAAAGATATGAAAAATTTAGTTAGCTCTGAACTTGTAATTATTGCTGAAAAAGACGGCATACCTTGCGCATACTCTGCTATTATACCAGATTTTAATTACATACTGAAAAAAGCAAAAGGCTCAATTACGCCTTTAAATTTAGTTTCTATTATTTCTACTATACCTAAAATTGACAACTATAGACTCATTACGCTTGGAATTTTGCCAGAATATAGAAAGTTAGGTATAGATTTGCTTTTGTATATAAAAAGTTTTGAAGTCGTTGAAAAAAGAAACGGCAAAGGTGGAGAGCTTTCATGGACGCTTGAAGACAATGATAAAATAAACAAAGCTATTATCTCAATGAATTCAGAACATTACAAAACCTACCGTATTTATGAAAAAATCCTCTAATTATTTGTTTGGCTCTATTATATGTTCTTTTAACAAACTTTCATAAATTTTTTTTGATACAGCTGCCGCATAATGACTGTCATAGCCATGTTCCAAAAAAACAACCATAATGACTTGTGGATGATGTTTTGGTGCAAATGATGCAAACCATGCTTGGGGCAGGTATTTTCTGATTTTATTTAGATCCCAATTGTTTTGCACAAGCAAACTATCTAGTTGTTTACTTGTAATAACCTGTGCTGTACCTGTTTTTCCGCAGATAGTTAAATTTGGTATGAATGCATTATGTGCTGTGCCAATAGGGCTTGATACAGTTAGCTCAAGGGCGTTTTTTATTATCTCAAAATCTTTTTTTCCATTTTTGATATCATATAGTATTGTTTTGGGCTCTATATAACTTAAGCGGGGCTTATAGGCAATACCATCGTTTGCTATAACAGAAAAAGCAACCGCTAGCTGTAGAGGCGTAACTAGTGTATAAGCTTGGCCTATGGCGCTTGTTATAGTGTCTCCTAAATACCATGGGGTATGAAACATTTTGTACTTATACTGTGGAGAAGCGATGATACCTTTTGATTCATACCCAAATAAACCCACACTTTTGCCAAACCCAAATTTCTGCAAGTATTCATCAATTGTTTTAATACCAAGCTTCATGCCTATTTGGTACATAAATACATCTGATGAGCCAGCTAAAGCGGTGTATAAGTTGATTTTACCAAAACCGCCTGGTTTCCAATCTTTAAAAGTATATGTGCCAATTTTTATTTCATATGGGCAGTAAAGGTAGGTGTCTGGTGTTATTATACCTTTTTGTAGGGCAGCAAAGATTAAAAAAGGCTTTATTGTAGAGCCTGGTGGGTATGCCCCTTGAACTGCTCTATTAAATAAAGATATTTTGTCTCCTTTTTGTAGCTGTTCCCATTCTTGTTCTGAAATACCATTTACAAAATCGTTAGGGTTAAAAGAAGGCTTGCTTACAAGCGCTAATACATCGCCGTTGTTTCTTAGAATAACAACTGCTCCTTTATAGTTTCCAAGCGCATCATATGCTATTTGTTGAGCTTTGTAATTTATGGTTAAACGTATATTTTCACCTTTTTTGGGATTTTGTTGTCCAAGTATTTTAACTGTTGTGCCAGAAACATTGCGCTCTACTTCCTTGTAGCCCCATGTACCTTCAAGCTGCTTATTAAATAACTTTTCAACACCCATTTGTCCAACATAAGAACCAGGTAGTGCACCATTTTTTATATCTTCTTCGTTAGCTTCTTGTATGTAGCCAACAACAGGTGCATAAATGTACGGGTTTCCTAAATAAACCCTTTTTGGTTCAATTTCAACATCGACATTTTTTAGTATATCTTTATGAGATAATATCTCAAACACCTGGTCGTGACTAATATTATTGGCTAATACTTGGGTTGAAAAATAGCTAATAGAGTCAATTTTCTTGTCAATTTTTTCTTTAGGTTCTTTAAGAATATTAGATAAGAGGTATATTTCTTTTGGATCTGTTTTGATACTTCTTGTGAAGTACAAAGTAAATGAAGGCTCGTTAGATGCAATAATATAATTATCAGATGTTAAAATTTCACCACGGGCTGGTCTTATACCAATTAGACGCAAACAGTTATTTTTTGCCATTTCGTCGTATAGGTTATAATTTACAACCTGCAAATAAAACAACCTGCCAATAATAATTAAAGTGGTTATAATCAAAATAAATTTAATATAGTTTTTTGCCGTATTGAAATTTTTTGATACGGGAATATCAATCTTTCTTGGCATAATTTATTTTCAGTAGACTTTGAACTATGGAATAAAAGAAATACAGCAACAAAACATTCAAAAGTGAAACGAAAAAAGGTACTTTTAGTATTAGGTTATCATATATTCCAATTAACAATAAAAGCGCAAATATAAACTTAGAGCCAAATATGTTTTTTGAAAGATCGTTTAAAAATACTATAACAACAAACACAAGGGCATTGTAAAAGAAAACTGTCTCTTGCATACAATCTAATAAAAATCCTGCTAAAAAAGCTGCAAAGTAGAATTTACTTGGGCTGTTGGAGTTAGGATAAGTATTATTGGCTATAGTTATTATAGCGATTATTACAAAAGAAAAAGCCTCGTATGGTATAAAAAACATATAGCTACTAAATATAGAAAATGCCGTAGCAATAAGTAAAATAAGTGCAAAAACTAAATATTTCATTTTAATTTACCACATAAACAAAACTATCATTTAAAAAAGTTTTATCAATTTTAACCAGTGCAACCTTATAAAAGCCTCTCACCTCATAAATTTTTTCAATTGTGCCTATATTTATATTGGGAGGAATGTTGCCTATCAAGCCAGATGTTACCACTTGGTCATTTTTTTGTATAATGCTTTGTGTATTTAAAAATTCTATCTTTGGCTCATTTAGTGAGCCCTTGAAAATACCCCTATAGTAATTGCCTTTATTTATAATAAAACAATCTGCTACGAAATTGCTGTTAAATACAGTTTTAACTTTGTATAAATTACCCACTTTTGATTCCACTGTTCCAATAAGATTAAGTTTTTTAGATACAACGGTTTTGTTTAAGATATCTCTTGCTGGAACATTGGATTTTATATATATATAATTTATGTTGGAAAAATCTTTAAAAACAAAGGGGCATTTAATTAGATGAGGGTTGGGCAAGGCATTGAGGTTATGCAGTTTTGCTTGCAACATTTTATTTTCTAGTGCTAATTTATTTACTTCTTTTTTTAATTGGAAATTTTCTGTTTGTGCATTTTGTAAGGCTATATAGTTTTTAACGATATTGTCAATGGAATCTAGAGCATAAAACCCAGTAGTTTCAATAGGGTTTGTTATATACAAAACGCCCTTTGAAACAAAAAAATCAAAATTTGTATAGTGGTTTACTAATGATAAAATTGCTGCTAATATAGCATATATGAGAAGTTTTTTCATTCAATAGTAACTTCACTTAAAAAATCAAGGTTCTCAAGTACTTTGCCAGCTCCTAACACTACAGCTAAAAGTGGTTGATCAAAAACTTTAACAGACAAACCAGTTTCTTTTGAGATCAAAATATCTAGGCCTTTAATTTGTGATCCACCGCCCGTTAGCATAATACCATTATCTACAATATCACTTGCAAGTTCTGGTGGCGTTTGCTCTAATGCATCTTTAACAGCATTTACGATTAATGAAATTGGTTCTTTAATTGATTCTCTGATTTCCTCAACGGTAATTTCAATTGATGTAGGTATGCCAGTAATCAAATCAATGCCTTTAATGGATATTTTTTGACTATCATTTTCTTGTGGGTAGGCACTGCCGTAGTTTATTTTAATATTTTCTGCACTTGATTCTCCAATTAAAACAGAGTATTTTTTCTTTATATAACTTGATATGGCAGCATCTAGCTTATCACCGCCGCACTTTATAGAAACACTATTTACAATGCCCCCAAGCGATATTACAGCTACTTCTGTTGTGCCACCGCCAATATCTACAATCATAGAACCAATTGCTTCTTGAACAGGTAGCCCTGCACCAATGGCTGCGCTCATTGGTTCTTCGATTAAATAGACTTCTCTTGCTCCTGCATCGTTTGCTGCATCTTTTACAGCTTTTTTTTCTACCTGTGTAATACCGTGAGGCACTGCTATTATAATCCTCGGTTTAAAAATAGTTCTTGAGTTTTTTGATTTTTTAATGAAATACCTTATCATTCTTTCTGCTATCTCAAAGTCAGCGATTACACCATCCTTCATAGGTCTTATAGCTGTAATATTTCCTGGTGTCCTACCAACCATTTCTTTAGCTTCTTTTCCAACTGCTAAAACTCTTTCTGTGCCGTTTGGCTCTTTTTTTACCGCTACGACGCTTGGTTCATTTAATATTATGCCCTTACCATTTGCATACACAACTGTGTTTGCCGTCCCTAAATCAATAGCTATGTCATTTGAAAAGTAGTTGATAAGTTTGCCAAACAAACTAGTCATTTTGTTCTCCTATTTTAAAATCTTTTTTTAATCCGCGTTCAACTTTTATGATACTGGGTTCTTTTGATAAAGCGTTTACGCACTGATTTATTTCGTTGATATTTGATACTTCTATTTCAAGCAAAAAAATATCTTGATCTGTTCGTTTTTTCATTTTAAAATCAGTTATATTTATGTTTAAATTTGCTATTGCAGACGAAATTTTTGATATCAAGCCAAGTGTATCTTTTGCATACACCGTGAGAATAGTTTTAACTTTCTTTTTTGATTCTTGCCATTGAGCTTTAATTAGACGCTCTGAGTTATAGCCAATCCTTGCAATATTTTCACAATCAATTCTATGTATCATAATAACACCATTTTTTGAGATATAGCCAATGATCTCATCTCCAGCAACAGGACTGCAGCACTTTGCTAATTTTATATCAAAGTTGCTACTGCCGTCAATAGAAATCACAAACCCAGATTTTACTTGTGTATCAATGTCTTTTTTCTTAATTGTTGTATCTTTTTGTGGTTCTAAGCTAGCGATAAGGTTTGCGGGGTTTATTTTCTTTAACCCTATATTTTCAAATAAATCATCTTCTTTAGAAAACCCCAAACTAGAAAGACTATCTTTGAAAGCTTTAGATTTAATATAAGAGGCAAGCGCTATATTGTTCCTGAGTAACTCTTTTGATAATAAATTTTTACCTATGACAATCATTTCTTGTTTTTCTATTTCTCTTACACTTTGCTTAATTTTATTTCTAGCTTTAGATGTTTTTACAAAAGAAAGCCAGTCTCTTGAGGGTTTATGAGAGGGACTTGTTAATATTTCTACTATATCACCACTTTGCAATTCATGCCTTAAGGGTACCATTTTATTGTTCACTTTTGCGCCTGTACACATATCACCAATTTGTGTATGGATTTCATATGCAAAGTCAACGCAAGTTGCACCTCTTGGAAGCACTTTTAAATCTCCAGCGGGCGTAAATACATATATTTCTCCGCTTTCTAGGTCTGTTTTCATATCCCTTAAAAATTCTTGGGAACTTTCGTTTTGCGTATTTTCAAGTAATTTTTTAAGCCATACAAACATTTTATCGTTTAAATTGAACTTTTTGCCTTCTTTGTAACGCCAGTGAGCTGCAAGGCCCTCTTCGTTTATTTCGTGCATTTTTTGAGTTCTAATTTGTATTTCAAGTATAACATCTCCTGGCCCAAATACAGTTGTGTGTAGTGATTGGTACATATTTTGTTTTGGCAGAGCAATGTAATCTTTAAAACGATTTGGTAGTGGTTTGTACAGTTTGTGTACCACACCTAGTGCATTGTAGCAGTCTTTCTCTGTTTCTGTGATTATCCTAAAAGCTACAAAGTCATAAATACTATCAAGATCAACATTTTTTCTTTGCATTTTTGTGTATATGCTGTATATATGCTTTATACGGCCATTAACTTCACACTTAATGTTGTTTTGTAATAAATCTTCTCTTAAAGAATTTTCGATAAACCGTATATATTCTTCTTTTTTTTCTAAAAGGTTTTCTGTATAGGATTTTATTTTACTATAGGTGTTGTAGTCAATAATCTCGAAGCTTCTATCTTCAAGTTCACTTTTTAGCCAGTATATACCTAGTCTGTGAGCTATTGGTGCATAGATATCTAGCGTTTCTTTTGCAATCCTCATTCTTTTTTCTTCGTTTAAATATACAATAGTGCGCATGTTATGAAGCCTGTCGGCTAATTTTATCAGTATGACTCTGAGATCATTTGCTATACCAACTAGAAGCTTTCTAAAGTTATCTGCTTGTTTTTGCTCTGCACTTTTATAATGCAAAGATTCTATTTTTGTAAGTGCTTTTACAAGATTTAATACATCAGGACCAAAATTGCTTTCTATTTCTTCTTCTTTTGTTTGCGTATCTTCCAATACATCGTGCAAAAGTGCAGCAGCTATAGTATTTTCATCTAAAAGCAACCTTGTTACAATTTTTGCTGTGTTAATAGGATGGATAATATAGCTTTCGTTTGATGCGCGTTTTTGTGTTTTATGTTTTTCGTAAGCAAACAAAAAAGCCCTATCTATTATATCAAAATCAAAGTTAGTTTTTTTTTGTTTTGCTAGGGCATCCCTTATGTTTTCTTTTAAATCTTTATATGCAATCTCAATATCTGGTTCTATTTTATACTCCAAAAACCTTGTGCTATTTCTTTTAGTGCTATAACAGTGTTTTTATGTGTATTGGGTTTAACATTTATAAGCGGTTTATCTCCTCTGTATAGCGCATGTGTTCTAATAGCCGCTGCTTTTACTAACGCGTATTTGCTTTCAATATGCTCTAATGCTTTGTGGACAAGCTCAACTGTTGTTTCCATTATTTTCCTCCATTGCGTTTTTTATATTCATCTTCAACTGATTTATTAAATTTTCTAGACCTTTTTTGCATTTTGCTTCTTCACATGATACAATAGTTTGGATTTGTTGAACTGTTTTTTCTATTGAATAATTTACAATAGCATACTCAAAATTCCATACCTCATCCAACTCTTTTATAGCATTTTTTAAACGAATATCAAAATTATTTCTTTGCGTTTTAGTTATTCTTCTCATCCACTCTTCAAAAGAAGGTGGCAATAAGAAGACTGTAACAACAGAAGGCATAATTTTTTTTATTTTAGCAGCACCCTGAACATCTATGGTAAGTGTTTTGTGTTTAGAGTTTGACTGAAGCGACTCTTTTGATACACCATAGTAGTTATCATGAACATAAGAGAACTCAGCAAAAAAATCTTTTTTTATAAATTCGTCAAACTTTTCCTTTCCTATAAAATAATAATCAACACCGTCTATTTCAATAGGGCGTTTTGGTCTTGAAGTATATGTAACAATGCGCTCAAAATTTAATTTTTCTAGGTTTTTTGCTATTGTTGTCTTGCCTACGCCACTTGGGCTTGAAATAATAATAATCATAACTTAGGTCTCATTTATGCGCTCAGCCAATGTTTGAGGCGCTATTGCAGACATTATAATATGTCCTGAGTCTGTAATCAATATTGCGCGCGTTTTTTTGCCTTTTGTAGCATCAATAATCTTGCCTGTATTTTTGAATTCGTCTTTAAGTTTTTTTATAGGCGTGGAGTCTGGGCTCAATATTGCAATTACGCGCTCTTTGTTTACAATATTGCCAAAGCCAATGCTAACGCAAACTTTCATTCTCACTCCTTTAGGCTAATTCTAAATCAATTTTTCCTTCATAAATATCCACCCTTGTAGGTTTTACCTTGATGAGTTCTCCTAGCCTATAAACTCTTCTTGTTTTTTTTCCAATAATCATTTGTTTTTGCTCCAAAAAAGTATAGTAATCATCTTTTAGTGTGCTGTAGGGCAGAAAACCTTCTGCAAATATCTCTTTGAGTTCGACAAACGCTCCGCTTCCTATCATAGAAACAATTGTGCCGTTGAAGGTTTTGCCTATGTATTTACCAATCATTCTTGACTCTTCAATATCTTTTGCAAAATATTCGGCAGCTTCTGTGATAAGCTCTCTTTTTTGTACTTGTTTTGCTATTTTATCAAGTTTTTTATAGGAATATTCATTCATGTTAAGCAGTGTGCGGTAAAGTATTTTATGAATAATTAAATCAGGAAAACGTCTAATAGGTGATGTAAAGTGTGTGTAATTTTCAAAGCCTAAAGCAAAGTGACCAATGTCTTGCAAAGAGTATTCTGCCCTTTCTAAACTTCTTAAAATTAGTTTTGATACAATGCTTTTTTTTGTTTCGTCTATTGATTGGATAAAACTTTGTATTTTTTTTGAGTTTGCTTTTTTTGGAAACATATAACCCATTTCTTTTAACTGTGAAGCTAAATTCATTAGTTTTGTCGTTTGTGGTTTTTCGTGAATTCTATGTAAAAACTGCTTTTTTTTGTTTTTTAAATAATCTGCAACAGCTTTATTTGCAGCAAGCATAAATTCCTCGATGATTTCGTAAGAAAATATCTTCGGTCTTTGTATTATATTAATTACCTCATTATTTTCTATTATAAAAACCGGTTCTTTTATATCTAACTCGAGACTGCCTTTTAAAAACCTCCTTGCTCTTAAAATTTTTGCTAAAACCTTCATTTTATGCAAGTAAGATTTCAAGTTTTCATCGCAATCAATTTTGTTGTTTAGGCAATCTTCCACAAAATCATATGTTAACCGATTTTTATTTCTAATGATACTTTTTACAAATTTATAAGATTTGCGGTTTCCATTTTTATCAAAATCTAAAATTACACTAAAGGCAAGTCTATCTTTACCTGGCACAAGGGAGCAAATATCATCTGATAGTTTTCTTGGCAGCATTGGTATATTGCTTTTTGGGAAGTATACGCTAAATCCTCGCTCAATGGCACTTTTTTCGATTGCGCTGTTATCTTTAACATAGTAGCTTACATCGGCAATATGCACATACAGTCTGTAGCCATCTTTTAAGAGTTCAATATCTATGGCATCGTCAAAATCTTTGGCATCAGCACCATCAATTGTTACTGTGCTTAAGTTTCTAAAGTCAATTCTATCTGCAAAATCATTTTCGTTTGGCTCGTTTATTAATTGCAACTCTTTTTCAACCCCTGCAGAGAATTTTGTCGGTAAATTATATTTGTCGATTATAATTGTTTCGTCGTTTTCAGGTGAGTTGGAGTATATTTTCACAATTTTAGCAAATTCGGCGTTTTTGAACTGATAAATTTGGGCTTTTGCTAAGCTTTCTTCATTTACTTTATCTGACAATTTGATTAAAAATTTCGTTTTTAGTGGTTGAAAAAAGTATAATGAATCGATTCTTTTTACATAACCCACCACATATTTATTGTGCCTTTTTATTACATTTAAGAGTTTTGCTTTTGGGTTTTTAGCCCAAACAAAAAGCACTTCAACCTCATCTGAATCTTGTGCAAATTTATCTGAAAAATCGAATAAGTCTTTTTCTACTGAATATGTATTTTTCTCTGTTATAATGGAGTAGTAAGTTTTGTTAACTTTAAACAAACCTTTTATGATAATCTTTTTGTTTCTGTGTTTTTTAGACATGTTCAAAAAACTTCACTTTCCTATCTTTTGCTTTTGGGATTTTTAGTTCCTTGCGATATTTTACAATAGCACGTCTGGTTACTTGTATGTTATGTTGAATTAGGATTTGCCTCAGTGACTCATCATCTAATGGATTTGATGTGTTTTCTTGCATAATTGCAGATTTTATTATCTCTAATATTCTATGTTTTGAGACGCCTTCTTTTGATTCATTTGAAAAAAATACTTTAAATGGATATATTTTTGATTTAAATAAAATATACTTATTTGAAAGCGCCCTGCTTATTGTAGATGCACTATATCCAAGAATCGATGCTATTTGCGTCATAGAAAGCGGTTGCAGCAGTCCTTTCTCAAAAAACAATCTTTGCTTTTGCGCCACAATATTGGCTATTTTTAAAAGGGTTTGGTGGCGCATATTTAGAGCATCGTGTAGTATTTTTATTTCTTTAAGCTTTTCTTTTAGAAAATTTTCATCTTTAATCTGTTTTATAAGTGTTTCATTTACTATTAATTTGTTTGAAAATTCATCGTTTACAATAGGAATAAACTCATTGCCAATATGCTTTATTTCTATATCATAATACACAAAATCCTGATTATTTGTCTTTAAATAGCCATGCAAGGGATAAGGCTTGAAAGCTTTTATTTTATTTATAAAAAATTGTACCTCTTGAGTGCTGAAGTTTTGTTTTTGTAAATTTCTCATATCAAGCCCAACAGTAAAAATAGCATCAATAAACATATCTAAGTTTTTGAAATAGGTTTCGTTTTTATATAAAAGCTTGTTTTGTAAATGAAAAAACTCTTGTGCATTTTTACTTGCGCAACCAATGGGGTCTAGTTCCATTATAAAGTGTCTTATATAGTCAAATTTTTCATGCACCTCGAAATCTGATAAATAACCCTTTTCATCAAGATTATTGATAATATTTTCGGCGATTTCCAATTCTTGCGGGTTTAAGTTGTAAGATAAAATCAAATCTTCAAGCAAGCACTGCTCAAATGTTTTTTCTTCTTCAATAAAATCTAGTTCGTCGTATTCTTCTTCGCTTTCAAACTTTACTTTGTAGTTTTGTTCCAACTCTTTAAATTTACTTTCAAAGTAATCAGTTGGTGCAGTGCTTTTGTATTCTTTGTCTATGTCAACTAAAGGGTTTAACAAAACTAACTCGTCAATTTGTTCTTGTAACTCTAGCATGCTTGCGCTTAAAATTTTAAGGGATAAATCGAGCTGGTGAGTAAGAATAAGACCCAAGTTTATATTTAATTCATGCCTTAGCTCTACCATAATTACAATTTAAAGGTTTCACCTAAATATATTTTAGCCAATCTCTCATCATTTACAATATCCATCTTAGTGCCTTCTTTAATTACCTTACCATCATATAGTATATAGGCTTTATCTACTATATCAAGTGTTTCCCTAACATTATGGTCTGTAATGATTACGCCTAAACCTTTTTCTTTTAAAGCAAAAATCATTTTTTTTAGCTGTTCTACCATTAGTGGATCAATGCCAGAAAAAGGTTCGTCTAAAAGTAAAAACTTTGGGTTAGTTGCGAGTGCTCGTGCCACTTCAACTCTTCTTCTTTCTCCACCACTTATTGCATAGGCTTTAGTTTTCCTTATATGAGTTAAGTTAAACTCTTCGAGTAACTCTTCTAAGCGTTCTTTTTTGTTTTTTATATCAACAAACTCAAGCACAGAATATATATTTTGCTCAACTGTTAACCCAGTAAATACAGAAGGTTCCTGTGGTAGGTAAGAAATGCCAATTTTCGATCGCTTGTGTATAGGCATCTTTGTAATATCTTGATTATCAAGAAAAATTTGTCCACTATTTGGTCTTATAAAACCCGATATCATGTAAAATGTGGTGGTCTTCCCAGCACCATTTGGACCTAAAAGTCCTACAATCTCGCCTTTTTTTGCTGTTAAATTAATATCATTTACGGCAACTTTTGTTTTATATTTTTTTACAAGGTTTCTACACTCAATCATTAGTGGCATTATATACTAAAGTGCTTTAAATTCAAATACATTTATTGACAGTATAAAATATCATTGGGATTCGTTAGCGCTAAAGCTCAAAGGTATCGAGTTTATATTGCAAGAAATATAGAAATATAATTTAAGTTTTGTGAATTTACGAAAAAAATCTTGACAATACTATAGGCACATATATATTGACTTAAAAATCAAGCCATGTGGCTAGCTATTAGGAGATAATATGGGAAATCAAAGCTTAGTAAAAAACAATTTTGGCAGTAAAGCTCTAAATTACAGATTAAGCCCAACTCACTCGAATTTAGATGATTTGGAAAGAATGATTAATTTTTTAAAGCCCAAACATAATGACATTATTTTAGATGTTGCAACGGGTACTGGTCATACAGCTATTGCGTTTGCTAAAGCAAACAGTAGGGTGATTGCTATTGATATTACCAAAGAGATGTTGTTGCAAGCTAAAATAGCATCAAAACAAGCTAATGTGGATAATATGAGTTTTTTAGAAGCAGATGCGCATAATTTACCATTTAGAGATAATGTTTTTGATATAGTTGCTTGTAGGTTTGCGGTGCATCACTTTTACAATGCGCAAAAAGCTCTAAAAGAAATGTGTAGAGTTTTAAAATCGCAAGCAAAATTCTATATTCTTGATTGTTCTGTTATTGACGGCGACAAAACGGAAAGAGAGATTAATCGTTTAGAGGCTTTAAGAGATAACTCACATGTTTATTCTTTTTCTAAAAGGCAGTGGCTTAAATTACTTAAAGACTTGCCGCTAGAAATTAAAAATGTTGATTATTTAAAAAGACAGTACAAATTACCAGAATGGTTTGACAGAATGGGAACTACCAACGATAATAGACAAAAAATCTTTGAATTATTAAATAACCTTCCAGAAAGTTCCAAAATATTTTATCAATTTAGCCAAATATTTATAGATACATACTATATAGAAATAATTGCAAAAAAAATATAAAAAGGACTGATCGGTTCTTTATATGCTACAATTTATCTCCACACAACATTGATTTTGATAAACATGAATTTGTTTCGAATTGAATATTTATGTGATTGACTTTTTTTTCTTTTAAAATATTATTTATTTTTTGTTTTATAATTTCCGTTTGGCTTAATAGCATGTCATTAAGTTCTACATGAATTTCTAAAAAAGTATCATTGTCTGAGATGGACCACAGATGGACATGATGTACATTTTTGACGTTGTCAATTGACTCTATAGCCTTTTTAATTTCATCTAAATTTAAAGTATTAGGAGAGCTTTCCATAAGAATTTTTGTTGATTTAATAAGCAATTGGAAAGCTTCTTTTAGTATATAAATAGCTACAATAATCGTTAAAATTGAGTCTATCTTGTAAAACTTAAAATACAGTATTAAAAGTGCACTAATGATTACAGCGAAAGAAGCTAATGAATCACTTAGCATGTGCAAATAAGTTGATTTTATATTAAAACTATGTTTTGATTGAGAATGTAAAATTGCAGTGCTTAATATGTTACCAAAAAAACTAATTATAGCAAAAATTAGCATTGTTATAGGCATAATTTTATTTGGCGATATAAGCTTTAGAATAGCTTCGAAAGAAATGTATATTGTAATTAAAATTAAAATGCCAGAGTTTACAAAAGCGGCTAAGATTTCAGCCCTTTTATAACCAAACGTGTATTTTTGATTTGTTTTTTTGTGGGCTAATAATATAGCAATATAGCTAATAACTATGGATACCGAATCGCTTAAATTATGCAACGCGTCACTAATCAATAATAAACTACCAGATAAATAGCCCCCCAAAATTTCAATACCACTAACAAAAAAATTAATAAATATTACTGCGATTATATTTTTGTTATCATTACAACTATGCTTGTGCACAAACCCTCCAACAAATATTTGCTTTGTGTTTTTGTTTAACAAAAAAAAGTTTTTTTGTAAAGAGGAAAAACATTGTACTACTCTTATTTGCCAAGCAAATTGTTCCATTTATTGTAATAATAAGTTGGCTTATTTGTTTTTGCAATACTTGTTTGTTTATGCTAATATTATTTTTCGAGGTATAGTTATGAAGAATGTTTTATCAATCCTACTTATGGGAATAGTTGCTATTGGTTTATCTAGTTGCGCTACAAATAAGCCCTTGGCGCTAAATAGCATAAATATAAATAAATCCATGCAGGTTGAGCCTTTAGATGAACTAATTAAACAATTTAACAAAACAAATAATTCTTTAATACCAAAATCGCAATTCAATAAGGAGCTTTCGCCATCAAACATAGCAGAGTTAGCTGTTATATTAAACCCAAAGCTTAAGCTAGACAGATATGATTTAAATTTAGCTGAAGTAAATTTAGAACAATCAAAGCTTTTACCCAATCCACAGATAAACTTTAGTATTTCAAAACCAATATCTGGAACTTTAACAAATCCATATATAGGATATGGTATATCACCGTCTTTTGATGTTGGCTCAATAATTCAAAGAGCTACTAAAGTTAAAATCGCTCAATTAGAATTTGAATCAAAAAAATTGCAGCTTAAGTGGGATGAGTGGCAGACTTATGAATATGCAAAGCTATGTGCGCTAAATTTTATAATACTATCAAATAAACTGGATTTATATAAAGAAATTGAACATTTAAATCAAGAAAAATACAACCACATATACAAAGCTTATAAAGAAGGTTTAATAGGCCAATCAGAAATGTTGAATGCTCAAAGTCGATTACAACAATCAGAGCTTGAAGTACAAACCAATGAGAAGTTGTTAAATGATTCAAAAAGCACCATTTATCAACTATTGGGACTGCCATACAATTACACATTACCTATAAATACAAGATTAAAATTTAAACCACTTCAAAACTTCAAGGAAGAAGCACAATTGTTAAACAACGTACAAAATAGGCTTGATTTAATTGCGCTTAGACTTGCTTATGAAAGCAACGAGGAAAAATTAAGACAGCTTTCTTTTTCTGCATTTATGCCTATTAGTGTAAGTTTTCCTTTTTTGCGTGACACTTCAGATATTCATACAATAGGTTTTGGCGTAAGTATAAGTTTTCCTATATTTAATCAAAATCAAGATAAAATAAAATATACTCAAATATCGGGTAAAAAAATATACGATGAATACATAAATAGAATAAAAAATGCCCAGAATGATATAAACAAAGCCATGTTTAATGTTAAAAATATTAATCAAACATATGCAGTTATTGACAAGTACTTTAAAACACTACAGTCAAAAGAAGTTGTCTATAAAGAAGTATTTAAAACTGGAAACATAGGATTATTGCCTTATTACGATTATAAAATCAATCTTATAAATCAAAGACTTATATTACTAAAGCTACAACAAAACTTGTATAATAATCTCATTGCTATTGAAGTTTCCAGTGGTGAAAATCTAAACATAATGGATTAGTTTTTTATTTATAATACTAAACAAACTAAACAAAGAAGGGGCGAGTATAAGAGAAGCAAATGCACCAAAAATCAACCCACCTATAGTAGCAATTGCTAACGGTTTTAGTAGATCTGTGCCTCTGCCTATACCGATAGCCAAAGGTAAAAATCCAACAATATCAGCACTCATTGTCATAATGATCGGTCTTAGTCTGCTTCGTGCAGCAAGTGCCACACTTTTGTGGGTGTGCTTACTGTTTAATTGCCTTGATCGTGAAAATATCAATATAATATTGTTTACTACAATTGCAAAAACAAGCAATATGCCCAAAAAGGCTGTACTGTCAAGGTCTACTTTTGTTATAAACAGTGACAATAAAGAAAAACTTGCGGTAGAGCTAATAGTTATTATTGCAGCTATTGCGCATTTTTGACTCGAAAATTGAAAACCAAACAATATCAGTAAAATAAAAAGTGCAATTGTTAAAATTAAATACATATTTTGAAAACTTTTTGTCTGTTGTTTATAATAACCACCTATAGAATAACTAATATCGTGTGGCAGATTCATATGTTTTATAATATTTTCAATACTACTTGCTGCTGTATTTAAACCTACATTAGCGTATGGTTTTACCCAAATATAAGAATAAGGCACCAAATTTTGATGTGTAATATAAGGAACGCTGGTTTTTACATTGATGTTTGATAGCATATTTAAACTCATAGGTTTATCGTTGTGTATTATATCTAAAGATTTAAGTTCTTTCACTGTTTTTGGCTTATCTTGAAGCGTTATTCTTATTGGAAACAATTGTTCGCCTTTTAATAAGTAACCAGCATTTTCGCCCCAAAAGTAAAGTTTAATGTTGTCAGATAGATTTTTTGAGTTCATATTATTTACTGCAGCAAAGTATGATGGATTAAACTCTATTTCTGGTCCGGCCGATGGAGATTTGTATGTAACAGCTTCAAGATCTTTATTTTTTGCCAATATTTTATAAAGTTTTTGTCCTTCTTTAAATAATTGATCAGGGTCACTGCCAAAGAGAAAAACCTCTAAGGGAGCGTGCGAGCCTGACAAATCACCTAGTCTATTTATCATAACCTGAGATGAATTTAGCGATATGAGATTTGGTGCAAGAGTTTTAAACTTTTTGTCTAACTCTAACATTACTTTTTGAGTGCTTTCTTTCCTGTTTTCTTTTAATACAATCATCATTATAGCTTTGTTTGGTGTGGAAAAAGAATTTCCAAAACCTCTGCCGACCATTAAAGAAACCCTTTTAACATTTGGATTTTTAGATGCCTCATTCATTAGAATTTCGCCTACATTTGTTGTAGTTTTAACGCTGCTTCCAACTGGCGTTCTAAATGGCACAGAAATTAAACCTTCATCCCACTTAGGTAAAAAAGCTGTAGGAAGATTTTTAAAACTAATGTAACCTATTGTAACTACTAGAAAAAGAACAACGATAGATATCCAGGGTCTTCTCATAAAAAAGATTAATGTGTGGCTAAACATAAAATAAAAATTTCTATTTTTTGATTTGTTTAAATTTTTTGTTTTGTGGCGCGCAAGCATCATAGATAGTATTGGCGTAAATGTTAAAGCAATAAATTGTGAAGAAATAAGGGCTATTATTATAGCAACAGCCATATGTTTAAACAACAAGCCCAATGTGCCAGGCAAAAAAATGAGCGGTATAAACACAACAGTTGATGTAATTGTAGCTAAACTCATAGGCAACAATATGTCCTTTAGCCTTTTGAAAACACTTTCCATTCTGCTTTTAGTATCGCCAGTTATACCTTGTAAGCCCCGTTCGATAATAACTATTGCGTGGTCTATCATTGCACCAATTGAAGCGCAAATTCCCCCTAATGTCATTATGTTCAGCCCAAAGCCCAGTAGGTATAGGGCAATGAAAGTTAAAGACAAAGAAAGCGGCACCACTATAAATACGCTAAAAGCGCCATCTATTCTTCCAATAAATAGCATTACAACAATCAATGCAATGATACTGCCAATAATAAGCGCAATCCATACATCGTTTAGATTACTTTTAATCAAGTCACTTAAATCATAAATCTTTATTAGGTTTATACTAGAAGGCAGTCTCTCTTTAATTGTTTCAACAACTTTCTGAAGTTCTTTTGATACTTTTACTTCATTAGCCTTATTTTGTGAAAGTATGTCCATTATTAAAGCATGCTTATAACCAGACACTTTTGCGTCTTTTACTAAAGGTGAACTTTGAGTTTTTATACTGGCAATGCTACCTAATGTCAATGGAATATATTGGGGGGTTTTCGATTTCACAGATATTGTAAAATTAGATAAGTCTTTAATATTGTTTGGCATTTTTGTGGTTGACAAGTTTAATTGCTGATTGAAATAGTTCATTACCCCAGAAAAAAATGGTCCTTCATTTAAAACAAGAGAATTTATAACTTCTTGGGGTGATATTCTATATTGTAGTAATTTTTGAGGATTGAGAGCTATATTAATTTCAGGCCAACCGCGCGAAGTTTCTTCTACTTTATAAACACCATTTATACCAAGCAGCATAGGTTTGATCTGGAAATAATAGTAGTTCATCATGTTTGAACTGTCAATCTTGTTTGAAACAAGCGCATATTCTGCAAATGGATATATATTGGGTTCCATTAAGCGGACGCTTAAGCTAGAATTTGGAGGTAAATTTATTTTAGCTATTCTTGCTTGTAACATTAAGTACGCTGTTTTTGGGTTGACATTTGAATCAAAATAAACATGAATCTTTGATAAACCATTGCCTGTTTGAGACCTTACAAGGTTCACGCCAGCTTCAGCCCTTGCTGCTTCTTCAAGCGGTCTTGTTACACTAACAAGCATATATTTTACGGGCAGATCTTGATTATGTACAAGAATAGATACCTTAGGGAAGCTTACATTTGGAAAAATGCTTTCTGGTAAAAAAAAGAGGGCAAATACACCACCAAAAATAATTAAAATACCGCACAAAAATACTGTAAATTTGTTATTCCATAAAAAATCAAGGTACTTATTCATTTGATAATTTTTACTTTAATGTTGTTTTTTAACCTTTCTACGCCATTAGTTACTATCGGCTCATTATTGGTAATGTAGGCGCTAATACAGGCAGTATTGTTAGAAACATTGATTAACTTGACCTGCTTTTCGTGTGCTACACCATCCACTACAACATAGATATAAGTCTCAGATCCTTTTGTGAAAATAGAACTTTTTGGTACCAAAACGCCATTGCTTTTATTAATTGGAATTTCAAGATTAACCCATTGACCAGCAATCAAAGCTTTGTTGTTAGTATTTATAAAGATTGGCGCAAGACCGCTTGAATCTGTACTGGGTGATATTTGGGCTATCGTGCCAAAGCACTTTGAGTTATTAAGAAAGTAATAGACAGTTTGGCCAATTTTTAATTTGTCTATATAATCTGGTGCTACATAAGCTTTGATCCATAGATTGTTATTTCCCGTTAAAGTAGCAATTGGTTGATTTAGCGCTACAGTACTTTTATTTGGCACAAGAAACTCTAAGCTTCCTGTGAAAGGAGCATAAATTTTTGATTGTTCGTACTGAGCATTTAATTGCTCTAGGTTATTTTTTGCTTGATAATAAAGCATTTTTGCTTTTTCTAATTCTTGAGAAGTAGCGATTTGGGTATTTTTTAATTTTATTGTACTTTGAAGGTTACTGTAGGCTGCTTCAGCATTTGCTTTGGCATATTCTATTTGTTTTGAAAGCTTAGGCGGGTAAATTTGAGCTATTAACTGTCCACTTTTTACAGTACTGAAATTTGAGTTAACTCTAATAATACCATTTGTGGGGGCTAAAATCGTTATATTTTGCGTTGTTTCAACTTTTCCGTAAACTTTTATTGTTTCATAGCTTGTGCAAGCTTTTGGGTAGCCTATTTTTACCTCAATCCCATAAGCAGAAGAATATACAGTCAAAATAAATATTAACAAAAAAACTTTTTTCATTATAGGTGATATACTAAATAAATCAATTGGCATTGTCAAGCAAATATCAATGTTGACTTTAAAATAATAGGGGATATAATTTTTAGTTATGAGTAGCACAACTTTGAATTATCTTATTTTAACATTTCTTAACATTAACCCCATTTTTGGCGGTAAACTTATAGCTGTTGGTTATGTAAGCGTAGCAAATCTTAACCCATTGGTTTCTTTAGCGATAATTATTTCAACAGAAATAATAGTATGCGCAATCAGTTTTCATTTTGCCAATTATATTAAAAGATTTAAATTATTTAGCAAGAAATTGTCAAAAATTAACGATAAATGGATAAAAAGCGGAGCTTACATTGGTTTTTTTGTGGGACAGTTATTTATGGGAGAATTATTTATTGCTTTACTTTTTGGGTTAGTAGAAGACAAAAAAAATGTAATTCTTTACTTTTATGTGCCTATGATCGCAAGCACTTTCCTTTATACTTTAGTTTATTATTATCTTGCGATTCATGGTATAAATTTAATTAAAGATTATTCTACTTTCGGTCAGCAAATAAGTCTTTATAAAAAGTTTATAAGATTTATTTAAAAAACTTTTAAAATGAAATATATTAAACTAGTTAAGCTTATTGCTATATTAACAAACTTTATTGGTGTTTTAATAGTTATTTTAGCTGTTTATTTTAAACTGCCTGCGAGTAACAGTGAGTCTATGCTTGGACTTAAAGCTATTATGCTAATGATATTGTTTAAGGAAATGATTTATTATGCCTAAAAAAATTTTAAAGAAATTAGTCCATTTAATAACAATAATAGTAGGTTTTGCAATGCTTAGTAGTTGCGCTACAGTTTTGCCAATAAGTGGCAATTTTACACAAATAACGCCAACCCAAGCCCAGACTGGAAAATTTTTTGGAAAGGTTGTAAGGTTTGGTGGAACTATAATATCTACTATACCAGAACAAAACAATCAAACATGTTTTGTGGTCTTAGGCTTGAAACTTCACAGTAATGGAAAACCATACAAAAAAGAACCAAAAAATTTTGTCGGTAGATTTGTAGCGTGTGCTCGTGGCTATTACGATCCAGAAATATACAAAAAAGATAAAGAAATAACTTTCGTTGGTACAATAACGGGGATTGAAAAGGAAAAAGTTGGAAATTATACATACTCATACCCTGTATTGAATGTAAAAAGTTTATATTTGTGGCCAAAACATATAGAATATGAAAATTGTTTTCCTTGTAATTGCTCTACATACAGTTTGGCACCCTGGCCGTATTTTTATTAAAAACATATGAAAAACAAAGCATTTTTGATCATTTTAAATGTCTTTTTTTTAACGATTTGTTACAAAATAGCACGCGCAGATGTATCCGAAGTGTGCAGGGTTCAGTTTTACAGCAATAACTATGCAAAAGCTATAAAAAGTTGTGAAAAGGCTGCAAAAAAGAACTACAAAGATGGGTATTTTTATTTAGGTAAGATATATTTAAATTTAAATAAACCAAGAGCAGCTATAAATTTTTTTAAAAAAGCTAGTCAGTTAACAACAAACCCTTACAACATAGGAAAAATTTATAGATATATTGGAATTGCATATTTAAACTTGTACTTGCATAATAAATTTCTTTATTATAGGGATAATTTTATAGATATATCAGGTTTTAACAATTATGACACAAATTTGTATATTTCTATGAATAATTTAGCTGCTTTACATCTAATGCATAAATTATTTGGAAAGATGATTTTCTATTTTCATAAATCTTTAACAATGTGCAGCACAAATTATGATTTTCTAGTATTTAATGATTGGGCTTATGCTTACTTTTTTGATAATAGAATCAATAAAGCTATATCTTTTGAAAAAAAAGCGATTAAAAGCGCACAAAAAAGCAAAGACCTTAGAGACTTGCCTTTATACCTTTTTAACCTAAGCTATTTTCAATATATGAAAAATCACATTAATGATCCAACCAAAAAACAATGGCAAGAAAGCTTCAATAACTTTCTTGCCCGTTTAAAAAAATACACATCAAAGTTTCCAAAATTAAATACAAATACGCAAATCAGTAAAATTATAAATAATATAATAAGAGCAAATTAATCATAATATTCTGGAGCTAGTTTTATCTCTTCGAAAAATTTTGGGTCATGACCATACCATATTTTTGCATTTAAAAAGTTAGCAAATTCTTTTAATGATAAAATTGAATAGTATGCATCTTTTGGGCTATAGGCTACGCCTGGAGCTGTATTGTTATCAATATTTTCTCTTAAAGGTGCAACATCTCCAGCTATGATTACAGGACCATAGTTTTCCAATTTAACTACCACACTTTGATGTCCAGATGTGTGACCAGGTGTTGGCAAAATCAATATTCTGTTGTCAAATAAACTTTTCATGCCAATAATAGGCTCCCATTGTGTAGAAGGATTTTTAATATCTTCATCAACATAACCATGTTCAAAATTTGGATCATAAAAGTAAGCTGCTTTTAGTTCTTCTAATTGAACTATCACTTTTGCATTGGGAAATAGTTTTGTGTTTGCTGCGTGGTCAAAGTGAAGATGTGTTTGAATAATATAACCTATACTGTTTTTATCTATACCTAATTTAGAAAGTGCTTCTGTAGGATTTTGTGTTTTTCCTTTTGCTTGGGCGATATTTGACTTAGAGTCAAAAGAAATTCCAGTATCAATAAGCACTTTTTCATTTCCAAAATCAACTAAAAAATAAGGTACGGGAATATCAATATCTTCATTTTTGTCAGCGCTAGACAAAAGTTTTTGTTTTTTAATGGTTTGAACCCCGCTCGACAAAACATAAAGTTTAGGATACATTTTTAAACCTCCAGTGTTTTTATATTTTGCAAAAAACTGTTTAGCTTGTTGTGCGATAAATTGCCCAAGTAGCGCACACCCGATATTGTTGATACAGCAAACGGCTTTACAATCTCAACTGCCTGCTTAATGTTTTTTTCGTTTAAAGAACCACCCAGTATAATGGGCTTTTTTGTTTGCAAATTGATAAGGGCAGCTTTATGCCAGTTATCAATAAGTTTTGATTCTTCTTTATGCTGGGCGCAAATAAAAAGATAGTCTACAATTTCATCCAATTGTTTGGCTTTATCTATGGCATCTGCGAAATTTACATTAACAGGTGCAATAAATTGAACATGTTTGAAATGTTTTTTAATATCGTATACTATATCGATTGGTAAATTTAGGTCGTGAAGCTGAAGTATAATTTTTTCATTAAAATTATCAATTAAGTTTATTATATTGTCAAATTGAATTGTGCGCGTTACAAAAATTTTTTCTACGCTACTGTTTAATCGTCTAACTATTGCATCCAATTCTTCCTTTTTGACACTATCCACTTCTATCCCAACGCCATCAATACTTATATTTTTCAATACTTGTACTTCACTTATTTTCAAATCTGATATATAGACTTTTGTATAAGCCATTTTTCAACCTATATTACCTACATTGCTGCTTGAATTTTTTGTTTTACCGATTCGTCGCTCTCATCTAAGGCTCGTTTTAATAGGGTTGAATCTTTTTGAGCAAGCTCTTGTGGTAAAGCGCCAGAAACGCTCATTCTAATCTTTAAAAAAGCTTTTAAAGTTTCTTTATCTAAACTTGATGCTAGCTTTAAGTTTACTTTGCAAAGTTTTAAGTATTGATCATCTGTTGCGCTTTTTGCAACCTCCATGATGAGATTCTTTAAGTTATTGAATTTTTCTTCATCAGTCATAGACAGTAGAGTTTCAAATACGCTTTTCATAGTATTTTCCAATTCTTGAGCGTCTTGGTTGATAATTTTAGTAACATCCAATGTTTCCATACTAAACCTCCTTTTAAAGTAGTTTTCTTGCAGCTTTTGAGATTCCTTCTGCTGTTGAAGGGTGCTGGTTTGCATATTCTGCAACATCTTTTAATTTTGCTCCCTGTTGTATTAAAACCCCAAGTTCACCTATTAATGTGCTAGCATCCTCACCTATAATCCATGCACCTATTAATTTTAACGAGGTTGCATCGTAGAATTGCCTAATTTCACCTTTTGCTTCTGTTAATATTTGAGCTTTTGCATCAAATGACAAATCAAAACTAGTCTCGATGATATCAATACCCATTGCATTTGCTTGACTGGGTAAAATACCTACAAAAGCGGCTTCTGGAAATGTAAATATCGAATTGGGCACGCATGAATAGTCCATATAATCAATAGGTGTGTTGTTAGCTAAAATGTTATTTGCAGCTACTAGCGATTGCCTTGTAGCTGAGTGGAATAGCATTGATTTGCCATTAATATCGCCACTTGAATAAATATGTTTTATATTTGTTTGCATACTAGCAGAAGATGAAATACCTTTTTTGGTTATCTCTAAACCTAATTTATCTGCGCCTTCTGGGATAACAGGCACTCTACCAAAAGCCATCATCACTAAATCGGCAGTTGCTTGCATTTGCTGGCCGTTTTGTTCATAAAAAACAGTGTAATCGTTTGTGTTTTTTTGGATTTTAATAAGTTTTGTGCCAAGTTTTATATCTATGTTTGGATCAAACATACTGTAGAGCTTTTTGGCAAATGTTTCATCCATTTCTGTTAGCACCCTATTGCTTCTTTGGATTATAGTAACTTTTGAACCTAATTCATTAAATATTGTTGCGGTTTCTAAACTAATGTAGCCTGCTCCAAGTATTATGATAGATTTTGGCAGATAATCAATTGGAGGGTTAAGTTTATATATGTCTGTGCTCGTTACGCAATACTGACTGCCCTCTATAGGCAAAACAAATGGTTTTGCGCCGCTTGCTATAATTATAGAATCTGCAAAAAAAGTTCTTTCGCCTTTATCCGTAAAAATTTTCACTCTATGCTCATCTATAAAACTAGCTTTACCTTTTATAAGAGCAAGGTTTGACTTCGCTTCTTCTAACTCTTGAGCATGTTGAGAGTATCGTAAGTTTTGCACGCCATTTTTGTACTCAATAATTTTTTTATAATCACATGTGATGTCTTTTGCAAAAATCCCAAACTGGTGAGATTTTTTAAAATACCTGTAAAATGAAGCTGCCTGTCTTATTGATTTTGAAGGAACGCATCCTTCTGCGAGGCAGTTTCCACTCATAACACCTTTTTCATCAACCATGATAACTTTTTTACCCGCCCTTGCAAGCCTAAACGCACCAGGATATGCGCCAGCGCCAGCGCCGATCGTTAATACATCTACTTTTTCTTCCATTTGAAAACCTCCTATAAAAATTAACTTGTTGCTTTACGAGAAAGTTTAAATGCCAAAATAAGCAATACTATAGCCCATAAGCTGGAAAATAGATAAATCCTCTCTAAAGGCAATAAATTTTGAAGTGGTCCTAAACCAAAAGAACCGATGCCTTCACCTACCATTAATGCAGCGACCATAAGTCCAGCTACTTGTGTTTGTTGTTGTGGATAATCAATTAGTCCATAAGACATTGAAAATGGGTAATATACGCTACAAGCAGCACCTGCAAGTGAAAAAGCTAAGACCAAAGACCATGCGTTATTTAAAGTGGGTAATACTAAAAAACACAGACCTATAGAAATCGCACTTGCTAAATAAAAATATCTGTGAGGGATTAATTTTTCTGGTATTAAGGCAATTAATAACCTAAATACTGTCATTGAAGCCCAAAATAAAGATAGGGATAGTATTCCATAGTAAGCTTGTTGTGCTTTGTCAACGCTTACATAAACATTGGCCCAACTACCAAAACTGCCTTCACATATTGCATAAATTAAAACAGCAAAAAAGAATGGTAGCATATTTGATTTTAATTGGAGTTTTTGATTGCTTTTATTTTGAGCTTGAGGCAAAGGCATAAAAAAAATTAAAACAAAGCCTACAAGTAGTAATATTGACCATAATCCCCATGAAAATAAGGATTGCGCAAATCCAAAAATAATTGGAGAAATCGCTGTTGCGCCACCAATTAAAGCATTTAAAATTGTAACGGCTTTAGTTTCTAATGAAGGAAATAAAAAAGCCGCATAGTGATTTATTGCAGCTAGCGTAAGGCCAAAGCCGATACCATAAAATAATGTTTCAAATAATAGAAAGGTATATACTAAAGGTGAGTAAATAAACGAAGCAATGCTAAGCAAAAGCATAGCAGATATATTGAACAAAATTCCTATTCTAAAAATACCACTGCTTTTAAAACGATTTTGTAAGAATCCAGCGCTTAAAGCACTAAAAATAGCTCCAATAATTTCTGGAAAATACAATAACCCATAGACGCTACTATTGAAATTATATGGAGGCTCCGTTAAAATTTTACCCAGAGATGGTAAAAATACAAATGCAGCACCTACAAGTATACCAGCACCATAAACAGCAAATATGATCATTTTTTTTCTTATGAATTGTTCTTTTATCATGGAAGAGTTATCCTCCGTGCTTAAAGCTAGGATAAAGCAACATGCCACCATCAACTGGTATCGTGATACCTGTAATATAACTAGCTAAGTCACTTGCCAAAAATGCTACTACACTGGCTATTTCTTCGGAATTACCAACGCGCCCCATAGCAATTTTATTTTCTAAATCAGTTAATCCTATTGGATCTTTCCATACTTGTTTATTAATTGGAGTAGCAATGGCGCCTGGAGCAATGCTTATTACTCGTATATTATCATTTGCAACTTCTTGGGCTAAAGTTTTTGTAAACATTGATAAAGCGCTTTTAGAACAGTTGTAGGCACTATAGCCTGACCACGGTATGATCTCGTGAACAGATGTAATTTGTATAATCACACCGCTTTTTTTAGGGATCATTCTTTTTAGTGCTTCTTTTGCGCAATAATAAGGTCCCAATAGGTTTATTCTTATAACCTCTTCCCATTCTTTGGGATCACTGTCTACGCAATATATTCTTTTCCCATCTATTCCAGCGTTATTTACTAGTATATCAAGACCACCCATTTTTTCATCCATATCTTTAAAAAGCATTTCAACCTGAGTTATATCAGAAACATCAGCTTGGAAAATTTCTACTTTGGTTTGTTCTTTTAGGATCTCATTTGCAACATCTTGAGCTTCTTTTGCTTCTTTATTGTAGTGAATCGCCACTTGCGCCCCAGCTTTTGCAAGATATTTTGCAATTTGCGCACCCAAACCTGAGCTTGAACCAGTAACTAGAGCTCTTTTATTTGATAAATCAATAGGAATCATATCAGTCTCCTGTTATGGTTATTTTAAAATCTTCATTTTGCCATTCGCCCAAATCATCATAGTAAAAAGTAAATTCTATAGTTTCTTTTGGCTTTAAGTGTGAAACATTTAAAAATCCAACATGTGCAATACCCCAATCTTGTGTTTTTGTATTTTGTATATTTTGCCAATTGTTTATTCCCCAATGAATTGTGGTTTTTTTGTAAAAAAAGAAATATAAATCTTTACCTTGAGGCAAATATTTAAAACGTTGACGTAAACTCCAGATATAATATGGGAGTTGTGGTTTTTTTCCTTTGTATCGCTTAAATGTATTAGCAGGCCTATCGACAGGATAACCCTTAATCGTACTAAGACACAATTTTATAAATTCTGCATGTGCCCAAACAAGTGGCATTGCAGACCCACTGGGCTTTCCAGGGTAGAGTTTTTTGTCTTCAATAGGTTTACTATCCCATACTTGCTCTGGTAGCAAACCTCCTTTTCCACACATATTTACCATGGTTTGTATGTATGGTTTAGGATCTTGACCATTTAATAAGGCAAAATGTCCTCTTTCTCCTACAAGGAGTGGCCAACCTCTACCTTTGCCTGTACCGTCAAATGGACTTCCGTCAATATGCTCACCATAACCATCGCCGTTGTATCTATGCCATACAGCGCCACTTGGCGTATCTGTTTTTAAAAGCTTGTCTACGGCTTTTATGCTTTCTAAAATGTGAAAATCTTTTGTATCACGTAAACCATACCTGCATAACTGCAAGAAATCTGTAGAAATTTGATCTTGAGCGGGTAAATCCGGATCTTTTGCTCTATTTTTAATAAATATATGTTCTGCTTTGGCGCCTTTGTGCACTAAGGCATCTTTTGGCGTGATGCGCATATAATAACCTTTAACGCCTAATTTTTTTGATAAATCCGTATTGGAAACAAACGTCCAATTTTCTAGTCGCATATTCCAATAATCAGCAAGCATTAATGCACAATCTTTTTCTTTTCCTTCCAAAAAATTTGCTCCTTCTACAAGTGCGGCTATTGCTACACCCAAAGTAAACGTATTAATGCCGGAGTCCTCTTCCCAGCGATCTTGATCTGTACTGGGACCATTTTGCATAATAAAATATAAACCTTTTTTTATCATTTCTTTGATAGGTATCTCTTTCAATTCATTATATTGTGCAAGTTGAGCGGCTAAAAGAATAGGAAATGCAGTTTCATCAAGTTGTATACCTTGCCAAAAAGGTTGGCCGCTTAACCATAAATTTTGTAGCCAATATCCATGTTTTTGTTGAGCTGCTATTAAATAGCATAACACGTCTCTTGCGTCATCGAATAGTCCAATGGCTATAAGTGCCATTGCTGTCTCAACCAAATCTCTAGACCATACTAGATGATAACCACCTTGACTTTGACTAGATTCTCCCCATGGAGTACTAAGACTAGCGACTATTGCGCCCGCGTATGCGTGATCTTCATGGACTTTGATAACATTAATTGAAGTTTTAAATAATTTTTGTGCTTCTTTGGATAATGACTCGAAAGAATCAGGATATTTTATACTTTTATACCAGCCGCTCCACATTTTAATATGATTATTCCACGCAGTTTCAAAACCATCCATGAGAGAACTCCAGGCCAACATAGCTGCTGATTCTTTTGAACTAGCCAACCCAAGAGCTAAAGTTCCTGCTTGTGGAAGACTACCTCCCAATACAACATCGCCTGGCCATGTTTCATTGTAACTCACACTCATGCGTCCATTTTTATTAAAATCTTGCCAAATATCGCTTTCTCCTAAATGTCCAACACTTAAATCACCAAAAGCAGGTTTACCTAATCGATCTCTACAGAGTAAGGCTAACCCATATGGTTGTCTATAAGCCCAAAGAACTTGTCTACCTTCCCAATTATCTACCCAGGCTAAATTGTCAGCACTACCATTGAGACGGGCGTTAAGCATTACATATGGCTTCAAATTCTCATCTCCATATAAATTAAAATCTATTAGCAATACATCACGTTTGGATCCTGGACATACTTTTAAATCCATTTCAAAGCGTTCGTGTTTATGGTGAACAATTAATGGGGGTATACCATCTTCTATAAATTCTAATGTATAATTATTCAATTTTTTCAACTCTACCCAAAATCCGTTATTATCCGCTACAATAAAACCTATATCTTTAACCTGAGGAGTATCAATACGAGGATAAAATACCTCTGTTATTATGCCATCCGCCATAGTGAAGTAAAGTCTAGAAAGTCTTATGGTAGTGCTTACTAAGTCTTTTTGTGTATTTGCCCATGTTGGATAGTAATAAATAGGTTTGGGAGCTTTACCTTTGTGTAAAATATTAAAACCCATAAAAATACCTCCTTAAACTTATGCTATAGCAAAATATAAATAACCATCTTTTACAGCATCAGAGATGGCTATTAAACCAGGCTTTAATATAGATCCTTTAGGCGGTAAAGCCTTTTCAAGTCCGGCTTTTTGGATACTAACCGAACAAATTTCCAATTTTAAACCTTTTTGGATAAGTTCTTCAATCTTTTGCCTTAGTTTTCCAAATGCAAATAATGGGATAATCGATGGTCCCATAGATACAACTTTAATATCAACTTTACCTACATTATTCTCAACCATAGTCAATATATGCTCAAAATTTTCACCATTAATAATTTGTAGAACCCATTTATCCATATCAACCCCCTTTGATTTAAAAAAAGCTAAATTCTATTGTTAATCTAATACAGTTAATTTAGTTGTCAAATGTAATTTTTTTATATTTCTTATAACTAAAACTAATTGATAAGCAAAATCACAATAAAAAAAATTTAATATGTAAAACGAATACCTCTTCTTTTTATACAATTTGCGCCTCTCTCGTTTTAAAAATTTCTTATTTAACTAAGATTTAAATCATAAAGCTGCCGCCGTTTACCGGTATATATTCACCGCTTACGTAATCTGATAATTCGCTTGCCAAAAATAATACAACTTTTGCAACATCTTCTGGAACGCCTATACGCTTAAGTGGCGTAAAATTAGCAATCATTTCTTTTGACTCTTTGGGTTGATTAGAGGTAGCGTCTGTATCTGTCAAACCAGGTCCTACTACATTTACCCTAATACCGTATGGGCCTAACTCTAATGCAAGTGTTTTTGCCATTGCGTCCACGGCGCTTTTTGCCGCTGCATGGGCAAAAAAGCCATTTGCAGTTTGTCGTGAGAGAGAACTTGATATGTATATTAGTTTTCCGTATTTTTGTTCAATCATAGAATTGAGTACCGATTTTGTGCAATTGTAAAAAGCTTTTGTTTCGCCTAAAATTTTATCTTCTATAGATTTAAAATCCAATTCAACAAAAGGCTTTATAGGAAAATTTATATTGGCATTATTTACAAGTATATCAATTTTACCATATTTTTCGATAGCTGTATTTGCCATAGAGTTTACGCTATCTTTGTCCCTTACATCTGCACAAAAAGCTATTGCATCTGCACCATTTTGCTTTATGTATTCAACTACCTCTTGAGCTTTATCTTTTGAGCTTATGTAATTAACCACAACATTTGCGCCACAACTACCAAGTATTTTTGCGCAGGATGCGCCAATACCTCTTGCCCCTCCTGTTACTATTGCTACTTTACCTCTCAAATCAATCTTCATCTTACTTCCTCCTATAAGAATAATTGTTACTATAAAATTATTATCATAACAAATTAGGTAATGTCAACTTAATTGTGTCAGAGATCCCTTGATAAGATTTTTATTCATTAAATGCCTCCTATAAGATTTTGAGTACCTTAATTTCCTGCTCTGATATTTTAAGTTCTTAATTCTAAAAAATATATACAAAAATTTATTTGCACTCTCCTTGAAGTGGAAATACCCCCTAATGCGAATATTATCCTTAAGTTCCTTAAAACACCTCTCTATCCAGTTAGTTGTACTAAAATAGCTTCTTAATTTATAGGGAAATTTAAAAAAATAAGTGTAGTTATCTATTTTACCTTTAAGATTATTAAAATACCTGTAAAGTTTGCTCCATTTGAAACCAGCAAAGCTGATGTTGTGCTTTTAGGAAATATTTCACCTATAACCTTTTGTCACTCCGGGCGTCAAACGCTAATTATCATTTTGACACCAGATAAACCCCTATCTTTCAAATTGATAAATATCTCTTTCCTTTTGCGTTCGGGTATTATAGATGGTTTAAAATTCCCATCTTAAGTTCGAGAGATCTCAAGATCCATATCTGTTAATATCGTCTTGGGTGTCCTCTTATAGTACCCATTGCCTCTTGTCTCAATATGATCTTTTAAATATGCTTCTTTCTCTTTTAACATTATCTTTTGAATCATCTCCTTGGAATATTTGGATAATTGTTCTATAATTACATTATCCATTGTTAGTTCCTCCTTGATAGGGTTTTTGTCTAATTTGCTGTAGTTAGATAATACAGGGGGATTTCAATGACATAATTAATTGTACACTGCCACAAAAAGATATACTTATAAATTTTTTTGATGATTTTTTTTTTGAATGGTTAAATGCGATTTTTTGCAAATTTTTAAAGGCAATCCTTCGTATTATATGTATAAAGCTGGAGAAAGGGGATAAATTATGAAACACAAGAGTAAAAATAAAAAACCAAAGATTGGCTCAATTTTGTTGGCCCAGGTGGATCAATTTTAGCGGACTTTTTATGTGCATGAAAAAGAATAAGTTTTAGATTGTTATTTACAAA
>Ga0080003_1000055_pt1 | contig 77503 bp, 56 predicted proteins | sample JossMetagenome_FD_69206 | JGI IMG/M metagenome (GOLD analysis project Ga0080003, IMG submission 69206) | Hot spring microbial communities from Joseph's Coat, Yellowstone National Park, USA - JC2_E (SPADES assembly) (version 2) | ecosystem: Environmental > Aquatic > Thermal springs > Hot (42-90C)... | reverse complement strand
CACCATGAGCACCTTGCCTGACTTGACCGCTGCCCTGTACATGGCGTATGCCTCCTCCCCAGTGGGGGCCATGGGCTTCTCCACGAGAACGTTGATGCCAGCGTTGAGCGCGTCTATGGTCACCTGAGCATGAGCTGCATGCCAAGTGCAGACCGAGATCGCGTCTGGCTTGAGTTCTAAGAGCTCATGATAATCCGTGAAAGCGCGATTCTCCGGCAGGCCCCACTCGGCGGCTGCCCGCTTGGCGCGAGACGCGTCTATGTCCGCGACACCCACCAGCTCCACCCAAGGGATCTTCCGGTAAGCCTCCACGTGCGCCGGTGCAATCGATCCAGCTCCTACGATGCCGACCTTGATCTTTTCCTCTGACATGGAGTAGTTTCCGTCGGCGCTATTAAGTCTTCACCAACGCCCTTGCGGCTGAAGCTTCCTATCCTGACTGTCCTGATGGAGAACACTGCTCAGGTGCCAGACGCCGATAGTCGTCATGTCTCACGGATGTTCTTCGGCGGTTCCGATTTTCACCTGCCCACAAGGTGTGGCATCTCAAGGAAGAGGCCAGCGACCAAGCCAAATGCACGTTTACTCCACACCGAGGTGAACATTCCCTCGAGGACATCCGCCGGCTTCGCGTCACAGCTGCGCGGTCGGGTCCGCAGAGAGCGACCACAGGACATGACCTAGCAGTCCAAGGGATCGAAGATCGGGCACACGTACCCGCTTCAAAAGTCAAGCAGTTATCAGCCAGGTGAGCTGGGGCGTCCAGTGCAAGCTGGTAGAGCTCGGGACATCCTTAAGTCATCATGCCTGCAACAAAGGGACACGACCTTGACAAAGATTTCTCAAACTGATCCTTCCAAACCCCAATATCACGTCCGGCTGAGGCGGCAAGATGCTGCCCCATGTGCACTTCTTCCTGGAAACCCCGCCAGAGTAGACCTGATCCTCTCGCTTCTCAGCAACCCTAGGAAGATCTCCTCAAACAGGGAGTTCCTGGTAGGAAAGGGGAACTACAGGGGACTGGAACTCCTGGTGGTGTCCACAGGGATAGGTTCTCCCGCCGCCGCCATAGCGCTTGAGGAGTTGGCAAACGTGGGAGTCAGGTGTGCAGTCAGGGTGGGTACCACCGCCTCAATAGACGAGTCCATGGAGGTGGGCTCGGTGATAATCCCAGTTGCGGCAGTGAGAAACGAGGGTACATCCTCGGCTTACGCACCTCCTTCGTTTCCAGCAATTCCAGACCCAGCTCTCCTCGGCCTTTTGATCAGCAGCTCTAGCAGCGTGGCAACGAAGACGGGTGTCAAGGTACACGTGGGCCTCGTCTCTACCGACGATGCCTTCTACGCCGAGGATGAAGAGGTCATCTCTGGTCTCAGAAGGCTGAAGGTGACCAATTTGGACATGGAGAGCTCGGCGCTCTTCGTGGTTGGCTGGCTGAAGGGGATTGCCGTGGCATCCGTGCTGGCAGTGAATGGCAACCTAGCAAAAGGCGAGCCCTTCGTCGAGGAAGAGGCCATTGCTGCTGCCGAGAAGGCTGCCGCCCAGATAGCGCTGAGTGGAGCGCGCCTGTTCGTCTCGCGTAGGTCAACATTTTTAAGCGAAGAGCCCACGAGTGCGCCTCGGTAGCTCAGCCCGGCCAGAGCACCTGCCTTGTAAGCAGGGGGTCGCGGGTTCGAACCCCGCCCGAGGCTTCAGATAACCATAAAGCTCGCTCGTGGATATCATGAGAATGGTGGATGAGCAGAAGCTCCTTGACATGATAGATGATGAGAAGGGCGTACTCCGCTTGGTACCAACGTGGGTTCCTCGCGACTTTCTCAGCCCCGGCATGAGGCTACGCCTAGATCCCCGCGACATCTATGCTCTTGGCGCTTCAAGAGGCGGCATAGATGAGAGATGGCTTGCTTCGGTGACCAAGGCAGATAACCCAGGTGCACCTGCCGACGAGGGAATGAGCTATGTGCTCTTGGGGCAGGAAAAGTTCATGCTCTCAAAGCTCTTAGAGGTCGCAGGGCAAAGGTTGGTCGGAAAGAGGCACTGGGACGTGCTGGCGAAGTTGTTCGACAACGCTTCAATGATACCGCTTCACTTGCACCAGACAGAAAGACACGCGAGAGCCGTGGGGAGAGTGCCCAAGCCTGAGGCCTACTACTTCCCCCCCGAACTAAACGCCGACGAGGGAAGCTTCCCCTACACGTTCTTTGGGTTATCTCCGGGGACCACAAAAGATGACCTCAAGAGGTGCTTGGCCGCTTGGGACAAAGGGGACAACGGAGTGCTCTACCTATCTCAGGCGTACAAGCTGAAGCCAGGCACGGGATGGTTGGTACCCGCTGGCCTGCTCCACGCCCCAGGGACCATGGTCACCTATGAGGTGCAGAAGGCGTCAGATGTCTCCGCCATGTATCAGAACATGCTGCAAGGAAGGCCAATCTCTTGGGACCTTCTGGTAAAGGACGTCCCGGCTGAACACAGGAGGGATCTTGACTACATAGTGGACATGGTAGACTGGGAGACCAACGTTGACCCTGAGTTGAGGTCCCACCACTTCATGTCTCCGCTTCAGCGCGCCAGCGAGAAAGACTATTCAGAGTTCTGGGTGGTTTACGGGACCAGCGAGTTCAGCGCCACCAGACTGACCCTCAAGCCGGCATCGGAGACCGTGATTAGAGATTCAGCGGCGTACGGCGTTCTGGCGATCAAAGGGCATGGGACATTGGGGGGACATCCCCTGGAGACCACGGAGTCAATCAGGTACGGAGAGCTGACTGCTGACGAGTACTTCGTCGCAGAGGGCGAGGCCCGGGATGGAGTGCTGGTCAAGAACGAGAGCAAGACCACTGAGTTGGTCCTGCTCAAGCACTTTGCTTCTGGAAACCCTGAGGCGCCACCCTCCCTTCACTCTTTCGATTGACTGGCTGACTGGCAATTCGCTCGATCGGTTTTCCCGGAATAAAAGTCAAGGATATCTGCCTTGTCCTGGGCCTCACGTCAAGCTCAAGTAGATAGACAGTCTGCCATGTCCCGAGATCCAGCCTTCCATCGCGCACAGGCAGCGTCAGATCATGCGAGAGGAGCAAGGATCTCAGGTGAGAGTGACCGTTTCCGTCTCCCCACGTGCTGTCGTGCCTGTGACCTCCCTTTGGTATCAGCTTTGCAAGCTGCTCGCGGATGTCTTGCAGAAGGGCCGTGTCGGCCTCGTTTATGAACAGGGCCGAGGTGGTGCTCTTCAGGAATACATGCAGCATTCCGTCTCCCAAACCCTTCACCTTTTCTTCCAGCGAGGCCGTGATGTCAACGGCATCCATCTCTCCCTTGGTGTTGACGATCATGAGGAAAATGAGCCCTGACTAAAGAGCTTAGCGAAGGAAGAGCATGGCCAAGTACAGTCCATATAGAAGAAGGAGCATGGCCGCATCTAGCCGCGAAAGCTTGAAGCCCGTCCTGATCATCATGTAAAGAATCAACGGTGAGATCAATGAGAATGCTGCGGTTGAAACTGATTGGATTGAAAGGGGAAGAGACAGCCCTCCTCCCAAAGCAGACATCAGACCGAGACCGAGGAGTGCCTTGGCGGTGTTGGATCCTAGTATGCCTCCCAGAGCCATGCCCTTTTCTCCCATCCCTGAAGACATCACCGAAAGAGCTATTTCAGGAAGCTCCACTCCTATGCCCAGAACCACCACACCTACCAAGAACTCAGAGAAGCCGATGTCCTGCGCCAGAGCAAGCGAGGAAGAAACGGCCAGAGATGCGGACGCATAGAGGAGCAAGGAGGAAGAAAGTATCATCAGCAGGGCAAAGACCGCCTTTTTGCGCCCCGCACGGGCCGGAGGATAGTCTTGGTCAATGGCTTCGCCCCTCGCTATCAGAAGGAGATAGGCAGCGTAGGCAAGCATCAAGGCTGTCCCAACTTCCCTTACCAAGAGACCACTGACCAAGAGACCTATGACCAAGGCATTGGAAGCAGACGCAACCACGGCTTCCCTGTCGGAAAGCCTACCCTTGGTCACAACGTCTCCCTTTGCCAGCACGAGCAAGGAAGGTACCGCCGTGCTGATGACAACCGTTGATCCCAGCAGCGTCCCGATGCCCAAGGCAGGAGCTCCTCCGACGGAGGAAACGGCGCCTGTCAGGACCTCAGGCAGCGCGCTAGCAAGGGAAAGTATGACGGCTCCAGCTGCCTCTCCAGACCAGCCGGCCATGGAGGCGCTCAGCCTGGAGCCCCTGATGAGGAACTCCGAAGAGACATAAATACCTACCAAAGAAACCAGCAGAAGGCCTGCCTCAAGCGCTAGGACCTTGGGTCACCCCTGCTTCAAGGTCTAACTTCCTCCGTCTCCGACTTGAAGCTGCCAGTCCCGGCGCAGCCGGTTGCTCGGGTGCAACATCTGCGCTTGGAGCCTGATTCTATTCACCGCTTCTTGAAATTCCCGAGACGCGTAATCCTCTATGTGGCCAGCGTCCATGAGTTCGGCGGCCCTTGAGTCAACTGGAAGCTCTCCCAAGAAGGGAATGCCGTGTTTCTCGGCAGTCTCTTGGCCGGATGGATGTCCAAATGGATATATCACGTCGCCGCAAGGACACCTTGCGTAAGCCATGTTCTCAACTAGGCCAATCACGGGGACCTTGACGGTCTTGGCCATGTTGATGAACTTTCCGACTATCAAATTTGCAACCCCCTGCGGCGAGGAGACGACCACCACGCCATCCACGGGGAGACTTTGAAACACGGTTATGGCGGCGTCGCTCGTGCCGGGAGGCATGTCTATTATAAGGTAGTGAAGCTTACCCCATGCCACGTCGCTGTAGAACTGCTGTATGGCTTTGGTGACCAGCGGCCCCCTCCATATGACCGCTCCCTCGGGATTGTCCATGAACAAGTTCATGGATATCGCCTTTATGCCGCTTTTGGTCTGCAAGGGCACTATCTTGTTACCCTCAGCAACGACCTCCATGCCGCCGAGGCCAAAGGCTTCAGACACGCTCGCCCCGGTTATGTCTGCATCGAGAATGCCCACGTCAAACCCGGCCCGCCTGAGTTCCACGGCGGTCATCGCGGCCATCAGAGATTTTCCGACTCCTCCTTTCCCAGACCCAACGGCCAAGATCTTCATTATGTCGCCGTGCCCGAAGACTGGGATACTTGAACTCGTTGTGTAGGTGGCCCCGTCTCCGTACCTCTTCCTAACCAGTGCAGTAACTTCGTCCAGCTCCTGCTTGGTCATCACCGTCAGCTCCACGGAAGGCTTCCCTCCAAGCTCCGATATGGCAGCCTCAACGTCGTGTTTCAGCGTTTCCGTGAGGGGACAGGCCTCCGTGGTGAGGGCCAGGACCACCTTCACGACTCCGTCTTGACCTACCTCAATGCTTTTTATCATGCGCAGCTCCAGAACGCTCATCCCGAGCTCTGGATCTTGAACCCGGGATAGAGCGTCCAGGACGGCCTCCCTTGAAACCCCGGCCATTTCAAGAAATGTCAGGCAAGGCCGTTAAGCCTTTTTCTTTCCAGATGACCAAAGAGCCAGATCTCGCCCCTAGAGCGCGATCCGAAGTGCCTCTAGGGAGCTATCAGCCCTTAGAATCGCATCCAAAGAGCGAATTACCATCGCAACGAGCAAAGGGTTTTTTAGCACACGGGACGTCTTCGCATGGAATTCATGAAGGTATCCGAGATAAGGGCCCTTGAACGGAACGCCATCTGGCTGGGTCTGAGCGAGTCGGAGATGATGGAGCAGGCAGGTAGAGGGGTAGCCGAAGCCGTGCAGGGCGTCTGCAAGCCAGATTCCCCCGTAGTTGTACTCTGTGGGACTGGTCACAACGGAGGGGACGGCATGGTCGCCGCGAGGCTTCTTTCTTCAGCTGGTTTCGAGGTCAGAGTCGGCCTGCTAGGAAAAAGCCAAGATCTGAAACCTCCTATGAGCGACAAGTTCGGGCTTCTGAAAAAGATGGCAACTGTTACCGTGGTTGAATCATTGAACGACGATGTCGCACGCAAGCTCGTTGAGGACGCCGGATGCATAGTGGTCGCCTTGGTAGGAACTGGAGTCAAGGGTCCCCTCAGAGAACCGCTTAAAACCGTTGTTCACACGGTCAACGAGCAAGCCGCCTTCAAGGTGGCCGTCGACGTGCCGCCTGGAATTGACCCAGATACGGGAGCCAAAGACGAAGTCAGCCTCCGCGCGGATCTTGTAGTGGCCATCCACGCCCGCAAACCCTACCTGAGCTCCGGGCTGAACCACGTGGTTGTCCCGATTGGGATACCGAGGGAGGCAGCACTTTTGGTGGGGCCAGGGGACGCGGCACCGCTTATACACAGAAGAAAATCCACAGACAGAAAAGGGATGGCTGGGAAGGTCCTGGTGATCGGAGGCAGCAGGGAGTTCTCCGGTGCACCCGCCCTGGCTGCCCTAGGAGCCATGAGGACAGGGTGTGACCTGGCCGTCGTCGCATCCCCGGAGGCAGCAGCCCCGACCATAAGGTCTTACAGTCCGGCCTTGATAGTGCATCCCCTGCCGGGAGACCACCTCGACCATCGGGGAATCGAAGACCTAGTGCCTAGGCTTCCATCATACGACTCTTTCGTCGTGGGGATGGGGCTGGGAAGGGATGAGGAAACCATGGAAGCAGTCACTGAGCTGGTGGCGCAACTCAAAGAAACCAGGAAGCCCTTCATTCTGGACGCAGACGCACTCCATGCCCTGAGGGGCGCAACTCAAGTGGGCGGGGTACTCACCCCGCATGCGGGGGAGTTTGAAGCCCTAACGGGTCATCCTCCGCCAGCCGAGCCACCAGAGGGCGAGGCAGATTTCTGGAAGAAGCTGAGCGTCAGAAGCTCAGACGTGGTGAAGGCAGCAAGACGCCTGGGCTCTGTCGTCCTCTTGAAGGGGAAGTTCGACGTCATAACCGACGGGAACAGGCTGAAGCTCGACGGGACAGGCAACCCTGGCATGGCTGTGGGCGGCACAGGTGACGTCCTATCTGGAGTCATCGGCACTTTCTTGGCCTGGGGAAACGATCCCTTCAGCGCAGCCGTTGGAGGCTCCTTCGTGGTGGGATCCGCGGGAGACCTGACATCGCAAAACCTGGGATATCACATGCTGGCGACGGACCTGATCGAGCAGATACCAGACGTCATGAGACAGCTCGAAGCAATGAATCGAGAGCTCGACGGGAACCTCACGAGTTGAAAAGCGCGGTAGTCGCTCCCTCAAGGGACCAAGACGACAGTCAGCGTCTTCGTTGAGACGCCCAGAGACGCTCCGCAGAAAAGCTCTGAAGGACCTTCTCCCTCGGAATGCCCCTGACTGCTTTCTCGGAAAAGGAAACATGCCATCCCCGCCTCGCGGGCCAGAGGATGCGCTCGATTCAGCCTTTTTCTGACCTCGGAGGCAAACGGCATGAGTGCCTCTTTCATCTCCAAGTACTGGGCAAAGGCCCGCTCCAACGTGAAGTGATCTCCAGGAGCACGATCTCCAGGTGACTGGATAAGCTTCGCCACGGCTGAGGCGTGTGCGGTGAACTCAAGCTCCAGCGACGACAGGGAAGCCGACAGGTCGGCCAAGTCTTGCGCCACCTCATCGTAAGCTTGGACGGCAGAAAAGCTCTCCGATGGTAAAAGCCCTTTGACAGCGAAGCTCACCTCATCGTACCAAGGCAGAACTTCCCTCAAGCCGGCCATGGCTTCAAGAAGCCTCGCTCTCAGCTCTCTGGCGTCCTGATCGGGCCGAACGGAACGCAGGCTGGAGGCACGCAAGAGTTCATCCGCTCCCTTTCTAACCCTTGCTAGCTCAAGCGCCAGCCGAGACAGTCTGACCTTCACTACAGCTAGGTCATAGATCCCCCATGTGTTCAGATAGGGGGTGAACGCATGCCGCTTGATCCAGAACTCTTCCAAGGCAGCCCTCATCTCCACCACGTTGCGTGGAAGGCTCGAGCCAGACAGATCCTTGAAGAAAGACGGCCGATCGAGAAACAAGGCGCGCTTGAAAAACTCCGCTCCCGCCGGTGGTCTCTCCCTTGCAGCTTCCTCGATCGACACAATGTCAGAGACCACCGGGGGCATGTCATGCTTGAATCTCCAAACATAGAGGCCCGAGAGCTCCGCCTGAACCAACAGAGAAAACTTCATGGTCTGTTCCTCCACCACTGCCACCTGAGGCGCACCCGTTGAAAGACCCCGGACCTGAGATGCCAGAAACGCTGAGTCGAGGATCGAGCTGGAGCCCGGAGGACCAACGGCAATTATGGAGGCCGAGGTAAGCTTGGGACCCCTGATGACCCCCTCCTCGTGGCCGTATTCGGAAGCCAAATACCTTTTAGTGAACTCTTCTTCAGAAGCTCCAAGTGCCAAGGGAGATCCCAGTAGCTCGTATGCGGCATCAAGGGCCCTTCCACACCACTTATCCAGATGGGACGCGAGACCAGACTGCAGTGCTGAGACAGATGGGGGCTGCAGCTCTCCAGACTCCAAGGCCTGTTCCTGCACTGGAAGGTAGACCCTGCCCAAGGCTGGAGCCGGGGTGAGAAGCTCCTTCCTCGTCTGGATGAGAAGACCTTGCAGACCTTCAAGATCAGAGCGCAGCTTCGTCAGGAGGCCACTCTCGTCTGATAGGGCCTCAAGCACTTGCACCAGATTTCCCGTGTTTTCTGGCCCATCAACCAGGGACATGGCGGAGTCCAACTTCCCAATGCTGTTTGCAGCAGCGGTCTTCCACGCAGCGTAATACTTGCCGGCGAGGATTCCCTCGAGTGCCCCCCTCAGACCCTGCACCTTCGTCTCGGCTGGACCAGCTGGGGTTCCAACGTAGCTCGCCCTGACGTCGGCCTCAATGGCAGACAGAGAATTCACCCTAGAGCGAAGCTCCTCCAACCTTCCTTCAAGACCCTGAGCTGAGGCCTTGGCATCCTCGAGGCTGGCAGAGCAAATCCTATACCAAGAGACCAAAGACGCAGGAAGGCACACCTCCTGGAACTCAAGGGCACCTATCCTCTGTAACCCATCTTCTTGTCTCGCCTCGAGGCCCTGCAGACCATCTGGCAGGCTCCCCATCGTCTGGATATACTTGGCTATGACCCGAGATAACTGAACGTCTCCCTTGGACCCGCTCAAAAAGAAGACCGAGCGAGGACTCCTCTCAGGGCTTCTCTCAAGCAAAAACAGGAGCTCTTGAAGGGCTGCAAACGAAGATGATCTCTCACTCCTCGGCGCGCCCGCACCTGGCAAGATACCGATTACGACGGGTATCGCTCCTGCAGAGCGAAGGTCCAGGGATACCTGCAGAAAAGAGCCAGATCCAATTTCGTCGCCCATGGAGGTGACCAGAAGCACTGGGCAACCCGAAAGGTCTTTCAGCCCAAGTGAGGAGGAGGAAAACTTGATGCATTGCATCAGCCTAGCCGAATAGGCAGAATAGGCTGCAGCTCCTCTGGCCCTCTGCGGGCCAGGTGGAGGTACCCCGTCGTAGCTCAGCCAAGGCGCCGCGTCCAACAACTCTCTTCCCTGCAACTCATACCTCACGTGGCAGTCTGAGCTTTCTTGGGCTTCTTCTGATAAAGTGACTACTCTGAGTGAGGTGGATAGGTCATAACCAAGCAGGGTCAAATACCGCTTCGCCATCGAGGCTAGCCGAGACCCGACAGACCCCAAGCCCACCACCACGGCCTTTGAACGCATCTCTCTGCGAGGGACGGACACTGACAACGAGCTTTCCGACAGCGAGTTTCCTGAAAGGACTGCTTCAGGGACTGCCTCGGCCACTTCGCGCAGTGAAAAGGCCCTTTGCAGGTCAACCTCCAGCTCCTGAGCCTCAGCCCTCAGCTTATCGATCGCTTGAAGAGCCTCCCTTCTCCCCGAGATCAAGGAGTCTGCCTTCGCAAGAAGCGATTCAGCAGACCTCATGGTCGCGTCAAACCCCTTCTTTTTCGCCAGATAACGGTCAAGCGGCATCAGCGCGATCCAAAGGCTCACGACTGCCAGGGCAAAGTAGGCGAAAGTTATGACCATTTCCATCATTAGGTTTGGGGCGAATATCTGCGGAAGCTGAAGCTTTGGCACCAGGACAAAGAGCGGCGACGCGGACCATGCAGCCGTAAAGGCCAGGTCTGCGTACAGTTCCGCCGAGTCGCGGTTCAGCTTCTCCCCTGTCCTGGAGACCAAGAACCACGCCTCTGCCCCCTCAAGGAAGAACGCGAGGATGCCAACAAACACTATTGGAGTTACATCGACATATGACCCCACGCCTACTAGCAACGCAAAGAAAAAAAGAGGTCATATAAAAGCCTCCTTTAAAAAAATCACTTCTTTTGCTTTCCAGACGACTGAGTCGGACCAGATCTTCCCTTGGTCACGTGGTAGCCTGCAGCCAGCAACACCAGTATGACGACCAGCACTATTCCAGCCTGTTCGGCTGGCGGCATCCCCGCTGCGGGCTTTGGCACGAGCTTGAAAGAGGCTGTGACTGCACCGGGCCCGTTGACCGTGACGGTCGTCGAGGCAGCAGAGCTGTTGGATATCACGACTTTGCTGGAGTTGGAACTCCAACTGACGAACTCGTAGCCCGCAAGCGGCGTGGCCTTTATGTTGACCACCGAACCGGGCTTCGCCCACAGACCAGTACTGACCGTTCCCTGAGAGAAGTTGGCGCTTTTGACCGTGAGGTAGTACTCGGGAGAGTAGCTTATCGAGACCGACGTCTGAGACGGAACAGATAGGGTGCCGCTTTGGGGAGTTGGCTCCAGAATCTCGGACTCGCTGACCGAGATCACCGGGGCCTTCCAAGTGTAAGTACCAGAGGTCAAAGACAATTCCAGCGACGAGGCCGTTGAGGAGTAGCTCTGCCCATTGAGCAAGATCGACCACGAAACTCCGCTCGGAACCCCGCTCTGAGTCACGGTAACGCTGACCTTGCTTGGTGGGGGAACAGGTACAGAAGACACCTTGAAGCTTGCGGTGAGCGTCCCAGGGCCAGCCACGCTGGCCGTCGTGGACTCGGAGGAGGCGTTGGCTATCACTATGCTGGTTGTGTTCGAAGTCCACCCCGTGAACACGTAGCCGTAGCTGGGGACTGCGCTGATGCTGATCAAACTGCCAGATGCTACCCAAGAGCTGGAGGGTGACACGCTTCCCTCCGTGGAGTTGGCGCTCACCAGTGTGACAAGGTACTGGGGCTTATACGTCAGGGAAAGAGAAGTCTCCGTTGGTATCGTAAGTGTCCCGCTTGAGTTAACTGGTCCATACCTCTCGCCAGCCATTATGGGGACAGCGACCGCAGTCCAAGAGTAAGTTCCTGACGCCAAGTTGGGAACTGAGAGCGTCGAGTTCTTGGAAGAGTAAGTGGTACCGTTGAGCGTGAAGTTCCAGCTTGTACCAGAAGGAAGGCCAGACTCGGTCACCGTAAGGGTGTACGTCGAAGGCTTTACCTGACCGTAGATGACCTTTAAGTACCAGTTGTACTGGCCAAATCCGTTCGGTACCCCTTGAGCCTTGGTGGCGTGATAGTATGAGCTCGTCGTCGCATCCTCATAGTACCACTGTATGAACGTCCCGTTCTTCTGAGGGGGTATGAGGTAGGTCCAGTTTCCCCAAGCCTTGTCATATGTCATGGGCGTGGGGCCGTAAGCACTTCCGGCGGTCCAATTGTTGTTGGTCCAACCAATCTCCAGCTTGTCCGTCGTCGGGACCTTGGAGTTTGAAAACGTGATGAGCACGCTCAGGTTGGCCTCCACTACGGCGTACGTCGAGCCGCCTTCAGCGTTCGGTCCACTGACAACGACCATCTCAGACGGAAAAGGCAGGGAAGTTGAAAGCCCCAGGCCGAGAACCGATAGCACGAGGACTGCGAGCAAGATTGAAGAGAGGAAAACGCTTCTTGCCATGGCAACAAAATACTCACGTCAATATAAAAACCTTTTCAGACAAGGCCAGCGGTAGACGATCTCTCCTTCCCCCGCGACTCCTTTAGCATTTGGAGGCACTCATCCAAAAATCCGAGGCGGAAGTCCATCTGTTCGCACAGGGTGAGGGAGAACTGCGCGAATGTGGTGCTGCGAGACGCGCCCTTTCCACAATGAGGTCCACCGGAGGCCAGGGAATTGAACTCTACGTATTTCAGCGCCCGCGCAAGTTTCGCGGGATCTCATGGACCTGCTGACATCCTCTCATCCATGAAGGAATTGAGGTTCCTGATTCAACGACACGTAGTCTATGCCTTCCCGCTGAAGGTATCCCGCCAGAGGCGTCTCCACAGGCGTAAACTCGGGCGTGCCCCACCCTACCTTGATGAGACCCATCTTCAAGATGTTGATCGCGGCGTTCAAGTCAACCTGCGTAAGCCTATCATGCTGAATCGCGGAACAGCACAAGGTGCGGTGGACGCCTAGCGGGGTCTGGCGCAACGCGCTAGCTTGTGATCGAGCACAAGAGCACATCGCCAAGAAACTGAACGTCTGCCTTCACGACCTCATCGAGCAGGGCCTGAGAGCGGACGGCAAGGGTGCGCTCGTCGAAATGATCGTCTATCCGCACCCCTTTGCAGGATCGCCTCAAGCTTCTTGGACTTCCGGTGATTGCGATAGAAGGACAGCGCCAAAACGGCGAGACCAGCGATCACTGCGACGGCAGACGCCTTGACGGCAAGAGCCCAAAACGTTGTAAGCCCGAGATAATCCACGGCAGACACCTCCAACTTCAAGCCGTCTGCGTAAAGTCCTGTGGCATTCCAGAGCAAAACGTTGGATCCGAAGTGAACCTCAAACCTCCCCTTCTGGACGGGCTGCCCAAGGGGCGCGAGGAAGAAGAGAGAAGATTGAGAGAAGTCCCTCACCGTCACGTTGAAGGCGCCTGAGGCGCCTGACTCATTGCTCTTTATGTAGCCCGGAAAGCAATCCGTCAAGCCGATGTTTTCGACACCGTCGTGATCCAGCAACCAGAACATCTGAGGTGTTATCTGATCGGAAGCATATATCACGTACCTATAACCCTTCAGGGATGAGGGATTGGCGTAGGCATAGGCCTCGGATATCGTGTCAAAGGGAACACCCATCTCCGTGAGGGAGTAAAAGAGCTGCTGCTGATATGCGCTGCTGTTTACCCCCAACGAATAGGTCGGCCTTATCACGAGCACAGGGGCAGGACGCGAGGAGGGGAGGGGAAGCTCCCTCAAGTCTAACTGCAGGGCTGGGTCAAGCACATACTCCTGAAGCGGGACATATCCCCCGTGCGGTCCAGCAAAGAAAGCGTTCACCAGCGGGGTTTCGTCGTTGAGGTAAGTAGACACCTCGTTTAGCTCGAACTTGAAGAGAGCCGTGCCAGTATCGTCCTGACTGGACGTAGACATCATGACGAACGAGTCGTCCACCCACAGCGTTCCAAGAGAGGCCCTGTAGCCTGAGGCCATCGGCATGCTGATGAGTACGAAGGCGTACGGGTAGCTGGTGAATCCCTCCACTGGGACGGCCAATCCTAGGTTTTGCGTGATCGTGAAGTTAGGCCTTGCCGTCTCCACAAATGTGTAGGTCGACCAGTCAAACCCGCTGCTGGAAGCCACTGAGTCATACTGCGACAGCCCGTACTGGAGATCTGGCCTGATGTCCCTCATGAAGCCAAGCAACGCGGCTGAGGCGTTCGCGGCGGAGCCAACGGCCCACTGAGCGAAAAGAGGCGCGTAAACGGTCCCCGCAGGGTCGTAAGGTGGAATTGGCTGGCCTTTGCCAAACAAGCCAGAATCCCTCTCCCAGGTCACCCAAGAGGCGTTTTCGGTCTTCGTTGGAGGCTCTGACCAGTTTATGCTCCACTCACCGTATGGAAACGCCGCGAGCTCGACCCCGACGACGTTATGTGCCTTGAGGAGGTCTAGGTCTCTCTTCAGCCAGAACTCTGCAGTTCTGATCTGAGTGGCGTTGAAGAGGTCAACGCTCGAAGGTATGACCAACTGCACGTAAAAGCTGACGCTCGGGAACCTCGTTGCCAAGGCGTTGACTTGGCTCACGGAGGAGCTGTTGAAGGCTCCCACTCCCTCGTAAAAGAAGGCCGAGAAGTTGCTTCCGAAACGCTGAAGATACCACTGGGCTGGCTTCGGGTTGTCGTATGGCATGTAGCCCAACACGGAGACAGACGAAAGTCTGACGCCGATTGGTGCCGCGACCGAATGCGGCAACAGCATAAGAAAAAAGGGCAGGATTAAAAGCAGCCTGAGCCAACGTCTCGTCAGAGATCCCTCTTGTTCGCTTCCCTTGATCTGCGCCCTTGACCCCTTCTTCGGTTGGCCCCTTGCCCGTCCCGCCCAAGTACCTTTCCCTCTGCTCAGGAGTGAGGCTTCTCCACAGGAGGACCTGCGCTCTCACGTCGTCGAGGAAGGGCTCGTTTCTAGCCTGCCAAAGACCAGGGTCACCTGCCACGAGCTTCAGAGTCAGGTACAGCACGTACTCGAACGTGGGCGTCTGCACGAAGTCGAAGATTGCATCCTGCACAAGGCCCATCTCGAAGGGCGACAACCTGACCCTCACCGTAAGCTTGCCCTCCGATTCGTCGAGCAAGGGCTCCGACTCCACCCTGAAGTTTGGTTTTTCATAGCCCAAGCCATAGTAGTACTCCTTGAGGTACCGGAGCACACCAAGGGTCTCCTCTTGGTGCAGTAGTTTCATGGGAAGCTCCATGTTCCACTCCTTACCCTTTGCCCTGGACGTGGGTTTCCACCTGCGCGTGAGAGATGGGGTGATGAGCTTGCTAGAGACCCTGCTCGGGTATATGCTCCCTCCCAGGGTAGCCACTATTATCATGAGCAAAGCCAGCAACATAGACCAGGACGTGAAGTTGAACGTGAAACCAGAGGGAAGAATGCGAAGGGAAATGAAGGTGAAGTCGAGCCCAAAGCCCAAGAGAAAGCCAAGCACAGCGCCTATCAAGGCGTAGACCATAGCCTCCGTTATGAACATCATTGTAGCACCAGAGGGGGAGAGACCCAACGAGGCGTAAGTCTGGATCTCCCTTCTCCTTATCTGGACGTTCTCATACATGGCATTCAGGATGGCAAGCGCCGCTATGATCAGCAGGATCAGCGTCAGGCTGAAGCCCAAGAAGGAGTAAGTCGCCACGACGGATAGCCCAAGCGAAGAGCCATCTCCCCTGGAGACGTAGACCGACGGGGTCACTGGATACCTGATGGTACTCGCAAACGCAACAAGCTGGCCATAACTCATGTTTGTCTTCGGGACCATCACGACGTTAGACAGGAATCCTCCCAACTGCTTCACGGTGGTCCAGTCCATTATTATGACCTCACTCGGGCTCGAGGCCTCGGGTATGGTAGAGCTAGAGTAGGGGGAGGAAAAGCCTTCATCAGCTGCGGAGTTGTAGTAGGGGTTGATCGGGTATATGGAATAACCGTCAAAGCCGCTGACGGTGGCGTTTGGAAGAAGGATCCCCGCCACCTTGAAGGTACCCACGCCGTAGAAATCCACCTCCTGCCCGACCTTGGCCCCAAGCTCCAAAGCTAGAGATTGCGGGATTATCACGGTATGGGACGATAAGTTGGTGCTTCCGACCACATACTTCGAGAAGAAGGCGCGTGCTTCTCCGGGTGCTATGCCCATGAAGGCCGCATTCTGCATCACCGCTACTTTGTTGGTCCCAGCCAGCTGAACAGGCATCACTATCACCTCGGAGCTAACAGAGCCATTGAAGTCAAACTGGTACATGAAGGTCGGGTAGTACAGGTAGGTCGGCCAGTAGTTGAACGCCGAACCCCCTATTCCAGCCAAGTAGTTCAGCATCTGCCCTCCCATTATCTCCGGCGGCATGCCATAGTACCACTTCACCAGAATGCCCTCCACCTTTGGCATCGTGGAAGATGACACTGGAGACTTGGCCAAGCCCAGCCCGCTGGACGTAGACGTAAGCGCGACGTTCCCAGCAGCGAATATCACTATGGTCAGCAGCGTGAGCGCGGACATGAGCGGTCTCCTCCTCATGTTTTCCACGGCCGTCGTGGCAGCGTGAATGGAAGCAGCGGCCGTCTCCTTCCTCATGGTATGAGCCCCCAACCTTTGCTCTGCTCCCTCGGTGAGTATGGACGTGGTCTCGTTGTAGAAAACCCAGACTATGAAGAGAGCGAATATGAGCAACCCCACGCCAAGTATGGTCATGGTGGAGTTGCTTATGACTGCCAAGCTCGGATTGATCAGAGAGAACACGTAGAGCAGGAGGCCGATTATGGCAAATATGGTCAGTATCCTCTTCAGCCCCCTGAAGTGGAACGCGAACTCCTCAAAGAAATAGCCGAACGGGATGATCAGGAACGAGAAGAAGAGCATGCTCCCAGATATCTGGCCGTACATGGGCATCAGCTGAGTAGCGTAGGCCTGAGAGGAGTACGCCAAAGACACGAGGCTGTCGTTGTACGCCTGGGAGTAGTCAAGAGCCGTGAGGTTCCCTTGGGCATATCTCAGGTACTTGGCCGCCGTGGCGTTCAGCTGGACGACCCCTCCTGACGTGGCGTAGTGGGCCGACAGATCATGATACCTCTCGTTCACCAGAAGGTACATGTCTCTTGCTTCTTGATAGAACGTGTCGTAGATGACCGTTGGCCCATTCACCAGGTAGCCAGCTCCGTGCGGGTTTTCTGCGCTGGCGTTGTCTAGTATGATGAGTGGTCCTGTCTGAGTAGGATTGGGATTGAAGGTAAGCACGACGTCCTCACCTGGCGGCACGAAGGCAGTCACCGTGGTGGTCGTGGGTATGTAGGTCACTGAGTAAGACATCGGGATGGCCCTGGTCGTCTGCTTGTAGACCGCAGCATAGGCCGGCTCAGACAGGAAAGTGAGCTCATCGTCCCTGGGGTCATATATCTGGGTTGTGGACCAAGAACGGGTATCCAGCACGTCAAATGCCGTGATCGGGTCCGTTTGGAAAACTGGGACCGATATGTAGGACGGGTAGTAGACGACCGTGGGGAGGTAGGTGCTGAGGCCTCCGGACACGCCCTGCGCAGTGCCGTAAACCCCGTTGTTGACGGCGTAGTCGAGCTGACCAGTTGAGGAGTTGATCCCCCATGCCTCAAAAGACCAACCCCAGTAGCCAACGGCCCCATAGTAATCGACGGTACCATTGGAGTTCGCCAAGAACCACTGGCTCCCAAACTCCCACCAAGCAGGGTCATAAGAAGCCTGCCTGGGTACCTGGACAAGGGCGTCTGGGACAGGAGCGTACCAGCTGGTCACGGTGCTGAACTGGACGACTCTGACCATCACCTCTACGAAGCCCATGTCGGCCGGCGAACTTGTCACGAGCACAGGTGAGTCGCTTGACCAAGAAATGCCCAGGTCTGGGTCATCTGCGAACCCAGCCATGGTGGCCATGGCAGCCCTGGCTTGATACTGGACATTGGTCCAGTTCGTCCCCTGCAAATCTCCCAGAGGCGTCAACCAGCTGTTCCTGCGAGAGAAAGCCGTCATGAGAGTGAAGCCGTACGTGCCAGACTGGGAGACGGGCTCGGTGGGGAGCATGTAGTAGGTGGGTTCCGTACCCCAGTCGTGAACGCTGCTGGCGGCACTCTCGGTACCGTACATGAAGGTCTCAATGCTGTCCAGCCCGTTGGGGGCAGTCCCTATCCCGGCCATGGAGAGATAACTGGAAAGCTTGGGCGCGACATACGACTGATACTTTGTCTCAGCATAGCCACCGATGTTGAAGCCGTTGAACTGACCGTAGTACAGGGCGTTCAGAGCGGGATTTCCAGAGGACATCTCGAGCCCTTCGACCAACCATATCTTGGTTTTGCCAGCCAAGTTCTGCGGAGAGTAAAGGTTCCGCTGGACAAACGCATACGGTCCTATCAAGCCTTCCCAGAAGCCAGAGAGAGCCACTATCCAGACCGTCCTGTAGGGCCTGTGAGCGACAAAGTAGTGACCAAACTCCAGGAGAGTCGACACGCCCAGCGTGTCCTGACCCCCGGGCGCGATGGCTGGAACTACGCTCCAGGAGTCATAGCTGGCCTCGAAGACCACGACGTTCTTTGAAGTCGTGCCGTCTACCACGCCCACCACGTTGTAGGAGGTGACGTTTTCCCACTGCATGCCATCGTGAAGGTAAACAACCGTCCCGTTCTCTGCGAGCCTCATGATCTCAGAGGCAACTCCGGCTTGCGCATATACCCTCGGGAGATATATGGGGCTCGGTGAGGCTTTGAGCGTGCTCTCCTCGCTGTCGGTCGAAGCTGGAGCCAGAAACACCACGGCCTTGGCACCCAAGTCGGCTGCAAAGAGCCAGTTCGACCCAGAGTTGAAGTTCTCAACGACGATGGACCCGTATATCCGCTTGCCGTCCATGTCCTGAAGAGTACCGTTGCCAACGTACACAAGAGGCCCCGAAACGTACGTGGGGGTCGTCCCAGGAACTGGGCCGTTGGGCCAAACGGCATAAACGGTCATGTTGAGCTTCGCGCTAGGCGCGTATACCCAAGAACCAGTGTCAACTGGCAAAGCCGCCGTGAAGGGCTGCATGGTAACGTTGAGGCCCTCCTGCTTCATGACCGAAGCGATGTACTGGGCGGCCTGCAGATTCCCCGGATACCCGGTGAAACGGCTCTGGTACGAAGAGAGGTGCTCCGCGTAGAGCCGCACTTGGGTCACGTTGACGGAGGACACGGCCTGAGACACGTAAGAGGAAAGCCCAACCGAGGGCTGCGACACAGCTGGCTGGCTCCTCCCGGTCAGACCTGCGAGCGGCACAAGGAAAAGCCCAAGCAGGAAAAGCGACACCGCAAGCCTTGGTAGAAGACCCGTGTTGATGTGCATGTCGATCACCATGGCCAAAGCCAAGCTGACTTCGTCAGCATGGCAAGAACTGTGGCGAAGAACAGGGCCAGCCCTTCTCCGAAGGCCTCCCCAGCAACGACAGGTGCCTTGTAGGAGTTCCAGCTCTCCCTTCCTCCCACGAGCCGGGGCATCGCGTAAAACCCGACGGCCGACCCGAAGAACAGAGAGAAAGCCGTGGGAAAACCAGCGTAGAGTCCAAACAGGAACCCGAACGTGGACCAAAGCATGCCAGTCCACTTGTGAAGAGCCTCACCAACCGCTATTATAGCCATCACTATGATCGCCGAACCCAGTATGATCTGGGGGGTGAACGTCAATCCTCTCGTGACGATGAGCGAATCGGTTTGAGCGCTGACTGGATAGGCGAATATGGTGGCAGGATATACCGCGGAGGGGATCGGGGCCACGCTCCAGAAGTAGTTGATTGATATGAGGCCGACGGTCGTCCCGAGTATGGCGGTGAGTATGGACATCTTCACCAAGTCTATGGGCTTCGTCTCCGTTATGAGGGCAGACCTAGTCATCTGAGAGAACCCACCAGCCGCACCACCTACGATTGACGGCGGTGAAAGGAAGCCCGGATAACCCTCGTATGGGGTCAAGTAGACCGCAGCCATCCAACTCCATCCAGGTATCCCAGGAGGGGCAAAACCGACCGTACCCTGGGTTGCAGAGATGACGACCGCCACGAAGAAGCTGAACCCCACAGACATCACCAGCGGAAGCCAGACTGGTATCTGCGGTATGAGGTAGTTGAACAGGGCAACCGATGACAGCGTCCCCAGGAGGTACAGCAACAGGAGCGTGAGCATCGATGGAAAGCCTAGGATCGAGGTGCTCTTCCTTCCCAGTCTTCCCAAGGCCTTGAAAACGGACACGATGCCCTTCCTAGCCTTGAAGGAGATCATGATTGCAGCCCCAATCATGAAGCCTATCTGGGGAGCAAACCAGAGGGTTGCAAAGGAACGAGTGTTTATGGCTATGAAGCCCATGCCCCTGAAGTAGGAACTGCTCCACTTGGGGAAGACGTTCGGCCAAGTGGTCACGAAGAGAGACTGGAGGACATCTATTCCCACGGCGGCGATGAGCATGACAAGCGCAGCGTCAAAGGGAAATATGAAACCTGCCACATAGGCCCCAAGCGGAGTCGGCAACGTGAGCACTGCCCCTGGCAGCACGCTTTGGAGCGCCCAGGTGAAGTCCACGTATGGAAGTGGGATCAGGTAAAAGCCAGTGAGCGAAGGGATCAGGTAGACCAGCAAGCCGAAGGCAGCTCCTATGCTCATCGCCATTAGGAATGGCTTGGTGTACGACTTGGGCCTCTCACTCATGAACGTGACGAAGGAGACGTCCACGTTCGCGTACGGGAAGGGATAATTCTCGACCTCCACGAAGGCCCTCGCTATCATCATGTCTATGGATATCTCTGCTATGAATCCGAACGCCGACATGGCCGCGTAATAAGCTATGGCCGGAGCGAAGGCCGGCTGGAAGAAGGACCTGACGTTGTATGCAGGTGAGCTATAAGGGGGAGCCATCCAGACGGGGACGAGCTTTGCCAACGGAACACCATTTATCTTGTAAGCGAAGGCAAAAGGCGAGTGTATGAAGTATGTCCTGTAAAGTATGAGACTGACAAAGGTCGTGCCCCACGTGACCCCCCCGACGCCGGCGCCGTAGTAAAGTATGAGCGTTTCTTGCCGCGTTAGCGGCTGCCTGAAAAGCTTCGAGAGCTCGACCATCAGGACGGTCGTGGCGAAGACTGCGGGGCCTCCGAGCCCAGCTCCGAGAAGCAGGCTGGCGTACATGGAAACCGGTATGAATATCAGGGCTGAGCCTATGATCCCTAAGGCGGAACGCCACGTGAAACCAGGCTTGAACTGGGGCCTTGTTTGCTCCAGCGACATAATTGTTGACACCGGACCGAAATATAAGTTTGAAGTGCTCTGAATTCCCTCAAAAAATCGCTAAGGTTTCCAGATCGTCATTATCCACGGCCAGTCTTGTATGATCCAGACGTAGAGGCCAGCAAAGAGGTACAGCGCGCCATATCCAACGGCAAACCCAGTTGCGGCTGGGACAATGTATTCCTCGGTGCGTTTGGGTCCCAAGGTCTTTGAGAAGATGTACTTGAATACAAGGGCGAAGAGGCTGGCTGCCCACATGTACTGCGGAAGCCACAGGGTCAGCACAAACGCCGTTGGGTTGAACATGAACCAAGGCACTATGCCCCGTACCCACATCAAGAGGAATATGAGCACCACCCCTCCTATGGTCCATCCCCACACGGCAGCGTAGCTGTCGCCCGTGTACCACCACTGCTTGCTGACTATCCCGTCCCAGAGCGCGTTTCCAGAGAACCAGACGGCGGTACCGCCCCTGTTGGTGTTGGCCATGCCCACGTGGGCGAAGAACCACATGGATATTATGAGGCTGATCGGGAATATCAGTATGGTGAGTATGGTCGTCCAGGTGAACACCTCCTTTATGCTGGCCTTGACGTCGTGGGCCACCTTGTACAGACCCATGGTGTAACCGGGTCCCAAGGGATCCAACCTGCCACCGTAGTTCGACATCACGTCGTTCACGATGTTTATCGAAGTTATGGACACCTGGTTTGGCGTCGGAGAGACAGACCAGAGGCCCAAGCCCATGCCGATGGGGAAGTAGAGCTGCCAGTAGCCAAACGTCGTTTCAGGAGGGTGCCACCAGACCTCGGCCATCATCCTGGTCTCCGCCACCGCCCATATGAAGTATATTGCCAACCAGAATATCCCTATGAGCCAGTTGACGCCCATGGCAAGCATCAGCAGAAACAGGAATATTGCCGACCCCACCAGCATGATGCTGCCGGTCCTGACACTGAAGTCTCCCTGGAGGTAGTCAGGACCCGTGATCGTCTGAAGCACCTTCTTGATCCTACCCCTCATCCTCCAGATGTAGTAGAGACCCAGACCTATGGTCAGGCCCATGGCTGCCCATATGGTGTACGGGAACGGGCCCTCGCCGCCGTACACCATGTACTCGTTCTCAGAGCCAGCGACATAGGTAACCCAACCCATCTTCACAGCCAAAGTATCGTAGAACACCGGTATGGCGAGCCAGGTGACCAAGGACGTGATCATGACCTCATAGGGGAGTAGGATCATGAGCACCGCTTGCAGTATTATGAAGGTGGGCGCAACGTAGGCTCCAGGAAGTATGCCCGCTATGTATTGGCCCCAGTTTATGGGAATCTCACCCCACTCGTAGGCCCCGAGGTAAGAGAAGGCGGGGACAAACGAGAGCACCGCCGGCACGCCGCCTATGATCAGACCCACCACCATCATCACCCAGAACACCTTCATGTTGCTGGTCTTCAGGCTGAGCAAGGAACTGTGGCCCTTGTCGTCGCGGCTCGAGGCGGTCTGGATCAGGTATATGGGCGGGACCATGAGCGGGTAGACCAGACGTTCTGTCTCAGTCCACTCCGGGCCGGTCACCGTGAAGCTCAGCGAGATGTTCATGAAGGCAGTTGCGATCATGAACAAGGACCAAAAGACGATTGGGCCAGCGTACGTCCCCCAGGGTATGACCTGCCCGGCCTTCAAGCCTGTCCAAAGTACGGTGGCTGCCGATATGCTGTGCGGTATCACGAAGGAGGGCAGCGCCATGAAGTAGCTTGGCCAGTTACTGCCCCAGGGACCCGCGAGACCTCCGATGGTGAAGGCCCCAAACACCTGCGTGTCAAGCCAGTTCCAGGGGCTCTCGTAAGCAGAAGTGCCGTCGGTTATGTAGGACTTGCCAGCAGCAAACCAGAGAGGTATGAGAAGGAGCAAGTACTGGGCTGGATTCAGCCTGAACCTGTTGCTGTAGCGCCCAAGAAGCTCCATGATGACCACGATGTATATGAAAGGCACGAACCACCCTGTGAGCGTGTACATGTAGCTCCCAGCCGCGTCGCGGGAGACTATGGAGACAAAGAGCGTGAACAGCGCTACGACCAGAAGGATCACCAAGAAGCCAGCAGTAAGACCGTGGTATGCTTCGGCTTTCTCCTCGGTTTTTTAACCAAGGCAACAGTTATGCGGGATCACACTTAAGCCTATCTAGAAGACAGATGACTTGGACGAATCTTCGCTTTTCTGACCAAAAAAAGAACAATTGAAAACACGACTGTTCCAGCTGCCACCGCCTCTATGAGAAAAGCCCAGTTGACGACCAAAACCGCTTTTTCCAACAAGGGCCCTTTCACTGACACCCTCATCCCGTTGGGACCGCTCTGCGTTCCTACCCATCTCGCGGACAGCCAGAGCGGAGTAGACACGCGCAACGAGAGGGTGGAGTTGGCATACGCCCAGAGGGAGCGCGTGCCGTTTGGAAGGGTGAGGGTGATCAGGTACTGAAGCGCGTAGCGAGGGGAATACGTGCCAGGAGCTGAGACGCGAAGCTGGGTGACGTTGGTCAGGTAGCGCGATCCGGAGGAGACCGGGATAACAGTTGGCAACGAGAGGGTGGAGTTGGCATACGCCCAGAGGGAGCGCGTGCCGTTTGGAAGGGTGAGGGCGATCAGGTACTGAAGCGCGAACTGAACTTCAACGGTTTGCGGGGACTCCAAGGCCAGCTCCCGCGGCTTTGCGCTTTGAAGCAGTCTTGCGGTGGAGTTAACCATGAACACAGAAGGAAAGACCACATAAGTACCCTTGGGATAGTATCCTCCCGAGAGCTTCCGAATGGTACCGTTGACGTAGGCCTCAGCGGTGCCGTTCACCCTTAAGAGATACATGGTCTTTTCCCGTAGTGGGAAAATGCAGGGCTGGCTTATCTGAGCAGATGATGAGTTCAGCAGCACCATCTCTCCAGGCTCGGGAAACAGCCTCTGTCCCAACACGGTAACGTTGGAACCTATCCCATACCAACCGCTGGAAAGGTTCTCTGGGCGTCCATTTACGAAGCCTTGCACCGGAAACGGAAATGAGACATAGGCCTGAAGCGCGTAGCTAGCCACCATCTGCGCGGCTTCGTACAGGTAAAAGCTCCTTTGAGGGCTCCATGTGCCGTTTGCGTAAGCACCGACATAGACGGCCCTTTCTCCCCTTGAAACATTCACGAGAGCCGGGAACGTGAGGTTGACCGGGGTTGGAAGGGTGAAGTCGCCCGCATAGGAAGGCACTCCGTTCAGGAAGAAGGAATAGGGGGAGTAGACCTGAATGTCCGCCTCTGCAGGGTAGTACTGGTAGCTAAGCGAGGAGGAGAAAACGATCTGTGCTCCTGCCTCCAAGCTCAACGTCGCCTGATAGTCCCCGTGTGGAAGCCCAGCCATGGAAATCGTCTCTTGGGCACTTCCCACTTCCAGTTCCTGCTGGACACCAGGCCCTTGAAGCGACAGAGACCAGAGCCCGCCCGCTGGGCAATCATAAACATTCAAGGTTCCATCAGAGTAAGCCATGTCACCGGCAACCGACCAAAGGTATCCCAGAGTGCTCGCCCCCTCACTTTGCACGACCAAGGAGGCCTGGTTGTCCCACGTTTCCTGAACGCCTCTGGAATTGGAGGTTGCCTCACCCGTGTCCAAAGATCTTCCAGCAGCGCAGGGAACGACGACCAGCTTACCATCCATGCTCACAAGGAGCTTGGCCCGAGCCTGCCAACCAAGGATCTGGGCCACAGATGAGTTTCCGTTTCCGGCAACGACCCACTCGGCATCGTTGGACCATCCTCCTGCGTTGGTACCTCCCACGACGAAGGACGAGCTTTGCGCCTGAGAAAGGATGCTCACGGAATCGTAGACGAGAAAGTCGGAGTAGGTAGAGTTCTCAAATCCCAAGAAGAACTCGGCGAATGGCTGTCCAGAGGTGATCCCGCAGATCAGCTTGGCACTGACGTTGAAGGGAGGTGAAGACGTGAAGTTCTTCGGATACTCATACCAGTAGTAACCTTGTCCCTGATACTGGCTGACGCTCCCTTTACCTCTCAAAAGGGCCGGGGATATGGTGGCGGTCGAACTAGTCATGTTCCACACGTTGTCCAAAAAGCTGACCGCGTAGCGGTTCCCAGAGAGCTGCGAGAGCAAGACCACATTTTGGTCCCAGTAGTATTGGGCGCCAGCGATCTGAACCAGGTTCAACTGAATCCCGATGGAGCTGCTGCTCGAGCCTCCTGGATAGGTTGAGTAGAAGGAACCCCCCATGAACTCAAGTTGACCGACAGCCTCGTCCGTGAAGTATGAGTAACTGACTTGCCCGTGGCCGCTTATGCCCGTGCCGTTGTCCACTATCCCAACAGCTGGATCCGAGGGGCCCAGTCCGACGCGATGGGGAGGAAAAGGCAAGCCGTGTGCCGTTGGATTGCTTGTGCCGACGACGCTGGCAACCGGCTGCAACATCAAAAACAAGACCAAGAGCCCAAACCAAACAGACAGCCGTTCTCCCACGATTGGCAACGAGAAGGGAAATTTAAGCCTAAAACGGCCCGCTCGGGCCTTTGCTCTCCTCTGACATCCTCTCATCCAGAAGGAATAGAGGTCCCTGATTCAACGACGCGTAGGTAAAGCCCAAAGGCTTAAGCGAGCCAACACTCGCAACCCGTGACAGCTACCCCCGGGTAGAGAGCAGTTGACAGCCGACAAGCGGCAACTCTGGATGTGGGCGGTAGCAGCTTTCAACTTCGCCATAGGTCCTTTGAGCACATTTGTCCCAATATACATCCTGAAGCTTGGAGGGAACGCCATCACCGTGGGACTCGCTTTCACCTTGTACAACTTGGTGGCGATACCAGCGTCCGCCTTCTGGGGCTTTCTGGTTGACATCACGGGCTGGAGGAAACCCGTCGTAGTCATAAGCTACGGAAGCGCCTCACTGATACTGCTGGGCATGTACTTTGCTCAGGGAGTCTACGAGGTAGCTCTTCTCTATGCTGCCATCGGCCTCTTTGCCGCGGCTGCATCAACCCCTCTGAACCTTCTTGTCATTGAAGCGACGGAAAAACGCGGGTGGCCATCGGCATTCTCCCTCCTGAACCTGCTGGCAAGCGCCGGCGTGACGGCCAGCCTTCTTTTTGCGGCCACGTACAGCTCTGCCTATTCCATAAGGGGCATGATGTTATACCTTGCAGCCTTCGGTGGGATCTCAACTCTTATGTCCCAAATCCTCATGGAGGAACCGCCAGTGCCGCTTGAACGCCGCTCCCTCAGTCTCCGCGAAGAGGCGTTGAATTCGCGTCTGCTTTTCTCCCCGCTCTTCTTCCTGAGACTACCGAGGATAAGGGGGATCTTCAGGTCGGTCTCAAAGAGGTGGAGAGCTGGAGACCCAGGACTGCTTGTCTACGTGGGGATCTTCTTTTTTTACATAGCAAGTGGACTATTCAACACCATGATCAGTCCCGGCCTTTACAGAAAGGGGTTGAGCGAGTCCTTGGTCTTCACCGTTATCATGGCCGGCTACGTGGTCCAAACATTGTCCTACCAGTACTCTGGGAAGTACATCGAGCGGAATGGAGAGGTCAACGTTGCGGTGAAGGCACTGTACCTCAGGGCCGCCGGATACGTCGGGATAGCGCTTGCCTTCTTGGCTTCATCATCCGCTCTGATTCTCGGGGCTTCGATGATCTGCTACCCCATGGCGGCGGGCCTTGCCTTCTCGATGTTTTATGCAGCGGCCAACATCATGGTCTTCAAGACACTTGGGGCAAACCCAGGCAGCCATCTGGGGGCCTATAGCTCGCTTGTGGGTCTCGCCACGCTCGCCGGTGCCTTCGCTTCAGGCTTTACATCGTACTACGTCGGCTATAACTTCACCTACGCGCTGGCTGCGGCCTTCTTGCTGGCTTCCGCTACGATTCTGAAAAAAGTCAAGTTCCGATCAAGCACCAGAAGTGCATGCCCAAAGGTCGCGCTGCCGAGATAGCTCCGATCATGGCGGCGAAGTTCCAAGCGGTGCCCATAAGTCAAAGATGTTAGGCACTAGATCGCAATGCGCGATGCAAACCGGGTCCCCTTGGCATGAAGAGGGATGTTTCGACCCCCGTGAGTGAGGTCCAGATAGCCGATAACTCTTGAAGACTTGGGCCCCGCGTCGAGGTCCAACAGTAGGGCGCGAGCCCCCTTTGGCAAGGGTGAGGCAAAGCTCAACTGATCAGCGTCTTGGCGTAACTCTCCCAGCGTCTTTAAGCCTCCTGCCAACACGTGAAACCTCGACGGAAGGGTCTTCGCCCACCTGAAGACCTTGGCATCAGAAAAATGAGCCGACATCACGCTTATGGAGCCCTCTGTAACCTCCAGAGCATACGTCCCTTGGAGCTCTTCCATCTGCGCTCCTTTGAGGGCCAACCCGACCCTTATGCCCAAGCCTACCTCTTCTTGGTCTTCATCGAGCACCTGTATGCTTCTGACTTGCAACTGCTTCCCAGATGGGATCGCCCGCAATTCTTGATGCACAGATATGCTCGCAAAGGTGAACCCCAGCGCCACGGGCCCAACTCCCTTCACAGGAAACAACCTATCGACGTAGACGTAACCGAGTTCTCTCGGCTTCCCTAGAATCGGGGAGAGAACCCGGGTCCAACCGCGAGAAACGGAGAGCTCCGCAAAAAAGCTCGGGTCTTTAACCACCAACTGAGAAGCCGCCCCAGACGCTTCGGCCAAAAGGGCCATTTCCGCGTCTTGTCTGGTCGGAACTTCACCTATCACGACGTAGATCGCATCAGCGATTGTGGCCGATAGAGAGGCCTCTAGGAAGCGTTCGGACGGGGGAACAAGAACAGATCTGAGGAAGTCATCTTCCCGCCTGTAGTAAATGGGGATCCAGTCGCTCTCGTGCTTCTTTCCCAGGATTTCAGCTGCTCTTGAAGCCTCTTCCCTTGAGTAGCTGAGTACCGCCTGAACGGAACCAGACAGCATGAATGCTCGCGGGACAAGCTTTTAACGGTTCGCATGAACCCTGAATGACGACGCTCTACCTCCTCAAGAGTTGGCAGGTTGTCAACCAGCGCTTCACCTCTTCTCCTCTCCACCAGCAAGGAAGCAGCAGCGTTGGCCATCTCAGCGGCCTCGAAAACGCCCTCTCCCCTGGCAATGAAATAAGCGAAGGCAGCCGACCATGAGTCGCCGGCGCCGGTGGTCTCCTTGGCTCTTGAGGGCAAAGCAGGGATGTGCCTCTCTGAACCACCATAGACCAAGTAGCTTCCCTTCTCTCCAAGCGTGACAGCTACGACGTTCACGTGCTTGGCGTACGAGCGCGCAAGTTCTCTGAAATCCACGTTCGAAACCGGCGAGAGGCCAGCCATCACCTTTATCTCAGCCTCGTTGGGCGTGATGGCATAAATCCCGTCGAGCTCGTCTGGCATGATGGCGTGGGCAGGTGCAGGATTCACGAAAGTCAGAGATGCGCGAGCCGCGCGCCGCGCGGCCCAAACAGCGAGGTCGTAGGGCACCTCAAAGACCGTCATGAATACGTCAGCCTCGCCCAAGTGGGTTGCCACCCAATCTTGATCGATGTCTGAGTTCGCACCAGGGCTGAGGTATATGAAGTTCTGAGTGCCCACCAGGAAGACAAACGCCATGCCAGTTGCCACCCGAGACCTCTTTACTCCAGAGACATCCATTCCAGACGAAGCCCAAAGGGAAAGAGCCGACTCGCCAAAGGGGTCTCTTCCAATACCTGCGATCAAGCGCACCTCAGCGCCGAGCCGAGAAATCCCAACGGCCTGATTGGAACCCTTGCCTCCGTGCTCAAATCTGACATCGGTTGCCTGAATCGTCTCGCCCATCTCGGCCATGCGCTCCACTTTCATGACGAATGTCGCGTTGTAGCTGGCAAGGACCTCAGCTTTCACCCACGGATCACCTCAGCAGAAGCATGAGGGGCACAAACAGCACGGAAACAGTCATGATGACCTTGATGAGCGGGTTAACTGCTGGACCAGCCGTATCCTTGACAGCATCGCCGACGGTGTCCCCCACCACGGTGGCACGGTGGATGTCAGAGCCCTTGCCTCCAAGCATGCCCTTCTCAACGAACTTCTTGGCGTTGTCCCATGCTCCGCCGCCAGTCGTCATCCAAACGGCCATGGGAAAGCCTGTCACTATGGAACCGACCATGTAACCGCTCAAGGAAAGAGGGCCGAGGATGAACCCGACGGCGAGTGGCCCGCCCACCGCAAGGAGGGCGGGGGCCGTCAACTCCTTCAGCGCGACCCCCGTGGTTATCCCGACGGTCGCCGCGTAGTCTGGATGCCCTCCTCCTCCCAGTATGTTCAGCTCCCTGAACTGGCGCCTTATTTCGCTGACGACCCCATCGGCCGCTATACCCACCGCTTCCATGAGCAACGACGTGAAGAGAAAAGGCACCATGGCGCCCAAGAATAGCCCTATGAGCACGAGTGGGTTGTATATGAGTAGTTGCCTGAGCATACCCGTAGGTAATTCAAGGTCAAATGCAACAAACAGCGAGAGAGTGGCAAGCGCAGCGGATCCTATGGCATAGGCCTTTGTGGTAGCCTTGGTGGTGTTTCCAGCGGCGTCCAGCGGATCGGTGACCTGATCTCTGACTTCCTTGGGTAGCTTGGCCATCTCTGCTATTCCCCCAGCGTTATCCGAGATCGGGCCAAAGGTGTCAATCGATATGACCATGCCAGCAAGGCTCATCATGGACGTAGCCGCCAGCGAGATGGCATACACGCCAAAGTTGAAGTTCGGGCTGAACGAAGAGATAGCCCCGTTGGCGAACAGTATGACCAAGATCCCGATGGCCACCACGAGCACGGGTATGGCGGTCGACTTCAGTCCATTTGCCAGACCGGATATTATGTTTATGGCTGCACCTCCCTGCGACTTCTTGGCCACTGTCTGAACCGGCTTGAACTTATCTGAAGTGAAGTACTCGGCGAAGACGTACATGGCAACCAATATTGTTATGCCGGTCACGAGAGCCACGAGGATGCCCCCCATGTAGGGTAGCCCGTTCACCACTAAGTAGTCGAGCACAATTGCTGAGAGGGCACTCGCAGAAAGTCCCTTGTAGAAAGCCCCCATGACCCACTTTGAAGACAACCTGACGAACGGGATTCCCACAAGGGTCGCCAAGACAGCCATCCCTCCTATGATCAGCGGAAGACCTTCCGCGGCTGGACCAAGCAGGCGCGCTATCCCCGGAAGCATCTGGGCCAACAGCATAGCTGTGATCAAGGTGACCGCGTAGGTCTCGAAGAGGTCGGCTCCCATGCCTGCGCAGTCTCCCACGTTGTCGCCGACGTTGTCGGCAATCACTCCTGGGTTCCTCTCGTCGTCTTCAGGTATGTTCTGCTCCATCTTTCCAACCAAGTCGGAACCTATATCTGCCCCCTTCGTGAATATTCCACCACCAACTCTCAGGAAAAGGCTGACAAGAGAAGCCCCAAACATGTAGCCCACCATGAGCACAGGGTCACCGAACCACAGGTACAAGGCCGATATGCCTATCAGCGCTATGCCCGTCACGAAGAAACCCATGACAGTTCCTCCCTTGAAAGCCACCGCGAACGCACGGTCAATGCCTCCACCTACTGCCTGAGCGGCCACCCTCACGTTTGCCCTGACCGAGGTCTTGATGCCAACGTAACCTGTTGCCGCCGAACTCAAGGCCCCTACAGCCAGGCTCATCCCGTTCTGCCAGCCGATCAAGACCCCAGAGAGGAGCGACAACAAGATAGCCGTGATGACTACCACCTTCAGCTCCTTTCTTAGAAACGTATCCGCCCCCTCGCTTATGTACCCGCCTATCTCGCGCATCCTTTCAGTTCCTTCTGGATACTTCTCCAACTGCCAGGCTGCGTAAGAGGCATAGACGAGCGCCGCAGCGCCCAGTGCCAACGATATGAAGGCGTACTCCACTCCAGTCCTAGATCGACTCAATATTTATACTTTGCCGTATAATATGTGGGCAAAAAGTATTCGAGCCACCCTGTTCAGGTAACTGCCTTCCTCAAATGCCTTCAAGCAAGCAACTGTCTGCCTCATTATTTCGTGAAATCCACCATCCGTGTACCACCCGACGTGAGGCGTGAGCAGGACATTGTCCAGTTTGAGGAGCTTTCCAGACGGCGGCTCGTGCTCAAAAACGTCTAGCGCAGCCCCAGCTATTCTGTGAGACTCCAGCGCTTCAACCAGAGCCTCCTCATCGATCAGGCCTCCTCTTCCCGTGTTCACAAGGTAACTACCTGGCTTCATCATCAGAATTGCGCTTCTGTCCAATATGTGCCTAGTCGCTTCGTTCAGGGGAAGATTCAGGGACAGCACGTCGCTCTCCCTGAGAAGTTCAGTCCACTCCACGTAGTGCACCCCAGCAGCTTTCAAGTCTTGCCTCTCCACCGCATCATAGGCGAGGACTCTGGCGCCGAACGCCTGGGCCAGGAGAGCTATCCTGCTTCCAATGTTGCCTGTGCCTGCCACGCCGAACGTCTTTCCGCTTATCTGCGTACCCATGAGCCCGCGAACCTGCCATCTTCCGCTCCTGACGCGCCTGTCACCCTCCTTCACATTCCTCATGAGACCAAGAAGGAGGGCAAAAGTGTGCTCCGAAACTGGAACAGTCCCGTAGCCGACCACGTTTGATACAACTACTCCTCTGCGCTTGGCCTCTTCGATGTCTATGTGGTCATAACCAGTGGAGCGAGTTATGATGTAGCGAAGCCTTGGCAAGGCAACAAACACCTCTTTGTCCAGCCTGCTACCTATGAAGACGACTACTACTTCGGCCTCCGATGCAAATTGGACGGTTTCGCGTCCGAGTGGGAATGAGTGGAACTTCACCTGCTGTCCCTGGAGTTCGCGTTCCACGTCGGGGTCAGACTCAAAGATATGAACATTCATATGAATGAATGTATCTCAGCTATTAAGTCTTGCTGTCCATCAAGGCTGATTCCGTTCTGCTCTTTGCTTTTCTCCCGCGACGAACTGCGATCGACGACAGTCCAAAGGCAGCCAAGCAGATGAAGAGGGCAAGTTCCTCTTCCCACATGGGGTAGAAATCTATGGAAATCAAAGCCCCTTCTTGACTCAAGTTCACCTGCCCAGAATACGGCACGGAGGCGTATCCAAGCGAGACAACGTAAAAAGAGTAGCTCCCCAAGGGTTCCCGGCAGTAGATCGTGCTACCGTTTCCGTAAAACCGACTTCCCTGCAACTCAACGTACCAGACGTGACCCGAGGGAAGGCCTGACTCCACGAACTCAATCGTCGCGTTTGCTTCAGGGGAACCCGTGATGAACTCATAGGAACTGATGGCCTCCGTTGCCCCGTGGCTCCTGAAGTAGGTCAGCGAACGGCCGAAGAGCTGAAGAGGGCCAGAGAAAAATGTGAAGAGGGCAAGCCTAGAGCCGCGAGAGAAGTTCCACTCATCCATCCAGGCAAACGCTTGAGTCACTGACCTGTCGCTGGAGTAGATCACCTCTTGGGAAGGACCGTAGTAGGGCTTGACGTGATACCACTCTGTCATCAGGCCCGTGAAGAAGCCCTGCGAGTTGGCAGTGCCGTTTTGAAGCCCTATGAACCCGGTCGCACCCATGGAACTGTAGGCGTACCTAAAGCTCGCCGACGTGTTGTAATCGTATATCTCCATGTGGACGCTTCCAGCGGAGATCCACATGTAAACAGCGAGGACATCTCCGCTGTGCACATCCCCATTCAGCCTTGCCAAGCCGGTGATCACGTTTGTGCCGTTTGGGGCAAACACAGCGTAGTTCGCCCTGAATCCAGACGCATAGCCACCCGTCACCCTCGGCCAGTCATAGGACAGCCCTACCTGGTACCACCATCCATCCTGCGTCAGGCCGTTGACGAGATAGGCGGGGCCGTAGCCGTAGTCGCTGGTCTGGGCAACAGCCGTGACGTTGTAGTACAGCCCGGAGACCCCTGAGGAAAACGTCAGGCCTAGCTGCTCATCGTAGTAAGGGGCTGGAGGAGCCAACTGAGGCTGCAAGGGAAACAGGAAGATCAAAAGCAAGAGTAGCGAAGACTCCTTCACGCGACTCGCCTCAAGCCTTCAAGAGCTGCCTGGCGGCTATGATCACGGGATCCCACACTCCTGCGATTGCCGGCATGTACCCCATCTCAGAGAAGAAGACATCCTGGACAGAGGCACCCTTTGCAATCAAACCTGCCAAGAAGTCCAGCCTGCCCAAGACCTCCACGTTCCCCATTACCTGTCCTCCGAGCACCCTTCCGCTGCGCTGGTCCCCCACCAGCTCCACGAGCACTTCCCCCAAACTGGGGAAGTAGTGGGCGCGAACTGGAGCCCTGATGAAAGCAGAAGCGGGCTCAAATCCGAACCTCTCCGCCTCCTTGACGTTCAGGCCAGTCTTTCCAACATAGGTATCGCGAAACTTCGTTATGAGCGTTCCAACCACGCCTGGAAACCTCATCTCAGACCCAGCCACGTTGGAGCCAGCCACAAAGCCCATCTTGTTCGCCACGGGTGCATAGGGTTGCCAGTCAGGTTGCCCTGTGATCAAGTTCAGCGACTCGGCCACGTCTCCCGCAGCGTAAACTCCGGGAATCCCAGTCCTCATAAATTGATCTGTTTTGACGGCACCAGTCTTCCCCTTGGGAAGCTCAAAGGGCACGCTGGGAGTTATCCCAACGGCCATCACGGTGGCGTCCGTCTCAAGAGTGCCCTCGCTGGTGACCAAAGTCCTTCCCCCGTCCCTGACCTCAATTACTTCCCGCCCAAGCAACAAGTCGATCCCAGCTTCAACCATGCGTTGCGTCAGCTCCCTCCCCATTGACTCGTCCAGAGCCCTGCTCATCACGTATGGCCCTCTGTGCACCAGTATCGTCTTCCTTCCAGATGCGGAAAAAGCCTCCGCGAGCTCAACACCCAACACACCACCTCCCACGATCACTATCCTACTTGCACCAGACAGCTGGTTCTTGACGAACTGCGCCTTTGCGGGGTGATGAACGAAGAAGACCCGGTCTCCAGAGATGCCCTCGATCTGAGGTGCCACGGGGCGTGCACCTGTCGCGACGATGAGCGCGTCATACTCCAGGACCTGCCTGAATCCGTCTTGGGCATACCACAACTTCCTTGCAGAGAGATCTGCCTCTAGGACCGCCGCTCCTGTCCTGACGTCTATGTTCCTCTTTGACCTGAAGAACTCTGGGGTGTAAGTCATGAACAGCGAGGGGTCGCTGAAAACTCCCTCCAGAAAATAGGGGATACCGCACGGCGCATGACTCACCAGACTGGTGGCCTCCAGAACGACGACTTCCTGACTCGGCTGAAGCCTCCTCACCCTGGACGCAGCGCTCATACCAGCCGCCCCTCCCCCAACCACCACCGCTCTGGGCATAACTTACTTTGTGGCGTGTATTTAAGGAGCTCGAAGAAAAGCCAAAAAGCTCTGGCGTGCGCTTCATCATGCATGCCCTCCTTCTGGGAATAGACAGGCTGTCGTTTCAAGCGATCTCTGAGTGCGAAATGAAGAACCTGATTTACCTATCTGAGACGGCAGAGAGGGGAGTTGTCGAAAGTCCTCCCCCTCTTGAGCCGTGCAGGTCGTGGGCTCGCGTGCTTGGCTCAGAGGACCCGTTGTCGTCTCCTCTTGTTGAGAGGAGTGGAGCCAAAGTCGTGAACGTGCCGAGCAAGGGTCAGACCGTTGGTCTGTGCGCCTCGGAGCAGCTCGAATCCCGCAACCCCAAAGAAGAACTGACATGCGTGAAGGCTACCGTGCTTGACCTTCTTCCCCGGTTCCCCGTCGTTGCAGCGATCACGTTCGCCAGAAAGCCCCGCTGCGAGGATCTCAAGATGCTCGACGAAGCGGTCGGCGACATGGTGAGCGCCGCGGAGGACTTCATCTTGTTCTCTGCCTGCGGGCAGCCCCTTGAAGATCTGCCTGAAGAGCCCTATGGGATCTACCTTTCTACCGCTAGACGGCCAAGAAAAAGAGATACCGTGAAGCCAGAAGAGATAGGGCACATATTCCTGAGGATGGTGGAGGATTGAAGGAGCAGGCTGTTCTCGAGACGTCGCTGCACGGTCACCGACTTGGCTAGGTTTCTTGGCTTGTCTGGATCAAGGCCCTTCTTCAAGGCCGTGTAGTAGGCCATGAGCTGCATGGGCACTGCGTAAGCGACGGGTGTCACGAATGGGTTCATTGGCGGCATCTCTATGTAGGCGTCACTCAGCTCCTTGAGCTCTCTGTCTCCCTCCTCGCCGAACGTTATCACCCTGCCTTGCCTTGCCTTTATTTCCATGATGTTCCCTATCATGGTCTTCCTCGTGTCATCGTTTGGAACGACGAACACCACGGGCACCCCTTTCTCTATGAGGGCAATGGGGCCGTGCTTGCTCTCGCCAGCCGAGTACGCGGTGGCAGGTATGTAGGAGATCTCCAGCATCTTCAGCCTTCCCTCGAAGGCAGTTGCCGTATTGATGCCTCTACCCATGAAGAATATGTGCCTTGCTGAAGCAAGCTCGTCCGCCAGCGCCTTCACCGAAGGGGGCACCGTGTCAAGCACTTTTTGCACCAGCGATGGAAGCCCCTGCATGGCTTCCTCGTACTGGTCCATCTCGACCTGAGAGACCTTTCCCCTTTTCTTGCCCAGGTTGAGAGCCAGCTTCAGGTGAACCAGCAGCTGAGACGTGTAAGTCTTGGTGGCGGCCACTCCGATCTCCGGTCCCGACTGCTGGATTATATATGCGCGGGTGATCCTGGTTATTGTTGAGCCGACCACGTTCGTCACGGCCAGAACGGTGCTTGCCCTGAGCCTGGCGTAGCTTGCTATCCTGAGGACATCCGCCGTTTCACCTGACTGCGAGACCAACAAGATGGCAGAGTCAGCGTCCAACGCCCGGCCGTACTGTTCCTCGAACTCGCTGGCTATGCTGGGTATGGTCGGAAGAGCAGCTACGTTGGAGTACATGTAGCTGCCCGCTATGCATGAATTGTATGATGTTCCGGCCGCCACGAGGTAAGTGACCTTGGCCCGATCTATGAGCTCTGTGAGCACGTCAAGATATGGCTTCTGCAAGTTGAGGGTGTACCTGAGAGAGAGAGGTTGCTCCATGATCTCCTTCAGCATGAAGTGCTCATAGCCTCCCTTGGTCACGCTTTCTACCTTCAGCTCGACCTCGATCGGCCGCTTCTCCACCCGCCTTCCATCCGAGATCCTGTAGACCTGATAACCTGTTGCCGTGATGACGGCCATCTCCCCATCGTCCAGGGGGACTATCTTGTTGGTGGAGTCCACGAAGGCCACCGGATCCGACGCAGCATAGTTCTCTCCGTCACCGATCCCAAGGATAAGGGGGCTTTCGTTTTTCACTAGTACGACCTTGTCAGGCTCTTTCTTGGAAACTATGGCAAGGGCATAGGAGCCCCTCAGCTGCCTCACCGCTTCCAGCGTGGCACCGGCAAGGTCCATGCCCGAGTTTACCCCATCTTCCACAAGGTGAGCAATGACCTCCGTGTCAGTACGAGATTTGAACTCGTGGCCGCTCTTCTGAAGCTTTTCCTTGAGCTCAAAGAAGTTCTCTATCACCCCGTTGTGCACAACCGCAACCTCTCCCTTGCAGTCCGTCTGCGGATGTGCGTTAACCAGCGTGGGTAGCCCGTGCGTAGCCCACCTGTTGTGCGCTATCCCAACCTTCCCCTTCATGTCATCAAAGTGCACCGCTTGATCTACCTGCTCGAGCTTTCCAACTCCCTTCCTGACGTAGAGGTCTTCACCTTCGACGGTTGCCATGCCTGAAGAGTCATACCCTCCGTACTCCAACCGCTTCAGGCCCACCTTCAGAGCCGGAGCAACATCCCTCCTAGAAGAAACCATGGCGAATATCCTGCACATTCTTTTCGTCCCTGCGGGCGCTTATATCTTTTTCTAAGCAAATTCAACCAACTCTGTCAAGAGAACCCGCGGAGATGTCCCCCTGACGGGCAGGGTCTCCAGCAGGAAGGAGAAAATCCCTCCCAATGGCCGAATTCCTCCCTTCAGTCTCCAAGCGCCTGCAATGCTTAAGCGCACCAGCCGCTTCACTTCATGCACGTCTGCACGACAGAGAAGTTGCCAGACGAGGCCATGGAGGCCCTCAGCCCGTACGAAGTTCGCCCTATGGAAGCAGACCAAGCAGAGGACTGCGACGTCATCATGTGTTGGGGACTGAGTGAAGAGACGTTGAGGGGGGCCCGCAGCCTCAAGGCCATACAGACCTTCTCTGCAGGAGTGGACCATCTTCCCTTCAGAGCCATCCCAAAAAGGGTCAGGATATTCTCCAACGCGGGTGCGTACTCGGTCCCCGTCGCAGAACACGCCTTTGCACTCGTCCTCTACTTGGCCAAGCGTCTCTCAGCGGGCAGGGATGTGCCCAGGGTGCAGCTGCAAGGGAAAACAGCGCTTGTTTTCGGAGCGGGAGGAATAGGGACCCAAGCAGCGCACTTGGCAAAAGCCTTTGGGATGAAGACGATCGGCGCCTCAAGACATCCTGCGCCCTCTCCAGAGTTCGACCAAGTCATAAGCGCCGAACGCGTTGACGAGATCCTTCCAACCTCTGACGTCGTCTTGATAGCCACACCCCTGAACAGAGGCTCGGCGGGCTTCTTCAACGACTCAAGGCTGCTGATGATGAAACAAGGCGCGATCCTTGTTAACGTCGGAAGGGGGGAGATCGTTGATGAAGGCGCACTCTACGAGGTCCTGCGCTCAGGGAAAATCTGCTACGGCACAGATGTCCTCTGGAGAGACCGTGAAGGCAAAGAAGGGACCTCATACCAGTTTCAGGACCTGCCCTGCTTCATCTCGACCCCCCACGTGGCCTCTGGAAACAGCAAAGACGTCAGAGAGAGAGCAATGCTCATGGCGGCAAGAAACGTGAGGTCTTATCTGGACACAGGTACGGCGCAAAACGAGGTCAATCCCTCCGATTACCTGTGAGGTGGACACCTTGGTCTCGTTTGGCAAGGCGGGTAGGGACGAACTTCCTAGCCTCATGATCAGCCCTTCTGGCATAAGGGGGATCTGGGGAGAGGGCCTGCGCCCTGAGGTAGCCAGGGCGGCAGCCCTCGCCTTCGCAAGATACACGGGCGCCGAGATGATCGTCGCCAGAGACACAAGGCCGAGCGGATCCAGACTGGTGGAGGAGGTAATTGCTGGATTCAAGTTGGCCGGAGTACCCGTTTCATACGTTGGGATAGTGCCGACGCCCGTCGCCATATGGTATGCCAGAAAGACGGAAAGGGCAGGAGTGGTGGTGTCTGGATCACACAACGAACCTCAGTGGAACGGACTCAAGTTCTTCATGAAGCAGGGCATGTGGCCGACAGACGATCAAGTAGCCCAGTACGTTGGGTTGATCAAAATTGAAGACTCCAACCCTCAGACAACAGAGGGAGCAAGAGAAGAAGACGCCTTGGGCCCCTACGTGAGGTTCGTACTCGACAACGTAGAGCATGAAGTCGTGAAGAAACGCAGGCCCAAGGTAGTTGTGGATGCTGCTGGAGGAGCTGGTGCCATCGCAACCCCGCTCATACTGTCTTCCATGGGAGCGCGCGTCTCGGTCATAAACGACAAGCTGGGAAACTTCACAAGAAGGATGGAACCAGTGCCGTCTGCTTTGGGAGCGCTTGTAGAGACCGTGAGAAGCAACGGCGCATCTGTCGGTTTTGCCCACGACTGCGACGCTGACAGGCTGACGCTTGTTGATGAAAGGGGAAACGCGCTTCAGCCAGACCTCACGTTGGCGCTGGTTTCGGACAACGTACTCAGCACGGCAGGGCAAGGAAGCAAGATCGTCGTGAACGTGGCCTCAAGCAGGATCTTTCAAGACATAGCCTCAGCAAGGAGGGCTGAACTCGTGTTCTCGAGGGTCGGAGAGGGGCATGTGGTCAGAAAGATGGTGGATGTGAATGCGGTTGTTGGAGGTGAAGGAAGCAGCGGTGGCGTCATCATGCCTTCCCTGAATCTGACCCGCGACGGAGTACTGGCATCAGGCCTGATAACTCAGCTGGTAGCTTCTGGCCAAAGCGTGGCCTCCTTTGCCTCTGGGCTGAAGAGGTACCACTCCATGAGCGAGAGGATACCGAGAGGGAACCAAGACCTTGAGCGCGTGTTCAGCTGGCTAAGCCAAATGAGCGAGGGTGCAACAATTTCCCGTCTTGACGGGATGCGTCTGGATTGGCCCGATGGATGGGGTCTCCTGAGGACATCCAACACGGAGCCCGTCTTCGTCCTAGTCGCTGAGGCAGAGACGCGGAAGAGAGCAGAGCAGATCTTCTCCACAATGAAGCAGGCCCTGCGGAACGGGCGAACTGCTCTTCCCTCGCGGAACTCGACATGCCTTGACCCCAGTAAGAGTTAAAAAGCATCGGTTGAGCAGGCCATGAATGAGCCCAGGGTGCTGATATCCTGGAACGTTAACGGCCTCAGGGCAGCAGTAGAAAAAGGCTTGGTGAACTTTGTCAAGGAGCAGGGCGCGGACGCCTATTGCTTTCAGGAGGTCAAGGCAGACCAAGTACCTCTTGAACTTCAATCCTTGGGCTACGAAGCCTACCTGAATGCCTCTCGTCGGCCTGGCTACAGCGGCACCCTCTCGCTCCTGAGGCAGAAACCGCTCTTTTACGCACAAGGGCTTGGGATTGAGGAATTTGACCTAGAAGGAAGGGTCCAGACTTTTGAGTACCCGTCATTTTATCTCGTGAACTCTTATTTTCCCAACTCCCAGCACGGCCTGCCAAGGCTACCGTTCAAACTCAGGTTTAATGAAGCCATGCTGAACCACGTGGAGTCTCTCAGAAAGCGCAAGCCCGTGATCATGTGCGGTGACTTCAACGTGGCCCATCAAGAAACCGACATCGCGAGACCGAAGGAAAACGAGGGAAACGCGGGCTTCACAAGGGAAGAGAGGGCCTGGATGACGCGCCTGCTTGAAGCAGGCTACGTCGACGCCTTCAGGATCTTCGTCAAAGAGGGAGGTCATTACACCTGGTGGAGCTACCGTTTCAAGGCCAGAGAAAAAAACATCGGGTGGAGGATCGACTACTTCGTCGTGTCAGAAGAGATCAAGGCCAGGGTGAGAAGCGCAGAAATACTGGAAAAAGTGCGCGGCTCTGACCACGCCCCCGTGAAGCTGGTCTTGGCTTGACCCTCGGCGGTCCATCAAACCTCGCCCTCGGAATGAGGAGGCTGCGCCAGATCCGACGGGCTCAGCGAACGCAACCTGAAACACGAGGTTAGACCGACAAGATCCCTTCAACGATTTTAGGTAGAAAATTCAGGACACACCCGCAAGCGGGCACGTGAATATGTCCATGGAGTTCCTGAGGAGTGAAGAAGACGCCGCCCGGCAAACCAGGGCGGTTTGGACTTAGCGCAGGGGAGACTTGGAACCGCAACAAGAACCCTGAGCTGATCGCCAAAGTCCTGAAAGAGGACTGATGCATGAAAAAAGCTTCCGGCAAGCTCGCCAAGCGCGAAACAAGCCTCCAGGAGCCAAGCAGTCGGCGGATTCCCAGAGAGTCGCCTGCAAATGCATACAGCATCAAGGCAACGAAGTCAAAGAGACAAGCTGGACCGGACGGGATTTGCTTCATGGTCAGGTGCGCAGTGAAGCAGGCATCCCAAGGCCTTGGCAGGGCAACTCTGCCTGAAAGACTGGCCCGTGACTGGCCTGTTCGCAGAATTAGTCACACTCGCGACTTTCGCTGCTCGTTCATGATTATGGCTCACAGCTTTGTCAAGTTGCTCGCCAAGTCACTTTTGCGAAATGCTTATGGGCAGATAGGCAGAGGGAAAACATGAGAAAGAAGGTAAGAGACGTCGTGTCGGAGATCATCGCTCAAAATCCTCTTTACGAGCTCCTCATGTCCACCAACCTCGTGAACTACAACGCCTTGGCCAGGCAAATAAGCGTGCCAGTCAGTGCACTCATGGGTAAAGATGCAAGGGTCAACACGGTTGCGAAGGCTCTCACCGACATAGCTCCAAAGGTTGCGAGGGTGCCTTCAGTGCCGCAGTTTGACGTAGCGCTTGACACAGGTATAGTGGAGAAAGAGAGAGAACTCAGGGAACTTGCCGAGCTTGATCCCCAGAAGGTTTACCTTGCCGTCTTTGAGGGTGGCAAGGTTCGTACGGTCGAGCAGGCAGGAACGGATTCGCTACCTTCGAATCAAGTCCTGCTCAGAGTGACCTTCAGGGGGAACCGCGCGGCATATCACCCTTTCTGGATGCTGTTCAACAGCTTGGGCCTGGAAGTAGATCACCTGATCAGGCACGACAACTCACTGTACATATTCATGGACAGGAAAAACGCCTTCAGAGCGCTTCCTCTGCTGGACAACCTTTCGAGGCAAGCCCAGCGTTCTGGAACTCAGCCTGACTAGCACCTCGTCCCCGTCGCGCAGCTGGAGGACGTCGCGGGCCTTCACGGGAGCGATGAACTCAACCACGTCGGGAGGGTGATGCGTCCTCTCGGGGAACACCAAGGCTCCGTTCAGCTCCCGGCCTCCCCTGACGAGAATCGCCCTGAGAAACTTGACCCCTCCCAAGGTCCTGCCCTCAAATGAAAAGGAGTCGATTCTGCCATCTGCCAAGATCTCCAGCCTTTCGCGGCTCGCCCCTGACTCCGTGACTCTTAGGTTTAAAGTACCTGGAAAGGGTCTGAAACCCAGGGACCTCTCTACGGTCTTGACGTAGCCTTCCAAAGACATGTAGTAAGAACCTTCCCCGAGGCCTGAAGTCACGAGCGCCTTGAACTGTCTCATGGCAGCCGAGGGACCGGCGAGGACATCCTTGAGCTCGAGCTGGAATCTCTCCAGCAACCTCCGACCTTCATCCGTAAGCCCGAGGCTCTGTCCGTCCTTCAAGGGGACCCGCCTCACGACGCCGTCGCCTTCAAGGAGCCGCAGTATGCGTGCCGCTTCCTGCTGAGAGAGGCCAGCCGCCGCTGCCAGTCTTGATGACCTAACAAGACCTTTCTCAGCCTGCTCTTCTAGGGCAAGGACCAAAACGTAGACGTAGCGCCGAAAAGCCCTCATGGGTTATCCTGGGCGCTCGGCTTTATGCTTTATCAGACCTGCCATGAGTCCAGCACTGCTTTACCCGCAGATCAGATCTGGAACCTTCGGCTTTAACATGAAACGCAAACTTGAGAGTTCAAGTTTTGCCTCGGTCGAGAGCAAAATCTGGCCAGCAAGACGAGGCAATCTTCAAAAAGACGAGTGCCCAAGCCCTCTCTAGCCAGCATGGGACAGGGCGAAGTCGGCGGTCAGATGAGTTCTAGCGCCATGAAGATCCGCCTCAAGGGCGAAGCCCTAAAGGTCCACAAGCCTCACCCGCTTTGGGTTCAGACCAAGGCGTCTCAGGAAGGGGCCTGCCCTTCTGTCCAAGAAGTACACCTCCGCGCTGTCCTCCTGGTTCCTTATGGCCCGGCCCATGGCCTGACGAATTATTAGCAAAGCGTCTTCCCTCAACAGGAACCAGCGGGAACGAGAGCCGAGCTTTTTGCTCAGGAACTCGACCTCATCTCTGACGTAAGGATCTCCCACGTTGGGATAAGGTATCCCGACAATGACCACTCTCTTGATCAGGCTCCTGCCATCTTCCACGAACTCGACGCCCTCCGAAAGCTTTCCTCTTGCAACCGCGACTACCAAACCCTCCCTCGGGACGTCTGAGGGCGCGCTTTCCCTGCTTTCAACGTAATCTGCGATTCCTTTGAACCAAGAAGCGACCTCGTAAGATGGAGTCAGGACGAGGGTCAGCCCTTTTCCCTTCAACTTGGACACCGCGCGGACGTAACCCGACCTCGCGCTCTTCCTTTCAGTCAGACGGGTTGAATGATCTCTGTCCCAAAAATAAGAGAACTTCATCCTGTAGGGGCGAACCTCGACTACTTGGAAGTCCTGAAGACCCCAAACCCTCCTCATGTAACCCTCGGAGGGAAGAGTACCAGACATCATCAGCCACTTCTCCTCATTCAGCTTGGAGAGTTCTTCGGCAGGGTCCATGAGCCGGATTGACACGCCGTCGGGACGAGCGTACACCTTGTAGGCTGGATGCCCGACCTTTGATAGGGCATGAAAGACAGAACTAATCCTGTGGTCCTCCACAGCTTCAAGTTCAAACTCGTCCGCATCTGGGGGTCTGCTGCCGCTCGCTGCGCCGTGGAGCGCCCAACTCTCAACGGCATCCAGAGCAGTAGAAACAATCTCTTGCACGTCCGTCCCCTCGTAATCTCTCCGGATGGCGCGCAGCCGATCCGCGGTTATCTCCACGCCCACCATGTCTCCCACGCTCACCAGGTTGTGGGCTTCGTCGAAGACGAGCAAAGCATTTCCCCGCACCATCTTCCTGTAGAAGAAGAAATAGGGATAGGTGTATAGGTACACATTGGCATCGAGAAACCTCAGCCAACCGTATCCGCACTCATCCTTGCCCCGGAGCCAAGACAAAAAGCCCACAACGCCGAGCTCCTGCAACCTTGACCTGTCATAAGAATTGAAGGCAAACGGGCATGAAAAACACCTGGTGATCCTGACGCTTTCCCCGTCTCTCTTTGTCATAGGTCTGAGACAAAACCTATCCTTGCCAGCCAGCCCCCCTAACATCAGTCCCAGGCGCCGCACTTCTCTTTCCCAGGGTTCGTACTGAGAAAGAGTTCTGGTGAACGCAGAAGATGGACCAAGCCTCCTCATAACTTCCAACGCGACTAGAGTTTTTCCAGACCCCGTTGGGGATTGGAACGCGACGCTTCCCCTCTCTAAAGCTGATAATATCCTTTCTACGGCGTCGGCCTGGTAAGGCCTGAGTTTGAACTCGCTCATGGTCAAAATGACGACCCCCTGTAGTTGCGCCAGCCGCTTCTCCACTCTCCTCAGCCCTGTCAAGAACCTTCTTCATCCTTGTCAAACATCTTTCGATGTCGTCGTCCTTCAACAGATAAGAAGCACGCCTCAACAACCCTCTTGAACACGCTATCTCACCAAACCTTAGCACAAGCAAGCGTCCGTGGCTATTCAGCCGGCCCTTGCTTGAATAGTCTTCCTGCAACTCACTCACGGCCTCGTAAATTGACTGCATTTCGCGGAGCCAGCTCTCGCTCAACCTGTCTTCCCCAAAAGGCCCAGATCAGCACAAGCGTGCCAGAAACTGCCCCGTAAGCCGCAGATGCTACCTCCCATCCAGCTAGGCCAATCATCCATCCGCCGAGCAAGGGACCCAAGAAGCTGGAAATTCCGCTGGATGATCCAACCAAGACGTTCAAGTTTGGGAAGTCCCGAGAAGATGACTCCAGAACCTTCTGGGCGAACGCAACGGATAAGAGGCCATTGGCCGCGCCCATCCCCGCGTCTGATAGAAGAAGGACCGACAGACCAGCCCAACTCCACTGAGTGATTATCAGGAAGGAAGCCAGCGAAAGCGTCGCGAGTAGGTCAAGCGACAGCAACCTAGTGGGCTTCGCCAGCCTGACGATCGCCGAGCTCAGGAAAAGCACGAAGAAGCAAGCCTGGGCCAGCCAGTCCGGAAAGCCATTGTCAAGCAAAAGCGGACCCTCGAAAGAGTACACAAAGCTGAGCTGAAGGTAGACAGCTAGTCCCAGCACAAAGAGCGGCAGGAACCTCCTCGAAAAAGCGAGCAGTTGAGCTACTGAGAGGCGGCTTCTGCTGACGTTTTTCTTCCCCGCGGCAACGGAGAGAGTGGCTGAGACCGCAGAGATGGAGGATAGTGCTACGAGCGTCATCCTTGCTCCCTCAAGCATCAGAAAGGGCATGACGGCCGAGGAAAGAAGCGTCCCTACCGAAAGCGAGCTGTAGTAGACCCACAGACCGGTTTCCCCGCCCTCACCAGCCACTTCCAACGCTGGCAGCTCCACAAGAGACAGCGCGAACCCCAACACAGGCATGAAAGCAATGGGTTGGAAGAAAAGCACCAAGAGGAAACAGATCGACGACAGCGCAAAGCCTGTCGCCGATGCCGCCCTGAGGCCCACCGGTCTGATCATGGAGAGCAACGTCCCGATCCCCGATCCCAGCCATATGAGCGAAACGCTCTCTCCTATTCCGAAGTAGCCCACACCCAATGCCCTCAACACTATGGGCATGCTTGTCACGGCGGCGAGGTTTAGAAAGCGCATGAAGAAAGCAAGGACGCTGAAGGCCTTGACCTTCATGGTCGAACGGCTTCCTCCAGTTCAAGCAGAGCGCGTATCCTGTCGGCAGGCGACGGGTAAGGTCTCATGAGTTTCAGAAGGCCGTGGGACCACTTTCCTGAAAAGCCGACCGAGACTGACAAAGACGGCATTGAGTCCGCCATCTTGGCTATGGCCCTCGCTAACGGCATAGCTCCCACGGCGCGCGCCGCCTCAGCGTCCGCAGCATACTCCTGATCCCTCGAAAGCCAGGGCTCCAACAGGTGCATCGATGGGTTGAGGAAACCCAAAACCCTCAAGGACCTGCTGACCGTTTTCTTCAAGGGGTCCTTGTGCTTGACGTGAGCAAGTTCATGCGCCATGACCGCTGCGACCTCCCGTCTACTCAGAGACTCCAGCAACCCTTGCGACAGCACCACCCTCTTCTTCCTTCCCGGAAGAGTCAGAGGGACGTACGCTTGAGGAATCCCGCTGTCCAGAACCATGACCTGCGGCGGGGGGATCCCGATCTTGGCAGAGACCTCATCGGCATAGCGGGCAACCCACGCCGGAGCACTTATGAACTTCCCTCCAGGCGGAGAAGAGAAACCGACCGTCAGGTGAACGGCCAACGCGATTAACGCGGCAGCCACAAGCCAAACCTCTGGATCCCACCTCATCCACCTTTCCATCCTGAAGGCCAAAACCGACAGGAAGCGCGGGTTGCGAACGGCAGCAGCTGCAACCAGGAAGAGCCGATGATAGACAAGCAAGGGATAGAAAGGAGCTGCCATCAGCGGCAGCACGGAAACCATCATGGAGAGCAAGAGAGCCTTCTCGCCAGTCCTTCTGTTGAGCCTGACAACAGCATACGTCGCAGGCACGAGCAACAGAGAAACCACGACGCTCATGAGCACGAAGCGCGAGTCAAGGATAAGGTGAAGTAGCATCATCGAAATTGGGTCAACTGACCTGGGAAAAATGGCCCGCTGGAGCAAGAGCGCTCTGTGATAATCGATCACGGTCTATCCCCTTTCCTTCTGGGCCTGCCTCAGCTTTTCCAGGTACCTTGACAGGAGCTCACGATCCTCCTCGTTTTCTGCCATGAGTTCCATGAGCTTCGATATGGTGGGTTCGGTCATCTTTTCAAGAAGAGAGCTTATGGTCGCCGAGACCACGCTGTTCTCATACTCTGAACGCTCAACGGTTGCAAAGTAAACGTATCTGGGCGAAAACCTAGCAGTCTGGAGCTTCCTACCTACCAAGCCCTTCTTGTAAAGCCTATCCAGTACAGTAGAAACCGTCGTGAGCGCCAAGATCCGCCCTCTCCGGGCCAACTCGCTCCGAACCTCCGCGACGGTCATCTCCCCTTTTTCCCAAATCACAGAAAGGACGTCGTACTCAAGCGGAGCAGCGCGCTTCTCCTCGGGCATGCCGCATACCATAGCGACGCGCTTATAAAGCCTGCTGTTTCTACAGCTGTAGTTGCCCTCCTCATCTCTCAGGTGCCTGCTGGCCTCTCCCGCACATCCCATCAGCGGACAACCTAGGACCGCCGCGACCCTCAGGATTCAGCACGCCCCGCCAAGCGTCGACTACGTGTTCGTGACCGGTCGCGTCCCCAAGGCGCCTTCCGACTCGGAGTACGCTGTAAGCCCAAGGGTGTTGGCAAGGTGGACAACTCTTCTATTCGATGGAGAACGCAGAGACGACGTGGACCTGGAGCACCACATGTTCTGGTACCTGCCGCAGGCTGCCTCCGCTTTCTGGACTCGCTGGCTGCCAGGTCTGCTAGAACGTAGGCTTCCTAGGCTGGCCGCGGCCCTCGAAAGGAAGGGAAAACCATGGATCCAAGAAAACGACACCAGCACTGGTGAGTTCCTGAAGGGATACACGAGCTCTGAGGGAAGACTGAGATGGCTGATCGAGCTGTCAGCAGACGTGCTGAACAGCAACTCAAACAAGGCAGTCATAACCTGGTCAAGATGGGCCGCCAAGGGTTTTGTGGCAGACGGAGTAGATGAGAAAAAGGTCAAGGTAGTCCCTCTTCCTTACAAGGTATCCGAAAGAGCAAAGATGAGGCTCGACCTCCAAGGCCCTAGGGAAAACGGAGGGGGGGAAGAACCTTCGGTCGTTGGTTGCGAAAAGAGAAAGCACCCACTGGTGCTGTTCGTTGGAGCCGATTACTGGAGAAAAGGGGGAGACCTCGTCCCGAAGGTAATGAGGGAAGTCAGGAAAGAGGTAGCAGATGCCCAGTTGGTCTACGTGGGCAACGTGCCCGAAGAGCAGGCAAGAAGTTTTAGGGAAGATTGGATTGAGGTCTATCCATTCATGAGCAGGCAGAAACTGCTTTCCCTTTACCCTAAGGCCGACGTCCTTTTCATGCCTACCAGGTCAGACGCGTACGGCTTGTCTCTCATAGAGGCCATGGCAGAAGGAGTACCCGTGGTGAGCACAAGGGTAAACGCCATCCCAGAGATTGTCTGCCAAGACTGCGGCTACCTTGCAAACGTCGACGACTCAGACGCCATGGCAAAGCACATCGTTCAGGTGCTCTCCGACAGGGATCTAAGGGCAAAGATGGGGCTTGGGGCCATCAAGAAGGTTGAAGCTGAACACAACCCACAGGACGTGTCAAAGAAGCTGCTTGGCATCTACGAGGAAGCCATCGGCTCTTGATGAGAGACTCAAGAGCTTTGGCCACACCAGATGCAGAGTAGTTCATACCTATCACTGTCGTTCTGCCCTTTCCTTCCACTCTGACCTCTGCGCTTATGAAGCCAAGGTCCCTGAGCTCCTGAAGGCCTTCCCAGAAGGCCGTGTGCGCCCTTGGCGTCACGCCGTACTCCTCGCACACGGCGGCATAGCTGCGCTCGGCATCCCCAGTGGTAAGGCGGTCCCTATCTGAAGCCGCCAAAGCCCTGGCTATGGCGAGCAAGGAAAGAGCCATGTGGGGCTGAAGCGATGCGAGTTCCTCTTGGTTGGGCACCCCCTCTATGTCCCCGTAAACAACCCTCACGTCCTCAGGAGTTACCCTGTCTCTTCCATCTTCTTCGGCACGCTTTGCGGCCCGCCAGAGCAACTCAAGGGCAAGTCTCGCATCTCCACCCGCAGAGGCAGCAAGTTCCGCCGCCTGCCCAACGACCTCATCGCTTACGGATCCGCTCACGAAGGCCTGAGGCAACCTCTGGGTCAATATGTCCCGCAGCTCCAGCGACGAGTATGCAGGAAAACTCAGGCGATTGTGAAGCAAGGTGCTCCTTGTGCTCTCATCTAGGGAGTTCATGAAAGCCGAAGACCTGGATATGAACATGAAGTTAACCCTCGATGCCCCCTTTTCATCCCGCGTCAGCTCGTATATGGCGTCTGAGCCAGATGAGAGGAGCAGGTAGTCAACCTCATCAAGCACAAGAAGCAAGCTCGTGCCAGTCGCCTCCAATCCCTCCAAGATCATCTTGTGAATGTCACGGGTGGAGAACCCCTTTATCTGGGCGTACGGGTCAAGCGAAGAGCTCACTGCTTGAAGCACCGAAAAAAGAGTCCTTTCCTTCCGGCAGTCCACAACGACTGACTTGAGCTTGACTCCGAAGCGCAAATTAGCTTCTCTTTCAAGAAGAGATGAGAAGAGCTTGGCCACGGCCGTCTTGCCGACACCAACCCTACCCTCGCAAAGCACCTTTTGACTGACCTTGCCAGGAGACTCCAGCACGACCCTGAAGTAATCTATGAGCTGCCTCATCTGGGCATCGCGATGAGGAAGGTAAGGCGGTATGAAGTCAGGAAAGAGGACGGTCTCGTCCCTGAATATCTTTCTGGAAAGCCCTATCGAGTCAAAAAGATGCTCGTAACCCCCTTCTCCCATGCGATTAGGTGGCAGGAAGTATTTCAGCATAACCCAGAGGGGTATGCGAAAGTGAATTCAAGGTCCGGAAAACGCCCAGCAAGCACCCCTGTCGCGGCATCAAGGCTCCTGCCCGCCCAGCCCTGCGTCGCCGAACATCACTCATGTCCTTGAAGCTCGGCAGGAACCTCGCTTGCCATTCAGGGGCATTGCTGAATGTCAGCATCTGCTCAGACCATACGCTTATTGGCGTCTCTGAAGGCAGTCTTGAGGGATCAATCATGAATAGCAAGGCACTTCCTGAGACTTTCATGAGAGGCGGGGCAGAAGCCCTTCTCGCCAGTCTGAAAGAAGCCAGAGGTTACGACTGGATCGGTATATACGTGAAAAAAGGCGACTACCTGGAGCTGGCCTTGGAACTTGGGGGCACGGCAAGTCACAGAAAGATAAGGGTAGGGGAGGGAATCTGCGGGATGGCAGCGAAGGCACGCCAAACCGTGGTCGTGCAGGACGTCGAGCAGGAACCCAACTACCTGGCATGCTTTCCTGACACGCGCTCAGAGCTTGTGGTCCCCATACTTGGACCAGGCCAAGAGGTTCTCGGCGAGATAGATGTTGACGATGACCAAATGGGGAGGTTCGGGCTGGAAGAAAGAGAAGAACTTGAGCAGGCAGCAAGTCTCCTATCGCAGGATTGGGAGAAAATCAAGCCCAATCTCTTCTCAAACAGCTACGGGGCCGCCTCTCCCGCCGAAGGACCAAAGTAAGCAGTACCTATCACCCTTTCGAGGCGGGCCTTCAGTTTCTTGTTGCCAGTTATGACTTGGCCGTTCCTATAGACCAGGGCCGCGCTGTTAATGTTGAGCGCCCCCTCTTCGTTCCTCAACTTCACCTCAAGACCAGCTTTCTTCAGCTTGCTGGCCAGCTCGTTCAAATCCAGCACGGGAAGCACGGTCCTGAGCGAGACCAGCGTCTCACCGCTAATCATCATGCTTTTGGCAACGTAGGAACCCGCCTTGTCGTAAACGTCCGCCAACCAAACGTCCATGGTATCTGGGTTGAACGAGACGAACCTTCCCCTGAAGACGTCCAGGCTGTCGCTATCGAAGCCGGCGCTTCTCTCGACGACGATCTCTGCTCCAACGCTCTTGACCATGGTATCGAAGAACCTCTTCTTCATGACAGAGCCCTTGAAACCATCGGCCATTTATGCAAAAAGCCAAGCCCAGCGGTAATAAACTTTTCGCAACCGTCAGGATTTGGAGAGCCTCTGCTTGTACTCATTCCATCTGTAGACGGCGGAGAGCGCTTCCACGGCAACTTCAGGGGTCGGATAAGACGGTATCCCCTGCCGAGTGAGCCACTTCATGGCGTCGTCGCACTCTTTCCCTCCCACGAAGCTCGTGACTACGGGCTTGTTTCTGCCCGCGTCTTGGTAGGCCTCTGAGATCGCGTGGGCAACCTGTACTGGGTCAGTGACCGCCGTCTGGCAGTAGAGCACTATGACCGAACCCACCCTCCCGTCCGCGAACGCGACCTTCAGGGCGTCCCTGTAAGCCTGGTTGCCAGCTCCTCCCGTCAAGTCTACCGGGTTTTTCGTTGAACCAAAGTTTGGCATGTACTTTGCAAGCTCCTGCTTGAGGTCATCTGGAGGTACGAGCAGGGGTATGCCGTTGAACTCGCAGGCGTCCGTCGCCAGTACCCCCACCCCTCCACCGTTTGTGACGATCAGAGCCTCTTTCCCCTCGAGGGGAGGGGCCTCAGAGAGAGCCTTTATCCAATCGAAGCCTTCACCAAAGCTGGATGCCCTGAGAACACCTGCCTGCTTCATAGCAGCGTCGAAGACCGCGTCAGAACCAGCAAGGGAACCAGTGTGACTCGCAGCAGCCTGGGCCCCCCTCTTGCTCCTCCCGGCCTTTACGACGACGACTGGCTTCTTTGCTGACACCTTGCGCGCCACATCCATGAACTTCCTTCCATCCTTTACCCCTTCTATGTAGAGAAGGACCGCTTGGGTAGTCTCATCTCCAGCCAGCCAGCCCATCAGGTCGGCGTCATCTATTTCAGCCTTGTTTCCCGTACTGATTATTGCAGACATTCCTATCTGCTGAAGAATGGTCCATCCCATCAGGGCTATCCCAAGAGCCCCGCTCTGGCTGATGAAAGCGACCTTGCCAGGTATGACGTCCTTTGGACCAAACGTGGCGTTCATGCTGGATGCTCCATAGTATACGCCGAAGGTATTTGGCCCAAGCAGCCTCATGCCGTATTGCTTCGCCACGGCTACGAGTTCCTGCTCTCCTGTCTCGTTGCCCGTCTCCCCAAAACCAGATGCTATGACGTCCACTGCCTTCACCCCTTTTTCGCCGCATTCCCTCATGGTGTCAGCGACGAACTCAGCCGGGACGCTTATTATGGCCAAGTCGACTTGGTCGGGGATATCTTTCACCGAGCCATAAACCTTGAGACCTTCGATCTGACCTATCTGGTCTGCCTTCTTGTTAACTGGGTATATCTTCCCCTTGAAGCCGTACTGCTTCAGGTTTGAAACTATCACGTTCCCTATCTTACCCTTCACCTCGGACGCCCCGATAACGGCGACGGAGGTTGGCCGCAGCAAAGTATCTATGCCCTTCTCGTAAGCCAACTTGAGAACCTCTTATTGGAGGAATTAAGCTTTGGGATCGGAATCGGACCTTTGGATGGGAACCCCCCTGCAATACACCTTGCCGCGAAACCGGCGAACGAAATTCGGACAGGTCATGCACTGTGGAAAAGGAACGTATCTCTGGAAAACTGGGCAGTTGACCGCCTCCTTTTCCATGGAGGACAGGAATCTCTTGCTCACCACGCCCTTCAGCGCAGAAAGGGACTCCTTCGAGGGCTTCAGCCCCTCTGGCGCTTGCTCCACGTCGACCACGTATCTCTCTTCCCGTTGATCAGAAGACATTTCGTTCACGAGATTGGCGGGATAAAAGGCTGAGGGAAAAACGCTTAATGGTAAGGGCAGTTAGCCCCCATGCAAGTCAGGCTTCAGAAGGCGGGGCAGATGATCAGGTTGCTCGTAAATGATCCCAAACCCGTCGTGAAGTTCCCCTTCACCCCAGAATCTGATGAGGAGATTTCACAAGGTCAGCACTTGAATGTCCTAGGCTATGAGATCTCTTTTTTCTCAACTCCGGCGAAGCTGAGCATGTCCTTGAAGATGGAACTAAACGACCACTTTTTCGGCTTGGGAGAAAAGGCCTTCCCATTGGACAGGAAAAGGACCAAAAGCACCATGATGAATCAAGACGCGTCGGGGTTGAGAAGATACACGTGGGGAAGCGATCCACTCTACGTATCAATACCGTTCTTCATCGCCCTAAGGGACGGAAACGCGACTGGCTTCTTTGTCAACTCAACCTCAGCGCTGAACTTCGACTTCGGCATAGCCAGGTACGACGAGGTGAGGGTAGAGGTCCCTGGCGAATCTGCAGAGGTCTTCCTCTTGGAGGGACCGAGCATGGAACAGGTAGTGGAACGCTACGCGATCCTCACTGGTAGGCCCCTTGACCCCCCTGCTTGGGCGCTTGGCTATCAGGCCTCCAGGTACAGCTACTTTCCTCAAGATGCCGTGGTCGAAGTCGCCAAAAGACACCTTGAATCCGAAGTGCCCCTGGACGCCATATACCTTGACCTCGACTACATGGATGAGCGCAAGATCTTCACTTGGGGCAAGGACTTCCCCGATCCGCGCCAGATGATTGAAAAGCTGCACTCCATGGGAACCCATCTGGTGACCATCGTGGATCACGGCATCAAGCTTGACCAAAATTATCCCCTCTTCGCCTCAGGCCTCGGAAAATTCGTGGAAACTTCGGATGGGGAAATATTCGTGGACAGGCTCTGGCCAGGAAACTGCGCCTATCCTGACTTCTTCAGAAAAGAGGCTAGGGATTGGTGGTCATCTCTTGTAAAAAGTTGGACTAGCTGGGGGGTTGACGGCATCTGGCTTGACATGAATGAACCAACCGTGTTGGACAGGAACACGCTCCTCAGGTTTCCAGAGAACGCTTACCACGTCTTGGACGACGGGAGACGCATGTCTCACTATCAGGTCAGGAACGCCTATCCCCTCTTCCAAGCCATGGCCACGTATCAGGCATTAAGGGAGGTACAGGACAAGCCCTTCGTGCTGAGCCGGGCGGGATACTCGGGCATCCAAAGCTATGCCTTCGTCTGGACTGGAGACAACGTGTCGGGAGAAGAGGACATCCAACTCCAACTCCAACTCATAGAGTCGCTGGGTCTCTCGGGCCTTCCCTTTGCCGGCTGCGACCTCGGGGGGTTCATAGGCAGGAGCTCGCCTGATGTTGTGTTGAAGTACTACAGGGCAGCTCTCTTCTTCCCCCTGTACAGAAACCACAAGGAGAGGGAGGGAAACGATCAGGAGCCCTACGCCCTACCCAACGGGCAAGACATCAAGAGAGCCATAGACATGAGGCGGTACTTCATGCCATACATGCTTGCGCTTGCAAGGGAGGCACACCTCACGGGTCATCCAGTAGTCAGGCCCTTGGTTTACGAGTTCCAACGGGACAGCAACACATACCTTATGCACGACGAGTACATGGTGGGAAAGAGCTTGCTCTACGCCCCTCAGATATATGGGGAATCTGGAAGAGATATCTACGTCCCAGAGGGAAGATGGGCCAGCTGGTGGACTGGAGACGTCATTACAGGACCAAAGAACATCAAGAGCGCTCAAGAGTTCCCCCTTTTCCTCAGAGAGGGAGGGGCCGTCCCGACCTCCCAAGAGGTCAGGTTCTTCGGTCCATCCAGAATAGAGCTGGAGAACGGGGCAACAGCTCATTACGACGGTTCGACCGTCTCTGCCCCCGGCTTCGAAAAGGCCGTTGTTTACGACGACAAGGGAATCCATGTGCTTGATCTCGGCGAAAGAGCTTCCCGAGCACGACGGCAGCAAGCTGCAGCCACAGTGGGGCGCGCGCCACCCAGACCACTGGAGAGTCCGCCTTAAGTGCCAACCTGCCAGATGGGGCAAGTTGGCCCGAGAAGACCCAGTTCCTCCACTGGGCGCTCAGCGGGATGCTCCCTGGGTTCCCGATGACCTGGACTGCACCCGAAGAGTTGGTCTCCCAACTCATGAGTCCACTGCTCACGCGGGCCCCAGATATTGGCACCTCCAAGGGATCAACTATGCTGACTGAGCCATTGTTGAACCACATGCTCACGGCGACGTCTGATGGCGAGCTCACAGAGATGCTTGCAGGCGAGGAAACCAACCTCAGGCCATCCGCGGAGCCAGCTATGGTGTAGTTCCCAGCTGGGACATAAGCAGCTTCCGGAAGACCAGGGATGACCGTCAAGTTGACTGGCCCTCCTTCCACGCGGCACAACGAGGAAAGCGGTCCCCGTACTTTCAGCCGAAGCAGGTAGGACTCATTGTAAAGGGCCCGCTCTGTCCCTGAAGAAAAGATCGGAAAGGTGACAGGATTCCCCTTCCCGACGTAGTCCGGACCAGCCCATCCCCAAAACTGATAAAGCGTAGAGTTGAGCGTCCCTGACCTGGCATAGGCGGTGACATATGTACCGTTCGCTGCGACGATTCCAGTAGAGTTCTCGAAAGAGACCAGAGCCAAGTGGTAGAGTGGCCAAAGCTGGGAATCAGTCGACGCTGGAAGATTCGGACCTACCAAGAAGCTGGCATTCACGTCGGGAGTTTCTGCCACCCCTTCCTCCCTGGGACCAGCCACGTCTCTCCATCCCGCTGGCAACGCCGACCAACCCGTGCTTTGAAGCTCGGCCAGCTCATCGAAAGTGATGTTTTGAGCTAACCTTCCGGCAGGGCTGACCCCAAAACGGGCACAGCACGCGCTTGAAGGGAGATCGCCGTAGACCCGGATGAGCCGGCCGTCCACGTAAGCAGACCACCCAGATCCTCTATCCACAAGCTCATAGGTGTGACGGGAGCCAGAGGGAAGAGGCGGGCCATACATGCTGATCCTCAGGGAACCGTTTTGAGAAGCCGCTCCAGAGAAAACGTAAGCCGAAGTCGATGTCAACCTCACAGGCGTTTCGTTGATCAGCCAAAGTCCAGGGGGCAATACGGCGTACCCAACCATGACAACGCCCTGTGAAAGGTTGACCTCAACGTAGGCAAGAAAGTAGGGAGACCCTTCCCCATAGGCGGTCTCTATGTTGGCCCTAACGCCTTCGAATGACCCAAAGGGTCCCCTGGCGCCAACGAAACGCACAGCGTAGGACCCAGGGAGAGCAGCCAAAAAGAGCAGCAGGATCAGCCCGCCCCACCTAGCCATGGGGCATGGCTTCCTCCTCTTTTAAGCCTTGCCAGCTGGTTGGCTCTCGGCGCACGGGCCAGGTCCAGATACTCTCCTGTCCAGCACTATGACGCCCTTGCGCCCCCTTTCAAAGCACAGCCCAAGCTTCGCCAGATAATCTGCCAGCCTCTTCAAACTTTCCAAAAAGTCCTTCACAGAGGGGTCAGCCAAACCATACATTATCGACTTTCCAAGGTAGTGGTTCTCCACTAGATTCGCGTCGCGAAGTATCTTCAGGTGATGCGATATCAGCGACTGCGGCTTGCCCATGCGCTTCATTATGTGGCCCACATCAAGCTCTCCGTCTTCCAGCAGAAACAGTATCTGAAGCCTGGTCTTATCGGAGAGCGCAAAACATATGTCAGAGCAATCGGCACCCTGCTCGCTCATATGAAAATACTTTGACGCGATAAAAGCCTTTTCCCGGTAAAAAATCAGGCCGGGATTATCTCCTTCTTTATCACCGCTCTGAAGTTCTTGTTGCACGAAGGGCAGTGAAATATGCCGTTCGTGAGCTTGACCCTCTTTCCGCCCATGGGCTTCCCGATCATGACCCATGTTTTCGTTGGATGCTTTACCTCCGTCCCGTCGTATGGGCACTTTGCCATCTTGCATCAAGCCTCACGTGCTCCTCTCATAATGAAGCATGCGCTGAAATTAATTCCATGTGGAGCGCATGAAGCCAAAAACATGTGCATCTGAGAGGCCCTGTTCGGGTCTCCCAACAAGACCTCCTCAAGAGGCTGAAGAGCGTTCTGAAAGTATTGAAAACCATGTCGTCGGCAGCGTTTCAGCTATGCTGAAATGATTGACTTTCATCACGTGAGCCAAGCAGGCCATAACACTTTCACAGATATGGCCAAATGCAATACCTGAGCTTTAGCACATGAAGAGCAGCGCTCTGCTCGTCGTGAAGCCGCGCTTCGACTGGGGAGAGGCAACCATGGAGGACGTGCTGGAGTGCGCCTTTCCCAGGAAGCCGCAACAGCTGTCGGTCGTCGCTGGCATGATACTGAACGCGGTGGCCAAGGATGGAGAGATGCCCGTTTCTGGATGGAGAGACTTCCTGAAAGAGCATCCAGGGATAAGTCAGGCAAGCTACTACTCCGCCGTGAGACAGCTGGTGGGTCTTGGCTTGCTGGGACGCGAGAGAGGCGTGTATTACCTCTCGGACAGGTTTTCAGAGACCCTGAGGAGGATGGCGGCGATCTGGGACTCCAGGATGGGAAAGCTAGCCAGTCACACGCTTTTCTTCGAAGAACTCTCCTACTCTGAAACCAACGGGCAAAGGAGCAAGCCAGAAAGCAGAAAAGCTGCAGGGCGGCAGAGAAGAGCCTTTTAAGCCTCCTACGCTTGCGGACATGCCCGACTTTCAGGTGACGCCATGGGAAGTCTCAGGTCGCGTGGACTATGACAAGTTGGTGGAGCAGTTCGGCACTCAGAAGATATCCCCAGAGCTTGCAGCTAGGCTGGAGAAGCTGGCAGGGGAAAGCCACGTCATGCTGAGGAGGAAAATATTTTTCTCTCACAGAGACCTTGACTTGGTCCTTGAGGACTACGAGAGCGGGAAGGGATTCTTCCTTTACACGGGAAGAGCCCCTTCTCTTGGAATGCACATAGGTCACCTGGTCCCGTTCATGTTCACATCTTGGCTTCAGAAGAGGTTCGGAGTCAACGTCTACATAGAGATAACCGACGACGAGAAGTTCATGAGGAATCAAAGGTACACGCAGGAACAAGTGGCGCGGTGGTCTCGCGAGAACATACTGGACATCCTCGCCGTTGGTTTTGATCCAGACCGCACGTTTGTGTTTCAAGATACCGAGTACATAGGAAACATGTATCCCTTGGCCACGAGGGTGGCAAAGCACCTGACATTCTCAGCCGTGAAGGACACGTTTGGGCTGACCGCCTCTAGCAACATAGGAATTGTGTTCTACCCCGCGCTTCAAATCGTCCCCACGATGTTCGAAAGGAGGCGGTGCCTCATACCTGCAGGGATTGACCAGGACCCTTACTGGAGGCTGCAGCGGGACATGGCAGAGGGGCTGGGATTCCTTAAGGCAGCTCAGATGCACAGCAAGTTCCTACCCTCCCTCACGGGTCCAGAGGGAAAGATGAGTTCCTCAAAGCCGGAGTCAGCCATATACCTTCAAGATGATGAGTACACGGTCAGAAAGAAGATCATGAAATATGCCTTCAGCGGCGGTCAGCCGACCGTGGATCTACAGAGGAAGCTAGGAGGAAATCCAGATGTGGACGTGGCCTTCCAGTGGCTGTACTACTTCTTTGAGCCAGATGATCAAAGGATCAAGCGGCTGGAAGAAGACTACAGAGCTGGCCGCATGCTCTCAGGAGAGATGAAGCAGATCTTGGTAGAAAAGCTCGTAGAATTCCTAAAAGAGCACTCCCAAAAGAGAAGGGCAGCGGAACAAAAGGTCGACAGGTTCAAGCGGGAAGGAAAACTCGCCTCACACATGTGGGAGACAATCCACAGGTGAGCTCAGCTCACGCTTATCTTTCTGGGTTTCTGATGCCGTGTTTCCTCGGAACCCATCCTCTGAAGCTCCTCCTCAAGCACGTCGCGAACTGCCAGCAGCACCTCCCTTCTGGCTCTCTTCAGGTGCTCGTCACGCCTACCCCTCAGGAAGAGCAACAAGAGCGGCAGAGCCAAGGTGGGATCCAAGGTGCAGAGGCCTTCAAAAAGTCTCTCCGTGTCTTGTCCAGCGGCAGGCCTCTCCTCAGCCTTTGCAGGCGAGTCAGCTCTCTTGGTCATGGGCTTTGCTGGGGCCAACTTATACGCCTAGCGAAGCGATCGCGAAAAGACGACCTCCAAGTAGCCCTCCTTAAGGGACGCAGACTTCGCAACCCTTCCAGAAAGCACGGAGGGAAGCGCTATGGACCTCTCGTAGCGCCCAACTGGCATCTTGACACTCACGTTCAGATCGTCCCCATCTTGCTCCAGATCGACGTCTCCCTTGGTCGTGAACGGGACCTGAACTTTCAGCAAGTAACCTTCTTTTGTGCGTTCGACGTAAAAGGACCTTCCCTTGAAGAAGACCTTGGTCGGATCCTGTTCGCCGTAGATCTCCTTCCCCATTTCCCTCAAGTTATCAAGCCCGACCATCTCTGTGCCGAAAAACTTGACCCTCTTGACTGGAATCGGGTAGAAAGAGGTCTCAACTTCCGAGGCGTACTGAGACTGTATGGCATTCCACTTCTCGAGATAAGAGCCGGCTCCCTGCGGGAAGAAGCGATTTATCACGACCATGTCCACGTTGAAGCCAAAAAGGCTCATGAAGGTATAGTTCCTACGAGCCTGAAGCACAGAAAGCTTCTCAGGGTTGACCATCAGCCTGATGCTGGAAATCGAGGCATCCCTCATGAGAGAGCCAGCTTTCTTCAACCTGTTCACCATGGATTCGGCCTGCTCGTAGACCGCTTCGTCGGGAACAGGGAAAGGAAGCATCGCTTCCATGGGCTTCAGGAGTTTCATGACGCTCTTCTGAACCTTGATGAGGTTGAAACCCAGCTTACCCATCAGTTCGGGAACAGCAAGAAACCTGAGTGCTTGGCCAGTAGGCGCAGAGTCGAGCACGACAAAATCCCATTTTTCGCTCTCATCTTCCAGTTTCAACACACCGAGAAGCTCGTCTATCCCAGGCATCTGGGCAAGTTCGGCAGCCAGCTCCTCATCCACCTTCGTGGCCAAGAAGGCACTCATGTAATCCCTGATCTCCCCCCAATTCTTTTCGAGTTCATGCCTGGAGTCCACCTCCATGACGTAGAAGTCCTGAGCCATCCTTGTAGGCTCGCTGCCGACCTCCATGCCAAGCGCATCTGGTATTGAGTGAGCCGCATCCCCAGATATCACCAGCGTCTTGTGACCGAGCTCCGAGGCAACTACTCCGGTCGCAAGTGCAGCAGAAGTTTTCCCCGTGCCGCCCTTTCCCATGAACATCACTGCTCTCATGATCATCTTCAAAGGCCAGTCGGCTATATCGTTACCGCTTTTGCCTACTGACAGGCTGAAGCGTGTCGGTCGACCGCAATTAGGTCACGCTTTCAAATGATCGCCCGAACTTCAAGTCCTCTGAACGGCTGCTCGTCGCTGCAATTTTGGGACGTTTCGAAGGGAACCGCGGCGACGCGCCATCGCGTACTTCGTGACCACGAGTAGCGCCAGCAAAACCCCAACTATGGCAACCGATATGTAGATGGAGTTAGATAGGATGTAGTTGGAGACAGATATGGGGCCTATGGGCGAAGACGCAGCAGGGGGCAGCGCCTTACCTGCCAAGATGGCCCCAGGGAAGTAAAGTCTGAGGTAGAAGTTACCAGTCTGAGACAGAGTCACCGAAAGAGAGATGGTCCCGTTGGGAAGGGTCTTGACATCCTGCAGCAGCGAGTAGCTCTTGCCCTGACCAACCTGAAGCTGAAGGGTCTGATTACCAAACCCCTCCCTGTTGAACAATGCGTATCCAACCACCTGCACCTCTCCTCCCTGATATATGGCGCTGGGCCATGCGGTCGCGGCAAGGGGGCTGTGGTAGCAAGAGTATCCCAATGCCCTGAGGGTCAGGATGGAGAAGTTCGGGTCAAACGGAAGAGGTGAGGGCAGCTCAAGACCCAGATAGGAAGCCTGCGTCGGGACGATGATCGAGGAAGCCGGCTCGGCCAAACCAGAGAAAAGAGCCTGGCAGAGATAGGCCCTGGGAATCAGGTCTGACACTGCCTGTCTGAACTCAAGGGCGTAGGCGCTCTCTGAGCTTGGGTTGATGGAAGAGTACGGGATTGAGCTACCGGTTCCCCAAACCGGGTTGCTGGGGTTGAGTACCATGTACACCAAGATGTCGGGCTTTCCCACACTCCAAGAGTAACCTGGGGGCAGAGCCTGACCATAGGCATGGTACAGCCAGAGACTGGAAGAGAGGGCTTGTACCTTTCCAGCGCGAAGCAAGGAGAGGGCTTGCGAGGGAGTCACTTGGCTGTACCTCACCGCGAGATACTGGAGTCCAGGAGTCCCGTTCCAGTAACCCGAGTACCTGCGCAGGATGAACTGGCTCCCCTTCCTCTGCACGAGCTCGTAAGGACCAGTGCCCACGGGTCCTCCAGATGGCCCGCCGGTGGAAAACACGGACGACGGCAAGTTGAGCAACTCCCTCGGGGACACGTACTGAAGCGGATACACGTAGACCTGACTCAGGAACTGGGGATAAAACATGCGATATGGAGAAGGAAGCACGAACTCGACGCTTGTTGGCGAGGTTGCCACGACCTCGCCTTGGACCGCCAAGCTGGTGGAGTTTGAGAACCAAACCGTGCCGTTGAGCAGCTTGAACTCGACCTGATCTCCCAGCACGAACCTGAAGAAGGGTCCCGCCTGAGAACCAGATGCCTCGTTTAACCCGGCCATGACCGATGCGACGACGTCGTCGCTGTCCATGGGTTGCCCGTTCTGAAAGGTGACGTTGGGCTGCAGGGTGACGTTCCAAACGGTATAGCTGGGGTTCGAAACCGCGGACCGAGCCAAGCAGTATGCATAGCCTGTCCCTCTTGGCACCACTAAGGGTTGAAATATGGAGTCAGCCACCAGACCTCCAGAGCCGTAAAGGGGAAGAAGAGAGCCAGGCGCAGGGCCCATGCTGAGCACGGTGAGGTTGCTCACGCCGGACCAAACAGAGGTCTCTTGGTAGGGGGAAGAGGGGTTCAAACCTTTCAGGGAGACTGGAACGACCCAAAGCGGGTCCACATAGAAAAGAGGGATCTGGTAGAGCTGGGAGGTCACGGTCTTGGCCCAACCTGAAAGGTAAGTGGCGTTTCCAGTCCTCTCATAGGCGGCAGCAAGCAGTCCAGCATCAGTGCCGTTGAAATATGGGTAAGCTGAGCTCATGGGGTTCGGCAAGGCGCTCATCTGCGTCGCAAGGACGTATGCGTCGTAGCCTCCTTGCGAGAAGTTCGGATGCGAGTAGACCCCAGACTGAGGGGGATAATAAGCCATGGTATAGAAGGAAGCCCAAGGGACGGCCTGCACCCTCACGCTCATGCCATCAGAGGCAATGGAGGCGCCGAGATATCCAAGCACGTAAGAGTAGCCAGAAGTTGGGGACACAAGCACCATGGACGTGGAGTTCAGCGGTCTTGAGGTGAACGCGGCCCTTCCCTGCAATCCCGCCAGGCTTCCAAAGCAAAGGGCCAAGACTGCCGCTGCCAGCATGAAGCGAAGAAGCTTCATGCGGGGGCCTGCCAGTAGCTGATAAGCTTTCGGCCACGCAAAGCCTCGTGGGTTAGCAGTTTTCTTTGGATGGCTGATGGGCTTTGGGCCACTGGGTCCGACCGTTCGACTCCTCACCAGCCTTTCCATCTTCTCGCCGACGGACGGAGGACTGAAACCAGCAAGTATGGAAGTTATCTCGTCTGGGGTTATGTAGACGACCGGTATGTCGTTCCCCACCTTGGCATTCGTCACCAGGAATGGCCTTATGTCCTTGTACACCTTGCCGTTCAACTCGATCCCTTCCACCTTGGAAGCCTTCATGACGTTTATGTCTTCATCCAGGTAAATGTCTTGATCTGAGACCTTCACGTCTCCCAAGAACAGCGTGTTTTCAGTTGCAAACACCAGATCCAAAACCGAAGACAGCGACTGTATCTTCTTTCCTTTGTCGCTGAAGTACGATATCAGCCCCCTCTCTTTGAGTTCGGGCAGGACCTGCCACCTCATGTATCTCTCCACGGCGCGAGAAAGCTCCCCGTTGTCTCCAGTCACGCTGGTGAGGGCCTCGAGCATGCACGGAGGGTTTCCTCTGCATGACTCGAAGGCATCGTGGAACTTCCTCAGGGTGTCGCGTATGTCCGACATCCCGCCCTTCTGAATCGCAGCAGCCACAAGCTCCCTGTTCAGTCCGGGTACGTCGCGAGCATAGGACATGACTATGTCCACCAGATCTTCTTGCTTTGGATAGCCGAGCTGCCTGAACACGGACGCACTGTAGAACCTGTCCTTGAGGGCCTTGTCCTTTATGGCCGCCCACCTGTCAGGAACGAATGTAGTTATCAGGAGCAGTCCAGAGGGCTGCCTGTTGTACAAAGACTTCAGCTCGCGCTCGTACTCCTCTCCAGTCTCGTCTACCACCAGCGCCACCCTCATTCCCATCTCCTTGCTCAAAGTCTCAATCAGGGCTAGTAGCTCTTCGAAGTCGGAGGGACGCACTTGCCCGGCGATCAACCTCAGGAGAAAAGAAGCCCTCCGTGTCAGGTAAATCTTACGGTCTCTCAGGGCGCGCAGGTAACCATCGTAGGATGAGTGGAACAACCTATCCCTCAGGCCGTACTCGAGCTCGGCCTCAAACTTTTTGTCTCCAGCCCTCTTGCGGGCATAGCCGTAGGCAAATGCAGAGAGATAATCCGAGAGACCAGCATAACCCAGCCTTCTGGCGCTGGCCTCCGCCGACTCCAGCGCCTCCTCCTTGAGGTCACGGCCCCTGGAGGCATCCACGTAGATTGGAAACAGGGAAGGTGATCCCTTCAAGAAGTTCATGCAGACGTGCGTCTTTCCGGAACCTGGGGGACCTACGATCACGGCGGCACCGAACTCACCCGTTTGCTCCACCCTCCTCCCCAGTGCCTCGAGGTCTTCCTTTATCCTCTTCCAAGCCTCCCCGCCCATCCTGTCGGCGTACTTTTCTGCGGCGACCGGAGTCGATGGGAACGGATTTCTCGCTTGCAGCTCAAGCAACTCCCATGATCACCCCCCACAAGTTTCCATCGATCGTCAACCCCTCTTCTCCGCCAGGAGATAGCCTGAACTTGTTCACGATCTCCTGAAACTTCTTGTAGAACTCCTCCGGTGGCATGCCCATGCTCAGCCTGACGTCCCTCAGGGTGGCTATGCCTGCCACGTCCTTGACCTTCTCGTAGGCCGACATGAAGCTGCTTTCAAAGGAGGGGTCTGAAAGAGATAAGATGGACTCCAACCTCTTCTGTGCCTGCTGGATCGCTTTGATCTCAGCCATGAGACCCAGGAGAGGGAAGATGCGCTCCGCCCTGCCCTCCTTGCAGATCCCTATGGTGCCACGCTCCACAAGTGCTCTGATTGCCTCGTCCACATCTTCTACCGAATGCCCGTCTGAAATCATCCTGCGCCGCACGCGGGCCAAGGGAGTCCTCCACTCATCCTGTAGGTAAGCCAGTATCTCTTCCTCCAGCATGGGACCGTCAACGGGAGAGCGTTATAAATGACTTCTCCTGAAAGAAAAGCCGTTTAAGGAGATCCCAAGGGACTCCGTGGGTTACAAGCCGGTCATAGTCACGTATCTCGGAGACAGAGTGAAGGATTGGGGGCACTACGAAGATTACGTGACCATAAAGCTCAAGGATTCACCGCTGGACTCGCTTCTCTTCAACACCGTGCCCGTGGAGCTAACCCTTGGAGACGTGAACTGGGTGCTCATAGGGATCAAGAAGGGATATCAGGGCGACGTCTCCGTCGAGCTTGTCTGGAAGGGTCTCTTGAAGAGAAAGCCCGAGTTCACGGGAAAGGGAGCAGAGATCCTCAACGCCGACCAAACGCTCCGGGAGCTCGTGAGCATGCTTGAACCCGTGACGCTAGAGGCATATCCCGTGAAGACTGAGGAGAGCTCGGACCTGAACGTGAAGGCCAGCTTCTTCTATCTCCCGTCTCCTCAGGCAAAGACCTTCGTGAAGGGTTACGTGAAGGTAGTCGAGAGAGTCTGCGAGCTGATCTATCCTCGTCAGGCTTAAGTCGGCTGGCAGTCAGGCATCCGTGAAGATAGTACTGGCCTTTGAGGTGCATCAACCGACGAGGATAAGGGGAGACTTCCTGTGGGGGGAGAAGATCTGGACAAAGCCTGAGGGCACGCTGCGCGACTTCTACTTTGACAGAAAGCTGGACTCAGACATATTCGTCAGAGCCTCAAGGAAGGCCTATCTCCCTTCCAACAGGATAATTCTGGAAAAACTGGACGAGCAGAAAAGAGATCCCAGGGGTCTGAGGGTAGCCTTTGGAGTCTCTGGGACGTTCCTTGAACAGGCAGAAGCGTACATGCCAGATCTGCTCGAGAGCTTTAGGCAGCTCGCTTCTACCGGAAGGGTCGAGTTCATGGAGGAGACCTACTATCACTCCCTTTCATCGCTCTACGAGGATCAAGAAGAGTTCAAGGAGCAGGTGGCAATGCACAGGGAGAAGTTGAGGGACCTGCTAGGGGCTCAGCCGACCTTCTTTGAAAACACGGAGCTGATATACAACGATCAGGTGGCCCAACGCGTGGCCTCGATGGGTTACAAGGGCATGTTCACCGAAGGGGCCGAAAGGGTGCTCGGGTGGCGCTCTCCAAACTACGTTTACAGCTCAAGGGGCCAACCCAAGCTCAGGCTGCTCTTCCGCAACTACAGGCTCAGCGACGACATAGCTTTCAGGTTTTCCGCCCGCTGGTGGAGCGAGTGGCCCCTCACGGCAGACAAGTACTCCAGCTGGCTCGCCTCGCAGGAGGGACAGTACGTAGGCCTCTTCATGGACTACGAGACCTTCGGAGAGCATCACTGGCCGGAAACCGGGATACACGACTTCCTCAGGGCGCTTCCAGACGAGGTGCTGAAGCACGAAGGCCTGGGGTTCGCAACCCCCTCGGAGGTCGTGGACTCAGAGGCTCCCGCTGATGAGGTATCCGTGGATCCGTCATCCACCATATCGTGGGCAGACATGGAGAGGGACACAAGCTGCTGGCTTGGAAACGCCATGCAGTGGGCCTACTTCTTGACCATACAGAGGCTGGGGCGGGAGCTCTACGGCGCAGAGGGAGAGTTAAGGCAGGTCTGGCGTTACTTTCAGCTCAGCGACATCCCCTACTACATGTACACGTATGGAGGGGGACCAGGCGAGGTGCACAGCTACTTCAGCCCGTACTCTACGCCCTACGATGCCGGCGTGACTGCTTTGGCTGCGGTATGGGACTTCGAGAAAAGGGTTCGCAGCGAGATCGGGGCAGTGGATCACCCCTTCGTTTTCGCGCGTGAGGGACGCTCGGTCGGCAAGTACGCCTACACGGTTCAGGGCCTGGCCAAGGGGGTGAGAGAGGTGGGTGACGACTGCCTGATGGAGCACGCGTCCAAGGCTGACCTCAGCAGGTGGTTGGGACTCGAGGTAGGCGACTTGGAGCTTTCCCGCCACGTGAAGGCGCTGGAGGAGAGAGGAGACCTAGAAGGCATAAGGCAGATCCTGCAAAGAGCAGCTCAGGGTCACAAACGAATATAAGCCTAGCCGCATGCGCTCCGGATGCAGCATGATACTGGTGAGCAACGACGACGGACCAAGGAGCCCCGGTCTGAAGTCATTGATAGAGGCGCTTAAGCCCAAGGACTACGTCTTCTTCTCCATACCGGAGGGGCCTAGGAGCGGCAGCTCCATGAGCCTGACGTTCCACAAACCCCTCAGGATAAGCAAGATCGGCATAGCCGGGGTGGACGGATACGTGGTCTCGGGCAGTCCTGCCGACGCCGTGATGATAGCACACATACTCCTTCAGAAGAAGCCAGGCGTGGTCGTGACTGGCATAAACTTGGGAGACAACACTGGACTTCAGGACATCCACTCGAGCGGGACGGTCGCCGGGGCCATGCAGGCCGCGCTTCTTGGATATCCCGCGATCGCCTTCTCGAAAAAGATAAGGGATCAGTACATCTTTCTGCCATCTCAGAGAGCTGGGGAATTCCGGCTGGCAGCAGAGATAGCCGCGACCATAACCGAGTTCGTCATGAGGCATGGGCTTCCCAAGGAAGTCTCGCTCCTCAACGTCAACTTCCCGATGCGCATCACCGAACAGACCAAGGTGATGCTTACCCATCCCTCGCCGGTCAAGTACCAGAACTATCTCGACAAGAGGATGGATCCTAGGAATCAAGAGTACTACTGGCTCTGGGGCAAGAGGCTACCGCGCTACCCAGAAGGTACCGATGCCCATGCCCTTTTTGACGAAAGTGCCATATCCATCTCACCCATATCGCTGAAAACCGAGGCAGACCTGAGGGGACTGGAAGAGCTCCTGAGAGAGGTCAGCAGACACGTTTCAACGGCGAAAGACGGGACGGATGGTCAGCGGTGACCTCCAAGTCAGGCTTGCTCTCCTTTTTTCGAAAGCGGGCAAGGACCTCCTGACAGGCACATTCTCCTTTGTGAAGTCGCGACGAAGGTATCATGAAGCCTGCAGTACCCGTTCTCGTAGTAGCGGCAGGCCGAGGATACAGGAGGATCTGGCGCGCTTTCCCTGCGTGCAGACGCCCCCCTCCTCTGGGGCGCGAGAAGGGTCTGCGAGGAGGAGTCTGACTCGACAGACGCGGTTCTCACTTTCCCATGGTCCCCAACCGCCCTCGTCGCCCTCGCGTAGAACACGCAGGTGGAGTAAACGGAAACATCCCCCTTGCACCTGTATGGCATGACAACCGCTCTGGAAGCAGCTTCCCCCTTCACGGCAGTACACCTTCCCTTGGAGTAAAACGGACAAACCACGCTGGGCGCCAGGCGGCTTGGCCCGCCAGCTTTACGCTTTGCCGTCCTAGGGCGCTTCGTCCAGCCGCGAGGAAGCCAGGCTGCCCTTCTTCTTGGCCTTCCCTTTGCCCTTCTTGGATGCCGGCTCCTCATTCTGCTCTGAGAAAGCCGTGAAGAGGGACTCGTACCTCTCTCCCCTCAACACGTAGACCTCCCCCTGTACCAGCTTGGCCCACTTCCATTCGCCCAAGGCGATGCCCCTGATCAGGGACTGGGTGATCCAGACGGGGACCCTTGTGTTGACCAAGAGCGTTTCCGTCCCAGAGAAAAGCTTGAAGTACATGGACTGCCTCCTCTCCTCCCTTTCCTTCGAAACCGCGTAGGGGTTGAAGTAGGGACTTGAGGTCTGACCATCGTACCTTCCCTCCTTGACCGTGGAAAGTGCCTCTTCTGGCTGAAGGGGCTTCACCAGCCAAGGATCCTCCTCGCTCCGCTCAAGAAGTATCAAATAATCAACCTTGCACTTTCTGGTGAACTTGCCCTTGCCCAAGAGCTCGGTCGGATCCACGAGGAAACCGTCGCGGTTGATCAGGTCGCGAGACATGAAGCGTTCCAGACTTTCCTTTCTTGACCTGTGCAGGAACTGCCGCAAGGACGTGGAGAGTGCCTGCAAACCCTTGGCGTAGTAAAGCCTCTCGGGGGAGTAGGCCGTCTTGTCCTTCAGGTTGACGAACAGCCAACCGTCCGAGTGAAACTTGGTGCTTTTGTCCTCCGTCCAACCAGCCAGCCCATAGACGTGCGTGGTTTTCCCCAAGCCAGCGGGCGCGAGCATGCACACGCCCTTGCCAAGTACCTCAGCGCACGAAGCGTTGAGCGCGAGGTGCTTCGCGTCCCTCTCTGAGAGCTCGTTGGTAAGCAACCTCACCCCAGTCCCCTTCACCTCTTCGTAACTGCTGGGGTTGACGACCAAGTACTGAAGCGTCTTGGGAGAGAAAAAGCCCGATCCGGGAGGCAGAGAACCCAACTCCCCGTTTCCCTGAGGCACCCTGAGGGCATAAAGGGATGCCTGCGGCTTGCCGCCCTCCGACTCAAAGTTCGAGGACCAAAGGGAGAGAAGCCCGGCATCGTTGCTGTGCAGCGAGACCTTCCACTTGAATATGCGAGCAATGGAACTCTTGACAACCGTCCCCGACAAAGGCTCCTTTCCTGCCTCGGCGCTCTTTATCAGCCATCCAAACTCAGAGGCGAACTCCTGCGGCTCCATCACCTTGAACTTGGAGGGCGATTTGGCTTCCCAGTCGTAGCTATAAACGTCCAAACTAGAGAAGCACCGGTCTACGATATATATTTATCTCTAGGGCCGCATAATATTGCGGCCAATCTTAAAAGGAGGCCCAAACGGAGAGAGGAAAACCCGCTTGCCAAAGAAGAGCATGAGAAGCGGCAAGAAGAAGGGATACAGAGCCGAGAGAGAACTGGTCGCCTACCTGCGCGAAAAGGGCTGGAGCGCTTGGCGCATCCCGACTTCAGCAAGCTCATCTGAACCCTTGCCAGACGTTCTGGCAGTCAGGGGAGACGAGCTTGCAGCATTTGAAGTGAAATACAGAAGAGAGTCCGAGTTGACGGCTCGCGTGGACGAAGAACAGGTCCAGAAGCTCCTGGATTTCTTGAAGCCGTTCTCCCTCTATCGGACAAGGCCAGTCATCGCGCTGAGAGCAAGGAGAAAGTGGACCTTCAGGACCGTCAGTCTGGGGGGAAAACCAACCGTCGTGAGAGACGGGGAGGAAAGCGACTGGACCCCAGATGAGGCCAGTGCCAGCTGACCCGAGCACTACGCAAACCGCTGCCCTGAACGGAGGCACGTTCCCTCTGAGTGCCAGCTGACCCGAGCACTACCGTTAAAAGCTGAAGCAAAGGCTTTCCGATGTTCAAGCGCGTCCTCGTTCCGGTAGATGGATCCCAGCCATCCATGCACGCAATCGCCGCCGCCAGAGAGGTCACGGACCCTCGGTCCGGCACCGTCCTCCTGGTGACGGTCGTGGAGCCTGGGGTCCTAGCCCTCCATCAGCCCTACGTGGCTGGCTTGAACCCATACGAGGCGAACGAACCCCCAGCCATCATACCCAAGCTCTCAAGAGATAGGGCCTTCCAAGCGGCGGAACTACTCGTCCTCAAGGGGCAGGAAATACTCACGTCCGCTGGCATAAGGAGCGAGGGAAAGGTGCTGAGCGGCAGTCCGGTGGACCAGATATTGGCCGAGGCAAACAGATGGCCAGCTGAGATCATCGTGATCGGCAGCCACGGTTTGGGCGGTGTGAGCAGGCTGATACTTGGAAGCGTTTCGAGCAAGGTGCTCGAGAGGGCACAGGTACCCGTGCTCATAGTGAAGCGAGGAGACGCCCGAGCTGAGAAGCCTAAAGACGCCTCATGTGTTCCAAGACCGCCTGATAGACGCCTTCCAGCGAGACCTGCAGTTCTTCCAGAAAAGGGGTTCCCTCAAGAAAGCCCACGACGAGCAGGGAAATCGAGCTACCCAAGAGCGCGCCAGCCACGACGTCGGTCGGGTAGTGGACGCCCACGTAGACCCTCGAGTAGGAAACCAGAGTCGCCTCCATGAGAAGTGGAACCCATGCCGGCCTCTTGAAGTAAAGCATGGCCACCGTCGCACCTGAGAAGACTATGAGCGCATGGCCGGATGGAAAGGAGGAATCAAGGTCTTCAGCCACGAGGACGTGGTCGCAACTCAGGGTCAGGAACGGCCTTGGCCTGTAGTAGACTTCCTTCAGCAGCAGGCCCGCCCCTATGGCTACCAGAAACGAGATCGCCATGAGGAGAGCCCCGCGCCTGCTGCGGCGATCTCCGAGTACCCACGCCAGAAAGACCACGGGTACCCAGACGTACTCCCTTCCGTACACGGCAGCGATCACCATCAGGGGATCCAGCGCCCTGACAGAGAGCACTCTGTTGACCTCGCAGAACGCGACGTCGTCCCATCCCCTTGACAGGCCGGCGGCGACCATCACCCACAAGACAAAGAAGAGGCCAAGCATCACGGCCCCAGCCTGGATGTCCTTCTTGGAGGCGGGCATTTTCGGCGGCGAAGCAAGGCATCGTACCTTTCAGGCCAAACCACCATCGACCCGAAAAGAAGCAGGAACAAGAAGAAGGTCAAACCGGCCCAGAGCGGAGGTATCCCAACCCTCCAGATCAACTTCAACGATGCAACCATGGACAGCAGCACCAGAAGAAGACCAATCTCTCCGACCTCGCAGCTTCCAAGCGTCAGCCCGTGAGCCATTTGAGCCAGAGGGGCGAGCCTTTTTAAGCTTTCGAGAAGCGTGACCGTCTTGCGGCTTCGCGCCCAGGAAATGGCCCAGAAGGCACCAGGCCGACGATCGCTTCAGGGACAGGACTATCTCGACAACCCTGTTGTTGACGGTGGCCCTTATGCTGTCCCCTTGGAAACTTGACGGAAACCAAAACCTTCCTCTGTAGAGGTCGGGCAGGCAAACGTCCAGAAGGTTATCCTCGACTGGCCTCAGCTGCACGCCCCTCACTTGTCCGTCGACGAGGAACCTAAGGACGACTGTTTCACCAGAACGCCACCTTTCCACCAAGGCGCCCTCGAAATGCACACAAGGGACAGGCACTGCGATAAAAGCCTGCCCGATGAGTTTTTCCTGGCCTTCCTCACCAGGGATCCAAGCACTCCCCAGACCTCGTGGGTGCTCTCTCTTCCGTCTCTTCTCTTCCCTGCCCCTCCGCCGGCTCACCCAGGGACCCTCGGGCGACACCCGCCTGCTCCCGGACCGACGACCCCCTTGACGACGACCCTATTCAAGCGACCGACGTCTCAGCATGCAGTGGCAGAGCCCGCCAGCTGCGCAGCAACGGAGATCCAGGGAAGGGGACCCGCTGTCCGCGGCAAACGGCAGGACCCTCTTCCCCAGCGAGCTTGGCGGAGGGGACACCCCAAATGCCCGCGTTCCGAAACGACTATAAGCCGCGGTCCGACTAAATGACATGTACGTCAGAAGGCCTGCCGCTTACGGCTTTTATCCAATGGAAGGGCCTGCCCTTAGGAAGGCCATAGCCGCGGCTTCTGGCTCCGACTTTGGGCCAGGCGTCCCGCTCTCTCCGGCAAGGGGAAAGGACAACATAAGGACCCTGGGGTTTGTGGTCCCTCACGCCGGCTACGCTTACTCTGGCCCCGTAGCAGCACACGCCTACGCACAGATGTCCTCCCAAGGCGTCCCCGACACCGTGATCGTGGTGGGGCCCAACCACATGGGATACCCGGGAATATTCATAATGAACGAGGGACGGTGGGAGACTCCCTTTGGTGCCGTCGACGTGGACTCTGGGGTTGCCAACGCCATCATAGACCGGGCTGTAGGCCTACTGGACACCAACCCCTTGGCTCAGGAAAGAGAGCACTCCATAGAGGTACAGATACCGTTTCTACAAACCGTGCTTGGCGACAGGTTCAAGATAGTGCCCATTTCCATGGGCGCCTACACGCTTTCCTCGGTGCAAACGCTGGGGGATACCATGGCCAGCGCCGTGAGACTCAGCGGGAAGGACGTGCTGATCTTGGCCACCACCGACATGACCCACTACGGACTGGCCTACGGGTACACTCCAGCAGGCCTGGACCCACAAGAGGCTCAGAGCTTTGTGCAGAGCGTTGACTCCCATCTGATAGAGCTCATGACAAACATGGATGCCGAGAAGCTGCTGAGGGAGGTCAACCAGAATGGGTACACCATGTGCGGCTCCGGACCCGTGGCCGCAGCGCTCATTGCACTTGGGAAGCTTGGCGTCAGAGGCGGGAAACTACTGAAGTACGCCACCAGCTATCAGACGGCGGGAGCGGAGACTGGGCCGGTCCAAGCCCTGGTGGGCTACGCGTCACTGGCGTTCCCCAAGTAGGATAACGGCCAACGAGCCTCAGAGAAAACAAGGCAGGGTGCAGGGCGCCTTAGGAGAAAACAAGGGCCTCCATCCAAGGAGCAGTGGGTTCCAGCGAAACATCATGGGGCCAAGGCTTCAGAGCATATTCCCAGGCGCACCGTTCGAGCTTTTCCTCACCGGCCGCCAGGAGTTCGCCGCTCCGTGAGTTCCCTGCACCTCTCCCAGGCTCAGCATAACGGAGTGAACCTGAGGAGAAAGAGCTGCGTGCGACCCTAAGATGAACAGGGCTGGCGGGGCGCCAGGTCCTCGGAAACAGGGCCGATGGCAAGCGCTTATAGGTCCCCTAGTCCTTCGCACCGTGGCTCAAAAGCAGCACTTTGATCCAGCTCGGGAATACAGAAACGAGCGCATGGACCAACTGACCTACGTTTCCTTGGCGGCGCATGAGCGGAATCCAGCCACCAGAACCCTCATGCAGAAGTTGGCAGGTGTCGAGAAGGGGCACGCGGCCTCCTGGAAGGCCATCGCGGAAAGGCAGGGAGTGCAGGTAAAGGAGCTCGGACCTCTGGACAAGTTGAGGATCCGCTGGTACGTGCTCTTCAGGCGTGCACTCGGGTTGACTTTCACGGTCAGGTTGCTCGAGATGCACGAGTTGAATGCCATAAGAGAGTACGGCATGGCGCTTCAGGACCCAAGTCTCACGGAACAGGAGAGGCAGACGCTGTCAGATGTGCTCAACGACGAGAAGATCCACGAGCAGGAGCTCATAGACCACGAGCTCAACACCAACCCGCAGGACGTGCGCGACGCCATATACGGCATAAACGACGCCCTGGTGGAGGTGCTGGCCTCCACGTCTGGGCTTGCGGGCGTACTGGTGAAGCCCCTTCTTGTGGCGGCTGGAGGATCCATAGTTGGCGCGTCTGGCATGCTCTCCATGGCGGCAGGGGCGTACATGTCGACCAAGTCTGAGGAGGCCGCCAAGGAAAGCTCGGAACCTGGCCCCAAGTCCTCGGAGAAGAGCAAGGCGCTGAAGAGCGCCCTCATGACGCTTCTGTTTTACGCCCTGGGGGTGATCCCGCCAGTGGCCCCCTACGCGGTCGGCATCGGAGGTCTGCAGGGCATGCTGGCCAGCTACCTGCTCTCTGGCGTCAGCCTGTTCTTGGTGGGGTCTCTGGTCGGGATCATGGTCAAGGTGCCGGCCATGAAGAGGGGAGCGGAGATGGCTGGCATAGGGCTTGGCGCCGCTGTCCTGACTTACGGCATCGGCCTGTTCGCTCGCCACGTCTTGGGACTGTCCGTTTAAGGTACCTCAAGCCTGAGAAACCCCACGGTTCGATCGCCTCTTGATCGCTGTCAGATCCTTGCGTCGGCCACCGAGAAGAGCCTCTTCGGACTAGGCTCTCCCCTCTTGGCCTCGTGCATCCTTGCCCGTGCCCTCAGGAGGCTGGCACGCCTTAATCCAGACACCCAAACGGCAAGACCCCGCCAGAGGGAGACCCCGCAGGACACCGCGTCTTCGGCACAAGCGCCTCCGAAGGAAGCCAAGTGAGGGGTAGCCGCGACGCGGCAACTGGCAGCGAAGGCAACTCCACTCCCAAAAGTCGCGTGAAAGACCCAAGGACACTCGCTTATCTGGCCTTCTCGCGAGGAATCCTGGGTTCCCGCAGGTCCTGATCCAAGCAGAGGCAGCTGGAGGCGGCGAGGCCCAGGATCCGGCAAGGGACAAGGCGAGACCCATCCCATCAGCCACAGGAGAGCGTGGGCAAATGGGCGAATCTTGTGCCTGGCCTTTCTTCTTCCAGCGTCGCGGAAGGAGAGCGTGGGCAAATGGGCGAATCCAGCGCGACGAAGCCCATTTCACCCAGATTGACCTGCGTGGGGCAGGGACCGAGCAGGACAAAGACCCGCGATCGCCCTCTGCTCCCGATCTTACCGTCGAGTATGGCCTTGGCGGCCGCGCAGCTCCCCAAGACGTCGGCGTGGAGCTTCCTGAGCACCTCTTGGTAGTCGTAAAGGCCTGACCCGACCCCATCCATCATCTCCACGAGCCTGCGAGTGGTCTCCTCGCTCACGAGCGTTGGAAACGCGATCTCGAGGACCTCGTTCAGCTTCCTTCCCTTTTCCGTGGGTATCAGGTAGCCGGCCTTGCCCACGGCCATGACGTAGCCGTGTTTCCTCAGCCTGTCCACGGTCGAGGCGTAAGTGGACGGCCTCCCGATGCCCCTCTTCTTCATGAGCGCCACCAGGCTTCCCTCCGTGAGCACTCCCTTTCCTGGCTCGCTGGACCTCCTGAAACCTGAGACGGAGCAGGTCATCTCCTGACCCTGTGACAGGCTGGGACTGATTTGGAGCTGAGACATGCGCGTCCAGCCTGGGTCTTCCACCCCCGTGACCACCTCTCCCTTGACGCTTACCTCTCCTCTTTCCCATTTCGGGGTCATCCTCAGCTCGTAGGCCTGCCTGAGCACCTTGGCGGCCGGCATCTGGCTCTCCATGAACCTATTGAAGATCAGCGAGTAGAGGGCATAGTGAGGCCAGCGGAGCTCCATGGGCAACCTGATCATCCCCTCTTCCACGGCCACCTTCAGCTCGTCCTCGTCCATGGGCTTCGTTGGCCTTATGCACTCGTGGGCCCCTTCTGGACCCCAAGTCCGGGGCTGAAAGGCAGCCACGCCCCACCTTCCCTCCACGTAGGTCCGAGCTATCCCAAGCCCCGCGTCGGAGACGTGGACGCTGCTCGTCCTGTGATAGGTTATGAGACCTGCCTCAAAGAGCTCTTGGGCGACCCCCATCACCTCTCCAACCCCCATCTTGAGAAGCAGCGCTGCCGTCTGGAGCAGGTCGTCTGTGGAGAACGGGGGTCTTGGGGGCAGCTCCTGCCTGCTCTCCCGAACCGAGACTGCGACGGCCCTTGCCCCATCGAAGGCCTTCTTGAGCTCCCTCTTTCCAAGCTCCTTTGGCAGCTCGATCCTGACCTTCAGTCCCTGCGGAGAGAGGTCAAGCGTCAGGTAAGAGTGGGTGTAGAGGTCCTTCTGAACGTAGCGCGTCACCACCCAGTTGAGGGCGGGGGCCTGCACCCTTCCGGTGGCCACGGGAGCTGATGAGTAAAACAGCCCCCTTAGGACGTCACCCACATGGAAGGCCACCCACCTGTCGTCGACCCTCCTCACGACCTGCGCCTCGGTCAGCCTCTCGTCAACCTCCTTGGACTGCTCAAGCGCCCGCGACACAGCCTGCCTGGTGACCTCGTGGAAAGCAGCCCTCCTCACGTCGCCGTTGTAGGGCCTCAGCATCATGGTCACGTCCCACGCTATCCTCTCCCCCTCCACGTCGGGATCGGTGCACACGTAGACCATGTCCGCCTCCGACGCCAGCTTCCTGAGGGAGGACACCGTGCGGGATGCGTCGCGGATCAGCGTCGAGCCGCAGGAAGGGCAAGAGCTGCCCTCCGTGAAGGTGGTGCCGCACACCATGCACTTCTTTATGGGGGCCAGCACGGGCAAGTAGGTCCCGTCCAGGTCCACCACACCGTAGCCCTCGGTCTCCTCGGCCGGAAGGTCGAAGAGGTGACCCCCCGTGGCAGCCACGGTCAGCGACCTTCCCCCCATGTTGACCTCGTAGGCAGTCAGGTCTCCGACCGTCTTCCTCGTGGCCTTCCCGTAGAATCCAGAGATCGTCCGCGCCTTGTTTGGGGACTCGACGATCATGAGCGCCGGCCCCTTGGGCCTCACCCCTCCACCTCCGGCCCTGTCCGCCTCGAGCCTCCTGAGCAAGGCATCCCACTCCACGTCACGTGGCCTGAGGAAGGACATCTCGTGGAAGTAGAGGCGGGCGCTCTTCTCGAGCGCAGCCATGGCAGCCCAGTCGTCTACCACAACCTCGGACAGGCCGGTGGTCATCCCCTCGGGCCCCATCCTGGAGGTCCTGCCAGAGGCCTGAAGATAAGTCATGAAGTCGGGGATGACCAAGTAAAGCGATCCCTGGCGCTCCCTGACCACCATCCTGGGGCTGGCCTTGAGGGATTCGACCACGTCGCGCCTGTTCAGCAGGCCGGCCAGGAGTTCCTGAGCGCCCTTGACCTGCTTCTGCATCTCCCCCAGGTAGCCCTCGAGCTCCCTGCCCTGCCTCAGCGCCTCCTCGAGCCTCCTGAGCTCCTCCCGGCCCAGCGGACGGGCCATCCGGCGCAGCGTGGAGCTCAGCCTCCGCGCCCTGACCAGCTCCTCCCCAGATACGGAGTAAGATATCTCCCAAAGAAGCTGAGATAGTCTCAGGGGATTCGTCTCGCTGCTGGTTATCTTGAACATGAACTTCGGCACGCCCACGAAGAGGGCATACCTGACCGAGGAGGGGAGGTCAAGGCCGCGGACCAAAGGCCCGTAATAGCCGGCCATGCCGACCAGGGCATGCAGCTCACCGTTCACCAGCTTCGAGACCGTTGAGGGGGCCCTCTTGCCCTCCACGTATGAGGATGGAAGGCCGGCAGACGTGAGCTTCCGCGCGAGCTCCTTGGCGTAGGTCTGGCCCAGGTCGTGGGAGACGAAGACCAGGCCTCCCTTCCCGAGCCTCCTGACCTCCGAGACTGCCGCAGCCGCCAGCGCCTCTTGAGGGGGGTTCGGAGGTCCTCCCGGCCTTCCTGAGCTCCCTTCTTCGCCCGCTCTCCCGCCTCCCTCCTCGCGTGTCCCTTCAAGCTGCCCTTCCTGCTCGCCTCCGCGGTCTCCTTCCCGACCTCCTTCTTGCCTCCCCTCGTCTGGATCTTCCCTGAGGTCCTCCGCCGGTGAGGGAGATCCCAGAGAGCTGGGGTCCAGCGCGACGTCGACCACGTTCCTGATCCCTCCCATCCCTCCCTGGACCTCCATCCCAAGAAGAGAAGAGAAGATCATCGCTCCCCTCCCAGACGTCTTGGCGGTGGCGCTGGTGAATATAACCTGGGCCGGCCTCTTCTCCGCGAGCGCCCCCTGCTCCTCCATTTCCCTGAGAGCCCGCCTTGCTTCTTCTGGCTCTGAGCGAGCCTTCCTGAGGGCGCGGGACCTGGCCAAGGACAGCTTGAACGCCCCCTCAACTGTCCCCTCGGAGTAGCCAAGCGCCATCAGCAGCCTCTCCACGTTCTTGGAGGACCTGAGCATGGAGTCAGCGTCGTCGAGGAAGGCCGCGTCGAAGCGCCCTTTCAGGGAGTTGAACCTGACCCTCAGCCCAACCGACGTGGTGACGACGATTGGCGCGTCCTGCGCCCCACCCTTGGCAAGGGAGGTCAGCTCCGAGACGGGCACGCCTCCAGCCCTGCTGGAGAGCAAGCGGAGTCTTGAAGACGTCTGAGATGCCAACAGCGCCGTGGGCGTCAGGAAGAGGACCTTCTTGCCGGCCATCGCCATGTAGAGGGCCATCACCGCTGAGAACACGCTCTTCCCGACCCCTGGGGGGGATATGAGGGCAAAGCTCTCGCCTGAGAGAGCCCTCCTGGCCCAACTCTCCTGACTCCTCCAGGGATCGAAACCGGTGACCTGCTTGAAGAACGAAGAGAAGCGCGACACTTCCCTGTCGAGCCTGACGACGTCCCCGTAATTCTTCAGCTTTCCCTCGGCCTGCAGCGCCTCAGCCACCTTCTCCCTGAAGGACGAGGGGTCCAGCTCCCCGAACTGAAGCTTCAGCCCTTCGGCAGCGGCGTCGGACAGGCAGGCCTTGCACGGAAGGCCGTACCTCAGCCTGTCCTCGGACACATCGCCGCCGCAGTTGGGGCACATGGACCTAAAAAGCGCCTTCAAGTCTGCCTGAAGGACCAGAGCTGCCTAATAAATATTGACCTAAAAATGCAAAATCCCAACTGCGGCCAGGAAAAGAAGAAAAAATGAAATAGGTTTGATCTCAGCGCTTAGGACTCTTTACTTTCGCGGCCAGGTAGATCAGGGCTATTAGGGCGAACAGCGCGGCCAGGCCCGCCAGCAGGTACACGTAGGTCAGGTTGACCGTGGGTGGCTTTGGAGGCGGTGTGGTCGTGGTCGCCGAGAAGGCCGTGCCG
>Ga0080003_1000048_pt2 | contig 79821 bp, 81 predicted proteins | sample JossMetagenome_FD_69206 | JGI IMG/M metagenome (GOLD analysis project Ga0080003, IMG submission 69206) | Hot spring microbial communities from Joseph's Coat, Yellowstone National Park, USA - JC2_E (SPADES assembly) (version 2) | ecosystem: Environmental > Aquatic > Thermal springs > Hot (42-90C)... | reverse complement strand
TTAGGGGCGTTTTAGATGTTAGGGCAAAAACAATTAGCGATGAGATGGCAATTGCTGCTGCATATGAAATTGCAAGGTTTGCAGAAGAAAAAGGGCTTAAAGAGGATTACATAGTTCCAACTATGGAAGAGTGGGAAGTATATCCTAGGGTTGCTGCTGCTGTCGCAGTTAAAGCTGTTGAGCAGGGCTTTGCTAGGAAGACAACAACGTATAAAGAAGAACTTGAAAACTCAACTGAAATAATATTACTATCAAGGAAAAAATTGGAAACAATTTTAGAAAAGAATTTAATAAAAGATCCTTTAGCGAAAAAGTAAAAAGGCTTGAAAACCATAAATACTGGGATTACTTATGTCTTCCCAGCCAAAAAGAAGAGGAATTTCAATAAGTTTAGAGGAATATTTGACAACAATTTTTAAAGAAGGAGGACATGATAATCTGGTAAAATTCAGAAAAATAGCTACCTATTTAGGAACAACACAGGCAAGCGTTACAGAGGCCATGCAAAGACTTGCAAAAGATGGTTACTTATACTATTTTCCATATAGAGGCGTTAGGCTAACTGAGAAAGGGATAGAATTAGCTTCATCAATAGTAAAGAAAGAGAATGAAATAAGAAATTTTTTAATATTAATTGGAATTGATGAAAAAGAATCTGAGGAACTTGCGTGTATCCTGGAACATAAAATAAGTGATAACGCCATTAAAAAAATTAGAGAGTTTATTAATAATTGTGCATTAAACAAAAATTTTTAATTTTTAATTACAATATAAAAATAGGCGATATGAGTATTGGCAAAGAAAAGATTTGGTATAAGTATTCCGGACGACTTATATGATTATTTGAACAAATTATCAGAACAACTAGAAACAAATAGAAGCGATCTGGTTGAGCAAGCAGTTAAAACTTTTATAAATGATTATAAGCATTACTTAATTCCTCATACCTGCACAGGCGTAATGATTGTTTCATGCAAAGATGAAAAAGCATTGAAAGAAATAATAGATGAATTTCAAGATATTGCTAAAACTTACATTCATACACATGAAAATAATGTATGTATAGAACTTATGTTCGTATCAGGTCCTTCGGAAAAAATAGCATTATTACAAAAGAATTTGCAAAAAGATGGAAAATGCAATCCAAGATATGTACCAATAATAAGCATAAAAGAATCTAAATCCTCGGAATCTCAACAATAGACCAAGCTTTATCTATAGCCTTTTCAAGCTTTCTCTGATGTTCAGTTAAGAATTTTTCTAAACGAGAAAATCCGAACAATTTGCATTCTCCGCATAGCAATGAACCAGTTTTGCACCTATTATATATATCGGCTAATTCTCTATCTTCTTGAATTAAATGATACAAATATAAATCATATACCGGACACTTTTCCGGTTCTCCTCCTAACTTCCTCTGTTCTTCAGCTGTATTCCTGCCTCCTGTTAAAGAAGACATGAATTTCTTTCTAGCAACATCTATTTGATCGGTTAAAAATATTGTTACATCAGGTTTACTGCTGCTCATTTTTCCTCCATCCAAACCCCTTATAAGCCTGTGATATATAGAAGCTGGGGGCTCCAATTCTATTTCTCCTTTAAACCTTCCAGCTAAATCTCTAGTTAGTCTCAAGTGAGGATCTTGATCAGCACCTACTGGAATTACAACGTGTTTATATTCTCCATATTCTGGTAATTGCGGATGCAATATATCAGCTGCTTGAGTTAGCGCAGAAATAATTTTACCAGGTGTAATTTCGCCGTATATTGCCTCAAGCTCGTTATATGAAATTTTGGAAGCAAACAATTGTATTAATGAGTGATAAGAACCTTTCCTGTTAGTCTGAAAATAAAAGTCTGTTTTGTTAGGATCTAAACCAAGAGCTATTAGGTTAGCAACATATTCCTCTATCCCTATCTTTATTACATCTTTTCTTGATATGTGCCTAACCGCATATGCTTCTGCATCAGCTAAGCCAACAAATATTTTAAAACCTAATTTTTGGAAATATATTAATTCCAGTCCTGTCATCATGTGACCGAAATGAAATCTTCCACTTGGCATAAATCCTGTCATTGCTGCAGCTCTTTCCTTGTTTTCAATAGCTTTTAATATTACGTTATCAAAATCCCTATGCCCAAAAATTATCCCTCTCTTCATAAATGCACTTAGCTCTATACCATCATTATTCATTCTACCAATTACTTCCTCAAAAGGTCTAATTCCAAATACTTCATAAAGCCTACTATAATCCTTTATTTCAGGTCTTCCCCATGGGTCTAATTTTATTTCATTTTCCTCGGGCATGCAATACACCTATTATATATTACTCTTGAAAGTAATTTATCTATCTTTACATATAAAGCTTCCCGCATTTCATATTGGTATTTAAGATCGCTTTTTTATGGCTTAATTGCTAATTCCATAATATGACCTAGCCCTTTAAGCTAAGTTCATATTATTAATAATCAGGTCTTGTATATAAATGTGTATCTGACCTCCATCCTGCCCTGAAGGGCAAGAATTCCCTGAGGTCTTAAGGGTTACACCCCTTTATGCGTGCTACTCTTTTATATATAGTATTTTTAATTTAAGACTTTTACCCCACTCCTAGAAGGGGGAGGATTGCCGTTCTCCTTATAAAGAAGCTATTCATCCTCATGCAATGAAAGCCTCCCCTTAAAAATTATAGCCTTTAGATACAACTGTTTTCTATGGTGAAAGTTTGGAAGAACTAGATGAATTTGATTTTGAGCTATATGATATAATAAAAGAATATATGCCAATAACCCTATCAGAATTAGCTAGAACTTTGGGCCATAGCAAAAGTATGATACATAGGAGAATAAAAAAACTGGAAGCATCAGGTCTTATAAAAGTATTTAATCAAGGCGGAGTATCCATAATAACGGCCAATCTAATGAATGATTCAATAATAACAATTGGGATTCTAAGAGCTAGCGAGTACCCATACATAATAAAATTTGCTAAAAATTTAGAAAAGATTTTTAATCATGTTAAAATAGTTGTTTATGATGAAGCATATAAAGAAGCCTTAGACCTATCAACCGGGAAATTAAAGCTGGCTATGAACCCAGCTATTTCACTGTTAGCCATACACAGGATAAGCAGAGGTCAAGTACATATAATTGGTGGAGGGAGCGGTGGAGGTAGTGGGATAATAAATAACTCAAATGGAAAAAATGGGCATTCAACATCTATTATGTCATCAATGGAACTTTGCGCTGATATGAACAACCTAGAAATGCCAAGAATATACAGCAATAGCGGTTTAGATATTTTAAATAAGGTTATAAAAGGTGAAGTGAGACAAGGTGTAGTATGGGAACCATATTTATCAATAGCATCAAAAAGCAATTTGAAAACAACCTCTTGTGAATTAGAAACATGTTGCTTATTAGGGGCACACTCATCTTTATATGATAAATATGAAAAGATATCAAAAGCGTTTTCTGATGCTATATCAGGCAACATATCGAATTTAGAGGGTTACGCAAACATAATCAATATGCCATTGGATTTAGTTAAATTATCAGTTAAGAGCTATACTTTTTTCGAAGAGCCTGATAAAAATTATTTAAAAAGCATAATAAGCAACTTAAGAAATACAATACTGCCTAGCGATATTATAGAAAAATCAGTCATAATCTAGGTCTTTTAGAGTAAGTCTGAGCTCTGCTAACAAGGTTGGTAGTGGTGTCATTAATGCTGTAAGATGAGGTCCTTTTATATAACTTAAAACCTTTTTCCAATCTTCCTTAGGTCTTGATTCAACATAAGACTTTAAAGTCTCCTTTACAAGCTTAGAATTTGCCTGGAAAGTTCTTGCATATGCAAAAAATACCGCTAAGTCCCATGCTGCTTTTTTATGAGTATAGTTACTTACTTGTTCAGCGTCTATAAGGGCCATATTATCATTATCAATCATAACAAAGTTTCCCGGATTGGGGTCCCCTAAAGTTCTATTATGGTTATGTATCAAAGCTAAGCTTTTTCCCATATTATACCATGCGTAAGGGTTTTTGCTCTTTAGGACAACTTCTCCATCAAGGAATTCCCTTATCATTTTATATTCATATTTCTCTGAACATAAACTTAAAATTTTAGGAGTGATAATTACTTTTCTTAAATCTAATAAAGATTTATACTCATTAATTAACCTTGATAGCGGCGTTTCCTTAAATGGAAATATTGATGCAGAAACTGCTCCGGCCATAAACCATTTTAATGTTCCGTATATGTACTCTTTTATTACTATTTTTTTCTCATTGTTTTCACAAATTTGACTTGAAGATAACAAACCAGGTCTCTTGCATCTATACTCATTGCCTAAAATGTTTTTAATATAATTATCGCTATCGCTACAGCTTTTAAATATAATACCTTCAGGCAAGGAAATTATACTATATGGATTTTTTATCAATTCCATTGGTATGCAAGACTTTCCTATATTAACATTAGTATTAGAATATAATGTTAAAAATCCAAGGATTACATTTTTTCCTATATTGCCCATGATTTTATTTGCTCCAATTGTTAACATATTGAAATTTAAATTTATGTTACCATTATCGACACTACCTATGTTTTTTATATATATTTCATAGTCATCCCTTAAACCTTTAAGGCCTAACTTATTAATTACATCATTATATATGCAAGAATAAACATCTCTAAGTTCAGACATTTTAGATAAAGGTATAAACTCTACAGGTATCTTGAAATAGTTAGCAAGTTTTCCGTATCTTTGCATAAATTCGTAAGCTTGCTCTATAGTGACCCTTACCTTATAATATTCTATTAAATCTTTGAAATTTTCATCATATTCAACTGGGGGAACGAGTAAACCTGAGACTACATCACCTAATGTACCTAACTTTACATCAGCAGAAAGAACCATATCTCCAACAACAAGTACATTATTTTCTTCAAATGATGGTAGTTTAAATCCATTAACTACTTTAATTGTATAATTAATTCCTCTAATTTCACCTTCCATTGCTTATCACCTTTTTCCACAAAACCTCTCCATCAACTGTTTTAATTTCAACAATTCTATGAATTGGTATAATTGTCTCATTATCGCTTAGAGTAATTGCCCAGTTACTAACTGCTATTACATCCTTTGTCGATAATTGTAATAATCTATTCCCCTGATCACGTGATCTATCAACATAAGTAATTATATATTCTTCCTTATTATCGACTGAGTTTATTGCTTTACCAATAATGTCTTTTATCTTACTCCTTTTTCTAGACATACTGCACCATTTTTCAGTTATATGATTTAGATTAATATATTTGTTATATGACTTTAACATGGTGAAAAAATTGACGTGTGTATTTTGTGAAATATCAAGAAAAGAAAAATCTGCTCATATTGTTTATGAAGATAAAGATATCATGGTAATACTTGATATAAATCCGATTTCCAAAGGTCATTTATTAGTTATTCCGAAAGAACATCATGAGGCAATTCAAGATACGCCAGTAAGAACTTTAGTTAAGACATGGATAGTTGCTTCAGCTTTTGCTAAAATTTATAGAGATAGATTAAAGGCACCAGGAGTTAATGTTATAACAAACAGTGGTTCTCCAGCTGGACAAGTTATTTTTCATTTTCATGTTCATGTTATACCAAGATGGGAGCAAGACAGCTTTAAAAAAGGAGGAAGGCATTCGCTAAGTGAAGAAGAAGCTGTTGAAGTAACTAAAATGTTATCAGATCATTTAGATATAGTAAAATCCTATTTAAATGAATTTCCTACTATATGATGCTTCTAAAATCTCTTAGCTTTATAACATGTAACCTATATATCCCATTTGAATCATTCATTATAGTAACCAATGCATTCCCACTGTTTTTAATAAGTTTATAAGAATTATAGGCACAAACTTCATTATCCATTATAAATTCTACTTCTTCTCCTTGACCCATTTTTCCAAACTCTCTATAAGCTAAAAACATAGGTTCAGGGCAATCTAAATTAGTTAAATTAATTGTCTTCATTATTGCCACCCTATAGCTTTTTGAAATCATTAAAATAACAGTTATCTAGTTTTTCTGTTTCTACTTTATTTACCTCAAAATAACTATTTTTTATTATTTCTAATAATTTATTTATAGATTCGTTATTCCCATTAGCAATTATTTCGACTCTTCCATCAGAAAGATTTTTAGCATAGCCTTTTATATTAAGCTTTTTAGCATTGGACCAAATAAAATGCCTAAATCCTACACCTTGTACATGACCATCAACAAGTATCTTTAAACAAATTTCCATTAAATCACCTCAATATAAATTAAACTTACTTAAAACCTCTTGGTCTAATATATATCTTTTTATCTTCTTTGGGACATCTACTTCTTGTCTTCCCTTTTCTACTACTTCTCCTATTACATAAGGATCATAACCTTTATATTTTAGATCCCTAATAATATCTTCATAAATCTCTTCTGGAGATATTATAATAAATCCCCCATTTGTGCCTGCTGTTGCATTAGGCATCAAGAAGTTATCTGTTGCAAACTCAGATATTTCTGGGAAAAGTAAGGGGAAATCATATAACCTTATATGAGTTTTTGTTAAATTTGCCTGCTCCCAAATAACCAATATCCCTGGTCCCGTAACGTCTGTTGCTGAAACTATATGCTTTTCTTTTGAAAAATCTTCATTTAAATCTGGTAGATATTTTGCTATAACTTCTCCCATGGATTTGTTAGGAGACGATATTATATTAAAAGCCTTTTCTTTAATCTTTTCTAGCGTATCTAAGTCTATTCCTCTCTTTTCAAGTTCATCTATAATGCTTTCATCAATAGCAGTTGATAAATATGTTGTAATTGGAGAGAGCTCTCCTAATGGTCTAGTGGTTATTATTTTCATACCTTTATCTGCTTTATCATGAAACATCGGTGGTTTCTTATTACTGGTAGCAATTACCGTAGCGCCCAACAGAAGCCTTCCTTTTTTAGGTTGTTCTATATCTAAAATTTTAGCACCTATTTCATTTGCAAATCTTTTGGAATTTTTGTATAGTTCTTCTTTTAGTTCTTCTGTTGGGGCATTCAATACTGGAGCTATTTTAAGATCTTTATAAGCTCCTAAAACAAACAAATCATTAAGAGAATTTGATATAGAACCCGATACCTGCCTGTAATCCGAGGGAAGGCTGGTAGGATCTATAATATGCATAGTGTCATTATTAGCTGCAACAATTTCTTCTCCTTTATTATATGATATTAAATCAGCCAACATAAATTCATCTTCTCTATAGGGAGTAACTATAGAATGACCTTTTCCTATATTAATTAATGGAGCGCAGTCACAAAGACTTTCATATGCAGGCATTACTTTCCTAATAAATTTCTCTGGCTCATTTGCAGCTAATTGATAGACCTGCACTAAAATAATAGCTCTAATTTCACTATCAATTTTATAATTTAGGTTAACTTTTTCCCCTAAGGGAAGTATTTTTCTATTTATTTCAACTGAATCAGGATCTGCATAAAATATATCTGCATCTTCTCTTTCTGCTATTCTTAGGTTCTTTGATTGAAGATATGGTCTTATTTTTTCCATAGCTGGATAAACAATTTTTAGCAAATCGACCTTAACGGCGCATCCTGTTGCAAGAGACAACGGATCAGCTCCTAAATTCCTATAATACGAGAGCCTCTGTTTAATATTATTAATTAACTCAATTCTTTTTTCATTCATATTTATCCCTTATTCTATATATTTAAAGACTGTTTTTAAATATTTCTTATATAGAGAATATTTTACTTTATATAAAAATTTCTATAAAACGAAAAGAAACAACGAATCTTGTTTTTGAAGGCAGAGCAAAGTTCAAACCTTGCTTTTTCAAAAAATTAATGCAAACTGCCAATAGGGTATGCGTAACTGAAACATAAGACAAGTCTTCACGATAATTAACATTGCCGATGAGAGTACAGTATCTTCTGGTCAAATCTAATAAGATGAGGAGTGGGAGCCTAATTTACTCCCACAACACCAGAGGGTATAATATGGTAGTCATAAATGGGTGTAACCCTATAGACCACAAAGAGCCCTTCATGATGTAGAAGAAATCAGTTGTTTCACTAAACACTATAAACTAAATTTTAAAATTTTATATGCAATATAAAGATGGGAGGAAAATTGGCCAAAATCAAAGAAATAGATGCATTAGAATCTGATAAACCAAATATAAATTCAATTATAGATAAGATAAAAGAGATTTTAAAAAGTGGTTATCAAGAAGAAACAATAATTGTTAAGGATAATAAGGTAATTAAAAGACATGAAATATATTGGGCTTTAAAATATATGGGCACAAAATATGTTGCAATATCTGATAAAGAAGAAAATGTAAAGGTTTCTTTAGATTTCTTAGGCTTTTATGATGAGGTTTCTGATCCTGGTATTAGAGTTTTTAATAATGCTACGGAATTGATAGAAAAGGATAGACCTACCCCATTAGTAAAGTTAAATGGTATAATAAATGATAACAAAATAAAAATATGGGCAAAATTGGAATGGTATAATCCTTTTAGTTTGAGCATAAAGGATAGAACAGCTTGGTATATAATTTACAATAATTTGGATAAACTGAGTGATAAGGAAAAAGTATTTGAAGCAACCTCAGCAAATACAGGGATTGCCATTGCCGCTATATCATCTATGCTAAATAAAAAAACAAAAATCTTCATGCCAGAAACTTCTCCAGAATATGCAAACAAATTATTAAAAATTTATGGGTCTGAGGTCATTAAGGAAGGCACAACTACAAACGAGCTTATAGATAAGGTTAAAGTCTATGCTGAAAAAGAAAATGCATTTGTACCAAATCAATTTTCTAATATTTTCAATTTACTGGTTCATTTAAGATATACTGCCAAGGAAATAGATTATCAAACAATGTACGGAAAACTTAAGCTTAGCGGAATTTTTGCTTCAATGGGTACAGGAGGACATATAGCTGGCATAACCCTTTATTTCCATAACAAAAATAGAACAGTGAAGATATTTGGAATTCAACCTGAAGAAAATGGTACAATTCCTGGAATAAAAAAGCAAGACTTTAAAAATTGGTGGAATATAAATGATGTTCCCGATCATGTTTATTCTGTTAATTTAGAAGACTCCATAGATATTTTAATCAAAACTGCAAGAACCAATGGAATCTTACCAGGTATTAGCGGAGGAGCAGTTTTAGCTGGTATAAAGAAAGCTTATAGCGAGGGAGTTCTAGATGAGGGAGACTATGTATGCGTAATACCTGATAATGGTATTAAGTACCTTGATGAAATTTATAACGAGAAAAATATCATTTTCTGATTAATGAATCGATAAAAAATTATGAGATAGATTTAATATAAAATTATATTTGTTTAGAGCATAATTAAAATGGGTATAATTATGGATAGATTTAGCAAAGAGTTTCTCAAAAATGCCACAGATGCTATAGAAATATTGAAAAAAAGAAGAATTTTTGAAAAAATTGAAAGTAAATATCCTCTAGCTGTTATAGGTGATATACATGGTTATACAGAAAGCTTAGAAAATTTTGAAAAAATTATTCATGATAGTTCACCTAATAAAATTATATTTTTAGGGGATTATGTCGATAGGGGTTTCGAAGGGGTCGAAGTATTAAACGAGATATTTAATTTATTAATTAACTATAAAGATAAAACTATCTTAATAAGAGGTAATCATGAAGATCTAAACATAAATAAAGAATACGGTTTTTATGAAGAGCTAATTTCAAAAATTGGTAAAGAGGGAATAAATACAATTACTCTGTTTTATTCTAATTTGCCAATATCTATATCCATAAACAATATATTCTTTGTACATGGAGGTATTCCGTATATTAAATCAAATGATAAGCCTGCTATACTAAAACTCGAAGATATCTACAGTCTGGATAAAATTAAAGGAAAGAAAGAATATTTGGAATTTGAAAACAACATATTATTTCAAATGGTTTGGAATGATCCTGATGGTTACATAGATTGGTTTGAACCAAATTATGTTAGAGGGGATGGAGTTTTCTATTATGGTAAAAAGGCGTGGAATGAGTTCATGAATGCTAATAATATAGATTTAATAGTTAGAGGGCATGAAATAGTTGATGGCATACATATATGGAAACAAGATGGAACTTTTATAAATAAATTCAAAAACAATCAAAGATTTTATTTAGACCAAATATATAAAGGCGTGATAACAGTATTTTCAAGCAGATATCATATAGGTAGGGCAGGTTCAATATTAATATACAAAGATGAAATAGAGTTTATTGAATTGTAATTTAAATTTTATATAATTCTCCTTTCCATTTAACACCTTTATTTTTCACATTTATCATGCTTGTAATTAAATAATATGCTGGAATAAAATAAAAAATACTATATGGTAATTTAATTTTATTAGTTAGCCCTCCTAGATAATAAAAAATATTTTCGATTAAATATGCTGAAAAGAATAACAAAAATAAAAAGTATTGTTTTAATATTAATAACGGAATCCAACCCAAAGGCAAATAAAAAAATAAAAATAACGCTAATGCCAATAGATAAACATAATAGGATGAACTTAATTGTTTTTCGTAATCAAAAAATATCCTAGAAAGCAAATTTTTTATATCATTTGAATTGTTCCAAGATTTAGTTTTTATATAATTTCTTCCGTCAATTGGTATAATATCTACCCCTAATTGCTTTGCTCTAGTTGCCAAATTTTTATCCTCTACCAAATCATTTTTTACAGATGCATGACCACCTATTTCATAATAAGTATAAGGAGATATGGACCAACAACAGCCAAACATTAGCCCATAATCTTCTTTTTTATTAACAGTCTTATCATACCCAAAATATCCAAGAAGGATAGCCGATAAAAATGATTGAGACACCTTAGATATGAAATTATCACATTCAAAATAAGGTAAAAAAGTATATAATTGACCTTCTTTAATGTTTGATGATATATCAACAATTTTTTGCATATCTCCTTTCACATCAGCATCTAAAAATAAAACAGCTTCTTTAAAATCAACATATTTCATTCCTTCAAATAATACAAACGATTTAGGAACCCAATCATTACTAACATTTCTTATATTTATTAAGTGTATTCTCTTATCAATATTTATAAATTCTTTGACTATTTTTTCAGTATTATCGGTACTTCTGTCATTTACAATTATGATTTTGTTCAATTTATTGTTAACCTTTATTAGGTTTTCAAGTAATTTACCAATATTATTCTCTTCATTCCTTGCAGGTATAATAACAGTTACTTTTTTATTTCCAAAACCTTTTATTACTTTAAAGGAATTCATACTTTTTATTAATGATCTTATACCATAAAGTATTATCATAGTTATACCGAGCAACATTATTATTAGCAAATCATTTATTAATATCATTTTTCCTCAACAATTTAAATATATAATGTATTATTAAAGCATATTGTATGTATTTGATCTTCTCCTGCCATGAAAGGTTTCCGAGGTCTTGAGAGTTACACTATTTTTCTGGTCAACTCTCTTATACCCTTTTGTATTGCAGAAGTAAGAATAGATAAAGTTTTCATTCTTTATAATTAACTAGAGATTAGTATAACTCATCATGTTTGAAATATTAGTTAAGAGTATTGAGTACCCAATGTTTCAGTGATGCTCAACATGTTAGCAGCTATCCCATTGTTTTAATTAGGTTAATTTAAATTTATCCCTACTTGAAAGGCAATGGTTTGTTGCTATTTTATTATAATAAAATATATTCTATGAATTATAAAGATTATTAAATAGAAACCGCACTATTTAGTTGGTAGATTAAATATGGCCAAAGAACAAAAAACTAAAGAGCATAAATATAAAGTTACAATACAATGGTTTAAAAGAGATATGATTGATTTAAACGACGTATCTTTTCAAATATATAAGTTGATTAGCAAAGAAGAAAACGAAGGAAAAGGAGATCCTTTAAATGTACTATATAAATTAGCTGAAGAAGAAAAAAATAAAAAAAATAAAGGAGACTTCTTTATAATAACTATCGAGTCCATAGAAACAAAGTACGTTATTGCAGACGGTATAAAGGATAGAAATACAAGGCTCCTTTATAATATCCCAACAAGGTTAAATAAAGTAGGCTTAATAACCAAAGATAAACTAAAACTAGGCCCAGAAGGCTATTTTATTTTAAAAAATAATGATATAAAATGGATAGATATAAATGAAGAATTATATGTTTATGATGGTCCTTTAAAGTCTAATGAAGATATTGAGTTAATTATTTTTGACACAGATAAAGATAGGAGAGTTATAAAAACTCAACATCTTTCGACGATGAAGCTATCCTTTCAGACTCCTGAACAACAGAATCAATCAGCTCTTGATAATGCGAACGCATCAGATGCAGATAATAACCTTTCTTAGTAAAAGGTCCTTTATTGCAAAAATAGCAAAAAAGAACCCCGTCTTTAGTTGTATGTAAGTTAGAGCCAACTTTTTTAATTGCTTCTACCACATGGGATGCTAATATTGATGTACTAAAATCTTCAGCTTTTTCTAAATCACTTGCTATTCTTGCTACATTATCTGCAATTGTGGATTCAAAAATTTTTTTCCTTGACAAATGCCATTCCCTTTTTAATTTATTGCTAGAGCCTATTAAAATTTACTTAAATCATAAATAAACTTACTTTTTAAATAATTCTTTATAAAAATTTGAGGCCAATTTTCTACCTTCTTTACTTAAATCATAATATATACCTTGAGGTCTATGCTTCATCTCTTTTGATTTAACTTTGAGCCAAGGTTTTATCGATGATGTTACTTTCATTTTTAAATCTCCTCTATAAACTACTAATAAACCTTCATCCTTTAACGCTTTGCAATATTTATCTATCTCATCCGGATCATATTTAGCTACATATCCATAATTGCCTAATAATCTATGAGCCATTAACCAAGGGTTGTCTGGACCAAATTTATATATATGAACTAAAATATATTTTTCTATGGTATTAAGCTTCCTCATTTTTATCCATGCAACAATGTACTATAAACTTATTTAAAAATTTATCCCTATTTCAATTTTTTAAAAATAAAATCTTATATTCTTATTTAAGGATTTATCCTTTGGAGGAGTTATTAATTTCTACCTTTGACCTCTTTCCTACATAAAGGGTTCCTTGAGGTCTAGAGGGTTAGCCTTTTTATTGCTACTTTCTTATACCATATGGTATTGTGGGGGTAAAGTCAACTATTACTACTCATCTTATTAGAGTTAACCAGAAGATACTATACTCTCATCAGCAATGTTAATTGTTGTAAAGACGTACCTCATATTTCAGTTACGCTTATCCTATTGGCAGCTAGCATTAATTTTTTGAAAAAGCTAAGTTTAAACTTTGCTCTGCATTGAAAGCCTAGGTTTATTATTTCTAGTTATCATCAAATATTTAAGGTCTTAAATGACATTTTTAAAAAGGTGATTTACAATGAAAGGTCTACTTATTGAAGGTAAGGAGATTGAGACCGAAAACAAGGTAAAAATTAGATCTCCATCAAATCCCGATTATATTATTGATGAAGTAAATTTTGCTGATAAAGAATTGACAAAAAAGGCTATTGATATAGCTTTAGTAGGATTTTATAAGCTTTCTAATATTTCATTAAAAGAAAGGGCAAAAATAATTAAGAAAGCATCAACTATAATGGAAGAAAGAAAAGAAAATTTATCTAAGTTGCTTTCATTAGAAAGTGGAAAACCTTTAAAAGATTCTAGAGTAGAAATGTTAAGAGCAATTCAATTGTTTAATATAGCAGCTGAGGAAGCAAGATTAATTCTTGAAGGAAAATATCATAGAGTTGATGCATATGAATATCCTCCAGGTAATGAAAATAGGGTTGTTATAGAAACAAGAGAACCAATAGGAGTTGTAGCTGCTATTTTGCCATTTAATTTTCCGGCGAATTCATTTGCTCACAAGGTTGCCCCTAATATAATGGCTGGAAATTCTGTTATAGTAAAACCTTCTCCGTATACTCCTTTAACGGCTTTGGAATTAGGCAAAATTCTTTATGAATCTGGGCTACCTTATGAATCTTTAAGTGTTTTGCCAGGCGATATTGATGTGGGAGACGAGTTAGTAACCAATAAAAAGGTTTCAGGCATAACATTTACTGGCTCAACGAATACTGGTATTAATATAGCCAGCAAGGCCGTTCAATCCGCAAAAAAGCTTATGATAGAGATGGGTGGATCAGACCCAATAATAGTTTTAGATGATGCTAATCTAGATGCCGCAATTAATGTTTCAGTTAGAGCAAGATATGAATATGCTGGACAAAACTGCAATGCTGGTAAAAGAATTTTAGTTCATGAAAAAATTTATGAAAAATTCGTTAATCAATTTGTTGATAGGGCTAAAAAACTTGTTGTGGGAGATCCTTTAGATGACAGCTCTGATTTAGGGCCCTTAATATCAAAAGAAGCTTTAGAAAGAATGGACTATTATGTAAATGATGCTATAAATAATGGGGGTAAAATAGATTTAGGCGGCAACAAATTAAATTTAAAGGGTTACTTCTACTCTCCAACAGTAATTAGCGAGGCAAATACTAATATGAAGTTATCTAAGGAGGAAGTTTTTGGACCAATCGCTCCAATATTTAAATTTAGTGACGATAATGAAGCCCTAGAAATTGCAAACTCATCTCCATTTGGTCTACAAGCGTCTATTTTTACAAATGATTTGAAAAGGGGTTTACGTCTAGCTAAAGGCTTAAAAGCAGGAGGGGTTATGATAAATGATTCCCCAAGGTTAAGATGGGATGCATTGCCCTTTGGCGGAGTAAAGCTGAGTGGGATAGGAGCAAGAGAGGGAGTAAGATCTACTATAGAAGGTATGACAGAGATTAAATTAATCTCAATTAATATTTCATAATTTTACACTTAAATATTAAAAGCTAAATCCTTCTTTTAATGCTCCATTTTAATACATTAAACATTGTAGTTAACCCCATGTAATGCTTAGTAGGATTACATTTTCCTTTTTTAATAGAATCTAATATATTATATAATTCACACTCATCAGCTAGTATTTCTGTTGGTGATGTTCCCAGTTCTTGCAATATGTGAGCATCGCTTCCACTAGTTTTCGGTTTTGAATATTTTTCTGCCAATTTCATAGCAGGATTATTTAAGAATGGTATACCTCTCGGATTCCAAACTTCAATTGCGTCGAAATCATTTAGATTGTTTTTCAGATATTTGCCAACACTTTTTCTACCTATATGAAACGGATGGGCAGCTATTGTTATACAATTATTTGATATAGCCCAGTCATGAAGCTCGCTAGGAAATTTTGGAGGCTCTTCATAAGGAATTTTTTCGCATAAAACTAACACGTCTCCTTTAATTGTTCTTACTTCATTCGCTGGAATTACTGTTATATTCAAATCTTGTTTTTTAGCCGATTCTATAGCAATGGCAGATCCTCTAAATGTATTATGATCGGAAACGGCTATAGCTGAAAGTCCTAAATATACTGCTCTTAAAACTATCTCCTCTGGACTTGACTTTCCATCACTAACTGTACTATGCGAATGAAGCTCAGCTAAACATTGCATTTTTTGCCCCATATTTATTTTATGCTAAGAGACTTATTTTATCTTTAATAGAATATATAATTATTACAAACTAACAAATAAGGCTAATGCTATGATCTAGTTAAATTTATTTACTTTAATATAACATTGTTATATGTGTGATGTAAAGCAGTTGCTGAGCTAATGCTATGATGAAGGAAACCGATTACTGATCAACAGGTATAATCAATAAACTATGCCGTTTATCTTACACTATCTATAACCCAATAAATTTCTTCCTTATAGAGACCCAATTTTTTCATAAGCAGGTAAATATGGTCAAAAATAACTTTTTTAATTATCTAATATATTTAAAAATTAATTTAAATGCATTAAAAATTAATAATGTTTACTATAATAAACATCCAATAGAAAAGTTAATATTATATACTAGCTAATTTATATGTATTTAAATGGTGACACAAATGTCGATCAATCCGCCTGTATTAGATATGCAACCAAATATTTATCTTATAGAAGGAGAAAGCGCTTTTAGTTATCTTCCTATAATAAGAAAATTGCAAAATCAAGGAAAAAAAGTTATAAGTTTTGGTATTGGGCAGCCAGATTTTCCTACACCAGACCATATAAAAAATGCCGCAAAAGCAGCTTTGGACGATAATTTTACTGGATATACAGAGACTCAAGGTATTCCTGAATTAAGAGAAGCAATTGCTAACTATTTAAACACAAGATATCAATCTGATGTAAAGAGCGAAGAAGTCATCGTAACTACTGGCACGAAAACAGCTATATTTATGGCTGCCTCATCGTATATAAGACAGAACGATGAGGCAATAATTATTGAACCAAGCTATTATGCATATGCTCAAGTAGTAAAATTATTTGGTGGTATACCTAAATTTGTTTCTCTTGATTTCGATCCTAAAAAGGGATTTAGTTTAAACGTAGAAAAAATTGAGTCCCAAATAACTAATAGAACAAGGATGATATTTATAAATAACCCTCATAATCCTACTGGAGCAGTGTATTCTAAGAGACAACTTGACCAATTAGTTGATCTAGCCAAAAAGAAAAACATTATTATTGTAGCAGATGAAATATATGATAATTTTGTATATAGTGGAAACTTCAAGAGCTTAATAGAATACCCTGATTGGAGGGATAATTTAATTTATATAAATGGTTTTTCAAAAACATTTTCTATGACAGGTTGGAGACTTGGTTATATAGTTGCACGCAGAGAAACTATACCAAGATTTAATGATTTGGCAGTATCTTTATATAGCTGTGCCACATCATTTGTACAAAAAGCTGGTGTAATCGCTCTAAAAGGTGATTGGTCACCAGTCAAAAACATGGTGAATGAATTCAGTAGAAGGGCTAAAGTATTGTATGATATACTGAAAAAAGCACAAGGTTTTGAACCATATATGCCTGAAGGGGCATTTTACATGTTTCCAAGAATATCATCAATATTAAACAAAACCAATCTCAGTGTAAAAGCGTTTGTAAATGATCTTTTAGAAAAAACTGGTGTACTTGTTTTACCAGGCGATACTTTCCCAGATAAAGCAGGTAGGGAGTTTGTAAGGTTTAGCTATGCTACAGATATGGAATCTATAAAAGAGGGAGCGCAAAGAATAGTTGAATATACTGAAAAAGTATTTAGTAATCAATAATAAAATTTTCTTCTTTTTTGGTGAATATAGTGAACATTGGAATAATAACAGATTTTGGTAACAATTTCTATGTTGGCATAATGAAAGGCATAATAAAAGCTTTAAACAATAATGCTAGTATAATTGAAATAGATAACAATGTTCCCAAATTTTCTATAATATCTGGCTCATATATTTTATTTAATTCATATAAATGGATGCCTAAGAATTCTATAATAATTTCGGTTGTAGATCCTGGAGTGGGAACAAATAGAAAGGGATTAATAATAAAAACAAAAAACTATTACTTTATAGGACCTGATAATGGACTAATATACGAAAGCGCTTTGGAGGATGGAATAATCTCTATTTATGAAATAATACCGGAAAAACTCAAAGAATATTTAAAAACTTATTTTAATCTTAATATCATTATATCACAGACCTTTCATGGTAGGGATATTTTTGCGCCAGCTGCAGCTTTATTATCAATAAATGACGATATAAAATATTATGCAAAACCATTGGAAAATAATGAGATAGTGAAACTCAGACTTTTAGACGCTAGAAAGGAAAATAATAAAATAGAATTGAAAGTTATATATATTGATGATTTTGGTAATATAGTCTTAAGCTCTATGTTTGATGATTTAGATCTAAAAAAATATAAGACTAAAATAATAAAAGATAACGTCATAACAGATATAAATATAGGTAAAAAATTTGCCGACGTGAATGAAGGTCAACTATTATTATATAAAAATAGTTTTGGATTTGCTGAAATAGCAGTAAATAAAGGAAATGCATCAAGCTTACTCAATTTAAAAGTTGGAGATAAATTATCTATTTCCTATTAATACAGATATTATCGAATATTTCAATTATATTTTTACATCTTTTTTTAAATCTTAAGGGGTCAAGAAATTCAGGTTGTTCTAATTCTCCTTCTATGATCTTTACTAAAACTTCAGAAAGCCCAGCGGAAAGAGTCAAGCCCGCACCATTTAATCCGCTTAGCGCGTAATTATTATTGCTAATTTTTCCCACAATAGGATATCCATCACATGTTGTTAAACAAGGTGCGGACCAAGAACTAATTGGATACATGTGAAATGCCTCCTTGTATTTTTTTGCCAACTTACTTAGTATGCTATAAACTTCGCTATTATCAGTTAAAAATCCGTCTTCTGGGTTATTTAGCAATACCCTTTTTCCATTACCAATTATTGCTCTATGAGAAGATTCTGGAACATAATAAAATTCCATTATATCATCTTCAATAATTTTGTTTATTTGTTTACCTTCAACACTGTATGCCTGACATTTGTATTTTATTAACCCATTTAATTTTAAATCGTTTTCAATCCAGGGACCATTAGTATAAATAACTATATCATATTTTTTATTATTGTCATTATTAAGTATTCTTCCTCCATTATTCACTATGCTTCTAGATAACTCATTAATTGCTTTGCCTATATCTACAGTTGGTTGAGAAATAAGCAATCCATTGCTATCCAATAAAAATCCGTCTACTTCATTCTTTTCAATAATTTCGGCTTTAAAACCCCTATTATTTAAATATCTCAATATATTAAGTGCGCATTCATATTCTTCATTTCTTGGTATCCATATTGAATCATACCAATGTAGTATGTTATTTCCTAAAGAATTATACAACTCCACTGATCTTAGAGATATATTTAAGATATTTTCAGGTAACTGAAATGATAATATTCCTGCAGCCTTACTAGATGCGCCGTAGCCTATATAATTTGTTTCTATTAAATCTACATCATACCCTCTCTTTAATAATAGCAATGCGCTCCAAAGCCCTGAAAATCCTCCACCTATTATTTTAACCGACTTCATTTTTCCCCTTCAACATTATTTTTATTTAGATTAATTTATTTCTTTATGCTTTAATAATTATGTTAATTATACTTTAACGATATTAATAAAATTGTTCCAAAAATGCTTTGATATCAATTATTCTTTGCTAAACTTAAATAAATTTCAATAGATTTTTTTACTATTTCACATAATGTTTTTTCTTTAAGATTACCTTCAATAAAATTATTAATTATTTTATTTCCATGCTTTATAATAATAGCTATTGTTGGAGAAGCTTTAATATTAAAAAAGAGAAAAGCTCTTTTTGCACAGGACGAATCGCAGTTTTCAGTAAACCAATTACATAATGAAACGTAGAAATATAAATTATCTTTTTTAGAAATTTTTTCTTCAACAAAAGGATACCAAACTAAATTAAACAATCTACATGCTGGGCAAAAATTATTGCTAAAATATATAAAACTTACACCTTCAAAAAATAGTTTAAAATTAATTTCATCACAAGTTAGAGAAACCCAATTATGTGTAATATAATCAAAAAAATAAAAACCGTTTGATTTAAGGGGTGTGTTTTTACTTGCCTCCATATTTATCACTAGTATATCATCCATAAAATGGAGACCACTTCATCCATCCAGCAGTATGCTCAAATGAGGCAGAAATTCCAATATATAATGCTAATATACCAGCTAGTATTAATAATAACAAAGCTATGTAGCTCCAATACTTTTTTGCTTTTGTTTGTAATATTGGACTCAATAAGCCATTTAATCCAATTAATAAATACATTGCACCTGCAGCTGTAGGAGAATTAGTTAGCCCAAAATGAAGGATAACCGAACCATATACAATAATTGGGATTGATAATATAGAAATTCCTGCTAAAACCCCATGAATTGGAACCTTATATATATTTACAAAACCAAGAGCTAGTAATGCTATTCCATATAGGCTCCATGGATCAGTTAAAACCAAGTTATATGACGAAGGTAAAGGCCATACAAAGGTTCCCCATAGACCAGTTGCTAATACATAAATACCTAAAGCTAAAAACAAGAATCCGAAGCCTTTATTAATTTCAATTAGTTTTTGTTGGTCATAGTTTATTGTAAAGTTTAATAATACCCAATAAGCTATTAAGAAAAGACCTCCACCTAACAACATTAATTCTATATCCAGTATGTCAATAAAGAGCATTATCTCACCAAACAATATTTTGTTATGTAGAGAATTAATATTTTCTATATAAAGAGATTAATATTATTTATAAAGAGAATATTTAAATACTAGAACTTTTATTTATCTTTTTTAATTTTAAAAAGCTATGAAATGTGGTTATCCTTTTTAATCTCATTAATATATTCTAATAAATAATTTAGAGTATTGTAATCATAAACCGATAATTGATCTTCAAGTAATGGCAGCTCTACAGAAAAAATATAATTTGTTAATTGAATCACTTCCTGAGTTTTAATTGTCCATGGTTTTCCATTAGATGTTAAAAGTTCTATAGCTTTTCTGTATCTATTTCCATCAATAACCATGGCCTCACCAGGTGTTACGACTATAGCTATGTCGACAATACTAGAAAGTAATGTAGGAGCTGCAACGTTAGAATTAGACTCTATTACAACTATTTCATGCCTTCCTTCAAGGTAGCTTAAACACTTGTCTATTTCTTTTGATACTCCTCCACTAATAATATTTAAGATATATTCATCATCTACTTTTGCAATGTTATCTAATAGAGAAATTAGATCTAATAACTCGTATTCTACACTTTTTGATATCCTATCCATAACATTCATATTTACCAAGTGTATGTTATGTAATGAACTATTTGGGCACATTGTTAACCTTGAAATTGCCAATCTCATATTAGGCATATAAAGTGCGTTGTTAAAAATATTTAGATTTCTCAATTTTTCAGGTAAAATTGGTACCAATAGGCCTCCGAAAGGATTTATAATGTTTATAGGTTCTTTTTCTTTGGAAAATTTATAAAGAATTGCTGAATCGTTAGTCACAACCATCTTGTATTTCTTAGATTCCGAAAGAGCTTCAGGATGTTGCCACAATTCAGTAGCACCCAATGGCTTAAAGCCTATTGCATCGAATCCTTGATTTATTAAAAAATTTATCAAACTTGAGGCTAGCACTGTTTTACCTGAGTTTTCTTCCAATAAACCCGAAACTAATATCTTCATTCCTACCCTTGTTTTATAGTTTTTACTCCAGACTTAATTTCTTACATTTGTTTCATTAAAATTTGGTAAGAATTAAAAATCTGCATTCATATATTATAATTAAGGCGATGAAGATAGTTGTGCCCGAATGAAGCTAAAAGCGATGATAATCTCTGGGGTATCGGAGCCTTTTCTTTATTGAATAACATACCTTTAGAAAAAGGTATTTATTTAATAATCTATAAAGTTATTAGAGATTTCAATTGCATTATAAATAATAAATTCTATGTCTTTAATAGAGGGTATTTAATTTATATAGGTTCTGCAGGGAATGGATTAAGAAATAGGTTGAAAAGGCACATAAATAAAGAAGGAAAATTAAGGTGGCACATAGATTATATATCTCATAGAGAGGAAACAGAAGTAGTAGCGTTATTTTATAGAGAAGGGGATTTTGGAGTAAAATTCGAAGATGAGCTAAGCCATTACTTTTATTCAAAAATAAAACATATAGATCGTTTAGGGTCTACAGACTCAATGATGCCCCACCTTTATTACAGTAAAGAACTTGACATAATATTAGATATTTTAGGAAAATTAAACGGAAAAATTATTATATTTTCAAAAATTTTTGAAAAAACTTAATACAAAAATAATTAAAAAATATATTATTCACGTTTTGCAATCACAATATAGGGGTATAAGTGAAAAAAATAAAATTGGTTGTTTTCGATGTAGATGGTGTTTTAACAAAAGAAAAAAGCAGTTGGGAATTTGTACACAAATATTTTAATGTTGAAGATAAGGCAAAAATACATTTTAAAAATTTTCAAGAAGGAAAAATAAATTATTTAGAGTGGATGAAGCTTGATACAAGCCTTTGGATAGAAAAAAGCAATGGAAAGCTCAAGAGAGATAAATTAATTGAAATACTAAATAAAATAGAAATCAGGCCTGAGGCAAAAGAAGTTTCCATTTGTTTGCATAAAAATAAAAAACTTATTGCTCTTATAAGTGGTGGAATAGATCTGTTAGTTTCAAGAGTTAGTGAAATAGTAGGTGCAGATTATTGGTTTTCAAACGAGCTAGAATTTGATAAATATGGTTATTTATTACCTGGTGGATATCCTTTAGTAGGCACAAATAAAGTTAAGCCATTAAAAATTATTCTTTTATCAGAAAATATTAATCCAGATGAAACAATATATGTTGGAGATTCTATATGGGATGTCTCAGCAATGAAATATGTTGGATACCCTATACAATTTGGATATGATGAGTACCTATCTAAAATAGCCAAATATAAAATAAATAATTTAAAAGAAATATGTAATTTAATTTATGAAATTGAGAAATTATGATTGTTTAATATAACCAATTATTACATCAGTGTACTCTGATGTTGATATTGGTGTAACTCCAGGCATTTCTCTTGCAAGATCATATGTTACTTGTTTATTCTTTATAGCACTTCTTATAGCATTTTCTATTAATTCCTTTACTTCTCTCCATCCCATGTAATCTCCTATTAAAACAGCAGCGCTGAGTATTTCAGCTGTTGGATTTATAACATTTTTACCTGCATATTTAGGAGCTGTTCCATGAACAGGTTCTGCAACAGCTATGCCATCTCCCATATCCATTCCTGCTGCCATGCCTATGCCTCCAACTAAAGCATTGGCTTCATCGCTTATGTAATCTCCATTTAAGTTCGGGGCAACTATAATGTTATATTCACCCGGTCTGGTTATGATCTGTTGCAACATGTTATCTGCTATTCTATCATTAACAACTATTTTATCTTCTGGAGTTTTACCTCCAAATTTAGTATTTATTTCATCTTCTGTCACAACATAGTCTCTGAATTCTTTTACTGCAACCTCATAAGCCCATTCTCTAAATGCACCTTCAGTATATTTTTGTATGTTACCCTTGTGCTGTATAGTAACATGTTTAATGTTATTTCTTAAAGCCCATTCCATAGCTCTTCTCATTAATCTTTGCGTACCGAATTTTGATATAGGCTTTATACCAATTCCTGCATCTGGTCTTAATTCAATTTTCAGCTCTTTCTTGAAGAATTCTCTAATTTTATTTGCTTCTTGAGAATCCCATGGGAATTCTATTCCCATATAAACATCTTCAGTATTTTCCCTAAATATAACCCAATCAATCTTTTCTGGGTGACAGTGAGGCGCTGGTTGTCCATACCACTTTACTGGCCTTATATTTGCATACAAATCTAATGCAATTCTTATTGATACATTTAAACTTCTGAAACCACTACCGACAGGCGTTGTCAAAGGACCCTTTAAATTAATTCTGGCCCTCTTAAATGCCTCTAATGTAGCTTCTGGCAACAAATTACCGCATTCTTTTTGAGCTTCTTCTCCTGCAGCTACCTGCCACCAAGTAATTTTTCTCTTACTTCCATATGCTTTGTTAACTGCTGCATCGACTATCTTTATTGCACTGTCAACTATTTCAGGTCCAATACCGTCTCCTTTAAAAAATGCAACTATAGGATTATCAGGTACAATTAATTTACCATTCTCATATTTAGCAAACTTGCCCTCTGAGGGTGGTTTTAATTCATCAGCTTTACACGGAATTTTTCCCATCCAACTCACCTATTAAATTTGCATATATATGGAGTATAAATTTATTAATTTTGGCCAGATTAAAAACAATCTAATTGATATATTTTAAACATAAAATTTAAATATTAAAAAACTTTAAAATTATTTAATAGATAAAGATGCATTCTATAAATAATGTATAAATTTTAAATTATTTTTCCTGTATACTAAAAATAGGTTTCATTATTTTATAGCCTGCATTAATAATATTTAATAATTATAAATAATCGCTTTAAAATTATTTAAATAGGGTTTTTTCACTATACCTTTTTCTGTTATAATCCCGTGAATTAGTTCTGGAGGAGTTATATCAAAAGCAGGATTAAATGCGTTAGTACCTTCAACAGCTATTGTTAGTTGACCCATAATATTTACAACTTCGCTTGGCGACCTTTCCTCTATAACAATGTCATTTGGATTTTCTGTAGGCTGAACAGTACTAGTTGGAGCTGCTACATAGAAGGGTTTATTATGATAGTTAGCTGCTAAGGCTAAATTAAATGTACCTATTTTGTTTGCGACATGTCCAGTTAAAGTAATTCTATCAGCTCCTACTATGGCCAAATCAGCCATATTTTTATTGAATAATAAACCTGATGCTCCGTCAACAACCAATGTAGATGGTATTCCTTCTTTTTTTAATTCCCATATAGTCAATCTTGCCCCTTGAAGCAATGGTCTCGTCTCATCAGCATATACATGTATATTTTTACCTTCATAAAATGCATACCTTATAACTCCTAAAGCAGTGCCAAAGCCTGCTGTTGCAAGTGCACCTGTATTACAATGGGTGATTATTCTTGAATTATTTTCTATAACTTTTGAACCATGTTTACCCATTTCAACGTTATTTTTTATATCTTCAATATAAATTTTGTGCGCCTCTTTTAATGCTTCCTCTTTCATAAATTCTACATCTTCTTTTTCAGAACTTTTTAAAATTATATTCCATATTCTATTTAAAGCCCAAAATAGATTATATGCTGTTGGCCTTGTTGAAGCTAAAACATTATAAGCCTCTTTTGCATAATTTAACAAATCTTTTGGTTTGGTTGCATTACTATACTTTAATGCCATTGACAATCCATACGCAGCTGAAACACCAATAGCTGGTGCACCCCTTATTTCCATTTCTTTTATAGCTTGAGCTACTCTTCTAAAATCCTTTGTATTTCTATAAACTTCTTTCCATGGCAATAGCCTTGTATCGATCCACAAAAATTCGTTTTTATCGAAATCCCAATAAAGAGGCTTAATTTTCAAATATTGCTCTAATTTATCTAATTCTTTTCTTATATCCTCCATATTTTCACCTTATATTTTATTTCTGTATATTTACACATTTTTAAACTCTAATTATTTAAATCTGATTAATATGTATAACTTGGAAAAAGAAAAGTATTTTAAAATTATTTTTAAACTAATATTGGGTGTATTAAGTGAGTCTTAAAGAAGAGATAATAAGATGGCTTAAAGAAGAAAATCTTGAAATTTCAGATATTCCAGTTCCAAAAGAAGCACCAATAGAATGGGCTATAAATGCCATGGTAGCTGCTCCATTTAGAGTATCGATTTCTATACAAAAACCTAAAGGAAAAACTGAAAAACTTGCATGCACTATGGGTGTTAAAATAGCTGAGCAACATAAGGATAAGATAGCTAAATTATCAGAGCAAGAAAAAGCATCGATGATAGGAGAGCTCTTAAAGAATTTATACCTAATGTGCCCAAGCTGTATAATAATTGTACAGCCTGATTTAATTAATCCAGATAATATAATAATAACAAAAATTATATATAGTGATAAAATAAATGCAAGTGAAGTAACTGATTCTGTTAGGATGCTTACAAATTCATACGGCTTAATCGTAACACATTTTACAGTTAAATTGGGAGGATCTTTTAAACAAGGGGAACAAACAACAATGCACATATGAAAGAGTGATAAATTTGACTGAACTTCATCCTGCAGGAATTCTCGCAAAATCAGATTGCTTCTATATTGCAGCACCAATAATAGATGCACCTTGGGAAGTAAATAAAAATGTTGAAATGACTATTTCAGATATTATTAATAATTTAAAGATTTGGGATATTAATAATTATAATTTAAATAAGATTGAAAAAGCCTTATGGTTTGCCACTGTTTATGGAGGTCTTGTGCTAATATACACTTGCGATCCTGTAGTCCCAATAAGTAGGCTGCATATAGATTCAGGCTTATCCTTTGTCAAAGAAGAAAACCATAAACCTAAAGAAATGAAAGACTTAGACTTAATTAAAGCTTGGGCTTTTATCTTTAACGGCAATGAAATAGAAGGACTTAACATGTTATCGGGGAGCTTGATTTACCCGGAAAATTTCAGTTGGAGCGTAGGAGGAAAATACAAAATAGCGGTAAGAGGAATAAAATATTGATTTCCTTTATTTCATAAGATATGCTTTATAGATTATTTTCTATACAATATTTCCTTATTTTAGATATATTAATATAGAAATTTTTCATGATCAAATTAGCTATATATTTTCCATAATCAGTTAAAACTATTCTATCATTTTCATATTTAATTGCATTTATAAAAGCTAGCAATGATAATTCGTTTTTCATATAATTTTCTATATCAATATTAAATAATTTTTCAAAAATTTTCTTATCAATAATAAGAGAATAAAATTTATAAATGAACTCAAGATATACTTGTTCCCTTAAAGACAATTTTTTGCTTAGCACAACTGGCATATTACCTTCACATACCATTTTTTCATATTTATTGATATTAAATGAATTAACATAATATTTTCCATTTATATAACTCATTGCTCCAGTCCCGACACCAACAAAAAAAGGATAATCAACTATGTATTCATCAGTTATTGAATTTTGATTCCTTGTGAAAGTCCATGCATTAGACTGAATAAAATCTGAATTTTGAAAACTCTTTAAAATATAATAATAAAATGGTTTTTCATTATTTTCACTTGGTTCTTTAAATAAGTCACTATTCCTTATAGAAGGCATTATAGGATAAAACGTTATTTGATTTGCCTTAGATTCTTTGGCTTTATTAATTTCATAACTTAAATCTTTAATAGTTTGATAAGGTAAATTAAATAAGATATCAACATTTAGTGTATTTATAGATGAAGCAATTTCTATTTTATTCATAATTTCCTCATAATCTAATTGAGGCCTTCCTATTTCCTTTTGAGTTGTAGATTGGAAAGATTCTATGCCTAAAGAAAGCCTTGTTACACCAATACTTTTAAGCAATTTTATTTTTTCTTCATTTATATCATATATGGATCCTTCTATTGATATATCTTTTATATTAAAATATTGTTTTATATAATCAATTAAATCACTAATTTCATAAACTGTTAAAGTAGGTGTACCGCCGCCAATATATATTGAATCAAAATTATAATTGTTTTCGATATAATCCGTTATTTCTTTCTTTAAAGAAATAAAATAATCCTTCACTAAGTTTTTTCTGTATAATATGCTATGAAAAATACAGAAAGGGCATAAGGAAGTGCAAAAAGGAACGTGTATATATAAAGCTTTGCAATCTTCACACTGTTCAGGTTTTCCACTTGAATTATTATTTAAATGCCAATCATAGCTATTAAAAACATATTTTAATATACTTTCAATTATCAAATTTATCCCAAATTAATATATAAAAAACAAAACATATAAAGATATTATTGAAAAGAAATATATATTCTATTAACTTAACTAAACATTTTTTCAATAATTATCTTTCATGAAAATTGGTCTAAAAATAATAGAAGCATTACTACTTAAGGTTTTTGGACTACTAAATAAAAGTGGGGCACTACTATGGGAAATATATTAAGTTTTCAACTCCTAGATGTTAGTTACGAAATAATTAACAATTCACCTATCATTAATCTATGGGGAAGAGATGCAAATAATAAAAAAATACTGTTAATAGATACAACATTTAGACCTTACTTTTATTTATTGCAAGATAAAGATTCTGATCCAGAAAAAATTAAAGAGGAAATACTTAGCAAATCAAAGGTAAAAAGCCCTATAATCAACATTGAAGATTTAAAAATGAGCTATATAGGTCGGCCAGCCAAGGCTCTTAAAGTAACAACGATAATACCCGAAAGCGTTAGAGAGTATAGAGAAGTTCTTTCAAATATTGAAGGGATTAAAGACGTATTAGAAGCAGATATAAGGTTTTCATTTAGGTATACACTTGACAAAAATCTTTATCCTATGAGATGGTATAAAGTAGATGCTAGACCTTTAGAGAAAAGAACTGCATATAGGGTTGATGAAATATATGAAATTAATGGAGAAATTACTGAAGATGAAAGCAGAATAAATGTTAACCCCTTAGATGGATTAAAAATAATGGCATTTGACATTGAAGTTTATAACCCTCAAAGAACACCCGATCCTTCTAAGGATCCTATAATTTTAATAAGTATAAAATTTAATGATAATAATGATACACTATTATTAGAAGCAAAAGGCCACGACGATAGTGAGGTCATACATAAATTTATAGAATTAATAAGAAAAGAAGATCCAGATATAATTATTGGTTATAATCAAAACAAATTTGATTGGCCATATTTAATAGAAAGGTCCAAATTATATAAAATAAAATTAGATGTAGGTAGAAAAGTTGATTCTATACCGAATCCAAGTGTATTCGGTCATTATTCAATACAAGGAAGACTTAATGTTGATCTTTACGACTTTGCAGAGGAACTGCAAGAAGTCAAAATAAAATCTCTTGATGAAGTTGCAGATTACTTAGGAGTGAAACCCAAAGACAAAAGGGTAAATATAGACTGGTGGTTAATTGCTCAATACTGGGATGATATAGAAAAAAGAAATATTCTAAAGCAATACTCTGTCGATGATGTGGAGTCAACCCTAGGATTAGCATACAAATTTTTGCCTTTTGGTGCCCAGCTCAGTATTATTAGCGGATTACCTATGGATCAGGTTGTTGCAGCAAGCGTGGCATTTAGATTAGAAGCAAGACTTATGAGAGAAGCTAAGAAAAAAGGAGAACTTATGCCAAATAGAATTGAAAGAAATATAGAATCATATATGGGGGCAGTAGTGTTAAAACCAGAACCTGGTATACATGAAAATGTAGCAGTACTTGACTTCGCGAGCATGTATCCAAGTATTATGGTTAAATACAATGTAGGTCCTGACACTCTATTAAATGATAAAGATGAATGTAAAGTCAAAAACAAAGCCCCAGAAGTAAATCATGAATTTTGTGCTGATAACCCAGCTTTCATGAGGTTAGTTTTAGAAAGATTTCTAAAATGGAGAAGTGAAATTAAAAAAATTATGAAGTCATATGAAGAAGGAAGTCCTGAATACAATTTATTAAACGAAAGACAAAAAGCCATCAAGGTGCTAGCTAATGCTAGTTATGGTTATCTAGGATGGGGAGCAGCCAGGTGGTATTGTAGAAGCTGCGCTGAAGCAATAACTGCATGGGGAAGAGACCTTATATCGCAAACAATAAATTTTGCAAGATCAATAGGATTAAAAGTGTATTATGGTGATACTGACAGCATATTCGTTGATAATAATAAAGAAAAAATAGATCAAGTAATAAATTGGATAACCAAAGTATTAGAATTTGACATCAAGGTAGACAAAGTCTATAAAAGAGTTTTCTTCACAGAGGCTAAAAAAAGATACGCTGGATTACTGGAAAATGGTAAAATTGATATAGTTGGATTTGAGGCTGTAAGAGGTGATTGGAGCGAGTTAGCTAAAGAAGTTCAGTCCAATATAGCTGAGCTAATATTAAAAACAGCAAATCCTAAGAAAGCAATAGAATATGTTAAAGCAACAATAGAGAATCTCAAAAATGGAAAAATAGTTCTAGATAAATTAATTATATGGAAAACATTAACTAAAGAAATCGGGCAATATGAAGCCGAAACACCTCATGCATATGCAGCAAAATTAATGGAAAAATATGGTTATAAAGTGGTTGCAGGTAGCAAAATAGGATATGTAATAATAAAAGGTCCTGGATCTATTTCTAAGAAAGCCAGGCCTTATTTTATGGTTAAGGAATCTGATATAGATACTGTATATTATATAGATAAACAAATAATACCTTCTGCATTAAGAATTCTTGGCTATTTCGGAATTACAGAAAAAGATTTAAAAGTTGGGTCAAAACAGCCTTCTCTCTTCGATTTTTTAGACTCAAGTTAAATCGCTAAATGTAGCAAACTTAACATCTCCTCTTTTAGAAGTTATTTTACTACCCATCCTTGCTCCTATTAATAAAACTATTCCTTTATCTCCGGCTAAATCCAGTATCCTTTGAGTAATAATTCCATCAAATATTATTGCATATGCAGAATTCGGTTGGGCTGTATCAAGCCAAGTGAATAAATCCCTTACCTTAATCCTTGTTATTTCCTTCCATTCCCTATCATAAATTACTGCTTCAAGAGTACCTTTAATGTTCTTAATATTATCTATTACCTGTTTTGGTACGACCAATTGAGAGACAGATTCAACTTTTTGTTCTGCTTTTGAAACTTCCTGTAAAACTTGTTGATTTGTACTTTCCTGAGCTAATTCTTCTTTCTTTTCAGCAACTTCCTCTTTCTTTTCTTCAACTTTTTCTTCTGTAACTGTTTGAACTTCAGGCAAGGTTTGTTCGTGAGCAGCCTCTGCCTCTTCTTTTGTTTCCTTTATGCTTAACAATTGCTGCTTAACGGCTTCAGCTGGCATCATTTGAGATAGAGATCTTGCTATTTCTTTTCCTGTTAATTGCTCGACTTCCATCCCTTTTGGCGCTCTAGCAACATAATCAACATGTACTTGATCCAACAAATTTTTAAGTATTAAATCGCCCCCTCTATCTCCATCAACAAATGCTATAACTTTCTTGTTTTTAGCTAGCTCAACTATTGTTTTTGGTACTTTTTCCCTAGCACCCTCTAATGCTACTGTATTAGTGTATCCATACTTCATTAAATTAATTACGTCTGCCCTTCCTTCAACTATTATAATTGTATCAGCTTTTTCTACATCAGGCCCAGCAGGTAACCTTTCTTCTCCTATTTCTATTACCTTTGGTTGTACTTCAGGTTTTTGAGAAATTTGCCTTAAAATTTCCTTTATATCGGGTTCTTGCTCTTTAACTCTTTGCAAAAGCTGTCTAGCCCTTTCTACTATCTTTTGCAATTTCTCTATTCTTAAGTCCTGTATATCATCTATGCTTATCCTTGAATTGTACGGTCCGACTCTGTCTACACTTTCTATCATAGCTGCAAGTAACACTGTTTCAACTCTGTCCAAATTGCTAGGTATTTGTAATATTCCAACAGATTTTGTTCCTTGATATTTCATATCTATATGAACTCTACCAATTTTATCTTTATTTTGCAGCTGTTCTAAGTTGAAATCACTACCTAATAGACCTTCTGTTTGCCCAAAAACAGCTCCAATTACATCATGTTTATCTACTCTACCATCAACCTCAAATGAAGCCTTAATTAAATACTTCAATTCTTACACCCTATATTGATAGGTATACCAGAAATTGTTTCTACCTGGTATACCTCATTTGTTAGGCTCCCGCCCTTCTCTAATATTGACGTCTTCGTCAGAGCATATAAATTTATTAAAAATTTTAATTAAAAAATTATCTAGTAACGCCCTTAAAAATTTCTTTAGCTAATTCTTTTGTCTCTTCTTTTTCAAATATTTTTCTAACAGGCCCTAGCATTTCTATTAGACTATTTATTGTAGCATTCTTTAAATCCATTGGATGAATCTTCCCACTGACATAAGCTTTCTCTAATTCTTCATAGCTTTCAAAAACGACTGTTCCACCATATTTTTCAGGCCTTTCTAAAACTAACTTAAAGTTTCCCCTTGGAAATAAAAGATATTTATTTATTTCCAATATTGGATTAAACTCTGCTTGCTTAGGAGGACAATAGGCATTATTTATTTTTTCTCTTATATCGTTCTCGCTATCATTTACAAAAATTGCAGTATTTGGTTTTGATTTTGACATTTTATGACTTGCAGCCTGCTCATCTATTTCTCCAAAACTCATCCTTTCTCCTCCATCAAGGCTTGTTAATATAGGTGTGTGTAAAGCGATAGGTTTTTTAACATTTATTTTTTCAGATACTTCTCTAGCTAAAATATGTGCTTTTCTTTGATCTAATCCTCCCAGAGCCAAATCTAAATCCATATAAATTATATCACTCACTTGCATTGCAGGATAAATTAGCTTTGAAGTATCTAAATCTGCTTCATCCATGTTCCTCCCCATAATTGTTAAAGCCCTCTTCATTCTTGCTAAACTTGTCATCTTCATAACTTTGATGACCAAAGCCCAATAATCTTTATCTTGAGCCATTTCTTCTGCATCTACAAATTTAATCTTCTCAATTGGTATATCCAAGGCTTTCATAACTTCTCTAGTTAGCTTAGCAGCTTTCCTAATTAATTCCATATTACCTCCGAGCTTGTCATTTATCATAGCATGCCATGTTGCTTCTAACAAATTGAACTCTACTCCTGCATTTATCAAATCTTTTACTTTGTTCATCCATATTAACCAGCCTAAATGAGCTAAACCACTGGGCTCAAAACCCAAATAACCTTTCATTTTATCTCCATGCTCTAACTTTTCCTTCAATTCTTTTTCAGTTATAATCTCTATCAAATTCTTTTTAATAAGTTCAAATTTCTCATCTGTATCCAAAAATTTCCCCCTCACATCTTGTCAAATCTAATTTTAATGTTTTTAATATAAAAATTTTAAGGTATTTTTGCCCTTTCATACTCAAAACCTGCATTTAATGGCTTTGTGGCATCTATTCCCATCTTTGATGTAAGGCCATCTTTAGAACTTGGATCGAGAGTTGACCCTCTTGCATTATTTATTATAACTAAACCTTTATCAGCCTGAAATCTGGTAGCAATTGCCCATTCAACATCATTAATATCGTATATATTAACATCTGGATCTACAACTACTACATGCTTAAGGCTGGGATGTGCTGAAAAAGCAGCTAAAATTGCATTTTTTGAATCGCCATCATGATTTTTCTCTATAGAAATTATCGCATGCAACCAACCCCCACTGCTTAAAGTTAAATAAACTCCATGAACTTTTGGAACTACCTTTGATACAGCATTATATATGCTGGCTTCTCTGGGAAATCCCATAAGCATTGCATGTTCATAGCCTCCAGGTAAAATAACATGGGTTGTTTCATCTATATTAATATAAACCTTTTCTGCCATCAAAACTGGTTGCTTTCTTATAATATCATAACCTCCCATGGCTTCAACAAAAGGACCCTCATTTACTTGCTTGTCTGTTAAGAAACCTTCAATAATTGCTCCTGCACCTAATGGTATAGGATTCTTATGAATGGGAGAATCATATATCTCTAGGTTACCTAATATATTTGCTGCTGCGTTTAATTCGAAATATCCTAGCTGCGGAGAACTTGATGACGCTAAAACTATAGCTGGATGAACCCCAATAATTACAGAAACAGGTAAGCTTTCATTATTTTTCAATGCTTCCTTATATAAGTAATATAGGTGCCTTGGAACTACTCTAACTGCAGCTTCTTTTTCATTTAACATCATAATCCTATGAATACTCGCATTACATATTTTTCTATAACAGGCTATAATTAGTGAACTTGTTAAATAATAACCTCCGTCTTTCTCATAAAATTTAACGAATGGTAAATCCTTCAAGTTTCCTTCCTTTAGCTTTGGCTCTCCCACCTTTATCAATTTCCCTTCTTTTGAAAAAGAATCCAATAATTTATTGTAAGCCTCCTCTAAACTATTTGACGATAGCGATTCTAATACTTTTTTCTTTGAATCTACAACATTACCCGAACTCATTTGATTTATTCCATCTACATTAAATAATTGAATTTTTTCGTCTCCTTGTTTAAACTTTAAGAGCCTGGAAACACCATAATCTCTAGACAATTTTCCACAGTATTCACTGCCTATTTTATCAATAAACTTAGTTAACGATCCATCCAATTTTTACTCCCTCTTAAAGCAATAGCCATTGCTGATCTTACATCTTTATCCTTAAATATTTTGAAGATTGGTGTTTTTGGCATAAATTTTGCCACTTCGTCTTCTCTGATCATTTTATAAGGCAAACCATTTTTTATCAAAGAAACTGCAGCTATGTTCCAGCCCTCACCATTACCAAGTATGACTTCCTTGGTTCTGTAAGGTATCTTGCTTAATTGATTTTTAATTACATTCCCTATATCGCTACACTCTATCTTTCCTGAATTTATAATTATTCCATCTCCCATTATTATATATCCACATAGCCTTCCTGAATCTATTCCTATAAGCAAGTGAGAAAAACTTAATTTAGGATATGCGATAGCCTTAAAAAGGGCTATGTCAGAATCATCTTCATAAATAACATTATTTAAATTTTTAATAATATTATAATATATTTCATATTCCGGAGTATTCTTTAATGGAGATATAATAACATCAGGTTTCATATTAGTATAATCATTTAATATTATTATACCTTGTTTTTCAAGAAGTTCTTTTTTGTTCTTTATGGTCTTTATTGCATTATAGTCTGCTCTCAAGCTCACTATTACCTTGACCGAACCTCTCCACCTCAACACACTAAATTATTAAATAATATATGAAGTTAATTAATCTTTATACAAAAATATGTTAAGAATAAAATTTAAGTTTATTAGAAACAAGCTATATTTTAATTAATTATAATTTATAAATAAACTTCAGGATTGCATAAAACATTATTTAAAAATATTAAATTTTTTAATTGTTAAAGGAGGATCAATTGCTATACTTGCTGCACCATATAATACCTGATCATCGCCAAAACTACACATTTTAATTTCTGGTACTCCAAGAGCGCTATATTTGGGTATATATTTCAATAAATATGGTTTAATTAAGTCCTCATTATATAAATAAATACTACCTCCAATATAAATAACTTCAGGATCGTATGCAGCTATTAAAGTTGATATACCTGCTGCATGCACAATATTTATCATATCTACTAATGATTTTGAGAACTCATCTTCTTTCCTAGCAAGATCATAAAGTTTCTCTGGTGTAAGATTGCCATTAATAGCTAAAACATATCCTTGTGTTTTTTCCCCTTTCCATTCTTTCGCTAATTCATAAGCAACTTTAGGTATGTTTTTTCCTCCTGCATATGCTTCCCAATGACCAATTTTACCACATCCGCACAAAAAATTTGAATCGAACTTTACAACAGTGTGGCCAAGTTCATGGGCATTTCCTCTCCTACCAACAACCAAGTTACCATCAACTATAGCTCCTATTCCAATACCAGAACTCATAGTTATATATGCCAAATCATCTTTGTTTTTTGCATCACCAAGAGTCTTTTCAGCCCAAACTGCAGCCATCGCGTCATTTGCTATGTATATTTCTTTTTTAAATTCATTATATAGAGGCTCTTTTAAAGGAATATTTCTAAGTCCAAGATTTGGTGCTAGTTCTATAATACCTTTTTTTAAATCTAATGGACCAATCGAACCGATACCTATTGAATTGAAATCCTTCTCAGGTGATAATTCATAGATCATGTTTATAATAGACTTTGAAAGGGAATTTGGATTATCTTTGGGCGTTTGTGTCTTAAGCTCTTTAATTTTCTTTTCATCCTTAAATAATGCAACTCTTAAGTTTGTAGCTCCTATATCAACAGCTATTATATTCATGTATATCCCTTTTAATATTAAGTTAAATATCTATTATAAATAGATTTGCAAAAATTCTTAAATTATCAGAATTGTTAGTATATTTAATATTTTAATATATACATTTGAAAATTAAAGCTTAAGTATTCGAATAAGAATACATAATTGTAGAAAAGGGCTAGGTGAACCTTATGTCAGAAGAAATGGGAGAATTAGTTTTAATACCGCCATACGTTAAGTATTTAATAGAATTAGCAAAAAAAGACCCGATAAGTTTTTGGGAGAAAATAGCGATAGAAAACATGAAATACATATACTGGAAAAAACCATGGGATAAAACATTTGAATGGGGAAAAAATGGAGAACCATACAAATGGTTTATAGGAGGTATTACTAACGCTGAGTATAGTCACATTGATTTTCAAATAGAAAAAGGTTATGGAAACAAGGCTGTTTATATATATGAAAATCCAGAAATAGGAATTTCAAAAACTTACACTTTTGCACAATACAAGAATATTGTTGATAAATATGCTTCTGCTATGAGAGGTATGGGAGTTAAAAGAGGCGATAGAGTTCTAACGTATATGCCTACTAGACCAGAATCTGTTGCAACATTACACGCAGCAGCCAGAATTGGGGCTATACATTCAAGTGTTTATGCTGGTTTCACTGCAAAGGCTTTAGCTGATAGAATAGATGGGGTTGAAGCCGAATGGATCTTTGTACAAGATTATAATTTAAGAAGAGGAAAGGTTTCTAACTTAAAACAGGTTGTTGATGATTCATTAAAATTAGTAAAGACCAAAGTTAAAAAAGTTGTTGTATTAAAATCAGGTTACTCAAATCAGGATGTAAATATGGAAAAAGGCAGGGATATTTATTGGGATGAATTTTTAGATTTTTCTAAAAATGGATCTAGTGAAGTAGAATGGATGGAATCTAATGAGCCGGTCTTTATAACGCCTACTTCAGGTACAACAGCAAAACCAAAGCCAGTTGTACATAAACATGGTAGTTTCCAAAACCATGTTGTGACTATGGCCCGTTGGATCTATGATTTAAAGCCTACTGATACTTGGTTTATAACAAGCGATGTTGGATGGCAAGCAGGAATTAGTTATATGGTTTGGGGCGTTCCAATATTTGGTGCACCAAGCATATTATATGATGGTGTCCCAGACTATCCAAAACCAGATATGTGGTGGGATGTTATTGAAAGAAACAAAGTTAATAAGGTATGGTTTTCACCGACAGCTATTAGGCTATTAATGAAATATGGAACAGATTATGCTAAAAAGCACGATTTGTCAAGCTTAGAAGTGATTTTTAGCGCTGGTGAACCTCTAAACCCAACACCATTAAAATGGCTAATGTATGAAGTGCTTGAAAGCAGAGTGCCTGTTATAGATCATTATTGGCAAACAGAAACTGCAGGACCAATAGTTGGAAATACTTATGGCATTAAGATGTTGCCTATAAAAATTGGCAGCGCAGGCATACCATTACCTGGTATTATCGGGGAAGTTGTTGATGAAAATACTGGTAAACCAGTAAAACCTGGTGAAAAAGGTGTTCTAATCATAAGACATCCATTCCCAGGATTTACTTCGGAACTATGGAAAGATCAAGAAAGATATTGGAAGTCCTACTGGGAAGCAAATCCAAACCTAAAAGGAGTAATATATACTGGAGATGCAGCAGTTGTTGATGAACATGGCTATATATGGTTTATGGGAAGAGCTGACGATGTAATAAAGATATCAGCGCATAGAATTGGTACATTTGAGCTTGAAAGCGCATTAGTATCTCATCCTGCTGTTGCCGAAGCAGCTGTAGTTGGCATACCTGATCCGGTTAGAGGAGAAGTTGCTATGGGATTCGTTACATTAAAAGAAGGATATAAACCTAGTGAAGAACTTAAAAAAGAGCTGATTGAGCATGCTAGAAAAACATTTGGGCCTATAGCAGTATTTAAAAGCATAGAGATAGTTAAATCTTTGCCAAAGACAAGAAGCGGCAAAATAATGAGGAGAGTAATAAGAGCTGTTTATTTAGGTCAACCAATGGGTGACTTATCGGCTTTAGAAGATGAAGCCTCAGTTGAAGAAATTAAAAGAGCTATTGAAGAATTTAAAAAAGAAATAAAGTGATAAAAAAGAAAATAAAAAAACTCACCTTTCGAGTTGGGTAAGAGAAAAGTTTTTTTAAGCTAGCAAATAGGGATAATTACCCAAATAAAAGGTTTTTTTACTACAAATAACATTGTTAAAAGGATTGTACAGCAATTTTCCTAAAAGATATAGGGAATTCTGTTCACATATTGCTACGTCAATAATGAAATGCATTAAAATTTTGGTTTACATCAATATAAATTTAAAATATATAAATGTTATAGTTTAATAAATAAATGATTGATAAAATAAACGGCAAACCTAGCTCTTCGGGGAGGTCAGATTAACTTGAAAAATAAATCTATTTTATTAAAGCCGATCGGAGAAGTTTTAACAAACTTCAGTGATGAAGAGGTTAGTAATTCCATAGATGGAGTTAGAGGTAAAATACTCATATATGATGAATATAGGGATGGTATTTGCTGCTTAGACGGTTTTTCCCATCTATTAGTAATTGGATATGCAAATAAACCGAAAGAAAATTCTGAAACAACTTTAAAGGTTAGATTTAGAAAAATAGAAAGACTTTACAATGTTAAAACACCTGAAGTTGGAGTTTTTGCTTCCGGTTCTCCAGATAGACCCAATTTGCTTATAGTGAGCATATTAAAATTGATATATATTAATAACAATATATTGGAAGTTAGCAACCTTGACATGTTTAATGGAACTCCAATATTGGATATTAGGCCTTTTACATTAGAAAGGATACCTAAAGAAAAAATAGAAGTTCCAGAGTGGTATAAAAAAATTTGGGAAACTAAAACCTGAATGACAAAAGTTCCTAAGTTTTAAAGGTAGTCCTAATGAGTGTTATTTCTTTGTGCTATAGGAAATTATTACTTGCATTTCAGAACAAATTTGCCTTTCATTATATATAAGATTTAACAATAATTGTATAATAGTTTTACTTCATAGATGTTATGGGGTTCAGGTTTCATAAGGCTTGATAACGTTTGATATCAAGCTCTATGCCCTTGGACTTCACGGGGGTCATGGGGAAATGTCCATTCATACCCCTCCGCCCCTTTAGCGGGATAACCCCAACCCACATCAGTGATATTCCACGGATGTGGGAAAACCTACACATATTGAGGTAGATATTCAATGACGCATTTAGATGCCTATCTAAAGTGAAACCACACCTCTCACATTTAAGTCCTGTCAACCTTTCGGGAAACCCATCACATCTGGGCAAAACTTAGATGTGAGGTAAGGGTTCACTTCTTTAACAAATGAGCCATAAAGGGGGGCCTTATATTTAAGCACGTGGTGAATACTCCTCCATACAGTCCTAGAGATCTTCTTAGACAACTTGTCGTTAGCTTCTTCAAACATTATTTGCTTATTCAGTTTCTCAACAGCAAATGTAGACATGGGATACATATTTAATAACTTATTAACGAACTTGTTAATATAATCAAGCACACGATTCTTTTCACAATGTGAATACTTCTTTAGGTCTCATCAATTCTGATCCAAATTAAATAGTTAGTATTAAATCTTATAAACATTATGAAAGTTAAAACAGTTACAAAGGGCTTTTTGTGATAAAAATAGACCTACCCATAAATAACGAGGTTTGTTATTTACATTATCAATGAACTAACGATAAAGGAATTTGGTCCCTTGATGGTTTCACAATCAAAACTAAAAATACTATTGCCAATACAACAAATAGGAATGATAAATGATTATCTATAGGCCAAAGCAATGCAGCTATAATAATTAAAATATAAGGTAATAATGAATACCTTCTTGCTGATGCCCACCTTAATATAACAGGTAACATAAGTGGTGCATGAATAAATATATGGATTCCAACGAAACCAATTATAAGTATATGAATAAAATCAAGTATATTAATTACATTATAATATAATAGAAGTGAAGATACTAGTAAAATTAATGAGTATAAGGCAGACATTTCTTGTCCATACAACATATACAACAATCCTGCCTTTGCGTAAACATTTGTTGTATTTTTTGCGAAAATATCATATTTTTTGTATTTATATATGTTTATTGATATATAGAAAATTAATACTGATATTGAAAATAATATAACAGAAATCCTGAACATAAAAGGATAAATTATTGTTGATATGGTTTGTAATATAAGAAGTAGATATACTATAGGAATTTTTGGTTTGTCTTTAAATGTATTTGGAAATGCATGAATTGTTACTGCATATATTAAAGAAATCGCATATGTAAATATAAATCCGATAGCTAATTGAAATATGTTTTCAGATAAATTTAAAAATAAAAATATTGAAGACAAAATACCAGTATAACCTATAATTAATATGGATAACCTAATATCTCCCTTGGATCTGGTTGATGTTAACAAATTAACTATTCCAAAGTAAAGTAAAGATATTAGCAAAAATATTATTTTTCCTGTAATAACTGTAGTTATACCAAAAATTAAAGTAAATATAGTTGATGAAATTTGTAATATCAACATCGTGATAGAAAATTTATCACTTGCCTTTAAAGATGATGAAGAATATGACTGCGCAACGCCAGAAACAAATATAGGCAGAAAACCAAACAAAATCATTTTAGCATGTATTAAGCCAAACCCTCTTGTAACTAAATACAGAGCTATTATTAATAATATTAGGGAAATATATACCATAGCCATACTGGACTTATTCACAAACTTCATTAATTTGCTAAAATTTGTTTGCTTCATACTTATCCCCTATACATTACATTTTTCTTTAACTTTTACATAAATGCCATTTACTTCAGTTACAATAACTTCCGTATTTACTTTTAAAGTTGAGTCACTGTATGCAGACCATAATTGATTATTAATTTTAACTACTCCTGGTTTACCAGGTACGATTTCTTTTATTACAATTCCAGTTTTACCAATAATTGGTTTCGTTGTTGGATTCATTGGCAAAATAATTTCTTGAGATTTAACGAAAATTATGATTGCAACCATAATTAAGAGCAATATTGAAACAAATAAAGACAAGTTGCTATTATACTTTTGATATAAATATATAAAAATTGCTGAGAAAACTATTAACAAAACAACTAATAATATGCTTCCAATCCCCCACCTGATTCTTGAAAAAAATCCAACATTCTCTGTTCTCTTCATTTCTACCATCATATGTTATTTAATGTGATTTTATAGGTTTTAAATTTTATATAAATATAGGGTATAGATATGAAATTGACAAAAAGATATCTTGCAGTAATTACGTTTTTATTAGTAATGTTTTTATTACTTGCTAAAGGAAGCATTGTAAAAAGTAATTTGCAAAAACCAGTTATCATAGTAAACTTTAACGTACCAGTTGATATAGGTTCAAGTGATATGATGCAAAAGGCGTTAACTATTGCGCAGACCTATAATGCGTCTGCCATAGTTATAATAATGAATACACCGGGAGGATATTTAAACGACATGATTAATATTGTAAATATAATAGAAGAAGCAAATAAATCAGGTATTCCAACATATACTTATGTTCCTCCTGATAGCCTTGCAGCTTCAGCAGGTAGTTATATAGCAATGGCAACCAACCAAATTATTATGGGCCCTGGTTCTGAGATTGGTCCCTCAACACCTATAGTTGTAGGTGGTTCTCAATTGGAACAAAACCATACAGAGAGTGCTATGATAAGTTTTATGCAAAGTTTGGCCCAAAAATGGGGAAGAAACACAACTGCGGCAACAAATATGGTCCTATACGATATAGCATATACATCTACTCAAGCCTATCAATATCATCTTATTAATGGCATATCAGATTCATTTAGTTCTGCTTTGCAATCCTGGAATTTAACTAATAAACCCCAAATAAATATAAGTGAGGATATTTATGAACAATTCTTAAGTGCTATAAGTAATTCAACCGTAGACGGAATCTTAATAACATTAGGCTTTTTAGCTATATTATTAGATCTATATCATCCAACAATATTTTTGAGTGTAATAGGAATAATAGCTATTATAGCAGGCCTTATAGGAGCTGAAGTTATAAGCGCTTCTTTGCTTGGAATTACATTAATCATTATTGGTGCAGCGATCATGCTAATTGAGTTAAAACTTGGACATGGATTTGCATTAATGGCAGGAATGATAATTTCTGCTTTAGGAATATATTTTATGGCAGAAGGTATACCTTACATTTCCACGGGTGTTCCAAATGGTTACGTATCTCAATTAGAAATAACAGGTGTAGGAGCAATAGGAATTGTAGCAGGTTTATATATTAGATGGGTAGCTGGACCTTTAAGAAAAAAGGAAAAATTAGCAGGACCTGAATCGTTAATAGGAAAGAAAGGTGTTGTTGTTTCTTCATTAAATCCAGAAGGCGAAGTAAGAGTAGAAGGAATTATATGGAAAGCTATGTGTGAATCTTGCAAAGCAGATCAAGGAGAATTGGTTGAAGTAATAAGAATTGAAGGACTTAAATTAATAGTAAAGAAAATTGAAAATAAATGAACTTTTTCCCGAAAAACATTTTAAGATGAAAATTTATTCAAATAAGCTTTTAACTCTTCACATATGAAAATAATTAGGGCGTAAAATTTGGTAAATTTAGGTTTATTAGCTATAGAAATTTTTATAATTTTGATAGTATTGATTATATTGCTAAGCGGCATAAAAGTTGTTAAAGAATGGGAAAGAATACCTGTCTTAGTTCTGGGCAGGTTCAGAGGGCTTAAAGGACCAGGAATCGTTTATGTAATACCATTCATCTCTCAAATACCTTTTAGAATATCAACAAGATTACAGGCACTAGCATTCAGAACTGAACAATCATTAACCAAGGATAATGTTCCTGTGGTAGTTGATGCGGTAATGTACTATCAGCCTGTAGATCTACAAAAAGTAGTACTATCTGTAGAAAACTATAATGTTGCAACACAATTAGCAGCTGAAACAACTCTAAGAGAAGTTATTGGACAAACAGTTTTAGATGAAGTATTAGCAGAAAGAGATAAGGTTGCAGCTTTAGCGAGAAACATAATAGATAGTAAGACTGAGGCATGGGGTGTAAAGGTAACTGCTGTTGAAATAAGAAACGTTGAAATTCCACATGATTTAGTTGAAGCAATGTCAAGACAAGCCCAGGCTGAAAGGGAAAGAAGAGCTAGAGTTACATTGGCTGAAGCAGAATTCCAAGCAGCACAAAAAATGGTTGAAGCTGCTAACTTATACAAAGATCATGATGAGGCATTTATGCTAAGATGGATGAACATGATCTACGAACTTGGAATGGAAGGTAAAAATACATTAATGCTTATTCCAGTTAACCTTCCAGCAGCAGGTCCGATTTCTGGATCTCCACTAGGAGTTTTCGGAATTCAAAAAATGGAGGAATTAATGCAAAGTCAACCAAAACAAGCGGAAAGTGAACAAAAGAAAACATAAATAAATTTTTTAATGGTTTATTTGATGCCTTAGCCTTAATAAGTCGTTTTAATATAAAGGTACCATTGTTAGTTTCAAAAACATGAGGTTCAATACTTATTGTCAAATATTGTGAACTTCCATTTCTTACATCTAATCCTCTAAGTATTGTAACTTTAAATGCATTGTTAGATAACATTGCAGGTACATTAAACTTGTTTGCAAGCGTTATTGTAACTGAGTCTACAACTAATTTAATTTCAGTATAATTATCTATAGGAAGATTAGCTAATCTAACTTCATCCATGCACTAAAGTGTTCCATTTAGAATGGTTCATAGGTTCCCCTCATCTATTCGGGTTTACATTTGTAATATTGGATGCAATTGGGTGGGGCCAGAACTCCAAACCTTCATGACTGAACGCCGATAGCATAATATAAAAATGCGGGGGGTGGGATTTGAACCCACGCAGGCCTACGCCAACGGGTCTTGAGCCCGTCCCCTTTAGACCAAGCTCGGGCACCCCCGCGCATTTTTTAAATATATATTCTAGGGGAATAAATTTTCTTTAGGGAGTATTTTAGAATAATAAGTATACACAATATATTAAAATATTTGAACAAGAGACAGATATCGTGATCACATTCATTTTTACAAATGAAAGCCTCGCCTTAAAGGGCAAGGAGGAGGTCAGCGTTCTTTATACTTCTTAAGAAATATTTGCAATAATAATTTAATAGAAAAGAGCTAATATATAAATTGAAGCCTTCTAATACCATACTCGTAAAGCAAAATAAAATACATTTCGGATGAAATTATTAATATTATTATTAATATTATTTGATAAAAACTATGTTGAAATCTAATATTTAAATCATCCTTGTATTTTCACTACCAAGGATCCTTGATTTGATTGAGGTATCTGTGGTATTTTGTTTTCTTCTTCTTTTGCTTTAACTACCTCTTTATTTTCATTAAATGCTAATTGAATTGTTTTGTCTAATTTCTCTAAATATTCTTTTGCATTTCTTTTTTCTTCACTTATAGATTCCTTTAATTTTCTCAAATGATTCATACTTTGTGTATAGCCTTTTTCACCTACTTCACCACTGAAATAGGAAATTTCTATGCTTGCTATGGCTTTAGCTACCTTGAGTTCTTCATCTTCTATTTCTCCAACCCTACCATTTATGATCTTTTTGACTTCATCAGCTTTAATTCTAAGAGCCTTTATGTCTTCCTCTAATCTCCTTTTCATAGGTTCTACTACACTGCTGGGTAATTCGTTTTGCCCACTTACTGTATCTAAGGCTTTTCTTCTTTTGTATGCTCTGTCCAAGTTTTCTATTATTCTGCTAGCCTCAAACTTCCAGTTTGGTGTAACTATTATTTTACCTTCCTGTACTTTTAATCTTTCCCCTTCTATTGTTTCAAGGTATCTGTCTGCAACTTTAATTGTAAGACTTTCAACTCTTCCATCAACTGAGCTTTGTATACTTATTACTGTCCCTAAAACCCTTCCATATTCATCGTGTATTTCATCGCCAGTATATCTGGAAACCTCATCAATTTTTAAAATCGTCACTGTAGACACCAATCTTTAATTAACGTGTAGAATATATAACGTGAAACCCCCACTCACCAGGTTATTCTCCTTATTAATATAAAAGTGGAAGTATAGAGTATTGGTGAGCAATTAATGAGCAGCTTAGATGAATGGAATAAGAGATGGTATGAGCAAAAGAAGGAGACTATTGGTCAAAAAGTAAAGGAGTTTGTAAGACCACCTCCCCCATTAAAGGGGCAAATAATAAGTGCTACATATAAAATAGCTACCCAAATAAACAAATTAGATTACAACTTAAGCAAGCTAGAAGCATATGATAAACAACTATTTGAAAAAACCGTAAATGCATTGGTAGAGGGAGACAAAAGCAAGGCTGGAATGTATGCAAATGAAGTAGCTGAAGTAAGAAAGATGGCCAAAGTATTAATGACTGTCAGATTTGCTTTAGAAAGAGTAAAGTTGAGATTAGACACAACGCTAATATTTGGTGACGTTAATGCAGATTTAGCACCAGCTATAATTGCTTTAAAGAGCGTAGCAGGGTATCTAAAGGGAATGATGCCTGATGTGTTTACAGAATTAATGGGAGTGGATGAAGAACTACAGATGGCTTTAATGCAATACAGCTCTGGTAGCGTTCCAATGTTGGAGAACGAATTCGTAACAGAAGAGGCACAGAAGATATTAAAAGATGCAAGCTTAGTAGCAGAACAGAAGATGAAACAAGAATTCCCAGAAATTCCATCAGCAGAGAGCATACCAACTTCAACTAATAGCCTCAACAGCGCAACTGCCGGTTCAGGCAAATAACCAATTTTAATTTTTTTATTTTAAATTTTTTAAAAGTTTATCTTTTCTATAAGAATTAAATATACTGGAATATATAGAAGGGCGAGGATTGGCTTCATTTGTCAGATAATACAAAAGAAGAAATAATTGAAAAAATAAGAAAAAGTTTGGATTTGACACTTTATGAAGCAAAATTGTATTTAGCATTATTAGAAGGCGCGAAAGATCCCAAGGAGGCCAGCGCAAAAAGCGGAGTTCCTTTACCAAGAATTTATGATGTAATAAAAGTACTTGAAGCAAAAGGTATGGCAGTTTCTGATCCAAAAGGTTGGTATAGAGCTGTTCATCCCAGGGCTGTTGCTGTATCTGCGATAGCTCGTTTGGAGGAAGAGTCAAAGAAAAAAATCAAAGAAATTTTAAACATTGCTGATAACCTTGAAAACGTAACTATATCTGAAAACGTAAATGAAATACTGATGGTAAAAGGTTACTACAATCTCTTGTCCGTATTAGCTGAAAGGGCCAAAGATACTGATATATTGTACATTACAACAAGCAGAATTTTAAGTAACTGGGAAGAAAATTTAAAGCCTTTAATAAAGTCAATAATGATGTTTATCAATGATATAAGAATATTTGTTGAAGAATTTAATGAATTTAATAAAGGATTAAGAGATGAAGGAAAAGACCTTGGAATATCTTTCAAAATTTATAAACCTATATTATACGATCTGATATCATCAAAAAAATCTTATATTATTGTATTAAAAAGTCCAGAAGGATTAATTAGCATTGTACAACAAGAGGAGCTAGAAGCAAGAGAAGTTTTTGACAAATTAAATAATTTATGGAGATTAAACGGTATTTAACTTAATGGGGTTTAAGGGGATGAAAGTCTTCATATGTAAGGAAGCAATGAATAGCTTCCTTACGAAATGTTCTTATACAATAACTATCTATAGTTTATTAGACCTCTAACTAATAGAGCTAGTTATACCCTCATAAGTAGAGAAGCTTAAGCTGTGGACAGCGAAATTTCGTAACCTATCTTCCAGATTACAAAACAGTTCTTTTGAGAGAACCTGTGCTTTAAGGGGATCATATATTTCTAAGAAGTAAGAATTCCTCATCTTGAATGGGAATGACCCTTCAGTAATAACATAATAGTTCACTAGATAAACAGAATCCTAAATAAAAATTAGATATCAGTTTTAATTTGTATTTCACAATAATTAAATCAAATTTTAAATTATGAAAATATTTTTGCAAATTCCTCAACAGTCATAAGCTCTTTGTATATTATATTATTCTTATCCTTTAATTCAATTGAAACTTTTCCTTTTTCTGTCGTAATGTAAATGTACAAGTGATCTGGTTTCTTTAACGATTCTGTAACAATTCCTTTCTTATACAAATATTTTTTTAATAGATCCCATGCATTCTTATCTACATATACTTCCAAATCATTTTTTTGATTCATAAGATTTAGCAAGTTAGTATTTATATTTTGCACGTTCTCAATATTTCTTTGACTTATTAATTCCATTTTCATTCCCAATTTTAATTAAATTAATTTCTTACTATTAAAGACTGAAACTCTTGGTATTACCCATTTTTAGTATTTTAGATTATTAAGCATTAAATAACAAAACAACATATATATTTAAATTTTAATTTAAGAATATAATTATGGTGCCAGCATTGACATGCTATATTGATCTAGAAAATGTAAATGATATAGATGAGCTATCCGATGAATTAAATGATCTGGCAGAAGATATAAGCACAATACAGGACTATTTAGATGAGCATATAGGAGACTTTTTAGAAAAGTTTTCAGAAAACTTAAGTTCAGAAGGGATGGAATTGATTTGTAATAATTCAAAGGAAGGAATTGTAGATTGTAAATATAAATTCGAGAGCGATTTAATTGATGCAGAAGCTATATTTTCTATAGAAATAGACGTATCAGATGGCAAAATAAAAGACTATGATATAAATAAGATAAGAATATATGCAAAATAAAATAATTAGTTTATCCTCTTAAAGCAAATTATTTATTATTAGGCTTCTTTACTAAATTGCCATCTTTAATTACATATTTTACATTATCAACATTAATTAAGGTATTTATATCATCAATTGGATTTCCATTAACTACTATCAAGTCTGCAAGGGCTCCTTTTCTCATTAACCCAACTTTTCCTTCAAGTCCAGCAGCTGATGATGCATTTACTGTAGCAGCTCTTATAGCTTCCAACGGAGACATACCTACTTTTTCTACAAACAACTTAAGTTCCATAGCATTCGTTCCCATTTTTCCTAATCCGCCATCAAAATCTGTCCCTGTTGCTATTTTTACTCCCATTTTATATGCTAACCTAGTTGCATTTAGATGTTGTTCATAAACTTCCTTGGATTTCTTTAATCCCCATTCTGGTACACCTAATTTTTCGCCATCATCTATCAATCTTTGCACAATTGAAAGAGTTGGCACAACTACAGCATTTCTCTTTTTAGCTTCTTCTGATGCTTCTTCATTTATATATATTGCATGTGCTATTACCTTAACGCCAGCTCTTAGAGAATTTAATATACCTTCGGTTCCTTGAGCATGTGCATGAACCCATCTATTAGCGGCCTGAGCTTCATCGACTATTGCTTTAAGTTCCTCATATGTAAATTGTCTATGTTCCGGTTTATCTCTTTGAGACAAAACACCTCCAGTTGCCATTACTTTTATGAAATCAGCCCCTTCTCTCATGGCATACCTCGTTGCTTTTCTACATTCATCTGTTCCATCACATATTAGTGACATAAATGGTGTTAACTTCTTAGAGGTTCTATAGTCAACATAATCCACTGGCATATAATGAGTATCTGCATGACCAAATGTCATACTCAACGGAAGACCTGATGCCACTACCCTTGGACCTACTATTGTATTTTCATTGACTGCATCTCTTAGATGCAAAGCTACTAAACTACCAGCATCTACTACCGTTGTAAAACCTGCATTTATTAATGCTTCTAAATCCTTAACAGCTCTAGCATAAAATACGCCTAGAGGAGTCACAAGACTTTCTTCAATTTTTCCGGACCTTTGCCCTGTAACATGCAAATGCGCATCTATTAATCCTGGCATAACTGTATAGCCTTTACAATCTATTGAATTAGAATCTTTTGAAACTTCTACAGACCCCCTGCTCCCAAAGTCTTTTATTATATTATTTTTTATAACCAATATACCATTATTGTTTACATAACCAGACTCAGGATCTAAAATCCTTACATTTTCTAACAATAATTCCTTTTCTTCTCCCAATTAGCATCACAATTTTATTGTTATCACTCCCACTTTTAAGTTTTTACTATATTTCCCAATATTTTAGTTATTAATTTATATATTTACAATTTTAGGTAGATATTAAATTATAATAAATTGCTCATCTATATGTTTTTAACTTTTCCTAAATATTAATATATTAGTTATATATGCAGCAGGTGGGGGAATTGGCTAATAGACGCAATGATACATCTTACATGCTGTTAATAGTAGAAGCTAGCAGATACTTAAGCCAGGCAGCAAATTATCTAAACACAATAATAAACAAAGATGAAACGGGCAACTTAGTAGTATTTAGAGCTTCTTTAAGAGGGCTCTCAAAACAAGTAAATGATCTTGGTAAATATGATTGTAACACTATTGAAATTCAAAAAGTAATAAATAGAGTAGAAAAGATTATTGATCAGATCCCCCCAATCCCTCAAGTAATGCAATATGCTGAATTAGCGAAAGAAAACCTTATTAGAGCTATGGCATACTGTTGATTTTTATAATTTTATAAAAACATTAACAAATTTTTAACCTAATTGGGGGTTAAGGAGATAAAGTCTTCTTCGCAAGGTAACGATGGATAGCTTCCTTGCAAAATGTTTTTATGGCTTCTTGCAAAATAATTATATATACTTTGGCTGATCCACAGTTTTACCATGATTAATTTATCATAAAATTTAATAAATTTAATAAACAAATAAAATACAAATTCAAACTTAAAATTCAACTAGAAGAATGCTAAAATCTTAGTAACCATGAAAGGTAATTATACTAGTTAAAACATAGAAATAAAACCAAGTAAACCCCCGATAACAATCAAAGCCGAAAGCAGCCAATATAGTTTTAATCTAATACCCTTTAAGGGTTTTCCTTTCATTATCTTATCATCAGAAACTAATCTACCTAGATAGTATAGAGGAGGTGCAACAATTATCGTATAAATAACCATTAATTCCAACATTAAGTAGACAAGGTTTTTAGATACTAATACTAAAATCATAGCTGGTAATGATTCCAAAGAATAAATTAATATATACCATTTGTGTTTATTTATACTTAATGCTTCCAAGGCTCCCCACGCAGATGCCATAGATATTACAACTAAAGCTAGGAAACCTGATGCTATGAATCCTATTCCAAATATATATATTGCATTAGGATCAAAATTCTTCAACATATTTGCTAATATATTATAGCTTAAAACATCAAATTCCATAGAAGGGTCTAGCTTGCCCAGGTTATATCCTACTATAACAGTTATAACCATTAAAATTTCTGAAATAATTGCACCAACTAACGTTTCAAATCTTTCAGCCTTCATATTTTCTACCTTCAATTTTTTTCTTGAATCAGCTCCTGAATGAAAGAATAACATCCAAGGCATAATTACGGCTCCTATGCTAGCAGCAAATAGAAAATCAAATGATTTATTACCATAAGGCTGAATAGGATTTATGCCTTGTGATAAAAATTCTTTAAAATTAACTGGAAATATAAATGATAACCAAATTATGGTTGCAACTAATATGAAACTTACTGGAACTAATATAGCTTCTGCATGCCTATATTTTCTGCTGGTTGCAACTAAAATATGAAAAGCAAATGCTACTATTAATCCAATTTCTAATGGGATACCTAATAATTGTAATCCTAGACCAATACCTGCATATTCTACTACATATTCTAAAAAATCAGTAATTGACATTGGAATTGATGCAATTATTGCCTGTTTCTTGCCAAATTTTTTTCTAATAGCTTCTCCCAATCCCATTCCAGATACTGTTCCCAGAGTTCCAGCAGCGTCTTGTATAAAAAACAGGGGAATAGTTAGTAATAACATTATAAATATCATCCTATAGCCCCATGCTAGGCCCGATTGCAAACCCTCTACTATTGATGCCACATCTACATCTGCAATCATTACTATCCATGCTGGTCCAAATGTTTTTAATAATTCTTTGTATTCCATATATATCCTCTCATTTTTAATTATTAGTAGCTTTAAGTATTTTTAGGCAAACCTAAACTTTAAGGTTTTTTAGATTCCCCTAAATTTTATTAATGTTCCCACCTTATAAATTTTCCATTATACTCCAAGAAATAAAATAAGAATTTAATAGGAAGTACATAAAGTTAATATTGGGATCAATATTGAAAAAAGGTTTGCTAATAGCATTTGAAGGAATTGATGGTAGCGGCTTAACTACGCATTCCAAGATATTAAATGAAAAATTAAATATATTGGGTTATAAATCAATTTATACTAAAGAGCCAACAAACAATGAAATAGGATTATTAATTCAAGATATTATAAATAGAAAAGACAGAAATATTGATAATAACATAATCGCTTTGTTGTTCGCCGCTGATAGATTATATCATTTAAAGTATGGGGATGGTTTAAATAATGGAATTTTAAGTTATATTTATGAAAACTATATAGTTATAACAGATAGATATAAATATTCAAATATGGCTTATCAAGGTGAGGATATAAACTGGATCAATAAAATTAACCAATTTACAATAAATGCTGATGCAATTGTTTTTCTTGATGTTCCTTTGGATATAGCTTTAGAGAGAATTTCAAAGAGATCGAAAATATCTGTATTTGAAAATAGATCATTTTTAGAATCAGTAAAGAATAGGTATAACCAAGTTCTAGAAATAGCAAAAAATGAGGGCACTAAGATAATTAAAATAAATGAAATGGAGGGAAACAAAGAAAAAAGTATTGAAGATGTCAGCAAAGCAATTCTAAAAGAAATTATCGATTTTATAAATGAAACTTATTAATTATTTGAAAGAAACGATAAATTTATATTTATTTAAACTTATCATGTATTGCGGTGAAAAAATGAATAAAGATAAAGCAACAGGAGTTTTATTAATGATAATTTCAATTGTAATAATATTAGCTTACCTTATAATATTATGGTATCCTCCAATAGCTGCAAAGGCTAGCTTAATATTATTAAAATTGACTGGAAGCATAGCAGTTTTAGCTATTTTCGCTATAATTGGATGGATAGGATATACACTAGCTACAACACCGCCTCCAAAACCTATAGAAGAAATTGAAAAAGAATTAGAAAAAGAATTAAAGGAAATAACAAAAGAATCAAAGGAGGATAATCAAAAACAGACTTCATAAAAGAACTAGAAAAATATTAAACCAAATAATATACAAAAATTAAACATTAAAGCTTTTATTTTAAATTAATCAATTTATCAAGATTAATGTTATAAACTTTTCTTCTAGCAATAAACTTGAGGTGGTTACAAAACGAACAAAGGCTTAATAATTTTAGTGATTGTTTTAGCAATTATAGTTATAGGAGTAGGGTCATATATAGTTCTAAATAAAGAAAACGGGTCTAAATCAAGCGTAACAACAAATAGCCAAACTACTCAAACTACATCGACACAAACCACAAGCATCAATTTAATAAATGTTAAACCTTTACTGCCATACATTAATACATCATTAGTACCAAGCTACGGAACTAATTCATCAAAATACTATATTTTCATTGTTTATGATCCAGAGTGCCCTTATTGCGCTATAGAATTTAATAATACTCTCCCCTATTTAAATTATTTAGCTGAAAATAACTATGCAAAATTAATTTTTATTGGTATGCCTATACACCAATATTCTTTAGAAATGATAGCTATGTTAGATCTCTTATATCAAAAGTATGGTTTTACGCAGTTCTATAATGTTTTGAATAAAGATTATGCTATATATTATTATAATATAATGCTATATGAAAGCAATAAAACATCTCAATTAGAAATGCCTACACCATATACATTATATTTGATATTCAATCAAAGTAATTTATCAATAAATTATAACAATATTAATAATACCATGAGAAATGCTTATGCAATAGCAAATCTAGCATATAACCAAGGTATAGATGCGACTCCAATTTTAATTATATACAACACTCAAACTGAATCAACAGTTAACCAATTTATAGGCCTTTATCCAACACAAGAAATAGAAAGCTATTTAAATCAAACATTAGGTGTAAAAAGTTGAAAATATTTAATTTTAGCTTCCCGTTTGAAAAAATTTATCTATCATTATTAAGCAATGTTATATTTGATAAAAAATTTATTTCCAATTTATCAAAAAAATATCAAACTGAAACATTAATATTTTCTGTGCCTAATAATGTAGAGCCATGTTCCCTAGCTTTAATATACAGCTATGTAATGGAAGACTTCACATCTCTTCATCACAAAACCTCAAATATATCCTTAAGGGCTTTGACTTATTTAACAAGGTCTAAGCAATTATATGAAACTATTAATAAATCGGAAAACTATAAAAATTTAGCTATAATTTCAACAAACAAGGAAAATATAATAAATATTGCTAAAGAAATAAACTATAATATAGATAATATAATTGAAGAAAGCTATAGATGTAATGATTTAAATGAAATAAACCAAATAACTACCTTTAGATTAAATTCTTTTAAACTATAATAAATAAAATCTAATTAACATTAAAATATTAATAGAGACTACTTTATTATATAATTGGTGCCTATGATTAGTATGTGGCCGCTTCTGAACCAAATATGAAGAGGGGCCAAAGCGATGAGGCATCTCATAATTATTAATAGCGTTTCCTTATGAAAATCTAACATTTTAGGATTTAATGTTAGTTTCTTTATTTTTCTTTAGGCCTATAAAATCATATATTCTTGTGTAATCCAGGTCTTTCATATTAAAGTTTTCTGCCTGCTTGAAAATTTGAGCTGCTATTCTTACTATAGGCAGAACTACACCTGCATCAAATCCAGCCCTACTTGCATATTCTAAGTCTTTAGCAGCTAAAGAAAGCCTAAAAGATGCTAAATTACTCTTAGACAATATTCTATCTAAATATTTATCTACAAATTGGCTAAAAACAGTATTTTTAGTTATTTCTTTTATTTTATCTGGATTAATCCCATAGGCGTCCGCTAAAGATAACGATTCGCTTAGCAGTTCTATTGATGATATTAACAAAGAATTATATACTAATTTGGCAATCGATGCCTTATAACTTTCATTTCCAATTTCTATAACACTACCTGCTGATGTTAAAATCCCCATAGAGTACCTAACACAATTTCTCTCCCCAGCAACAAGAAAAATTGCATTTCCTTCAATTAGATTTTGTGGGGGACCTATAATGGGAGCTTCAACATAACAAATACCAAGTTCTTTTAATTGCTTGTAAGCAACCATACTAGCATTAGGAGTTATGGTAGAAGAATTAATAAATAGCAAACCATCTGCCCTCCTCATTTGAGATATAACATCATAAAGAGCATTATCATCAGAAACTAATGAAATAGCAACATCTGCATTCTCCACAGCTTTCCAAGGAGAATCAAAAACCTCTGCATTTAACTTAGATCCGACTAATTTTGCTTTTTCAATGGTTCTATTCCATAGGAATAATGTAAATCCGGAATTAGAAAGCCTTTCCGCTATTGCGCTTCCCATATTTCCTATACCTAAAACTGCTATTCTTGTAGTCATTGCCTATTCCCAGATTTAATATTGCAATGCAGAATAATTAACTTTAAATAAATTCTGCTTATAAATAATAAATAGGAAGATAAAAGATGCCTGAAAAAATATGCCCAGTTTGCGGGAGATCAAGCAATGAAGTGGAATTTATAGATAAGTTCTGCAAAGACTGTTTTGTTAAGCATAAAGGTCTTGCAACAATACCCGATAAAATAGAATTTACCTTTTGTAATATTTGTGGTTCTTATAAATACTTAGGTCAATGGACTTCTGGATTGGATACATTAGAAGAAACCCTAGATAGCTATTTAAAGATTTATATAACTGAGAAATTAAAGCCTATTGAACCTATTAAAGATGTATATGTTAAAAAAATTGAATTTATAGAAAAAAATCAAAGTCATATAAAGGCAAAGATAATTTTAGAGGCATCGTATAAAAATTTAAACCTATCGGAAGAGAAATTAGTTGATATTAAGTTAAACAACACCATATGTCCTACTTGTTCATCAATAAAGACATCAAGAGGATATAATGCGATTATCCAAATTAGAGGGTATCCTAATAAAATATCAGAATCGCTTTATAGTGAAATTAAAAAGCAGATAAACAAGATTGTAACATTATCAAGAGGAGAAATTATAAAGGTTGAGGAAATAAAAAAAGATGGCTTTGATTTATATATCAAAGATAATAAATATGCTAAAGCTCTAGCTACAAAATTTAAAGAAGAATATATTGGTAAGACGATTGAAACGTATAAACTCATAGGAGTTAACAAAGATGGTTCAAGAAAAAGTAGAATGTATATCTCTGTAAGGCTCCTTAACTTAAAGCCAAAAGACGTCTTTGTTTATGAAGGTCAACCATACATTTATATAGCAAAGGGATTAGATGGCATTTTAGTAGAGAATTTAAATTCTAGAGAAAAGAAAATTATCGATACAGAAAATCTGTGGAACAAAGGATTTAGGCTTTATGATGAAGAAACAAATTTAAGAATAGTAAAACTAATTGAAAAAAATAACGATATCTACGTGTTTTCTGATAAAGAGTCAAATTATAATAATATATATAGATATAAGGAGTCAAATATTGAAGGTTTTACAAATGATTTACAGAACGGACAAGAATATAGAGCATACCTTTCTAAAAGTTTTATTTACTTAATAAATAAGTTATAATGAATTAATATTGTAACAAGTTAATTTTAAGATCAACATGCAATTTATATATTGCATTTTATTTATTATATTAATTAAAATTATTTTACAAAATAAAAAACCTCCTTAGAATAAAGAGAAACTTATTCATAATAAACTTTAAAACACTATTTGTTTTAATAATCAACTAGAAAAATTAAAATAACCTATTCTATACTAAAATAAATTAGGAGGATGAGATTTAGTTTGGTAAAACAGAAAAACCGTGACAATGGATCTAAAGGCGAAATGCCGTTACCTAGCGATGAAGAAGGTACAATGATATGTGTTGTACAAAAGGTTATTGGTGCAGGATTCTTGGAAGTTATTTGCTCAGATGGCAATAAATATAAAGCTTGGATACCTGGAAAAATGAGAAGAAGAGTTTGGCTCCACGAAAGAGATACAATACTCTTTTTACCTTGGGGAACTTCTGATATGAAAGGAGAAGTAGTTCATAAGTATCAACAAAGTGAAGTAAAAGAATTGATGCAAAAAGGTCTTTTGCCAAAAGATCTATTAGGAGAGGAAGGTGGTTGAATAAAAATATAGATAAAAAAAGTAAAGTAGAGAAGAAAGTAAAGGATGAAGATATAATAAAAACTGTTGATGAAGTGATTGATTCTTTTACTAATTATCACCTTTATAAATTAACTAACAAGAGAATAATCAAAGAAATTAAGGGATCCTTCAGCTCAGGTAAGGAATCGAAGTTATTTTGGGGGAAAGGATTTAATAATGAAGATCTAGCGATAAAAATATTTTTGACTTCTGCAGCTGAATTTAGGAAAAGCATTAAAGAATACATTTACGGAGATCCAAGGTTTGAATCTATCCCAAACAAATTTAGATCGTTAATTTATTTGTGGGCAAAGAAGGAATTTAATAACTTAAAAAGAATGAAAAAATATGAAATTAATGTGCCAGAACCTAAAGGATTATCTGGAAATGTGTTAGTTATGGAATTCATAGGAGAAAGCGGATACAGAGCGCCCTTACTTAATGAAATATATAAAGAATTGGACAGCGAAACTTTATTAAAAATATATAATGAAGTAAAAGAAAATCTACAAAAGATGATATGCAATGCAAACTTAGTTCACGCTGATCTAAGCGAATATAACATTATGTATTGGAAATCAAAAGTTTACATTATAGATGTATCTCAATCTGTTGATTTAAACCATCCAAATGCAATTTCATTCCTTAAAAGAGATTTGAAAAATGTTTATTCTTTCTTCTCTAAGCTAATAGAAGTGGAGGAATATGAGGAACTAGAAAGAGGGATAATGTCTTGTCTAACAGAGAAGGAAGAGTAGAAAAATGGGTTAAAGTATATGCTCAGTATCCATTCGATAATAAAGAACAATTTCTAAATGAATTTAATAAAATTAAAAACGATATAGAAACTAGGCTAAAAGTTAAACTTGATATAGATAAAAACAATTCACTAATAATAATAGAACCAATAAGTAATGAAACTTCACCTGCAGATATGATAAAAGCAAAAGATATTATACAAGCAATAGGCATAGGCTTCTCCAAAGAAGATATATTAGATCTTCTTGATGAAGATAGCGTTCTATTAGTTACTGATATAAAATCAAAAGTAGGTGATTCAGCAAATCATATCAAGAGAGTTATGGGTAGAATAATTGGCGAAGATGGTAGGGCCAAAAAAACAATTGAAGAAATAACTGGGACAATAATCCATGTAGGAAACAACATGGTAGGTATAATTGGTGATTATGATAGAGCAATTATAGCACAACATGGAATAGATCTATTAATCGAAGGCAAAATGCACAGTACTGTATATAAAAGGCTCGAATCAATGATGAGAGAAGTTAGGAAAAGAGACCTAACTAGTATTTGGCAAAAGAGAGATTTGAAATGATTTATTCATATTTTAAAATAAGTATTTCTACATCATCATGCAAAGCGTTTAAATTAATGTTAACTTCATTTGAATTTATTAGGATTTTTTTATAATTAATGCTATTTATAAATTTCTCTATAGAATCATAAGGCAGAGTAGATCCCTTAATCCAATAGTGCATAGGAAAAACTATCTTTGGCTTTAAATTCTCTATATATTCTATTGCTTCCAAATAATTTATTGTTGTAACCCCTCCAACAGGTATCATTAGTATATCAACAGGATAAAATATATCTTTTATCAGTTTATTGAATCTCACTCCTATATCAGATAGATTGACTATTTTTATATCATCAATTATTAATTTAAATGTTTTAACCATACCAAAAACTTTACCTTCATTTTTGTCATGGGCCATTTCATAGAATTCTAAATTAATGCTATCTATTTTCTTTTTACCTATAAAATTTTTTATTATTTCTTTAGTTTTATCGCCATATGATACTTCTACTGCATTATGGTCATAATGATTATGTGTTATTATTATATAATCCGCATTGACATAACATGGTTTTAAATTAAGGCTATAACCGTCGTGAGGATCTATAGCAATTTTGATATCATCTTTTTCTATTATAAAATATGAATTTCCACACCATTTTATTTTCATCTTTTTGCACCAGAGACCTCAATTGTAAGGATGGAAGTTAAGCATAAATACATTTCAAACATAAAACGCTTTGGGATATTCCTTAAAGCAAAATAAATACAGCTATAAACATAGCTATGCCTTAACAAGAGATATTGATTAGGGTATTTAAACAACTTGAAGGAAGAACGAATCTTTTCCGTGAATAAACTGAAACCATAAAGCCCTATCCGTAAAAGAGGGTAGTATACCTATTTCCTTTAACATATTATGCATCTATTAACATTATTATAATTCAAATTAAAAAACTAAATATAAATTTGCTCATATTAAAAATAAAGATAATTATTATATGTATTTTTGAATTTTAAATTTAGATTTATATAATTAGATTTAATGCAAAAATTAAAACAGATTGAAATTTATTAGAAAATTTATATAAAGTCTAAAAGATTTTTGCTTTTTCTTTGCAATGAAATTTTACTAATCTTTTCAAAATCTTCTTCTAGCTTACTTTTTATCTCAGGTCTATAAAGCGCAGCTGCTGGATGATATGTAGATATCATTTTAACTTTCATATTATTATATTCGAATTCCTTTATTGTTCCTCTTTCTTTTTCAATCCCTTCCCATCTTTGACCAAAAATTTCCGATAATGCTGCCCCTGAAGTCCTACCTAAGGTTACGATAATTTCGGGCCTAATCATTTCTATTTCTTCCTTTAAATATGGTATACATGCATCTATTTCTTCCTTTAAAGGAGTTCTATTATTAGGGGGTCTACATTTCACTACATTAGTTATATACACATCTTCTCTTTTTAAATTAATTTTATTTAGAAGATAATCGAGAAGCTTACCTGCAGATCCGACGAATGGTTTTCCTTGTATATCTTCATTTCTTCCTGGAGCTTCTCCAATAAACATTATTTTTGCCTTTATATTACCATAACCAATAACTGCATTTTTTCTACTTAGATATAATTTACATTTTGTACAATTTCTTATTGTGTCATATAGTTTATTGAATTTGATAGTTATATTATCCTCCATTATTATCACTAGTATGGTAAAGGTTCATCTAACTCTTCAGCTGTAGGTTTAGATGGGATTATACATATGAATTTTAAATCTGATTCTGCCCAATATTCATGTTCTGCATTAGGCGGAATATAAATAAAATAGCCTTCGTTTACATCATAAACCTTTGAGCCTATTCTAATCTTACCTTTACCTTCTAAAATAAAAATTTCATGTTCCCAAGGATGAAAATGCGAATTTATATGACCTCCAGATTCTATTCTAAACAGTCTCATGAAAAAGTTATAGTTGTCATCTGCTAGTAGCCATCTTATAAAAGATTTTTGTGCTTGTTCTTTTGGTAATTCTTCTTCATTTACTTCATAAAATTTTTTAACGACTGGTTTTAATTCCAGCAATATATTCACCTATAATTTAATGTGCTTGAAAATATAAAAACATTAGCCAATACATATAAAATCTTCATTAATTTCATTTAAAGAAATAGATTTTATTTATATAAAAATATTAGGAATATAATTTTTTATAAGTCCTCGATACATATAGTATAGCTATAAATGCTCCTAAAGATATGCCTACAGCTAAATAAATTATGTACATTCCATAGTTTATTGCATTATTTGAAGATACTATCGTAATATAATTAACTGAGTTAGCATTATTAAATGATAGTTCACCTATGTACCATATAATTGAATCAACAACTGCTGTTTCCATTATACTTAGAGCACTTTCAGGATCACTATTCATTATTTGTTTGGCATAGTTCATATATGAATTATCTATAGAACTTTGTAGCCCTCTAGAGGCCAACTCAGAGCTGATTAAATTAAACTCACTTTGTAACTCAGTAGCATATTGATTTGTTACAAATGGGTAATTTGTTCCCGTTATTATAAATATTATGCTTAATGAGTTTTGCAAAGCGTCTTCATATACTCCAATAGCAGCTGTGTAATAACCTTTGCTAAGCAAGTTATTTGCACTTGATAATAGGTAGTTAAGATCGCTTTTCATAGCGCTAAGTATTTGGGCATCTGCGATATCTCCAATGGATGTATATTGAGCTACATAATAATCTATTAGGGAATTTGCATAATTTACTGCAGCTGTTGTATATGTAGATGCAGCACTTGCTGTTGATGATATTAAACCTTGAGAAATAAATGGAGGAGTTTTGTTTGATAGTATTGCCGCTTGAGCCCATGATAATGCGCTTTCTAATCTTGCCTGAGAATATGCCATATTTTGTGCTATTGTTATTAAAGATGAATTAGATATGCTAGATGAAATGCTTTGTGTGTATTGGGCACTATATATTGTATCTGCTATTCTACTAAATGCAGTTGCCATAAGTTCCTGCGAATATAATGTATTTAGATTAGAATTGTTAATTAATTTAGATTCAAGTTTGTTTGCATCATTTATAATAGATTGGGTTACATTATTGACAAAGGTAGATAAATAATTACTCCTACTTAAAGAGATATTATAGAGCCATATTGTATAATTGGCTGTTAATGCATAATAATAAGCCGTAAAAGCATAGCTAGCAGATGCATATGGATCTTTATTTATGGTTTCTTTTGCCAAGTTTATGTTATTCTTTGAGTAGTTTATTATTTGCTCTAAGTTTAAAATAAATAAAGTTTGATTGCTTAAGGTTGATATGGTTGAATTAACTTCTTTTAATATTTTATTAGTTTGATTAATAAATTGATTGGAAGAATTTTTCATAGCTAGTTCAAATTCTTCGTCCTTTGACACGTTTATTTCTATATTGTATGGTGAAGTCTTGTAAATTTCATTAGAAGCAAAAATAATTCCAGGAACTGGTAGGAATTTTTTGCAATTCGATACCCCACTGCTAGCTAGGTTACCTACTGGGAATGCTAGGGTTAGATTTTTTGAAGATGCGGCAGAACATTTTTGAGACAAGCCTCCTATAGGACCTGATAGCCCAGAGGGGGATACTGCTCCAGTTATTGCATAATCATGCAATATAGAAGTATTTATACCTGTTGCTAAACCATATGTTGCAAGCATTACACCGAAGCTACCACTTGGTCCTGATATAGAGCCTGAAGCGTTAATGAAAACTTTTAAGTTATAATTATTATAGTTTAAACCTGCGTACAGCATTGCTACCATATATGCCATTTCCATACTATATTGAGTAGAACTTTGAACTTGTCCATTACTTTGAACTGTGACTTGCCCAGTCCCAGGATATGATAGTGTTACTGTAGTATTAATTACAGCCCCACTATTATTTCCTTCAACAGCTGGCAAATAAAGCCATGTAGATCTTGACCATTGTGTTTGCTGAGTCCCTTCTAATTGTTGGGCATTTATTATTGGGAATAGCAAGAACAATGATACAAGTGTAAGTATTAGCAAAACTGACATCAAGTTTTTCCTTTTCAATTTTAAGCCCCTCCACTCACTAAATATGTGGAGAGGGTTTTAACTTGTGTGGTGAGGAACATGGGAGGTAAAAAGCAGAATAAGGTTAAGGAAGAACAAGTAGATCAGAAGGCTTCTACAGCAAAAGAGTTAAAAATAGTTGCAACACAAGTAATAACTAAAGACAAGGTAGTCCAAAATCAGAAGCTTATGTCTCTACTTTACCTGATATCACAACTTGGAATGGTTCACGAAAGGACCCTACAAATAGTTGTGTCTGAACTTAAAAATAAAGGAATAGATCTTGGCTACCAATTTAATCAATTAGGAAACGACCCATATAGCCCAACTTTAAAGAACGATATAATTGCTTTGTTATATACAGGTTTAGCTGAAGCAGAGCCAAGATATAGAAAAATTAGAGTTACAAGTGATGGAAAAGAAGTTTTAGAAAAGGCAGAAATACAAAAATCTTTCCAAGAATCATTGAATAAGGTCTTAAATGAAATAAAAAACAAAGCATCTCTAACAGATGCTGAAATAGACTTTGAATTAAGAAAAGCAAACAAGCTTTCAGGCAAGAAAGCTAGAAGTTAAACTTAATTGCTTTTAACATGGTATAGAGGTTTTTAAGGAATAAAGCTAATAAAATATCTTAACCTCTTATTACATTTAACTTAGTCATAATTAAATTGGTGCAAGATTTAATGATAAAATATGTCCATCTCCTGGGTAAAGAATCAAGGCAAAAAATAATAGAGATATTGGCTAATGAAAGAGGTGTAAGAGAACTAGCAAACGAATTAGGAGTTACTCCGGCTGCAGTGAGCAAGTATCTTTCGGGATTAACTCATCCTTCAGATATCGTTTTGGAAAAGGCAATTAGTATAGCTAATGATGATGAAATAGTAAGAATAGCTAAAATAGTATCAGATGAATTCATTGAAGGTCTATCAAACTTTATAGATTGGAGTTTAAATAAAGGCATTTTGGATCTTAAATTTTATAGAAGGTTAAACGATTTGACAGCGAAAGTTGGTCTTGTTACATTAGGTCAAAGAGATTTGACAACAGCATAAGAATAGTGTTAATTTTAGTAGAGTAACTTGTTTATCCCGAGTTTCTTATCGGTTTCTGATATAGAATCATATTTAGTAGAAATTTCAAGAGATGCCCTGATCGCATCAATATTTTCAGGAACTACAATAGATTCTTGATGTACAGCTTGGAAAAATTGAAGCTCATTTTCATCTATGCTTATTGAATCCATAAATACGACTAGTTCATTTACGTCTCCTCTTTCCTTTGTTAACCTTGCAGAGTCTATTATTTGAGCTGTGCTCTGTATATCAGACAACTTTGTGTCCAAAAGAATAATTCTTGGTGCTTGGAGGAATGCATTTATGATATCGTTCTTTTCTACCTTATCTTTAAATCTTATCGTAACATGATGCACATGCATTAATGTCGTAGGTACTACTACCGCAGCTGTTGATATATTTATCCAAGGTATAACAGATTTAACGTCTAAAGCATGATGGCTGGGTAAGTTTACAGGATTTAAAACAATTGAGTTAATAGGCCCTTTTTTAATTTCTTGAGGATCAGCCCCTCTTCTTATTAAGACAGCATTCACTTTCTCTATTTTTGAAACTTGATTTAAAGCGCATATACTTCTTAGCAGACCTGTAGTATTACATGATACCACTCTAATGCTTTTTTTACCATAAGCTTCTTCGTAATTACACAGTGAATTAAAGGATATATCTGCTATACTAGCTTCTTCTCCTCCTTGAAAAATTGAATTTATTCCATTGGTTTTGTATATTTCTTTATAGGTTTCACCAACACCATCAGGTGTAGCATCAACTATTATATCTGATTCTTTAATCAAATCTTTTAAAGTTCCCTTAACTTCTATTCCATTTTTTCTAAAAGATTCCATATCTTTGTTTGATATTGTATAAACATCTATCCCAGACCTTATTGCATATAAAGCATTATAATCAGGTTTTTTCTTCACTATACCTGAGACTATCATATCATCTTGTTTATTAACTGCTATAGCTATCCTTTTTCCAATAGTACCAAAACCATTTATTGCTACCTTTACTTTGCTTTTCATTCTATATCCCTTTAAAGAATTTTTCATAAGATATTGTTAAAGCCTCGATTCCTGGCATTCTCTCTCCAGATAGGAAATATACAACAGCTCCACCGCCCGTGCTAATATATCCAATTTTCTTTCTAAGAAATGGCGATAAATCATCCAATATTGAAATAAAATGACCACCTCCAAATATTACATACGCATTGCTATTAAGGGATGCTTCAGCTATTTTTATTGTTCCTATTTTAAATCTTTCATCTTCAATAACTCCTGCAGGGCCTCTCATGACTATGGTTTTAGAATTCTTTAAAATATCACTATACTTGCTTATAGTTTCTGGCCCAATGTCCTTTGCAGATCCTTTTATTCCTTTAGCATTAACTATTTCTATTTCATTGTTGATTTCAGAAACAAAATCATCTGGAACGATTATATTTTCATAATTCAGCAAAGCTTTAGCTTCTGGAATTAGATGGCCGAACTTTTCATTTATTATTTTTTCAGCATTTCCTATATTAAATCCCTTAGCCTTTAAAATTAACAAAGAAACCAAACCTCCTGTTAATATGTAATCGGCCTTGTTTGATTTTACTATATGATCTATAATTTTAATGGCGTCATTAAGTTTTGCTCCTCCTATAAAAAATGTTCTAGGCCTTTCTCCATGAAGAGCCTTAGATAAACCTTTTATTTCATCTTCCATAACTCTTCCAGCTACTCCAGGAATAACTAATGGAAAACCTGCAATGCTAGCTTGACTTCTATGAGAACTTGCGAATGCGTCTCCTATATAGTAATTAAATAAAGGCGATAATTTTCTTACAAAATTTGTTTCTATTAGTTGCTCAAATGGCATCTCTATGTTTTCTTCAGATAAAAATCTTGTGTTTTCTAAAACCAAAACTTCCCCTACCTCTAAAGTTGCTATTCTTTTTCTCGCTTCGGGACCAGTTATATCGCTAATAAATTCAACGTTAAATCCTAACATTTTAGATAAAATTTCTGAATGTTTTCTTAATGATATGAAATCACTTTCACCTGGCCTACCTTGATGGCTCATAATTACTAGTTTAGAGCCTAATTCTACTAGCTCTTTTATAGTTTTAACATGAGATCTAATTCTGCTAGTATCCATTATTTCATTATTCTTTATGGGAGAGTTTATATCTATCCTAGCCAGCACTTTTTTGTTTGTAAGATCTACATCGTCTAACGTTGCTATATTCTTTCCATTATAAGAAATTGCCACTCCACTCACCCATATTAACCCTGTGAAATATTAAAAAACCGAAATATAAAAACCTTTTTCATATAAGATATTTTAGCTAATAATAATGTAAAAAAAGAATTTAATGTAAACTACCCTATTCTTAATAACTGGGCTTTGAAATTCAGTTTATTCATAAAAACATTCATTTCCCCTTCAAGTTGTTTATATTTTACCTACCAATACCTCTCGTTAAGGCATAAGCTATGTTTATAATTGCATTTATTTTGCTTTAGGAAACATAACAAAGCGTTTTATGTTTACAAAGATATTTATGCTTAACTTCATATCCTTAGGACGGGGTCTGCTGTGGAAAAAGATGAAAAATATATAACAATATTCGGTCACTTTTATCAGCCGCCTCGTTTCAATCCATGGATTTTAGAAATAGACTTAGATATAACTTCTAGACCTTATCATGATTGGAATGATAAAATAACCAAGGAATCCTATTTACCGAATGCCTACGCAAGATTAAAAGACGGAGAAACTATTGAAGATGTTGTAAATAACTATGAAAAGATAACTTTTTCTTTTGGTCCATTACTATTGTCTTATTTAAAAGAAAAATACAGTAAATTATATAATTTAATAGTAGAAGCAGACAAAGAATCTTCATCCAAACTTTCTGGTCACGGAAATGCTATAGCCCAGCCCTATGCACATATAATAATGCCTCTTTCATCAAAAGAAGATAGAGAAAGAGATATATATTGGGGTATAAAATTTTTTGAAAAAACATTCGATAGATATCCTGAAGGATTTTGGCTTCCTGAAGCTGCTGTAGATAATTTGACGCTAGAAATCCTTTATGACTATGGAATAAAATTTGTAATATTAAGCCCCCATCAAGCAAAATCAGTAAAAATTAATGATAAGTTTGAAGAAGTTACCGAAAATTCTTTAGATACTAAAAAAGCATATAAAGCTTTACTACCATCTGGTAATTCCATTGGTGTTATATTTTATAATAGATGGCTATCAGGATTAGTAGCGTTTGGAGACTTACTTAAGAGTGGAGAACTCTTTGCTAGGAAATTGATTGAATCTTTTGATAACTCAGAAAAACCTCAATTAGTTAGCATAGCTACTGACGGAGAAACCTATGGACATCATAAGCCAAAGGGTGAAGAAGAACTAGCAAAAGCATTGTCTATTATAGATTCTTATGGAATTAATATAACAAATTATAGTTATTTTTATTCAACTTTTAAACCAACAAGCGATGTGATAATAAATGAAAACACTTCATGGAGCTGTCCCCACGGTATTGAAAGATGGAGATCTAATTGCGGATGCGCGTCAGATATCGTGCCTGGCTGGACTCAAGAATGGAGAACTCCCTTAAGAAAATCTATAGATTGGCTAAGAGATATGGCTGAAACAACTATTCAAAACATCGGTCCTAAAGTATCAAATGATATAAACAAAGCCATATTAAATTATGTAGATGTTTTTTATGATTACAAAGCTGAAAATGTATCCAACTTTGTTGAAAGTTTTGTTATCAAAGGAGAAGAAAACAAGATAGTTGATTTTCTCAAATTAATGGAAATATCTAAAAATTCTATTTTAATGCAATCAAGTGATGCGTGGTTTTTTGAGGATATATATAGACCTGAACCAATTCAATCGCTTAGATTTGCAAAAAGAGTTATACAGTTAATAGAAGAATTATCTAATACAAAAATAGAAGATCAATTTTTAAGTATATTAAAAGATGCAAAATCAAATAACCCTAGATACAATAATGGCAAAGAAATTTATGAAAAAGAAGTTAACCCTTCTTTAATGACACCAGAAAAAGTATGTGCAAGCTATGCTATGAGGTTACTTTTTGAAATGATATCAAATGAAAACGATTACTATTCTTATAAAATAATTCTAGGCCCCTATAAAAAAATGGAACTTGGAAGAGCTAAGGTAATTACTGGGATAGCAACATTAATTTCTAAAATTACTTGGAGAAGCACACCAATTATGTTTTCATCTATATATTATGGATGGTATAACTTACATGCTGGTGCAAAGATATTAGTAGACCAAAAATCGTATATAGAATTTGAGAATTCTGTAACAGAGTACTTTAATAATGGGCTATTACCTGATATAATTGACATAATACAGAAAACTTTTTATCCTAATTACTTTAACCTGAACAATCTATTAAAAAACGATCAGAAATTTATTATGGATCATGTGCTGGATTCATCAGTTATCGAACTTGCAAGACAATATGAATTGCTTTATAACAATTACTTACCAGCTATGGAATATGTAAGAAGCCTTAACCTAAATTATCCCAAAGTGTTTGAATTGCTTTTACAGTTTGAGCTTGAAAAATCAATTCTAGAAATTTTAGAACAAGAAATTATAGATTTCAACAGATTAGAGCAAATAATACAATGGTCTAAAAATTTAGAAGTAAGTATAGATGATTTGGTTCACAAATTAATTAAAGAAAAAATAGAAAAGTTATTAGACTTTTTAATACAAAATCCCCAAGATATAAATTCTATTAGTATGTTGCAAAGACTTTTAAAAATTTCAAAAGAACTTGATATTCCCCTTGAATATTTATGGGATGCACAAAATAAGTTTATTTATTTAAGAAACAACATTTTAAGACATTTAATTTCATCAGAAAGTGATTTAATAAAATCTTTAATTTACCAATATAAAATTATTTCTAGTTATTTAAAGATAAGATTCCCTTAAAAATGTAGAAAAATGAAACATTGACAAAGCAAAAGACAAGCCCTGTCCCTTCTAGAGGCAGGGTAAAAATGTTTAAATCCTGATTTTTAAAAGTATTGTATAATAAGACGAGTCCCCAAAGGAGAATGCCTTAAGTCTCTACATATCCCCGAGTCCCAGGGATCTGGAAAAAAAAGCAACTTTCAGGGCAGGGAAAAGGTTAGATGTTTTAAATAAAATAGATAATATCTATTAATATTTTTTGTTGTACTTAACATAGTTAAATGTCTAAAGTTTTAATCTTCTGGATGGATAGTTTATAGAAACATTTTTATAGTTATCAAAAATAGATATAGCTATGTGATAAAGATTGGATGAAAGATCACATTCAGTTTACGCTCATTACTACAACTATTTGCAAATAATGAAGTTAATTCCTAGAAATAATTCGAAAACATGTGCTAATAATGATTATATAAAAGAAGGGTTAACGCTTTCTGATAGAGTATTTCTGCCTCTCAATTACTGTTGGGTAGCAGGTTGCTATAATAATGATTCTCTAAATATTATAAATGAGAGTTCGGTACTATTAAGAAGGCCTTCATACATGAAAACTCTTCATTACATACCCTATTCTAAAGGTATGCATAATAAGTCTCCGATAAGACGCGGAAAATATTTGTTAAGAGATAAGATGTCTAGTCGTGCAAGCGGAGTAGTTCATTTTTTAAATATAATAATAGCAGGAGGTATATGAATTGAAGAAGATATCATTATTTGATATATTTATGATAATACTTCCATGGATTCTTTGGTATTTAACTTTTGATGTTTTAAGTTCTCATTTTATTTATGCTATGGCAACCTCAACGAGTATACTTGGTGTAATATCATTAACCAAAAAAGATGTTAGAGAAAAATATAAAAGTTGTAATGTAATATGCTTGCTTTCTTCGTTGAGTATTGCAATAGTGCTTTACTTTGTATTCTATGGTGGAAATATTATATCGACAAGACTTGGATTAGAAGGGGAAGTTTTATATGTTTATGAGTTAGTACCAAAAGGTTTACTAAGTATTTTTCTTCTTGCACTAATTGGTGTAATGGAGGAAGCTTATTGGAGGGGATTGCTACAGCACATTATATTAGAAAATGATTTAAAAATTAATTGGATTTACGCTGCAGTGCTTTATGGAATAGTTCATTCAGTATCATTAAATTTAATTTTAGTGATTGCAGCATTTATAGTAGGTCTGTTTTTATCATTTACAGCTAAAAAATTAGGTTTAATAGGATCTTCTATAGTTCATGTAACATGGATATACCTCATGTTTTTAAAAATATTAATATGAATTAATGCAAAGGACCTATCAATCCTTTTGATCTTAGATAATAAACCCTATATGTGGGTGTAACAGTTTTTGGATGATTAGCTTTTACCATGTCTATTCTTCCAACAGAAGTATTTAATGGCCATTTCTTTGGTTCGTTTTGATCTTTTCTTGCTATATTTTCAATTTCTTTTAATCTCTTAGCAAAGCTTTCTATATTCTCCTTTGTCTCACTCTCAGTAAATTCTGTCATTAATGCTTCCTTCACAATTAATGGGAAATAGATTGTTGGAGCATAGAATCCAGAGTCTAATAAACCCTTACTAATGTCTTCTGCCGTAACACCTGTTTCTTCATGCAAGGGCTCTGCACTTAATACAACTTCATGCTTTCTATATCTATTGCTGCCATATGGTATTGAATATCCTTTTGAATCTTTCATTAATTTTATAAAATAATTTGTATTTATAACTGCCATTTCGCCTGCTTCTCTTAAGCCTTGCGGGCCGAGGCTTAGTATATATGTATATGTCCATATTAGCTGTTGTACATTACCAAAGAATGATTTCATCAAACCAGGACTATATTTACCTGGCCATTTTATTTTGTACATTCCATCGTTTTTATCATATTCGACTATGGGTCCAGGCAATAAATCATGAAGCATTATATTTTCTTTAACTTTACGATCCTTTATACAGACTGGACCTGATCCAGGACCTCCACCTCCATGGGGGGCTGAAAAGGTTTTATGTAAATTTAAATGAGCAATATCAAATCCTATATCTCCAGGTCTAGCTTTTCCTAATATTCCATTTAAATTTGCACCATCATAGTATAATAATCCATCCTTATCGTGAACAGCCTTCGCAACATCAATTATTTTTTCTTCGAACAATCCTAATGTGCTTGGATTTGTTATCATTAGGCCAGCTGTTTTATCTGATAGTGATGATAAGAAAGCATTATAATCCATGTTACCTGAATCATCAGTTGGTATCTCTACAGTCTTAAATCCTGCCATTGCTGCGCTTGCAGGGTTTGTACCATGTGCTGAGTCTGGTATAATTATTTCATCCTTATTTAGATTATTTTTAAGTTCATGATATTTTCTTATAATTAAAACTCCACTTAATTCTCCTTGAGCGCCTGCTGCAGGATGTAATGTGCAGATATCCATGCCTGTTATCGATGCAAGCCAATTTTGTAACTCATACATTGCTTTCAATAATCCTTGAATTGTTGAATCAGGCTGTAAGGGGTGAATCGAACTTAGCCTTATATCTGTAGATAATTTTAATGATATTTTTGGATTATATTTCATTGTACAACTGCCTAAAGGTACTGGACCTAAGTCTACACCATATGCCATCTCTGAAAGTCTGGTATAATGTCTTATAACTTCGACTTCACTAAGTTCAGGTAAGTTAGGATCTCTTTCTCTTTTCATTTCAGCAGGTATTGATATTTCTCCTAAAATTTTTTTGAATTCTTCGTTTATCTCTTTAAATCTAATTCCTTCCTTTCCACTCCCTAATTCATATATGAGGGGCTCATCCCATTTAGCTTGTTTAAACATAATTATCACCTATTCAATTCTTCCAATTTTCCTAAAAGAAAATCTATATCGGATTTAGAGTGGACTTCAGTAAAACTTAATAATCCCCAAGAATCTTTTGCCCAAGTTACATACTTACTTAATGGAATTCCAAATAATAATCCCTCTTTTATCATTAAGTTTCTTATTTTTTCAAAATTTGTTTTAATATCAATTACAAAGTCTCCGAAAAACTCTCCTTTGAATAAAGGAGCTTTAAAGCCCATTTTACTTAGCTGTTTAGAAGCATAATGACTTCTATACCAAGTTGCTTCTGCTACGTCTTTAAGGCCTTTCTTTCCCAGCAAAGAAACATAAAATGTTGCTATCATAGCACTAAGTCCTGAGTTAGTTGTTATGTTGCTAGTTGCTTTAGATCTTCTTATATGCTGCTCTCTTGTTTGCATGATCATCGTAAAAGCTCTTGATGAGCCATCTATTGTTGTAGTCATACCTATAAGCCTGCCCGGCATTTGTTTTACAAATTCAGCATTCCATTTTGTTGCAAAAATGCCAAGATATGGCCCGCCAAAGTTAAGACCTAAACCTAATGGTTGTCCTTCACCTACACAAATGTCTGCATCTAATTCTCCAGGGGTCTTATATATCATAAGACTTGTCGGATTTACTCCCATTATAAATAAAGCATTTTTTTCATGAGCAATTTCACTAATAGACCTAGCATTAATATCAATGATTCCCGTATATTGATAAGGATATTCTAGGTATATAGCGGAAATATTGTCCGATTTATTTTTTAAATCTTCTATGTCTGCATAACCTGTTTCAGGGTCAACTTTATAGGTAATTAATGATATGTTATTGGGCGTTGTGTAGCTTTTTGCAACAGATAAATGGAAAGGATTTATTGTTTCGGGAATTAATATTTTCTTTTTATTGTTTATTCTATGGGACATAAGAAAAGCTTCCCCTAAAGAACTTGCCATATCGTACATGCTTGCATTTACTACTTCCATTTCTAATATATCTGCCATAAGGCTTTGATATTCAAACAGTATTTGTAATAATCCTTGGCTAATTTCTGGTTGGTATGGAGTGTAAGCTGTTAGCAGTTCTCCTCTTTCTGCCAAATATTGTACTGCGGCTGGAATATAATGAGGCCAAGCACCCCCTCCGATAAATTGTCTTGAATCTTTAAATATTAGATTGTTATTCAAAACATCATCAATTTCTTTTATTACCTCTATTTCATCCATGGGTCTTTTTCTACCGATATCTAAATTATCCCATATTTCTTCATTGATTAAGACTTCTTTAGGAATATCATTATATAACTCTGAAACACTTTTTACTCCAATATAATCGAGCATTAATTTTTTAATTTCATTTGAACTATTAGGGATCCATTTATGCTCCATTTTTAATCCCCTATGTAAATGTTATTACTGATTATAAATTTTTTAATACGCTTAATTTAATACATTTAAATCATATTCTAGGTAAATTATAATACTGTAAATATAATTAAGAAGATACTAAACATTAATCCTTATTAAATAACATTTTCACACTTATTGCTTGATTTTTCTAAATTGCAGGTGTTAAGTTTGATGCTGCCTTGCCCATGGTTCCACTAGTTATAGGATATTAATTTTTGCTAAGCTATTAGATTAATTATGGTAGACCTAATTCTTTTATCACTCTAAAGGTTTCCTGAAATCTTAGAATAACACCTTTGCCGATGCTCTTCTAATGAAATAATTTTTATCTTCTAATGACACTCCTTTTTTCCATAACATAAGATATAATTATTAGTAATGCAACTAATATTACCCAAGTAATTATTATATTTAATTTATTCGTATTAGCTGAAGGAATATTATTAATAGCAATGACATACATAGCTTCTGACCAAGTTAATGGAGAAGTCGTTGGCAATGGATTCCCATAATTTGGATCTACAGCTTCAGGCAATAACCCATTTTGAGAATGATTATAAGTCCAATTTAGTAGATTAATTGAACCTGATATATTACCTATCAGATCATAATAATATGAAAGGAATAAAGTAGTAATATCCCAAGGTGGGTTCGGTGAAGAACTATCATATAAGGATTGTGAATAATGATAATAATCATCAGTAAAACGAGATAAACCCCCTATAACTGTTAAATGAGTTATCTCTTGATTAACATCACTATAAGCTATTTGAGAATTTGGTTGAACAAAGCCTAAGTCTATAGGTAAAATAGTAGAAGAGTCAAAACTAAAATAAGATGGAATTAAAGTAATTATTTTTGTGTTATTTTTATATAGAACTGATGGGACTAAGCTTGGGTAAAAGTATTTTCCATTCCAAAAATATTTCATTATGCTTTCATTTAATTCCAATACTGTGTTTTTGATTAATGTATTATTTATACCTAAGAATTGATATATAAGTGATGAGTCGTATAGTCCAATGCAATCTATGGATTGCGTCCAGAAATTATATGATAAGTTTGATTCCCATACGCCAACATCTTCAGGAATTAGATGGAATTCATTCTGATTTATTTCATTTATTTCATAGGCTAATGTTTTATTCAGCGATGGTAAAATAGATGTAAGGAAACTATAGTTATGAGTTATTTGAAAATATTGGTAAACTCCTATCTCAAAAAGGCCTATACTATCTAGTTCTGGCATACCATACGCTATATCAGGTTGACCATTATAAAAATTGTATCTTGCATAAAATAATCCATCTGGTAATTGAAAAATGTTTGATTCCCAAATCCAGAATTTATATGCAGAACTAAGGTGGCCTGATTCTTGGAGAGCCATAGCTGCAAAAGACGAATCTCTTAACAAATTATAAAGATAAATAGGTGAAGGAGAGGCTGCAAATTCTCCTGTAACTGGATTTTGATCGTCTTTAATTAATAGCAAAGCACGATAATAGTTTGATACTAATTTATCATTTATTTGCATGTTATTAATTTTAGAAGATTTATAAAGCCAATTATTGACTTGGTTAAGATTATAATTAATTAAATATGAAGGTGGATAAAAATTTGAATCGTTTATTGAAAATTCTAAATAGCCATTATTTGAATAAGAAATTTGTAGGATTTCAAGAGAACTTGAGTTAATTAATTTCTGCGTTCCATTAAAATATATGTATATGGGAGGATTACTGTTAATTATTGCTTCATTTAAATGTAAAGTTATACTGTAATTGGATGGTATAAGTATAGATGATGTCAATTTTGTTTTAGTAAATAACAATATTAATATAGAATTCATTTTATAAGGAGATAATATTTCTATTTGACCATTTTTTCCTCTAATTGTTATTGTATTGTTTAAATTTAAAGCCGCGTAATAGGCTGGGAAAATGTTAAATTGTATTTTATATGGTAGTATTCCATAATTGCCATAATAGATATTTTTTATTGATGCATTAGAATTTTCAAATCCATTTAAAGTAGCATTTGGTATTGGTATACCTGTAATAATTAAAAAGCTTGTGTTAATCCAATTACTTAGTAATAAATACGAAGGAAAATAGCTTAAACTTCTGTTATAGTTTATAGATGAGGCATAAGTAATATTAGCAAATAAAAATACCATAAATATGAAAAAGACAGCAAATATTTTTTCCGATTTTCTTTCCATTTTACTTCACTTTAATTTAGATAATATCCTTTGAGGATATTTAATTTTAATAATAATTACAAATAAAAAAATAAATTATTCTCTTAATTTTAATCGTTTTTATATACACATAAAAATAAAAGTCTTAAATAAATTAAATACACTTAGCAATATAACCATTAAATACATATAAATAAATGGGAGATCAAATTGAAGGTATTATTAACGTTGCCTCCAGATATTCATAATTTAGAGATCTATAGAGTCACAGGGATGAGGGCCCCTCCATTAGGTATCCTTAGTATAGCTGCGGTTCTTGAAAAACATGGTCACAAAGTTGAGGTTATAGATAGTCCAACACTTAAATTAGATTTTAATTCCTGGCTCTCTAAAGTAAAATCAACAAAACCTGATGTTATAGGAATTTCAATGCAAACTCCAATGGCTCCAAAAGGTTATAGGGCAGCAAAAATAATAAAAGAAGAAATGCCTGATATACCATTGATAGCTGGTGGTAGTCATCCTTCTGTAATGATTGAAGAGGCATTAAACAACGGATTTGATGTTGTAGTTAGGGGAGAAGGAGAATATACTTCGTTAGAACTTATTGATTATCTTGAAAAGAAAGGCTTAGATAAATTAGGTTTGAGCGATATTGCAGGAATAGCATTTAGATATGATAATAAAATAATTAAAACAAAAGATAGGCCTTTAATTCAAAACCTTGATGAGCTACCGTGGCCTGCTAGGCATTTAGTAGATATGAATGAATATACTCTTTTCGATAAAAACATTAATATTGCTCACGTAATGGCAAGCAGAGGTTGCCCTTATGGATGCATATATTGCATAACAAGTTATTATTGGGGTAAAAGGTATAGATATAGGTCTGCAGAAAATGTAGTAGAAGAAATTAAGCATTTGTATGATAAATACCATGCTAGAACTGTTGTTTTTACTGATGATGAATTTACAGCTAATTGGAAGTTCGTTAGAGACTTTATAGATCTTTTAAAGAAAAATAACTTGGATATAAGTTTTTCATGTGGAACAAGGGTTGATCTTATAAATAAAGATCTTATGAAGTTATTATATGATAATGGTTGTAATGCATTGTATTTTGGGGTAGAATCTGCAAGTCAAGATACCTTAAATAAGATAGGAAAAAGGATTACAATAGAACAAGCCAAGAGAGTTTTTTCTTGGGCAAAAGAGCTTAAGGGGTTTACAACAGGTTCATTCATTTTAGGATTTCCATGGGAAACTATTGATGATATGAAAAAAACTGTGGATTTTGCAATAAAATTGGATCCTAATTATGTTCAATTCACTGCATTAACTCCTTACCCTGGAACACCATTGTACGACTTTGCATTAAAGAATAATCTTATTGTAGATAAGGATTGGGAGCATTATACTACTGTAAGACCCGTTATTAGGGGTTTTAATTTTTCCGATAAAGATTTGGGAAAGATGGTTGTTTATGCTTATCGTAAGTTTTATGTGAGGTTTGGTTTTATGATGAGGGAATTGAAGGCAGGAAGATTTTTTGATTTATTTAAAATTTTATCTAAAAATTTAATTATTTCTCCGGTTGAAGATAAAATAAAGAGAGTTTTTGAGCCATTAAGGTGGGAAAAATGACCATGGATTCTGATTATTATGTGGATAAGGTTAATAATAATGGGGATATAGGTCACTTATTAGCTGGAATTAGAATTTTGTTTAATAATCCTGCTACAAGATCTTTACTAAAAGTAGCAACAAGAGATATTAAGGTTAAATATCTTGATGGGGAAATAAAGGATGCTCCACTAATATATCATGCTTTGTCAAAGTTCGTTGGGGAAGGTATATCAGAATGTCCAATTTCAGCAAGATTTCTAATACCTATTTTAAACAACATAATAAAGCTGGGAATTTTGATGCTTAATGGAGACTTAGAAGCAACCAAAAAAGGCATTTCCGATCCAGCAATTAGGAGAGGTATTGCATTAGTTATGAAGGGGTTAGGATTATATGGAGTTACAGTTCCTCAAAAAATGCCAGCTCCATTTTTAATAGTTTGGAATATGACTAATATGTGTAATTTACAATGTATTCATTGTTATCAGAGGGCTGGCAAGCCTACGCCAGATGAGCTTACCTTAAAAGAAAAATTAAATTTAATAGAGCAGCTAGATAAAGCGGGAGTTGCATCAATAGCACTGAGCGGTGGAGAGCCTACTATACACCCAGATTATTTTACCATAGTTAAGGAAATATCTAAAAGAGGAATCCACACTGGAACAGCTACAAATGGTTGGTTATTTGCCAATATTAATTATTTAAAAAAAGCAAAGGAGAGCGGATTAAGATATGTAGAGGTATCTTTAGATAGCTCAAATCCAGAAAAACATGATAAATTTAGAGGTGTTAAAGGTTCATGGGAAAAAGCTGTTAAAGCTTTAGAAAACGCAGTAAAATTGGGCATGGATCATGGAATGGCAGTAACTATTACTAAACTTAATTATAATGAAGTCAAAGATCTTTTAGATTTAGCTGAAGATATACATGTTAAGAGAGTTATATTCTTTAACTTTGTACCAACAGGAAGAGGAAAAGAAAATATTTGGTTGGATCTAGATCCTGTTGAGAGAGAAAAGTTCTTGAGGTACATATATTCTGAGATGAAGAAAAGAGAAGGCATGCAAATAGTAAGTACTGCACCTCAATATGGAAGGGTAGCATTGGCCATGAGCCAAGGAAAAGAAATTGCTCCAACTCATTTTGCGGTTTCAGGCGATCCTATTATAAAGGCTGTTGCTGAATTTGTTGGAGGATGTGGTGCTGGAAGAATATATGCAGCAATTCAACCTAATGGAGATGTTTCACCGTGTGTGTTTTTGCCCATAACTGTTGGTAATATAAGAGAGAAGAGTTTTTGGGAAATATGGACAAATAGTAAAGTATTTAATGATTTAAGAGATAGAAGTAAGTTAAAGGGATTTTGTAATTCGTGTCCCTTCAAGAATATTTGTGGAGGGTGCAGAGCAAGGGCTTATGGCTATTATAATGATTACTTAGCTCCAGATCCCGGCTGTATATATAACTTTAAGGAATGGAATAAATTAAAAAAAGAATCGCATGTCAAATTAGTAGAAAATAAATTAACTAAATAGTTAATAATTGTTCATATTCATCTTTATTTAAATTTAAGTAAGCTGAAGAAACAATAGTTTTAATGTTATTGACCTCTTGTTTAAGCAATATTAATGCTGCAGATATTAATGATGGTGAAAAAGGATATGATTGAAATACTGCTTCAGAATTTCTCTTTGCACTTAGATTTGAGCTTTTTCTAATGGAATTCATTATTTCATCTTCTTTTTTGCCCTCTATTTTTACATATTTAAAATGATCCCTTAGAGAAGTTGCTAATGCAATTGGATCTGATGATTCCCTCTCATAAATATAACTAATTTTATTCCATGATATGTTGCATGCATTTATTTTGTTAAAGCTAACTTCTATAATCCTTATAGGTATTTTTAATAATGATGCTTGTATTAGACCCAAAGCAATTTTGCCTTCTATGATAGGACATAAAGTTTTTGAGACATAACCTTTATCAATTGTATTTAAGTCAGAAAAGCTATTATAATACAAGTTTGATGTGGCAGATAATGAGTACCAAGTAATAACGCTTGAATCTTTTAATTCGTTGTAATATGCATATGCATCCTTTAACACATTATAAATGTGCTTATATTTTAATGACATTTCAAGATATCGTTGTATACCAGCTAAGGAATCAGGCTCTGCTAGTATTTTGCTTAAGGAACTTTGACTCCATATTAATGAAGTTAGATTACTTTTATCAACTTCTTTACCTTCGGCCATACTTCTTAAGATTAGTAATGAATCATTTATTTCATCCTCCCTAGCAAATGCTAAGGTTAAGTTTATAGCTTCTTTAGGAGTATATCTAGAAATTTCATCTACTGCTGAGTAAAATCTTTTCATTATCTCCCTTTCAGCATCTTGAACATTTTTTGTCTCAGAAACTGTTTTATATTTTGTTTCTCTAAGAGAGGCGTAAATATCGATTAATTGTGGAGACAGCTCTCTTATTTTATCTGGCGAAATTAATGTAGACTTTAAATACCTTAATCTAGGAACTATTTGAGCATATATTGAAGGGCTACCCAAAAATAAATTCACCCTGAAACAATTTTCTTTATTTGCTCAAAAACTTCCTTAATTGCTTTGTCGTAGTTTTCTTTTCCCAATTTTTCAGATTTTTCCAAATCTTCTTTTTCTTTTTCTTTATACGCATCCTCTAACTTCTTAACACTTTCTTTATACGCATCCTCTAACTTCTTAACACTTTCATCAAGAAGGATTTTACTTGTTTGCCTTAATTCTCTCCCTAAACTATCTGCTAGTTGAACTATGTTGCTTGATAATTCTTTCGATTCTTCATTAAGCTTTTTTAAAGAATCTTCAAACCAAGCTACTGTATCAGCAAGTTTGACTATCTCTGACTTAGCCATATTGGGACACCCTTTATAATTTCTTAATCAAATAATAGAGTATAGTAGAGGTTAAAAAATCTAAAAGGGGATAAAATATAGGTGTGCTTAGTTGGTTGAAATAAAGGTCTTAGGAGAAGGACTACCTATAGCAAGGTATTTATTAAAAAAATAAGGAATAAGGAAACAAGCTTATTTGAATTTAGAAAGGCTATGATTGACACAGCTGACCTCCTCCTCGCCCTGAAAGGCAAGGTTTTCAGTTGTAAGACCACATATTTGCTGTAAATTTGTTACCTTTATCTTGTGCAATGTTAAATGGGTAACAAAAATAGATGGTTGAAACGCCCGGCTCATGTAATTTCTTCATTAGGTGAGACGCTAAATTCCTATATAAATGCAAAAGCCTTCTCATTAATTTCTTAAAAAGCCTCTTCTTCTCTTTTAATAATTCATCATATGCTTTATATTCGCAAGGTTTTTCGTATTATCTGCTAAGGATTGTACTTGCACTATCTTCTTCTCTAAGTAGAAATAGTCCTCTTTAGTCCTAACACCTTTTTAGAGAAACCATGTGCCATCGTTTAATACTACACTTGCCAAATTATTTATGCCTAAGTTGATTGAAGCCACTTTGTTACCTTTAGGTGATTCAAATATAATATTTTTCCTTTTACCATAAACAATATATTTGCTCTCCTTTCCCTTTTTAGTTTTCTCAACACCTACTTCAACAGGTATTGAGGCATACCATGCATTTTCAGTCTCATCATAGTATATCTCTAATCTACCTTGTTTACCATACCACCTTAACCTACCAGCAAAATCTATTTCCATTTTGAAATCTTTTAGAATAATTTTATGATTAACTCCATCTATTTCATATCTATCTTGTCTAATAACAAGTAAAAGCCTTCTCTTCTTAGTATCTTTTTTAGTATCTTTATTAATCCAATATCCTGGT
>Ga0080003_1000051_pt1 | contig 80544 bp, 60 predicted proteins | sample JossMetagenome_FD_69206 | JGI IMG/M metagenome (GOLD analysis project Ga0080003, IMG submission 69206) | Hot spring microbial communities from Joseph's Coat, Yellowstone National Park, USA - JC2_E (SPADES assembly) (version 2) | ecosystem: Environmental > Aquatic > Thermal springs > Hot (42-90C)... | reverse complement strand
TGGGGGAGAACCTGACGGACAGCTTCACCGGAGTCAGGCAGACGGGCATGTGGACTCCCGAGATGGCGTTCACCATGCAGAACATAGACCTGATGAACGAGACCGGCATCAGGATAACCGCCCTGTCGGAAAGGGCCTACGACGGTGCAACCCCAGCTCCAGGCTTCAGCAAGACGTCGCTCTTCCAGCCCTACGTTGTGGAGGACCCAAGTACCGGCAGGACGTCCATCGTCTTCTTCAGAGACGCGTATCTTTCGAACTACCTTGGTTTTAACAACACCCTTCCAACGGAACAGGCTGCCATGGAGTCAGCTCGCACCTTTGTGAGCGACATCCTTGCGACTCAGGCCCATGGAGGAGTTGTGACCATAGCGTCAGACGGAGAGAACTGGATAATCATGGCCAAGTTCCCCGCGAACGTTGCCCTCTTCTTGAACCAGACGTATGCCCTTCTTGATCAGGAAGAACAGCAGGGCTTGGTGGAAACCGTCACGCTGCAGCAGGCCCTGAAGTACGTGCCGGCCAACGTGACGTTGAACTTCGTTCCCACAAGCAACTGGGTGGACGGAGTCAACAATTGGGCTCAGTGGACCACAGGGAACCAGTACGTGGAGACTCAGGAGTGGAACGAGCTTGCCTCTGCCCACAGCGCCTTCAAGGCTGCAATGATCCTAACAGACAACTTCACGGGCCTTGAAAACGGCTCAATTGTTTACAGAAATGCCGTGATAGGGCTTTTCCACGCCTCGGACAGCGACTACTACTGGGCTCAATACGTCACCCCCACTGCCGTGTTGGTTTGGACAAACTACGTGAAGCAAGAGGTAGATCCTATCCTATTTTCTGTGTCCCTCAACGTTTCCAAGGAGGCCAACGGGTTGGACATAACCGTGAAGAACGGGCTCCACAGGGGGATAACCGTCTCCCTCATAGTGTCAGGCAGCGGATTTTCTCCAAGCAGCGGCCTGCTGCCCATGAATCTGACCTTCCCAGTCCCGGCTTCTGGAGAACGCTCAATTAAGCTGGAAGGCTCCTTCTCGGGGCCACCGGCCTACAGCGTCTCCTTGAGCGCAGGTCCTTACGTCTTCGAGACTTACTCTGCTGGCAAGCCGCTGTCTTCAAGCAGCCTTGGGGACTTGGGTTTTCTGTTGCTACCGGCGCTTGCGATCCTCCTGTTGGGAGCTTACGTTTACGCGGCAAGAAGACGGTATAAGAAAGAGGTTTAAGTTTCTTCAGGTCATGGTTTCGATCTTGAAGTATCTTCCCTGGGGGTCGGGATCGTTGGAAATCGTGACCTTGGAGTTGCCGCTGACGTACCATATCGAGTTTTCGTCGGCCCCGTTGAGCAGCACAGAGCGGTTGGGTCTCCAGGCGGAGTTCAGGCTTTTTATCAGCTCTGCGACTTGGCCTCCCTGCAGCGCAGCGTCCCAATCCATGCAGCGGCGGTTGTCTGGGTCATCTCCTCCCATCATTCCCACTTCGTCTCCATAGTAGACCATCGGTGTACCAACCCAGGTGTACACGAAGGCGAGCCCGGCCTTCACTTTTTCGGCGTCGCCAAGGGCGGACAGCGCGCGCTTCGTGTCGTGTGTCCCAAGAAACAACCACGAGCTTTCGAGAAAGGATGAAGGAAGCAACAGTTTTTGCCTGGACATGATCTCGCTCAACTCGATCCCAGTTTCCCTCTTCTTCAAAAAGGCCATCAAGTGCATCCAGATCTGATAGTTCATCACGCCCGTCACAGCGTTGCGGTATATGTAGGGCTCATCGTAGACCTCTGCGATCATCGGCTTTCCCGCGTAATCGCTGAGATCCCAGAGGATGCGCGGAGGCATGCCTTCTGCCACGTCAAGCCTAAAGCCATCGACGCCAAACGTTGACCAAAAGCGGATCACGTCCTTGAGCATGTTGACGGCGGTCTCACCGTTCAGCTTGGGCATCGACTTGACCTTAGCAAACGTGTCGTATCCGGCTTCATCCACGTAGTACCAGGACCTGTACCTGCCATCGGTTTTTGCGCTAAGGAAGGCCGGATGTCTCCAGCTCGTGTGATGAAAAGGCAGGTCCAGCAGGACCGAGAGGCCAAGGGAGTGCGCGGTTTCCAGAAACCGCCTGAACGCGTCGTTCCCTCCGAGGCGGTCGTCCACGGACAGGTAGTCGGTGACGTCGTATCTGTGATATGATTCGGATTGGAAGATCGGCGTCATGTAAACCCACTTGAATCCCAGCGACCTGACGTAGCCGAGCTTTTGTCTGATCTTGTCCAGATCTTCCCCCATGATCCCTTTCAGGTCCTCCGTGCCTCCCCCTCTGCACAGAAAGCGATCGGGAAATATCTCATAGATTGGTCCTGGATCGCTCTTCGCTGGGCTTGGGATCGGGGGTAGCACGAGAGAGGCAAACTTCTCTCCATCCTTTCCTTGGGGCAACTCTTCGTTGTCGAGTTCCAAGGAGTACTGATAGGTGCCTGGAGGTAGGACCAGGTTGGCGCAGTAGTCTTTGCCGCACCACGTGAACGGCACGGCTCCCTTCACCCATCCCGTGAAGTTGCCCACGACGTAGGCCGTGCGGGAAAAGGTCTCCGTGGTCAGCTTGAACCTGACGTAGTGCATGCCATCTTCTCTTGGGTAGTTTTCAACGCGCATGAAGGTTTGGCAGAGAAGCTATTAAACCCACTTTTGTCTAGGTCGGTTCCTTGCATTGATCGTCTTCTTGATCGTCGGCCTAAACCGTTTCGGCCTGAACCGTTGAGGGTGCTTGCTGGGTCGTTCTGGCATCTCTGCTGCGGGTGAGCTACGCGCATAGACGCCCTGCAAATGCATTTATATCTGGCTTGTTGTTTGTTTATGAGGAAGTTCCCATCAGGTTTCATGATTGGCTGGTCCCAAGCCGGCTTCCAATCGGAAATGGGCCTTCCTGGCAGCGAGGATCCAAACAGCGACTGGTTCGCATGGGTTCATGATGGGGAAAACATAGCGACCGGGAGAGTAAGCGGCGACCTGCCAGAAAATGGGCCTGGGTATTGGTTCAACTTCAGGTCATTTCACGAGAACGCCAAGAAGATGGGCATGAACGTAGTCAGGTTGGGGATCGAGTGGTCGAGGCTGTTCCCCAACGATCCCGGCATATCGAGTTCTGAGGATGATGCCAGTGCCCTTGAGAAGCTTGATCGTTCCGTCAACGCCGCTGCCCTGCATCACTACAGGGAGATCTTGGCCGACCTGAAGCGCATGGGTTTTCACGTCATACTTAACCTTTACCACTGGACCATGCCGTTGTGGCTCCACGACCCGATTTCCGTGAGAAAGGGGAGGATTGCCGGACCAGCCACAGGTTGGCTGGATACCTTTGCCGTCAAGCAGTTTGCCTTCTTCTGCGTCTTTTCTGCCAAAGCGCTCGATGACTTGGTCGACGAGTACTCCACCATGAACGAGCCAAACGTGGTGTACAGCAGTGCCTACGCCTCGCCTGGCTGGCCACCGGGGTACTTGAGTTTCGACTTGAGCAAGAGAGCTAGGGAGAACATGATCAAGGCCCACGCAGCCGCCTACGACATGCTCAAGTCAGTCACGAGCAAGCCGGTGGGCATCATATACGCAAACGCATCGTTCACCCCGCTTCGGAAGGAAGACGAGAGGGCTGTTGGACTGGCTGAGACCGCAGAGCGCTGGTCTTTTCTCGATCCCTTAGCTGGTCTTTCAGAGCTTCAGGCAGGGGAAGAGGTCAGCAGGAGGTTGGATTGGATTGGGGTCAACTACTACAGTCGGACCATGGTTCGCCTGCAAGGAGATGCCTACAGAAGTGTGCCGGGTTATGGGTACGCCTGTGAGCGGGATTCCATCAGTCTAGATGGTAGGCCCACCAGCGACGTTGGCTGGGAGTTCTATCCAGACGGGCTGAGGGATGTGCTGCAGAAGTACTGGGCTAGGTATCGCATCCCGCTCTACGTGACTGAGAATGGCATTGCCGACGAGGGGGACTACATCCGGCCCTACTATCTCGTCTCCCACATCAGCAGCACGCTGGAAGCGGCAGAGTCTGGAGTCGACGTGAGGGGATACCTCCATTGGTCCTTGGCGGACAACTACGAGTGGTCCTCAGGGTTCAGGCCCAGGTTTGGTCTCTTGAGGGTCGACTACTCGAACAAGTCTCTGAACTGGACGCCTTCAGCCCTTGTCCTGAGGGAGATCGCTGGAGCTGGAGGGATACCCTCTGAGCTGGAGCACCTGAACTCCGTCCCTCCGACCCATCAGCTTAGGAGAGGGTAGCTGGTCTGGCTTCTGGTGAACTCAGACGAGCGTGCTGGAGAGGCTTCGCGAGGCCGCACAGCAGCTTGGTCAAGAACTTACTGAGCGCATTGAGGGTAACCCCAAGCAGAGAAGCTGTTATGTCATCTTCGACAGGAGGGGTTGGAAACCGGTGAGCCTAGATCATCCCGATTTTTCCGACAAGGAGATCGCCTTTCTTGATGGTGGTTCGGCTTCTCTCTTCAGCTCCCCTTCATACGTGCTGACGATGAACAGAGTTTATTCAGCAAGATGGCTGGGCAAGAGGAAGCTATTGAGTTCTCTGAAGGAATTCTTGAGCTTCACATATGCGTCTGAGGACGGGTATTTTAGTAGGGTGTGGCCCCTGAGCGGGGAGGTCCCGCTTCTCCCAAAGGACACAGTCGTCACGTACAGGGAGATCTCAGGGATAGATGCCCTCCTTCGCGCCTCCCAGTTGCCCAGGAGAACGGCGGAGAGGTACCAGCTTCTTGAGCTGATCAGGGGGGGCGGAGAACTGGTTGTGGTGGACGGGAGCCTTCAAGAGGAGACTCCTCGGGAAAGGGATCTCGTCTCAGAGGCCGTGAAGGTTGCGGACGAAAGAGGGGTCGTCGTGGGCGCTCTCGCCAAGCAGACCTCTTTGGTAGGCTCCGTGGATCCTCCCATTCAGACCTCTTTGAGGAGCGAGTGGTGTGCCCAGGTGGGCGAGTACAGATGCGTGGGCTCGGGTGAGGAAGAAGTGACGGGCAAAACCTCCAGAGTCTCCACGCTTTACCTGATGAAGCTACACCGCATGTCACCCCTTCCATACCTGCTTGAGGTAGCTGGGACAGATCAAAGACTGCACCTTGACCTGATCAAGGCGCTAGTTGCCGACTCTCGGGATCCTCACATGCCCGGCTACCCGCACGGACTTCTAGAGGCCGACAGAAGGGCGAGGGTCGGACAGCCAGAGGTCAAGAGGCTCAGGGGCTACGTGCTGACATCCTTGCCCGACTCGGCCCGTCGCATCTTGGCATCTGGCGAGCTGGCCATGACAGTTCACGATCGCTTGAGTCGCTTGAACGGAGGCTTCTAGACCCGTTCATGCTCGCACGAAAGATCTTAAAACCCCCTTCCTTCGCTAACCGTGAGCGAGAAAAGAGAGGTAGGAGTGGTCTCAGGTGGGGACTTTCAGGGGATCATCATCAGGAAGGACAGCGACAGGAATCTGGAGATGGGCCAGCTCTTGGTTTACGAAGAGGGCAAAAGGAATATCATCATCAAGGTTTACAACCTGCTTTACGGCTCGACGCTGCCCCAGCCAGTCATAGATACCGCTCAGGGTTACGTCAGGGAGGGGAGTGGGCCCGAGCTCTCCATGTACGAGGAGGACGAGAAGGTGGCCTACTTCTTGAGAGGCGTCGCGAAGCCTCTGTTGGAGGTCGTTGGGGAAGCCGGACAGTGGAGGATCTCGCTGCCGAAGTCCTTGCCCGCGTGGTGGACTGGAGTGAGAGAGGCAACCGAAGCCGACTTTGGTTTCTTGAGGCAAGAGGGCACATTCATGGGCAAGCTCAGGAGCGGCAGCAAGGTCCTACAAAAGGACGTGATGCTTCCGACCGAGGCGCTCCTGACGCATCACGTGCTCGTCGCTGCCAGCACGGGCAAGGGAAAGAGCAACTTGGTTAAGGTGATGCTGTACTCCATCGGGAAGGAAGGTTCAGCTGGCGCCCTTTTGATAGATCCGCACGGCGAGTACTGGGGGATCCACGGGAGAGGGCTCAGGCTCCTCGGCGACAAGGCAGTGCTGTTCTCATCATCCCGCAACCTGCCCGCTGGCGCCTACAGGTTGACTGTTGGGCTTGGCTCTCTTGTGCCTGACCACTTTTCGGGAGTACTTGAGCTCACCGAGCCGCAGCAGGAGGGTCTTGAGGCGCTCTACAAGGCCTTTGGGGCCAACTGGTTGATCAAGCTCTTCAAGGAAGAAGCAAGCTGGTCAAATCTCAAGGACGTCCGCGAGGCGACGCTGAAGGTGCTCAGAAGGAAGCTATCCTTGCTCCTAAGGCCTGAGGAAGGCGACGTCTTTGTCTACTCCGGCGAGGACGTCGTCTCAAGGATGTGCGATCTCATCGACCAGGCGAAGATAGTCGTGCTCGACACGTCGACGCTTGGAGAGGGAGCAGAGCTCCTTTTGGCAAACGTGGTGGCGTATGAGGTTCTCAAGAGGCACCGGTTTGCGATGCACAAGGGTAACTTGGATGACCTGCCTCCAGTTGCAGTGGTGATCGAGGAGGCCGCCAGGGTCTTGGGAGAAGGGGTTGAGCCCAACGTCATAGAGACTGTGGCAAGAGAAGGTAGGAAGTTCAAGGTCGGCATCCTGGCCGTTACCCAACTGCCTTCGCTCATACAGAAGGAGCTGATGGCAAACATGAACACCAAGGTGATAATGGGAAACGAAGCGCTCAGCGAAAGACAAGCGCTCGTGAACTCCTCTCCTCAGGACCTTGCGGGCGAAGAGGCAGAGATCGCCTCCCTTGACGTGGGGGAGGCCATCATCAGCAGCTCTTTCATGAAGATGGCCATCCCAGTCAAGGTCCCGCTCTTCGACGACTTCGTTGCCGCGACAGGCGACTTTCGGCCAACGACCTTCGCAGGGCGACCGAAGCGGTTAAAGCCGAATCCGCGAGGCACTTGTCCATTGGAAACAGTTCAGTTCCTGCACGCGGCTGACGCCCACCTTGGTTCCCAGGACAGGATATTCATGAAGAAAGGGGAGCTCCAGGCCTTGCATGACATGATATCGACGGCCATTGGGGAGAGGGTCGACTTTGTGGCCTTCTGCGGAGACTTCTTTGACAGCAACGTCCCTCCCCTCTCCGTCGCCAGGGAGGCCGCCAAGGAGCTGAGGAGATTACTGGACGCAGGCATACCGTTTTACGAGATCCACGGCAGCCATGATAACTCCCCGACGCATTCGTCTATGGTTGAGGTTCTTGAGGACGCTGGTCTCATGAGGCAGGTCTATGCCCCCGTTTCTCAGGAAGGCACGCTGAGGTTGAACCCCGTTCAGGGCCCTAAGGGGGTGAGGCTCTTCGGGATGCCAGGACTCAGGGAAGGCAGGGAAAAGGAGTACTACGAGGCTCTTGACAGGGACTTCCTGGAGCGCCAGGAAGGGTTGAAGGTGTTTCTTTTCCATGGTGCCGTTGAGGGGATGGCAGGGGTATCGACCATGGATTTTGTACCGATCTCTCTGTTTCCCAAGGGATTCTCTTACTACGCTGGAGGACACATCCACCAGAGGCAGAAACGGGATGTTGAGGGATATGGTACGTTTGCCTATCCTGGCCCGCTGTTCGCAGGCTGGGGCATAGAGGACCTCAGGCGCTACAGAGAGGTGGGAGGAGGGTTTTACCTGGTGTCCTTGGGAAAGAGCGTGGAAGTGCAGGAGGTCACGGAGAGACCCGTGGACGTGGTCTTCGTCGAGGGCAATGCAGACGGAAAAACGCCTGCCGAGCTGATGGGAAACCTTGAGCCGAGAGGCGACTTCTCCGGCAAAGTCGTGGTTATAGTACTCAAGGGGACGCTTTCATCTGGTAGGGTCTCGGACATATCCTTTCCCTACCTCCGTGATTCTTATACCAAGGCGGGAGCCTTGGACGTCATGTTCAGCAGAGGAGACCTGAAGGGGCCCAGCTCCTTGGTCTCTCCCGAGCTCGTGCAGGCCGGGAGTATGTCCGAACTGGAGGCCGAGATCTTGAAGAAGGCAAAGTCCCCGTTGGAGCCTTCTTTGCTCAAGTCTCTGTTTGACGCGCTTTCTCAGACGCAGCTTGAAGGAGAGACCAAATCCGACTACACGAAGAGGGTGTTGGCCGAGACCGAGGACATCCTGCGCAGGCACCTGGACCACCTGGACAAGGGGGAGAGCAAAGCTGCTGCTGCGCAAGGTCGAGCTGAAGAACATAAGGAGTCACGCCTCGACTTCTCTTGAGTTAAAAAACGGGGTCACGCTGATCGAGGGTGACGTGGGAAGTGGCAAGAGCTCTATCCTCAAGGGCTTGCAGTTCGCGCTTTTTGGCTCTGGCAACCTGTCTTCTTTGCTTCGCTACGGGCAGAGAGAAGGCAGCGTGTTCGTGGAGTTTGAGCTTGGGGAGCATCGCTATGGCGCCCGGAGGGTGCTGAGGTCTGTTGGGGGGACGGTCAGAAGCGACAAGGAGTATTGGGTGCAAGATGGTGAAGTTCAGCTCTTGTCGGCAACGCAGCTGAACGAGATGGTGTTCACCGCGCTTGGACTCAAGCCCTCGGAGAGGGCAAGGAGGGTTCCCATATGGGAGCTTGCCTTTTACATATCTCAAGAAAAACTCAAGGCGATCCTCTCGGACAGAGAAGTGCGGGTGAAGGCGATCGAGTCGGCCTTCGACATAGAGAGATACAGGAGGGTTCGCGAAAACGCTCAGGACCTCTCGATTTACCTTCAGACCCAGTCGAAGCACCTGAAGGGGTTCTGCGAGCCACTTCCTGACAAGATGAAGGAGCTGGAAAGGGACCGCAGGGATCTGTCTGAACTTGAACCAGAACTTGCTGAGCTCGAAATGGGGATCGAGGTGGCCAAGCTGGAGGAGCAAAAAGCCAGAAGTACTTACGAGTCGTTGTTGCACGCGGTGGCCTCTATCACGAGCTCCATCTCATCACTTGATGAGGAACTGCGTCGGCTGCAGTCAGATCTGGATTCGAGGGAAGCGAGAACCATTCAAACCAGCACGAGGATCGAAGAGCTGAGCAAGTTGATGGAGGAAAAGCTTGAGCTATCTCGTGCCGAGGTTCCGGCGCATGAGCCTCCTGAAAAGATAGACGAAGAGATAAACAAGGAAGAAAGCGTGCTGGATGACCTCAAAGAGGCTCTTCGGTGGCTGCGCGTCAAAGAGCAGGCCATGGACGATATCCTAACCGAGCTGGACTCGCTCGCTGTGGAACAACACAGGCATCCCGAAGATGTGCAGGCTGATCTGGATCGGGCATCTCGTGAGCTTGCATCCGTCAAGGCAAAGCACGAGTTCCTTGAAGGCCAGGTCGTCCGCTACAGGGAGATGCAGAAGCTTGGAAGATGTCCGCTCTGCATGCGGGAGGCCTCACCGGAGTTGTCCCAAAGTCTGATCGAGAGTAGCCTTGGGGAGCTGGAGAGGCTTGAGAGAAACGCCAAGGAGCTGGAAGAGAGGTCTCGGTCTTTGGAGCAAGAACTTGTCTTGGCCAGAAGGGCCGAGGAACTGAGCAGAAGGAAGGCGGAACTGGAGAGGCAACTCTCTCAAGCGGAAGAAGACGTCTCAGGCTATTTGTTGAGTCTTTCTGGCAGAGGAAAACAGGCCAAGGTGTGGAAGCGTCTCATGTTGCCTCCAGAGGACCAGGCAGAGACAGAGGGACTTCCTGCTCGGGAGAGACTATCGCATGCGATCAGCTTTCTTGAAAGGCTCGAGGAGTTTTCGCGCGACACGATCGTGGAGCTTAAGAGAAAGCGCAACCTTTCCATCGAACTGGAGAGGCTGGCCGCCCAGAAGGAGAGCGCGATCAGTCAGGTGTCATCCATCGCGAAGCAGATCGAGGTCTTGCGCCAGCAGATGGAAGATGACCGCTTGGCCGTGAGTCAGCTAGCCGCACGGTCTTCAGAGCTGTCATCCAAGAAAGAGGAACTTTCCTCTTCTCTCTCGGGCAAACAGCCGGAGCTAAAGCGGGCAGAGGAAGTTTGGAAGGCCTCGCAGGAAAAGCTGGGCGAGCTCGAAAAGAGAAGGGCTTCTCTGTTGCAGAAGAAGCAGGACCTTCAGTCCAGAGTCCAGTCTCTTGGAGAAGAAGTTGCAGACATGACCAAGGCAAAGGAGGAGTCTGACCGCTTGGATGAGATCGTCTCTTGGCTTCAGGGGGCATTTCTCCAACTCGTCTCGCTGATCGAGCAAACCGTCGTGGCGAAGATGAGGCTGGAGTTTGAGGAGCGCTTCTCTCACATGTTCTCCTTGATGGTAGAGGATCCGATGAAGAAGGTCAGCTTGGACGAGGAGTTCTCCCCTATAATCGAGCACTCTGGCATAGAGATGGACCTTGACGAAGGCCCCAGCGGGGGTGAGAGGTCTTCGGTTGCCTTGGCTTACAGACTGGCTCTGAACGAGATGGCGCGTGAGGTAGCTGGACTCAAGCTAGACGTGATCATCTTGGATGAGCCCACTGACGGGTTCAGCTCTGAGCAGCTTTCCAAGTTCAAGGATTTGATTGAAGGTCTCGATGCCAAGCAGGTCATTCTGGTGTCCCATGAAAAAGAGCTTGAGAGTTCTGCCGACCACGTGGTCCTTGTCACAAAGGATGAAGACGTCTCGTCGGTTGAGTGGATTTAGAAATACGCTTAAATCCGCATGCTTAACTTTAAGACGCTTTGACCGAGCTTTCGTTCAAGGAAGTGGAGCTGGTCGAGAAGGGATGGCTAGAGCATGTCCCGACGGGCTTCACCTACAAGCAGAAACGTACCTTGTACCGGATAACTAGTCGCGGGGATGCCATACCCGTGAAGAGCTACATAGTAGAGCAGGCTTCGATTCCTTTTTCAACCTGATAGCCTTTCGTTCGCCGACTTTTTTCACCGCTTCTACCAGCGGGACTATTTTTTCCTCGTCCCTTTGGTTAAGGGCTCCGTCGAACGCGAGGTTTAGGCAAGCCCCAAGCCAGGCCATCCGGACCAAGGTCATGTCGTCAGGCGGCAACAGCGGTCTCAGCTCAAGCCACTCAGGATCTTCAAGCCTAGGTAGGACTGCCACTTCCGGCAGGTCTGCTATGGCCTCTTCGAGGGGAGCGTAGTCGAAGAGACGCTTCACGAGCTCTTCGTCCCTTGGCCAGCAGTACACGCCCTTTGGGACCCCGGGCGTAGTCACGCGATGGTTTATCAGGAACACTGGCCTTGGTATTTTCTTGGTCCTCGCTTTCAGCCCGTAAAAGCTGGACGGGATAAGCACCTTGGACCAATTGTTGACTCCGTCGACGGGTGCATACGTCACTCCTGCGTGGAAGGCCGTAAAAGGGCCGGAGGAAAAGACAAGTGTCAGGCTGAGCTCTTGTACCTCGATCCAGCTTACGAAAGGCATATGAAGCTGCTCAAGCTTCTTTGAGACCTTTTTGACGGCTTCCTTCAGGGACTCGCTCATGCCTGCCAGCCCTGCTGTCTCTTGGGTGGCATGACGTAGACGTAGATCTGATGCTCAAATGGTGTGTCGCGAACCCTCTCAACCCTTTCAGGAACCCAGCCGGGAAAAGGAAAGTCGTGGCTGACGATCTTTGCCCCGGGCTTGAGCTCTTTCTCAAGCTTTGGTTCCAGCTTCTGATCAACGCTGGTAAGAAGGTACAGAGCCAACACGTCTGCCTTCGAGACATCTACCTTGAAGAAGTCGTCCCTTATCAGCGTGATCTTGTCTGCAAGTCCCTCCTCAGCGATCCTCTTTTCGATGAGAGCAGCGCGACCGGGGTGAGCCTCAACTCCCACGGCCGTTGCTCCAAAGTCCTTCGCTGCAATTATCAGGATGCGACCATCCCCTGCGCCAAGATCGTAGACCACCGTTCCCCTCTTAACGTCGGCTAGCTCAAGCATCCTCCTGACAACCGGCTCTGGTGTCGGGACAAACGGGACGTCAAGACCAAATGACATTTCATGATTTTCATGGTGGAAGCAGATAAAGGTAGCGCGCTCGCCCCTTGAGCAAAAAATGTATAAGTGGAACCCGAGGCCGCACCTGTGGACAGAAACCTGAGGTTGGTGTCGGGCTTTGCTCGCGACTACTTCGGCGACAACGACCATCCCCTTTATGCGACCCTCAAGGTGAGCGAGAACTGCAACGATCGGTGCGACTTCTGCGACTACTGGATGAACAAGGTCCCGGAAGTCGGTACAGATGTCCTGAAGAGGATAATTGACAACATATCCAAGGGAAGCGTCACCGTGCTGAGCTTTGAGGGAGGAGAGCCAACGCTGAGGCCTGATCTCAAAGATCTCCTCAAATTTGCCAAGGAGAGGTCATTTTACGTGATGCTCACTACTAACGGGTTGCTGCTGGACAAGGTTCCCATGGACGAGTACGCAGAGTACTTCGACTTCCTGCACCTTTCGATAGATGAGGAGCATCGCAACGTGTACTTGCTGGATCGGCTGAAGGAGCTTCGGAAGAAGTACAAGGTGAACGTCCAAACTGTGGTGACCAAGAACAACTTGGAGAAGCTGGAGTACAAGGTCAAGAAAGCACATGAGGCTGGTGCCAAGATCTTGGCCATGCCGGTGGTGTACTATCCAGGTCTTCCAGATCTTCGGCCTGACCCTAAGAAGCTCTATCAGGTCCTGTACGACTTGAAGCGTAAGTATGGTGACACGTTGAACAACGGGCCCGCCGTCATACAAACGCTCGTTAGGGAAAGGAGGTGTAGGTCGCTTTCCATATCCGTTGAGCCCAACGGCGATCTTTTCTATCCGTGCCCCTTTGTAGGTGAGAAGATCGGTAACTTGGCAGAGACTCCCCTGAGTGTTCTGATGTCGGCAGAGAACGCCAAAAAGGGAAGGGAGCGCATGGCTGCTTGTAGGCTAAACTGCCCCCTTTACCTGCACGCGGAGACCTCAACGTTTTCTTCCCTCCGCGCGCTGCTGCCCTACGCGTGGGGAATGGTCAAGTGGGCCATGATTGACTGAAACAGCTTGCGGCGAGCCCTGCAGTAAGGCTGGACCGAGCCCTTTTAGTGTTGGCGGAGATCTCTATGACTGCATCTGGTGCTTGGTCTCCATGATTCCCAAGGGAAGGGTCACGACCTACGGACGCATCGCGCGGGCACTGGGCGACCAAGCGGCTGCAAGGGCAGTGGGAAAAGCCCTTTCAAGGAACCCCAGAGCTCCAGACATCCCTTGCCACAGGGTGGTCATGGCCGATGGCGGGCTCGGTGGGTACGCCTTTGGCGTCGAGAACAAATCCCTTCGGCTCAAAGGTGAAGGAGTTGACGTGGGAGAATCGGGAGTCGACTTGGGCGTGTACGGGTGGGATTATGCGCATCCCCCCGCTCCGCTCAAGAAGGTGGCAGAAGAACAGCGCAAACTGGGTGAGGAGGAGCGTACGCTTGTTCATGAATGGTCTTTTTCATCTCAGGTTGCCGTCGACGTCTTTTATGGAGGAGAAGAGGTTGGCTATGAGAGAGCTTGCGCCTCTGCGGTGTTCCTCAGGGGAAACGACTTGAAGGTGGCTACTTCGGTTTGCGAGGTTACCTCGCCTTACGTGCCCACCTATCTTCATCTGAGAGAGGCTGGCCCTGTCACCTCAGCGCTTGACTCCCTTGCATCATCTTTCGGGGAGGACGTTCAGACTTTCTTCACGTCCAATGATGCTGTTTTGCTTGTGGATGGGGACGGCTTCATGCATCCCCGTCGCTTTGGCTTCGCTAGCTCCTTGGGCTACGCTCTTGGAATTCCGACGATCGGGGTGGCAAAGAGCCTGCTCTTGGGCCAAGTGGTCGGGCAGGACGTGATCGATGGAGGTGAAGTCGTCGGCCGCCTGGTGAAGGGCAGGACTCCATCCGGAAACCGTTTCTTTGTGTCGGCTGGACATGCGGTCAGCTTGAACTCCGCGGTCAAGCTTGTCGGGGCTTCCTATCCTAGGTCTCTGCTCTTGGCGCATGAAAAAGCGAGGTGCTCATTCCGGTGAGCCTTCCCCAGCTTGAATCGCTGCTTTTGTTCTTGTTTGTGTTTGGAGGTGTGGCGCTGAGAAACGTACTGCGGATAAAGAAACCCGTGTGGATGTTCTTCCTTGTGGGCGCGACGGCCAGCGTGCTGCTGGGTCTGCTCTCTCCAGTTCAGGCGTATGCCTCCGTCGACCTGCAGGTGATCACATTTTTGTTCTCTATGTTCGTGCTTTCTTCCGGGCTCAAGCTCTCTGGCTTGCTCACGGCGTTCGGACAAAGACTGTCTTCCCTCAGAGGGTGGAGAACGTTGGCTGCGTTTTACCTCTTGATGGCGGCGGCCTCGACTGTTCTCATGAACGATCCTCTGGCCATAGTGGGGACACCGCTGGCCATCCACTTGGCTCAAAAGAAAGGGAAAACAGACTTTCCATTCTTGTTGGCCCTTGCAGTGGCTGTGACTTCCGGAAGCGAGATGACGCCGATGGGTAACCCGCAGAACCTCCTTGTCGCTGTGGAGAGCGGGGTCAGAGCCCCCGTCATCTCTTTCTTCAGCGCGTTGGTGGTTCCCACATCCCTCAACGTTATCGTGGGCCTTCTGTTCGTCCTCTTGGCCTATCGCTTGGATGGAAGCAAGGAGGTGTCGTCTCGGACGGTGGAGACTTTGAAAAGGTCCACGGACAGGCGCCTGGCGGCCGTGACCTTGCTTTCCTTGGCCGTCACGATGGCTGGGTTGGTGGCTGTCAATTACCTTCAGTTGACAGGCGCGACGGTTCCTGTGGACATAAGCACCGTTTCGCTGTGCGGGGCTTTGGTGTTGCTTTCTTTCGGAGGAAGAGAAAGAGATCTCATCCAAGACCTTGACTGGGGCGTATTGGTCATGTTTGCTGGACTGTTCGTCGTCACGCAGGCCATGTGGTCTTCTGGCCTGGTCGGTCTCATAGCGGGTTACTTGCCTGTCCCTCGGCCAGACGGAGGTAGCCTCTACATACTCTCCGTGTCCGTACTGCTCAGCCAACTGGTCAGCAACGTCCCAATGGTGGCCCTTTACATCCCAGTGATGAAGAGTTTGGGTTTTACCTCAAGCATGGTGGGAAGCTGGGCTGCCTTGGCCGCCGGGAGCACAGTCGCAGGCAACCTGACGCTGATGGGCGCAGCCAGCAACTTGATCATATTGGAGGAGTCGGAGAGAGAGGGAACGAAGAGTCCTCTGGACTTTTGGCGGTTCTTGAAGTATGGAATCCTCATAACCTCACTGGACGTCATCATACTGGCTCTCTTCCTTCGCTAGCCTGAGCTGCCCTCAAGCCCTCTTTCGACCATCGAGAGGATGCGATCAATGTCAACTGACTTCAGCAATACCCTTTCGGCGTTTGCACCAAATTTTTCTATCAGCAGCGAGGTATCTTGCCGCGGTTTCCTTTCCTCCGCTCCCTTCGAGCGAAGCGCGTGTCCTAAGATCATGGCTCTGGTGTTTGGATCGTAGAACAAGGCATGATGAAGAAGTGAGGCGTAGATCCTACCTTTGACGCAGCCTTCAGGTCCGTTCTCAGTCTGGAAGAGAGGCCTGCAACCATCCTCCCAACTCGTTCTTCCCTTGTGGATCTCAAACGCTTCGATTTCCTCGCCATTTGGATCGACTGCTGTGACCCTCCTGACGACTTTGTCGTTGCTGAAGCGAGTCACGGCGTTGAGAAGACCAAGCCCGGCATCCTCTCCAGGCCTCTCTCCCTCGAGACCCATGGGATCATCGAGGGTTTTGCCGAGCATCTGTGCTCCGCCGCATATCCCAACTATGGTTGAGCCCCTCCCTGCGGCCTTTATCAGCTCCTCAGTCAAGTCAAGCTTGCGCATCCAAGCTAGATCAGAACGAACAGACTTTGAGCCCGGTAACACGATCACGTCCGGGGACCCCAGCGTCTCACGGCTTTGGACGAAGCGGACGGAAACGGACGGATCGAAGCGGAGAGGCTCGATGTCCGTCAAGATGGAGGCTCCCGGGTACTCTATGACGACTACATCAACTGGGCCTTTACCAAATCCCTTGACCTGCAGTGAGTCCTCAAGATTTAGTTCCAGTTCGGGCACATAGGGGATGACTCCAAGCACCGGGACTCCTGTAGCAGCCTCCAGTTTGCGAGGGGCTTCACCCAACAGAGATGGATCTCCTCCCATCTTGTTTATTATGAAGCCCCTGACCAAGCGCCTCCACCTAGGTGGCAGCAGGCGATAAGTCCCATAAAGCGATGCAAAAACCCCTCCCCTCTCTATGTCACCTACCAACACGACCGGAGACTTCAGCAGCTCTGCGGTTCTCATGTTGGCTATGTCCCGGTCATAAAGGTTGATCTCGGCAGGCGAACCCATGCCCTCTGCTATCAACAGATCGTGATGGCCGAGTCTCTCGATGGCGTCGCGGGCCAGTTGCAGTCCGGTCTGCCTTGAGAAGGCAGGCGAAGAGCCGACCGCGAAGTCTCCTACCCACGCTCCGTTTATGATCACGGAAGCCATCATCCCGGCTCTGGGTTTGATCAGTATTGGGTTCATGTCGGTTGAAGGCTCCTCTCCAGCCAGCATAGCTTGGAAAGCTTGCGCGACGGCCATTTCGCCCCCGACGTCTTTTGGGCCTCCCCTTCTGGCCACGTAAGAGTTGAGGGATATGTTCTCTGTCTTGAACGGAGCTACGGAAAAGCCGCGACGTGAAAGTGCATGGCACAGGGCAGCCACCACCGTGGTTTTGCCAGACCCAGAAGATGTACCCTGTATCATCAAGGCGCGCATGGATCTTTATTTGGTTCGTAGCCTGTCTGGAAAAGCTTATCGTCGATCACCTCCTGCTCTCATGGGTTGCAATGAGGTGACGGTTAGGTTGATCTTGGGTGACATAGCCGATGCAGACGCAGATGTCATAATAAACGCAGCCAACCCGTACTTGGAGCACGGCGGAGGGGTTGCGCTTAGGCTGGTCCAGGCAGGAGGTCCCGAGATTCAGCAAGAAAGCAGTAAATACGTCAAGGAGCACGGCATCTTGAGTCCTGGCAAGGACGTCGCCGTCACGACGGCAGGAAGGCTAAAGGCCAGGTTCGTGGTCCACACGGTAGGACCAATCTATGACGGAGACCCAGACGCCGAGGACCAGCTCGCGCGCTCCGTGCTGGTAGCATTGAAAAGGGCAGACAGCCTGGGCGCCAAAGTGGTTGCTTCTCCGGCCATCTCTTCTGGGGCATATGGTTACCCGATTGATGTTTGTGCTCAAGCCTTCAGGGTAGCCCTATCTCGTCTCTGTGCGAAGAGTGTGCAGCGGTTGGACATCTACTTGGTGTCTCGCGAGGCAGTCGATTCGTTCTCATCAGTGTTTGGCAACAACTCCCTGATGCGAGTGCTAAGAGAGCTGACACCTCTGCCGCGGCAGAACGAGAAAAAGCGGATCGGCAAGCATGGTTTGACCTTCCTTGCTCTAGGTACCTCCGATGTGATGAGAGCCTTTGACCTCTCAAGAGGTCCACTCTAGGAGATTTGCGACGTTGACCGACAAACTGCTGCATAGATTTCAGCTAAAGAGGCTGTAGGAGCGGGCTCGGCGGGATTTGAACCCACGGCCAACGGATCTCTCCAATGTGCTAAGAGTCCGTCGCTCTACCGTGCTGAGCTACGAGCCCGACTACGTTCGGGGGAACTTATTTAAGTGTACCCATGTCATCTATGAAGTCACGAACACATTGCTGAGCAACCTTGCCCCCACGGCCCTGCTTACGGGCAAACACTTGACCTTTAGGGCATGATATACGTCTATCCCCGGATGTTCCTCCGTGAGAGTCTCAAAGTTCGCCATGCCCTTGGCCAGTACCAGTTTTGTCCCCTCTGGCAGGTCTTCGGGCAATGCACCTATTGCACGTGGAGTAAACCCGAGAAGCCTCACGTTTTCATGCCACCTCATGCCCTCCAGATCTTGGAGAATCACGTCGTTGAGTAGTGGGATCGTCTTGACCAGCACAGTTACCTTGGTGTACTTGGCCAAAAAGTTCACAAGAATGGCGTCGAAGACGTGCTCTCCCGCGTTGTCCATTATGTAGGTCACGCTTCTCCCAGAGTTCACGGCCTGCCAGAACTGGTCCGTCTGGTCTATCTCAAATGGGGAAGGTTTGATCAAGTCGTTGGCGTCAAAACTGTACCCCCTGACGTCAAACTCCATGCCGTTGGCAGCCGTTGCCATGAGAGCCAACCTCTTGAACTCTTGGTCGGGCGCCGACCTAGCTTGGGGTATCTTGGCTGAAATCTCTTTGGCTGTCAAGGTAGCGTTGAGCTTCAGCTGACGATAGGGATCGCTGTTTCCGGTCAAGCGCTTTATCATCTCCATGTCCTTCACCTCTAGGACTGCTGGGACTGCGGTGGGCTTGAAGCCGGCTCTCAAATTGCTCAAGGCTTTCATGGTCGCGGCCATCTTAGTCTCATCATCGGCGCCTGAAAGTTCTAGTGCGCTAACTGCTCTGTTGAGGAGGCAGGGCGCACACTCCGGACTAACCCTCAACGCGATCACCTCTTTCGGCCGACACCATGAAGTAGGCCCCGCTTGACTTTTGCTGTCTGTCAAGCACGCTTCCATCTTTGTTGACTCTTGGGCGTCCTGTATCTGGATCTCTCCTCATGGTTATCCCGACCTCTTTGAGGAACGCGTTGACGCCATCGAGTACCTTGGATGGATGTCTAGCTCTTCCCCACTTGCCGCTTTCCCCGTCGAATTTTATCAAGGAATCCGAGATGTAGGTGAGTAGAAGCAGGTCATGGTCAACCACGAACGCGGTAGCCTTTCTGGCGGCCACCAACCTCCTAACCGCCTTACCTATCCTAAGCCTTTCCTCAACGTCGAGGAAAGCGCTTGGCTCGTCCAAAAGAAATACTTCCGCGTCCCTTCCCAGGCAAAGCGCCACGGCTACTTTCTGAAGCTCTCCGCCGCTGAGCGAGGACAGTTCGCGGTTGAGAAGCCTCTCGATTCCAAGGGCTTGGTAAACGTCTTCTTCGTATACTTCTGAGGAGCTTTTCGTCTGTTCAACTTCACGCATGACATCTCTTACAGTACCGGGAATCGGGTGCAGCATCTGTGGTTTGTAGGATACCCTCATGCCGATGGGGGTCTCTCCTACGTCCGGCTTCACAATGCCCGCAAGTATTCTGACAAAAGTGGTTTTTCCAGTGCCGTTTCTTCCTAGCAGCGCAACCACGCTGGACTGTCTGGCCGTTCCCTCTTCGACCTCGAGCCGGAAACTACCCAAAACTTTGCTCATGCCCCCCCAGCTCAGCGAGGGGGGCCCCGTCTCTGGTTTTTCCAACGTCACGTCGAAGAAGTCAATGCTTCCCTCCCTCAGCTTCATGTTCTCTTCTGGAAGGTAACCTCTCAGGAAGTTGTTTATGCCATTGCGAGTTCCATAAGCTTTGCTTGCAAGTCCAAATGCCCCTGGAACTCCATATACTACCGACACGTAGTCTGACAGGTAGTCCAGCACGATCAGGTCATGCTCGACCACAGCAACAGTTTTTCCGGTTGACGCGGTCTCCCTGATGGCTTTTGCAGCCTGCATCCTCTGATAGACATCAAGATAGCTCGAAGGCTCGTCTATGATGTAGACATCTGCATCCTTTGACAGGGTGTACGCCAGCAGGACGAGCTGCAGTTCACCTCCGCTCAGTTGCTCCAAGCTTCTGTCTGCGAGATAGCCCAAGCCGAGCTTCTCGATCAGGCCATGCGCCTTTTCCTTGTCGATCTCTTTTTCCTCAAGCAGCGATTTCAAGCTTGTCCCCGAAACGGTGCTTTCTTCAACCAGTTGTGGTTTGGTGGACACTCTAATCGAGCCAGAGCCCAGTCCCTCGAAGTATGCCTTTAGCTCTGAACCTCTGAAGAAGGAAGAGATGTCCCTTTTCTCTCCGCCGAAGTTAGGGGTCAGCCTTCCAGACAGGATGTTGATCGATGTGCTTTTTCCAGCTCCGTTCCTTCCAACTATGCCGGTTACGTATCCAAGCTTGATCTCAGGTAGGCCATAGAGTGCAAACGCGTTCTGACCGTAACGGTGGATCAGCATCTTGTCCAGCGTGTCAGCCAAGTTCACGATGTTAATGGCATCGAAGGGACACTTGTGCACGCATATGCCACAGCCTATGCAGTTCTTCTCCTCTATCTTTGCTTTTTCGTCAGGACCTATCCAGACGGTCTTTCTGCCAATTCTGTTTACTGGGCAGAAAGTAACGCATGGTATGCCGCATACCTTGGAGTTGCACAGCGAGGTATCGACCGTCGCTAACCTCATGCTCTTTCCCTTCTTCGGTAAGCGTCTTCCTCTTCTTCCTCTTCTTCTTCCTCTTCTTCTTCCTCTGCCTCCTGATCCAGCTCGCCCGAGCTGAATGACTCGAGCACGTATTCCCTTTCTTCCTCGCTTTCCTTAGGCGGTTCGCCGGTGAACTCCTTTATCTTCTTCTTCCTCTCTACCTTGGTCTTCTCGACGTAAGTCTCATCTGTGGCTAGCTCCTTGTAGCCGCACTTCTTGCAGACGAGATAGACGTGTCCCTTTTCCTTTACCGGGATGAGTACAGAGCCACATTTTGGGCAAAACTTCATTCTAGGTCGCACCTCTGGCCGAACGATTCTAAAGACAAAAGGGACAAAACTACCATCAAAAACAAAAGGCGCGCCTTTTTATTAAGCCTTTTGCGTGGTTCTACAACAGAGACAAGCGCGCGAGATCTAGCCATCTGCTGTCTCAAACGCAGCAATTCCCTATGAATGGAAAAATTTATTAGGGTCTGCCTTTACTTAGCCTGCCTATTGGGCATTATGGGTCTTCGACTTGACAAGATTGGATGTATCTAAGCATGTATTGGTTTCCACACATGTCCTCCTGCAAAAGGAGGAAGCGGAACGGGTCCTAAAGGAGTTGGGGGTCACGCTCGATGACTTACCCAAGATAAGCGCTAGGGATCCCATGGCGAAGTACGTGAAGGCAAAAAAGGGGGATGTGATAAAACTGGTAAGGAAAAGCCCCACAGCTGGCCAGTCTTTGGCTTATAGGGTTGTGGTGTAACCGTTGGAAGCCAGCCAAAATTTGGGTTGGGCTGCCGTTCAGTCTTTCATAAAGGAGAAAGGCCTGGTCCGCCAGCACCTGGACTCTTACGAGTCATTTGTACAAAGCCTGATGCAGCAGGTCATAGATTACTACAAGGACGGAGTCGACGTTCCCGGAAAGAACTTGAAGATCTGCTTTGGCAAGGTCTTCGTTGACAAGGATCCGCATCTCATAGAGGCTGACCGGACGATAATACCTCAACTGGATCCAGTGCAGTCCAGAATCAGAAACATGGATTACTCCCTTCCCTTGATGTTGGAAGTGGAAATCCGCGACGTCTCGAGAAGGACAAGCGAGGAAAGGAAACCGGTTCCAGACAAGTTTGCCGCTGCCATGGGTCCGTCTGCCTCCCCTGGCACCAAGACATGCCAGTCCGAGGGCATCCCCATAACGAAGGACACGGTCTACATAGGCAGGCTTCCAGTGATGCTCAGGTCTAGCCTTTGTTCACTGACTGGGAAAAGCCCCGAGGAGTTGATCTCCATGGGAGAGGACCCCGAAGATCCGGGAGGATACTTCATCATTGCTGGATCAGAAAGGGTCATAGTCTCACAGGAGGATCTTGTCTCAAACAAAATTTTGGTTGACGTGGCCCCGAGCACAGTTCCCGCGCAGTACATAGCCAAGGTCTTCTCCTACTACAACGGGGTTCGCAGCCCTGTCTCTTTGCTGTTATCGAAGGATGGCAAGCTGAGCGTGGAGTCGACCGCTTTTCCCGTCAGGATACCCTTCGCGATTCTGATGAAGGCCTTGGGCGTTGAGAAGGACCAACAGATAGTCCAGATGGTGAGCGGCCAAGAAGACGTACAGACCGCTCTCCTTGTCCCGCTTCAAGACGCCATGCAGATCACCTCTAGGGAGGCTGCTCTCGATTACATAGGGGGTAGGTTGGCCGTCGGTCAGCCCAAGGACATCAGGATAAGGAGGGCTGAAGAGCAGGTGGACACTAGGTTCTTGCCACATCTCGGGACTTCTCAGGACGACAGGTTGAGGAAAGCCGTACACTTGGCCATCATGGCGGAGAAGCTGATTCAGTTTTCCAAAGGCATGAGGAAGGCAGACGACAAGGATCACTATGCTAACAAGAGATTGAGGCTGGCTGGAGATCTTTTGTCTCAACTTTTTGCAGTAGCCTTCGCTGCCTTCGTCAAGGACTTCCAGTATCAAGTCTCCAGGTCGTTCAGCAGGATGAAGAAGTACCCCAACTTGAACAGCTTGGTCAGAGCCGACCTGATAACTCAGCGCTTCCAGCACGCCATAGCTACTGGGAACTGGGTTGGGAACAAGACTGGAGTTAGCCAACTTCTGGATCGCACGAACTACCTTTCAACGCTCTCCCATTTGAGAAGGGTGATATCTCCTCTTTCTCGCAGCCAGTCTCACTTTGAGGCCAGGGATCTTCACGGCACGCAGTGGGGCAGGATGTGTCCCAACGAGTCTCCAGAAGGGCCCAACTGCGGCCTCGTCAAGAACTTGGCCATATCCGCCATCACATCGGTTGACCGGGACCCTCTGCCTGTCCTGAAGGCACTCGTAGAGGAAAAGGTAGATTTCTTGGATTACCGGGATCCATCTGTACTGAAAAATGGTCTTGCACAGAAGGCTGGCGCCAAGGTCTTTGTCAACGGGATACTGGTTGGCTACCATTCGGATCCAGAAGCCCTTGCGCTGGCCATTAGAGAGAGGAAGAGAAAAGGGTCGCTGCCCTATGACATCAGCGCCTCTTACGTGAAAGGCGAGGGATTTTCTGAGGTGTACATTTTCACTGACGGGGGCAGGATAATCAGGCCTCTCTTCGTGCTGGGACCCGACGGGCGTCCTCGCCTGACTAGCCAGGAAGCGGCAGAGCTTCAGGACGGCAGGATGCCCTGGTCTGAGCTAGTGAGAAGAGGCATCGTGGAATACGTGAGCGCAGAGGAGGAAGAGAACGCAATGGTAGCGCTCTCCCTTGCTCAGGCGGCCGCCAGCCCGGGCAAGTACACCCACAGCGAGCTTGATCCCGTTGCACTTCTTGGCATAGTGGCGAGCTTGATCCCATACTCAAACCACAACCAGAGTCCAAGGAACTCGTACCAGACTGCGATGGCCAAACAGGCGATAGGTGTGCCAACCATGAATTTTCAGAAGAGACTGGATACCCGTTCCCACGTCCTGCACTACCCACAGCTTCCACTTGTGACCACAAAGACTGAGGGTGTGGTTGGGTTGGATCGGAGGCCCACGGGCCAGAACTTCGTTGTGGCGCTCCTCTCCTACGAGGGATACAACATCGAAGATGCGGTCATCCTGAACAAGGCATCTGTTGAAAGGGGGTTGGGCCGTTCTTCCACGTTCAGGCTTTACGAAACCGAGGAAAGGAAGTATCCCGGAGGGCAGGAAGATGAGATAAGGATACCTGAAGAGACGGTCAGGGGTTATCATGGGGCTTCCCAGTACCTTAAGCTGGATCCTGCTGACGGCATAGTCTTTCCCGACATGGACGTGGAGGGGGGAGACGTCATAATAGGCAAGACAAGCCCATCGCGCTTCGTAGAAGAGTTCCGTGAGCTGACGGGAGGCGAGGTCGTGAAAAATGACTCATCCGTCTTGCTCAAGCATGGAGAGTCAGGGATCGTGGACCGCGTATACGTCACTCTTAACCTGGACGGAAGACAGTTGGTCAGGGTCGTGGTCAGAGACTACAGGGTACCAGAGTTGGGTGACAAGTTCGCCTCCAGGCATGGGCAGAAAGGGGTTGTCGGCCTTCTAGTCCCACAGGAGGACATGCCATACACGAGTTCTGGCATCGTTCCTGATCTCATAATGAATCCACATGCCATACCCTCCAGGATGACCGTCGGGCACCTCATGGAAATGCTGGGAGGCAAGGTCGCGGCCATGAGAGGAAAAAGGACCGACGGAACGCCGTTTGAGGGAGAAGGGCTTAGGGATCTCGAGGACCAATTGAAGAGACTTGGTTTCCTCCCGTCTGGGGAAGAGGTCATGTACGATGGGCGTACTGGCAAGACTTTGAAGGCAAAGGTGTTCATAGGACTGGCTTACTATCAGAGGTTGCACCACATGGTTGCAGACAAGATGCACGCGCGTGCTAGAGGTATGGTTCAGATACTGACTCGCCAGCCAACTGAGGGACGTGCCCGCGAGGGAGGCCTTAGATTTGGTGAAATGGAGCGCGACGTGCTTGTGGCGCACGGGGCTTCGTCCCTTCTGCTGGACAGGTTACTTGAATCCTCGGATAAGACAGACGTCATAATTTGTCAAAACGACGGGGCCATGGCGTACTTCGACTACAAGAAGAACAAGGTTGTGTGCCCCATATGCGGCGACAAGGTCAAGCCCGTGTTGGTCAGCATGCCGTATGCCTTCAAGCTATTGACTCAAGAGATGATTTCAATGGGCATCGACGTCAAGATCAAACCAGGTGAGTCCGTATGAGCGTGGCTGACAGAAAGGTCGTCAGAGGCATAGGTTTCGGCTTGCTGTCTCCCGAGAAGATTCTCAGGCAGTCGGTGGTTGAGATAAACAGCCCAGAGACTTACGATCAAGATGGTCTGCCCGTACCGGGTGGACTAATGGACAGAAGGTTGGGAACCGTCGAACCCAGTCAAAGATGCGAGACTTGCGGAGCCAGGGCTGGGAAATGTCCTGGCCACTTTGGGCACATAAAGCTGGAAAGACCGGTGGTGCATCCAGGTCTGGCAAAGAAGGTCTATGAGACTCTCTCTTCGGTGTGCAAGGAGTGCGGCAGGATCAAGTTGCCGGAACAGGAGATTGAAGAGTACACGAGGCAGATGAAAGAGCTTGAGGGCCGTAACCCCAACCTGGCCAAAGCTCTCAGCAAGGCCATAGTCAAGAAGGCGTCGCAAGTGACGAAGTGTCCGCACTGTGGGACGATAAATAATCCCATCGAGTTTGAAAGGCCTACCACTTACTTTGAGTCCTCCGGGGGCAGGGGGGAGGGCTCTGCCTTGCTCAGGATCCCTCCCACGGAGATCAGGATCCGGTTGGAAAAGATCAAGGATGAAGAGGCAAGGCTGCTGGGATGGGACCCTGAGACCGCAAGACCAGAGTGGGCAATACTCACCTATCTTCCGGTCCCTCCGATATCCATGAGGCCAGCTATCACCCTAGAAACGGGGCTGCGGTCTGAGGACGATCTGACTCACAAGCTCGTTGACATACTGAGGGCAAACGAAAAGCTGCACGAACACATATCGAGCGGGGCCCCGCAGTCCGTCATAGATGACGTTTGGGAGCTCTTGCAATATCACGTCACCACTTACTTTGACAACGAGACCCAGGGTGCGCCGTCCTCTAGACACAGGAGCGGCAGACCGCTTAGGACGCTTGCGCAACGCCTGAAGGGAAAGGAAGGGCGTTTCAGGGGCAATTTGCTGGGAAAGAGGGTGGATTTTTCGGCTCGTTCAGTGATCTCACCAGATCCTTGGATAGGCATAAATGAGGTTGGCGTTCCCCAAGAGATCGCCAAGGTCCTGACCGTCCCTGAGCCCGTCACGAACCTGAACTTGCAGGAGATGAAGGAGCTCGTGCGGAGAGGGCCTAAGAACTACCCTGGTGCCAATTACATAGTGAGGCCCAATGGCATGATGGTCGACCTGAGGTATGCCAAAGATACCAACGAGATAGCTGAGGAGATCGGGGTCGGCTTCGTGGTAGAAAGACATCTGCGGGATGGCGATGTGGTGCTGTTCAACAGGCAGCCTTCTCTTCACAGGCCCTCCATAATGGGACACGTGGTTCGCGTCTTGCCTTACAGGACATTCAGGCTCAATCCCGCTGTCTGCCCTCCATACAATGCAGACTTTGATGGCGACGAGATGAACCTCCACGTCCCTCAAGGAAAAGAGGCCGAAGCTGAGGCCAAGGAGATGCTGCTGGTCCAGAATCACCTCTTATCCCCTAGGTTTGGGGGCCCGCTCATGGGCGCCTTGCAGGATTTCATATCGGGGGGCTTCATGCTCACGAGGAAGAGCGTGTTGCTGGAGCGCGAGGAGGTCATGGACCTGCTGTATGCTGGCGGTTACACGGGGCCGCTGCCCCCTCCAGCCATAACAAGTCCAAAGCAGCTTTGGACTGGGAAGCAGTTGATCAGCCTGTTCATACCTGGAGGGATAAACTTTCAAGGCAGGGCAAACTCTTGCACTGGGTGCGGAGGCTGCACCCTTGATGAGTGCCCATCTGACGGCTTCGTGGTGGTCAAAGATGGAGAGCTTCTCATGGGAGTGCTCGACAAGAAGACCATAGGAGCAAGCGTGCCGAACTCGCTCTTGCACTTCATAATAAAGGAAGCTGGTGCAGACGCTGGAAGAGATTTCATGGACAAGGCCTTCAAGGTGATGTTGAGGTTCAGCGAGGAAAACGGCTTCACGGTCGGCTTGAGGGACTTGGAGATACCACCATCTGTGAGACAAGAGATAAAGAAGAGGATAGGGTCTGCCTTGGCTGAAATCGATCAGGCGATAGCTGCGTACAAGCGCGGGGAGATCATGGCTGAGCCGGGCAAGACGCCAGAGGAGGAAATAGAAGACACCATAATGAGCAAGCTCACCAAGTTGAGGGATGACGTCGGAGAGCTTGCGGCCGAGAACATGGATCACGAGAGTCACTCTTACGTTATGGCCCTAACGGGAGCGAGGGGATCTGTGCTGAACTTGACGCAGATATCGGCCATAGTCGGTCAGCAGTCCTCGAGAGGAGGAAGGATAGTCAGGGGTTACTCAGACCGTACTCTTCCGGTGTTCGATCACGGTGATATATCGGCGAAGGGAAGAGGGTTCGTGGAAAGCAGCTTCTACGAGGGGCTTGACCCAATTGAGTTCTTCTTCCACGCGGTGACAGGGCGGGAGGGGCTTGTTGACACCGCGGTCAGGACTTCTCAGAGCGGGTACATGCAGAGAAGGCTCATACATGCTTTGGAAGATTTGCACGTGGAGTATGACGGGAGCGTTCGCGGAGCAAACGGCGAACTCATCGAACTCCGTTACGGAGAGGACGGGGTGGACCCTGCAAAGAGCAATCATGGAGTTGCTCTTGACATTGACAGGATAATAGATGTGGTGATGAAGGAGGAGGATCGAGATGCCATCACGCGCTTCAAAAGGACAAGATGCTCGGACCGAGGGACAGGAAAGCGTGGAGTCGTTCCTGACCAAGCTTAGGCAGGCTGGTTTACCAGAGCTCATAATCCAAAACTTTGAGCAGAAGGCACGCGAGGCTCATCTTTCTGGTGCAAAGCTAGTCAAGGCGGCCGAACTTTTGGTGCAGGAATACCAGAGGGTGCAGGTGGAGCCCGGAGAAGCCGTAGGGGTAGTTGCGGCCCAGTCCATAGGAGAGCCCGGTACTCAGATGACGCTGCGTACGTTCCACTACGCCGGGGTCAGGGAACTGGACGTTACCCTTGGTCTGCCTAGACTCATAGAGATTGTCGACGCGAGCAAGGCTCCCAGGACCCCAATGATGAGAGTTTACCTGGAGGAACCGTACTCAACTGACAGAGGCAAGGCGATGTCTATCGCTGCTGCAATCGAGGAGACGAAGCTCTCAGATCTCGTTGAGAGCCTAGAACTTGATGGGACCACCCTTTCTGTGGTGCTCTATCTTGACAATGAGATGCTTCAAGATCGGAACGTTTCCCTGGACGAGCTCGTTGCAGTCGTCAAGAGGCTGAAGGGTGTACACGTTACGGCTGACTCCGAGGCCTACTCGCTCACGGTTGGAGCTCCCGTTGAGGACTACAACGGGCTGGTAGCTTTCAGAGACAAGTTGATGGATATCCACGTCAAAGGGATCCCAGGCATAGAAAGGGTGTTTATATCCAGGGCCCGCAATTCAGACGGGAGTTACTCCTACTTACTCATAACCAAAGGATCTGATTTGGCCAAGGTCATGGAGGTGGAAGGCGTCGACTCCACCAGGACGGTGACCAACGACATCAACCAGATATATGAGGTGCTTGGGATCGAGGCTGCCCGGAACGCCATAATCTCTGAGGTGAACTCGACTTTGGCTGAGGCAGGCTTAGAGGTCGACGCCAGGCACGTGGAACTTTTGGCTGATGCCATGACTTACTCTGGTATGGTGAAGCAGATTGGTCGGCACGGTGTCGTGGGGGAGAAGGTCAGCCCTCTTGCTAGGGCGGCCTTTGAGATGACAGTTCGCCATCTGCTCAATGCCGCCATTGGGGGAGAAGAGGACGAGATCAAAGGGGTCTCTGAAAGCATCATAGTTGGACAACCAGTCCCAATGGGCACGGGAATGGTCGATCTGCGCATGCGCCTCCCATCCAAGTTGGCAAACTCCAAGCAAGGAAAGGCCGAGGAGCCAGCCAGCAACACTTAAAAGTTCGGGTCACGTGGGCATTGATGACGATGGAGCTTGAGCTGGGCGGGGAATCTGTCCCTGCCAAGAAGAGCCTTTCCTCAGCGAAGGGTTGAAAATGGAAAACGACAAGAAGGAAATAAAGATCACGCCACAGGAGCTTCGGGCTATGTCCATATTCTACTCTGCCACGGGCAGACCCGCGAGGGATTGCGTGATCGATCAGGAGAACAACAGGATCATCTTCTTGGTGAATCCAGAGGACGTGGCGCTGGCCATTGGAAAGGCTGGTGCCAACGTGAAGAGGGCTGCCAGCATGCTTGGAAAGAGCGTTGAGGTTGTTGAATACTCTCCGTTTTTCGAAGGACTAACGAAGAACGTGCTGGCTCCCGTTCGGGTCGTTTCGGTTCGTCAAGAAGGAGACAAGGTGGTCATCAGGGTTCGCGACGAGGATCGCGGCTTGGCCATAGGGAGCGGAGGTAGGACGGCAAACAAGCTCAAGTTGATCCTGAACAGGTACTTTGGCGTGAAGGACGTCAGCATAAAGCGAAAGATAAGGTTGGCGTTTGAAAGTTCCACCCCGTTGTTAGACTAGGCGCCGGCGGTGGGATTTGAACCCACGAGGCCCTTTCGGGCCAGTGGCTGGTTGGGCATAGCTCTCCAGGCCACCTCCATCGGCCACTAGGAGACGCCGGCATGTCGTTCAGGAACAGCCTTTTAACATTTTGGGTAGGCTTCGCTGACCTGCTCGCTCAGAAGACACATGCCCAGCGTTTTTGGGAAGCTTGCGTCGCATCTCACTTGGGACTTGAATTCCCATGAGGGAGAGGCCTGACTCCAGCGAGATCTCAACGAGCTTGCACAGGGCCAGCCGAGCACCCCGAAGTTCTGCATCTGGCGCTCCGATGATGGGCACCGAGGCGTAGTAGGAGTTGAATCTGTCGGCGATAGTCATCAGATGCGATGCCAAGGATTCCACGTGGAGTGAATCTGCAGCATAGGAGGCCACGTCAGGAAGGCGTGAGCAGAGGAGCACGAGCTCTTCCTCAAGGGGATGCAGGAGTTGGTTTGTCCTTGGGTCGCTCGGGATGCATATCCCCCTTTCTTCTGCTGTCCTTAAGACGCTTTTTGCCCTTACGGCAGCGTACTGCATGAAGGGTGCCGAGTTTTGATCAAAGTCCAGCGCTCTGGTCACGTTGAACTCCACTGCCTTTTGAGCGCTGACCGAAAGCAGAGAGTACTTCACGGCGCCTATGCCTATGGAACGTGCAGATTTCTCAAGCGACTCGCGGTCTATTTCTGGGTTTCTCTTCCTGATCTCTTGAGAGGCCATGGTCACAGCTGTCTGTATCAGCTCGTCTAGGGTCACGTAGGACCCATAGCGTCCTGCCATCTTTCTTCCAGGCAGCCTCACCTCTTCATATGCCACGTGGTGAAGGTGAGATGCCTTTGGATGCCCAATTGCGAACAGAGCCAGCTTCACCTGAAGCTGAGCGAGCGTTTGCTCGGCACCGACGACGTTGTAAACCTCGTCGGCGAGCTGAAGCTTTTTCATCGAGTAGATTATGTCGCGGGTTTCGTAAAGCGATGTGCCGTCGCTTCTTATCAGGACCATGGGAGGTATCTCCTTCAAGCCCAAGTTTCCCAGCTCCGCGGACACCTTCGGCAGCTTTGCCACTGCATCGCAGTTCAGGGCAAGTGTCCCCTTGTAGGTCACTGCAAAAGGCGAGGCGGAGGCTGCAGCGAGCAGGGCCTTGAGTTCTTCTGGATTTGCCATGGCGCTTTCAAAGTCCCAGCTGTCGAAGCTGACCCCAGCCTCATCGAGAGTTTGGCGGAACCCCTCTAGCGCGAGCTTAACCACTGCCTCGACCCTCTTCTTGAAGCGGTCATCTCCGCCCTCCATGCCTCTGAGGGTCTGGCCTAGTTCCTTTTCCCATGCATCTTTGTCCAAGCCCCTCAGCGCTGAGGAGAGCAAGTCGAATTCCCTTTGGTGCTTCTCCCGGAGAGCTTGGGCGTATCCCACCAAGTTATCCCTTCTTGACACGAGCTCAGAGTATTTTTCGGGTCCCTCATTTATCATGTGATCCAGCTGGGCTAGTTCGTACATTATGTTCGATACGGCGTAGACGAAGCCGACCCAGTGATCTGGTTTCTCACCGGGTGGCATGGGAGGAGCTCTCTCAAACCCGAGTGCAGCGATCATGACCTGAAGTCCCATGTCATCCACGTAGAAATGAGTCTCGACTTTGTTGCCTCTAGCGGCCTTGAGCCGTGCTATGCTGTCCCCCAAGAAGGCGTTTCTGGCGTGCCCGACGTGCATCGGGTGCAGCGGATTGGCAGAGGTGTGCTCGACTATGACTCTTCCTCTCTCTTGGGGCAAGCATGCATACCTCTTCCCTCTCTCCAGAGCTCTCCTGTAAGACATGAGTGCCAGCTCGGGCGTCTTGGCAGTGAAGTTGAGATAACGCCCAGCGATCCTAACCCCAGCTATCAAGCTTTCTTGGGGAACAACTGGCAGGGAGCTCGGGAGCGTGACGGAGAAAAGAGGTAGAGCTAGATGACCATACGTTGCCGAAGGAGGGATCTCCAGCAAGCTTGTGAAACTTCCCAAACCTGCTGAGCGAAGGTAATCTTCAACGTCTGCTCTGAAGGTAGCAAATGGAGACTGCTCGTCCATGACCGAGGTCACGGGCACGCTTTAATCCTTATCGGGGGCTTGGGGGGACGGAAGTTTCCTTCCGTGAGGGAGATGATCGATGACCCCCTCAGTGAAGTGCGATAAACTTGCGAGCTATACAGGTTATGGATATGTTGTCCAATGGGCTTTGCCCGTGGAACGCAGGCGGACCCCTAGACAGCAGGGCCAAGACAGTCGTAGCGGCTGTAGGCCCCGAGTGAAGCGGGAAGCCCCGCGCGCATGGGTGGGACATTTCACTCATTGTTGGTAGGTCGCGCCTACCTAGCGGCCATGGCTATTTGCTCTTCTCCTCTCTTCGCGTTTATGGCAAAGCTCTTTGGATCGTTTGCAGCGGCGGCAAGTATCTCGTCGGCCAAGCACTCATCTATTGGTTTCGGGCTTCCCTTCGCCGCTTGTCTGGCTCCCTCCGTTAAGTTCCGAAGTGCCAGATCGAGTTGGCGCATGGGTGAAACGTCGACGGCAACTCTGTATCTTATGCCTCCGTGTATGATTCTCGTTGTCCCCTCGAGTATGGCGGAGTTCTCGATGGCTCTTACGAGGACCTCCACTGGATTCTTGCCGCTTTTGGCCTCAATTATGCTGAACGCTTGATAAACTATTGACATGGCTATCTCCTTCCGCCCTCCCATCCTTCCGTGCCTCATCATGTCGTTGACCAGTCTTTCAACCACGTTCACGTTTTCCTTGCCGAACTTTGAGGAGGAGTGCCTGCCATAGCTGTGGGGTATATATGTGGGGCTGAGGTTCAAATATCTGGCCAGACCCTTGTTCTTGACGTCGATGCCTATGGTTGTCCAGCGACCGAATATGTTTGGGACTCTTATCTCTGGAGTGGGGTTTGCCTGTTCGCTCTTCGTCTGAGATTCGGACACGTGGATCACCTCACGGGTTTCTTCTTCTTTCCTATGAGAAGCTGCCAAAGGTCAACGCCGTTTACCTTCGACACGCGCCATCTCACGCCTGGAAGGTCACCCATGGATCTTCCCCCAGAACCTCCTATTCCCTCTACCACGACCTCATCGTGCTCGTCTATGACGTTCAGGCTTCCGTCCCAAGGAGTGAAGGCCGTTATCTGCTTGCCGTTCTTGATCAGCTGTACCCTAACGCACTTTCTGACAGCCGAGTTTGGTTGCCTCGATTCAACACCAACTTTCTCAAGCACTATACCCCTGGCCTGTGGAGAACCCCCAAGTGGGTCAGTCTTTTCTCTAAGACCTGTGAGTCTCCTTTGGATCCTCTCCTTACTCCACATGAAGTGCCGTCTGTTTCTTACAAGCTTGCGAGCCGCAAAGAGGCCGTTGGGTGAGTTCGCCATCTGACGTGATTTTCATGTCGATCCCTTTAACTCTTTCGCTCCAAGGCGGTCGGGTTCCATCTCTTCCATCACGCTGGGTCTCATGTTTGCGACTGGAAACCAGCACTGGCTCGATCCAAGCGCGGCGCCGGGGACGGGATTCGAACCCGCGAGGCCCGAAGGACCAACAGCTCTCGGGGCTGCCGCCTTTGACCACTCGGCCACCCCGGCACGATGGCAGTTCCCTTCAAATTTAAGTTGCGCGGTTTCCCCGACCTCTTAGAAAGGGATATAGCTCACTGGTCTTACGGGGAGACAGCCTGATGGAAGGAAACGAAAACCCAGAAGCGTATTGGGTGGACCAGTTGGCATACCAGGTCCTAAAGGTTCCAGGAAGACACGTGATATCATCGGCCATCACCACCAGCGGACCCACGCACCTCGGCACAGTTGAGGAGTTCCTTTTCCCATCGGTCATATCCAGCAGGCTTCAGGAGTTGGGCGACCAGCCTGAGTTCATATTTATCGGCGACATCATGGATGCCTTGGACTCGGTGCCAGCCGGTTTGCCAGCTTGGCTAGAAGAGTGGCTTGGCAAGCCCCTGACATCTGTTCCAGATCCCTATGGGTGCCACCGCAGTTTCGGCGAGCACTTTTTGGCCGATACGGTTTCCTACATGGATAGATTTGACGTGAAGCCCAAGGTGATACCAGCCAGCGACCTCTACGCATCCGGCCTTTACGACGATTATGTCAAGTTGTACTACTCAAAACTGGACGCCGTGAAGCGGATTCTGGAGAATACGTCGCTCAGGAAGCTACCCGAGGGGTGGATGGACATAGTGATGCCGGTTTGCGAGAAGTGCGGCAAGATAGCTACGACTAGGGTGACGGGTTTTGACGGTCAATACATATATTACTCAGACGACAAGGACGTCGGATACGCAAAGGGCTGTGGGCACAGCGGAAAAGTACCTCTCTCTGGTCACGCTTGGAAGATGACTTGGAGATTGGATTGGCCCACGAGGCAGGCTTTCTTGGGAGTCACCCTCGAGGGTGCAGGAAAGGATCACCACACGAAGGGAGGAAGCTGGGACACGGCCAAGGCCGTTCACGAGGAGCTGCTTGGGCGCAAGCCCCCCTTGTCCTATAGGTGGGGCTTTGTCCTCCTGAACGGAAAAAAGATGAGCAAATCCCAAGGGATCGGAGCGCTATCCGAGATAATGGGTTACATCCCTCCGGAAGTGCTGAAGTACTTCCTGCTGAGGGTGGACATAGAAAAGGACAAGTCCATCGACGATTCTGGTGAAGGAATGCTGAGGTTGATTGATGAATTTGAACGTGATCTGAGAGAGCCCATGAGCGAAAAAAGACGCATGGCCGTCCACTTGGCCCAGCCCTCCGAAGGTTGGGAAAAGCCCTTCGTCTTGCTTTTGCTGGCTTACCAACTTGAGGGAGGTTGGGATGGTGCCAAGCAGAGGCTTGCGCTGAAGTCTTCGTACCTGAGGCCCTATGTCGAGAGGTGGGTAGCAAGCCAAAAGTTACCCGACGCCTACAGGATATCTTACTCTCCCAGGCCAGCACAAGGGCTTGTCCGCAAATGGATTATGGGATTGCGTGGGGACGAGACTGGTCTTGAAGCATCCCAGAAGCTCAGAGAGCTTGCAAACGCCAGCGGAATCCCTGTGGAGCAAGCTTTCGCCGAAGCATATGTCTGTCTTCTTGGCAAGCCAATGGGACCCAAGCTCTCTTCTCTAGTGGATGCGATCGGCGTCCGCAGGCTCATCAAAGATCTGAGCTCTTCTTAGCTCCGGCGCAAACACTTAATATGGTGCTGAGGTCTAAGTTGCCTCGGTAGTCTAGCCCGGACAAGGATAGCGGCCTTTCGTGATCGCTCGCGGTGATCAAAGAAAGCCGCGGACCCGGGTTCAAATCCCGGCCGAGGCATCCCTCGCTCCTTCCTTTTGTTGAGATAGCCTTGTGCTAGCTTGACCTAGGGACTGATACTTGCTGGTGGCTCCGCTTTGCTTATAGTCGGCCGGTGATGGTTTCTGGAGAAGCTTGTTTTGGGAGGACTTCTTGGATCCTAGGCTTGCTGGGGCCGTGAGGGCCTTGGGATTCAAGAGCCCCTATCCTCCGCAAGAAGAAGCACTCAGAAAAGGTCTTTTGGCCGGGAAGAACATGGTGATCTCATCTCCTACCTCGAGCGGTAAAACGTTGATCGCCGAGATGGCCATAGTCAACGCGCACAACAGAGATCCCACGTCTAAGGCGCTTTACCTCGTCCCGCTCAAAGCACTTGCTTCTGAGAAATTTCAGAGCTTTACCCAATCCTGGTCTGCCTTTGGGCTTAGGGTGACCATGACCACCGGGGATTATGATGCCAAAGAAGAGCGGCTAGGAGACTATGACGTCGTGATCGCGACAAACGAAAAAGTTGACTCAGTCTTGAGGCATCGTCCCAGCTGGTTGGGCGATGTCAGCTTGGTTGTTGCAGACGAGATACACACGTTGGCTTTACCAGACAGAGGTCCCACTCTGGAGGCAGTCCTTACGAGGTTAATGACGGTGCTTCCCAAGGCGCAGTACTTGGCAATGTCGGCGACGATAGGAAATCCAGACGAGCTTTCTGAGTGGCTCGAGGCAGAGACTGTGGCTTCCGATTGGAGACCGGTCCCGCTGAGGATAGGAACGCTTGAGGACGGAGTACTGGTCTTTGACGATGGAAGCAGAAGAGAAGTTTGTCCCAACTCGGCCGGTCATGAACTGGAGTGCCTGGCTGAAGATACTCTAAAGGAGGGAGGGCAGTTTCTCGTCTTCGCCAACAGCCGTCGGATTTCGGTCAAACTCGCAAGAGATCTCTCAAAGGTGACCCAAGGCTTTGCGAAGGCATCCGAGCTGACCGAGTACTCCAGCAAGGCCTTGGGAAACGAGCAGACCGAGTTGGGAAAAGAGCTCTCTTCGCTCATCGGCAAGGGCGTGGCGTTTCACAATGCCGGTCTATCTCCCGACCAAAGGAGGGCTGTAGAGGATGGTTTCAGGGCAGGGGCAATAAAGGGGATAGTGGCCACACCCACCCTTGCTGCTGGAGTAAACCTTCCAGCCAGACGCGTGATCATACCGACCCTGTGGAGATACGAAGCGGGTCAGGGCATGGTCCCGCTTTCGGTCATGGAGTTCAGGCAGCTTTGCGGCAGAGCTGGCAGGCCCCAATACGACAACTACGGGGAGGCCGTGGCGCTCGTCAGGCCCGGGCAGGAGGAAGATTTCTTTGAGACGTACGTCTTCTCTCGCCCTGAGCCCGTAGTAGGCCGGCTCCTAGAAAGCGAAACGTTGAGCTCGCAGGTCCTGGCATCCATAGCTGCAGGCTATGAGAACACGGAAGTTGACTTGGCGGGCTTTTTCGGGAGGTCATTCTCTGCCCTCAGGGCGAACAAAGAAAGCATCCTTGAGATGGTCGAGCGGGCACTAGGCGAGCTGGAATCAGGGGATTTCATAAAGTACGATGGGATGAAGTACTTGGCAACTAAGTTCGGAAGTCGGACTGCCGAGCTCTACGTCGTGCCGAGAACTGCATCTATCATCAGGGCCCTCGCGTTGCACTCCGAGCCTGACGCCCCAGAGCTCCTGTTGATATTTGCGCTGACAGTTACCCCAGACTCCCTCGTCCTAGCTGCCAGGGAAAGCGACGAAGAACTTCAAGACCAGGCCGCGGAGTTGGAGGAATACCTGCCAGATGAGCTGATTGCCGAGTACTCAGGGTTTGTGGAGGACACCGAGGGTAGCCTCAAAACAGCCCTCGTACTGAAGGACTGGATGGCAGAGGTCCCGCTGGATGTCCTTGAAAAAAAGTACTCTGTTCAGCCAGGCGATGTTTACCAGTTGAGGGAAACTTACCAATGGTTGTTTTACTCCGCCCACAGGCTGTGCCAGACCCTAAGGCGTGCTGAAGTTGGGGACAGATACTACAAGCTGTCCGTGAGGGTTAGAGAAGGCATCAAGGAGGAACTGGTCCCCCTCGTGGGGCTGAGAGGCATAGGACGCGTGAGGGCGCGGATACTGTTTGAGAACGGGATAAGGAGTGTCGAGGACTTTCTGAGAGCGCCAGAAGAGAGGTTGTTGTCCCTGCCCACTTTCGGTCCAAGTGTCGTGAAGGAGGCTAAGAAGTCCGCGTCTTCGCTTTATCCTCGGTGAGATTTGCCAAAATAATTTCAAACGGGATGGCTGCTTTCCCGCATTTTTTCATCCTCGCGGCAAGCAAGTCGATAAACTTATATGGAGGCAAGTCCTCGATGCAAATGGCTAACAACAATCCAAAGAAATCGGTTCCAAAGACCTTGATAGCGATCGCGATCCTGGTGGTAGTGATCGCGGCTGGCCTGGGATACTACGAGTACGAGCGGATGTCCCAACCAAGCGTGGTTCACGTCAAGCCGACCACCAAGACCGTCACGTTGACCATAGCTCCCTCTAACTTCACGACCCTGACGGATCTTGCGTCTATGGGTCAGATATATTCCCCTGACGCGCTGGATCCAGCTACTGGGTTCTACGTCGTGGATGAACCCTTCTTCTCTGCGGTTTACCAGGGATTGGTGACGTTCAACGGCTCCTCTCTGACGCAGCTCGTGCCGGTACTGGCCCAGTCCTGGAAGATCGAGCCAAACGGCACGACCTACGTGTTTATCATGAGGCCTCACGCGTACTTCAGCAACGGTGACCCGATCAACGCCACCACGGCTTGGTTCAGCTTCTATCGCACCATGGTCATGGGGCAGGGTCCATCCTACTCCAACTACCTGGGCCTAATAGGTCAGTTCAAGGGTCCCTACTTCCTTCCCATAGGTGCATCCCACGCGCTTCAGTATGCCTTCGGCCTGTCTACCCTTCCATCGGCCAATCAGACAGCATCCATGCTCTCCTACGTGCTCAGCCACTTCAACACTCAAAACGCCACCATCGAGAAGCTCATGAGCTACAGGAACCAATCCGTGGTCGTGCTGAACTCTTCCGCTGTTGAGTTCAACCTTCAGAACCCATACGCGTGGTTTGCCAGCGACATAGCCGCCGGGGGTTGGGGAGACTTTGCGGATCCCGCCTTCGTGGATGCCCATGGCGGCGTACAAGCTGGGCAACCCAATGCCTTCATTAACACGAACGGCATGGTCGGGAGCGGTCCCTACGTCATAGCTGCGGTTGGGTCTGAGATGAGCAGCATAACGCTGAAGGCAAACCCGCACTACTGGGCTGCGAACGTCACAGGTATACCCTCTGTGATCGCGCCGGCCAAGATACCCAACGTGATAATCGAATACGGTGCCTCTCATGACGTGAGGGTGGCAGAGTTTGACGACAACGAGGCTCAGCTCAGCTTTGTCTCGATTCCTTACTTTGGTGCCATATACAAGGGCTACGAGTACTCAGCCCACGTGCCATTCAGTGCCATAATGAACAACAAGGGGCTGACGCCCGGCGTCGGATACATCGCCCTCAACTGCCAGGTTTTCCCAACAAACATCACTGCCTTCAGGTTGGCGATAGTGCACTCGATAAACTACACCGACATAATGGATACCATAATGTCCTTCAACGGCACGCTGTACGGGGGCATGTACGTTGGCCCCATATCTCCTGGCATGCCATTCTACAACCCGGAGAACTACCCGGTCTACTCCTACAACATATCTCTTGCGGAACACCTCATAAACGAATCTGGCATACAGGGCGACTTCTCCATAACGCTGCCAAACGGAACTGTGCTTGGCGACCCCAACGGGAAGCCGTTGCCGGCTCTTTCCATCTACACGCTGACTCCAGTTACTGCTGCTGAAGAGACTGAGTTCGAGATAATCCAGAAGGACCTCTCTCAGATAGGTCTTAGCGTGTCCCTGTATCCGGTGACAGCGAGCTTGACAGACACTTGGTCCACTGCCAGCGGAACTCCCGCCATGGTGATGCTTGGATGGTTCCCCGACTGGCCTGACTCCGTTTACCAGCAGCTTATAGTCCAGACAGATGTCGCCTACGGTGGTTTGGCAGGAGATCTGGCCTGGTTCAACAACACTCAGCTGAACAAGCTGTACCAGACCCTTCCGTGGGAGATCAACGCCACTCAGCAGAAGCAGGGCGTTGCCGAAGCCTACAACATAATCTACAACAGCGCCCCCTACGTCTGGCTGCCCGAAGGATACACTTACTGGTTCCAGCAGCCGTACCTGCATGGGGTCACGTACAACCCGTTTGTCGGGTACAGATACAACACGATGTACTACTCCAACTACACCACAACTTACAACGTCACATCTTGAGCATCGGTGAAAGCAGTGGAATCCAACTTTTTGTTTTTTCTAATCAGAAGGGTGGTGAATGCGTTCATCACCTTGATCTTGCTTATCCTGATAGTATTCGTGCTTATCCATGTTATTCTGCCTACTCCTCAAGCGATGGCCAAGGTTTACATAGGTGGTGCTCACTATACCACGGCAGCTCTGAATGCCGTGATAGCTCGTTACGGCTTAGATCAGCCACTTTACGTCCAGTTCATGTCTTACGTTTACAATGCCCTCACGGGCAATTTCGGGATGGACAGCCTGTACAGGGTCCCGGAGATGCAGCTTCTCGACAAGTTCATCCCCATAACCCTTGAGTTCGTCCTCATAGCTACAGTTTTGCAAGTCTTCCTTGGCGTGCTCACGGGAGGGCTTGCCGCCATGTGGAGGGGCGGCGTGCCTGACTGGGTGATAAAGGCGCTCTACCTCGTGGCTTGGGCCGCCCCAGTTTTCCTGCTGGCGACGCTGATGCAGTTCGTCTTCGCCTACGACCTGAAGGTCCTTCCAGCACTCAACTTGGCGAACCCCACCCTTACTCCTCCCAAAGCAATAACGGGATATCCGCTTATAGACGCGGCCCTTTCAGGTGATTGGCCTTACTTCGACTCGGTGTTGAAGCATATGGTCTTGCCGGTGTTCTCAATAGCCATAGCTGGCTTCGGTCTGACCACAAGGATGATGAGAAGTAGCTCGGTTGAGGTGTTTGACAAGGACTACGTCAAGCTGGCATACATGAAGGGTATGAGCAACAGGAGAGTGTTGTTTGGGACCGTGTTCAGGAACGCCATGATCCCGATAATAACGTTGACGGCCATACAGTTTGGGTTCGCCGTTGCGGGTGCCGTGGTAATAGAGGACGTCTTTCTGTACAAGGGTATGGGCTTCTTCCTGTATCAGTCTGTCACGAACTTGGATTACGTTGCCATATTGTCCACCACCATAATAATCGGGATATCCGTCATCGTGGCGAACTTCGTGGCCGACTTGCTCTACGCGGTGGTCGACCCACGGGTTAGGCTTGAGTGAGGTGAAGAAGGTTGAAGCCGTTGAACATCCTGAAGAAAGCTCTGGGATTCAGGGATGACGTGGACGCAGTGCGCTCGGCAAAGGGGGAAAACCTGAGCACTTGGTACTACTTACTTCACAAGAAGCAGGCCGTGGTGGGCATTGCCATAATAGCGATGTTTTTGGTATGGTCAACAGTAGAGGGCATCATGCAGCTCTTAGGGGGCTACGCCAGAGATCCATCCCTTGGTTGGCTGCTACTGCCCCACAACCCCATCTCATCCCCATCGCTGACGACCAGTCTTTTGCCCCCTTCCTTGAGGTATCCCATGGGGACCAACTTTGAAGGGCAGGACATATTTTCCAGGTTGCTCTATGCTGCTCCTAAGGACGCGTTTGCTGCCTTCGTGGTTGTCCTAAGCGCAGTGGCCCTCGGCTCAATCCTGGGGATCGTGGCTGGCTACTACGGTGGATGGATGGATGAGATACTGATGAGGATCACTGATGCCTTCTTGGCTTTCCCCGGGCTCGTGCTGGCCATTGCCCTCAGCGTGCTAATAGGGCCTGGGTTCAGCTCCGTCCTCATAGCCCTCACTGTGATCTGGTGGCCCGTATACGCCCGGCTGTTCAGAGGACAGACATTGACGCTTAAGTACAGGGGCTTCGTGGAGATCTCTCGTCTGTTCGGAGTTAGCGAGGCTAAAGTTTTGTTCAGACACATATTCATGAATGCCCTGGACCCAGTAATCGCTTACATGGCATTAGACTTCGGCACGGTCATACTGACGTACTCCACCCTGGCTTTCCTCGGCATTGGCATTCAGCCGCCCTATCCGGAGTGGGGCTCAATGGCATCCAACGGGCTGAGCTTTTTCCCGTCTGCGTGGTGGTACACATTCTTCCCCAGCCTCACCATACTCCTTGTGGTGATAGGGTTCATACTCTTCGGTGACAGCTTTCAGGACGTGATCTCTGGGAGGGTTATAGATTGACAGCCTCTCTTAGCATAAGGGATCTCACCGTGTACTACAAGACGCCTCTGGGGCTGGTCCAGGTTCTGGATGGGCTGACTGCAGACTTTGAGCAGGGAGAAACCGTGGCGGTCGTGGGGGAAAGCGGCTCTGGGAAATCGACCATGGGTTTTGCCATCACTCGTCTGCTTCCTCCCACCGGGGTCGTTGAGGGCTCGATTCTGTTCGAAGGCCAGGACTTGGTCAGTATGCCGCAGAAGAAGCTTAGGGACGTGCGCGGGACCGGCATATTCATGGTCATGCAAGATCCCTTCAGCAGCCTGAACCCCGTGAAAAAAGTTGGGTTACAACTCCTTGAAGCGGTTCAAATCAGGATGGAGAGGAGAGGGGAGCACTTTGACTACGGATCTGCGTCAAAAGAGGTGCTGAAAAGGCTGTACGACGTCAAGCTTCCAGATCCTGCGATCATCATGACCAAATATCCGTACCAGCTATCCGGGGGGCAGATTCAAAGGGTGGTTATAGCCATGGGACTCCTGCTTGAACCGAAGATAATAATCGCGGATGAGCCTACCTCTGCGCTTGACGTCAGCATACAGGCTCAGGTCATAGCCTTGCTGAAGGAATTGCAACAGCAGTACGGAATGACACTCATCTTCATAACTCATGATCTGGCAGTTGCCAACGTGGTATCCGACAAGGTACTCATACTGTATGCGGGCAGGTTGATGGAATTTGGGGACAAGCGGGGCATAATACAGAAGCCCATGCACCCTTACACCCAGGGGCTGCTGAAGAGCTTCCCTTCTGGTAGCTACAGGGAAAAGGAGCTCTATTCCCTCCCAGGGATGCCACCTTCATTCTTCTCGCTTCCTGTCGGATGCAAGTTCAGCGACAGGTGTCCCTATGCCTTCGACAGGTGCTTCAAGGAGGAGCCGGGAATTCTTGACGTCGAAGGAAGGGCCGTGAGGTGTTTTCTCTATGGTGGAGCTCGTAAGAACCGAGTCGCTTAGAAGGTACTTTGCGGCCGAGAAGCTAGGCCTGCTGGAAAAGTTGGCTGGGAGAAAACAGCGCTACATCAAGGCGGTCGACGATGTGAACGTCGTCCTAAACAAGAACGAAACCACTGCTCTGGTGGGCGAAAGTGGTTCTGGTAAGACAACTCTTGGTCGGATGTTGGCAACCCTTGATACGCCGACCTCTGGCAAGATATTCTACAGCGGAGTGGAGCTCAACGAGGATGCCTTGGAGTCCGTCAGACACAAGGTTCAGATAGTTTTTCAGAACCCATACGAGAGCCTCGACCCAAGGATGAGCATCAGACAGATAATCGAAGAGGCGCTCACCAGGTATGGCGGAGACGATAGGGCTGGAAGGGTTAAAGAGGTACTGGAAGCAGTTGGACTGAATTACTCTGACATCCACTACAGGAAGGCGAGGGACCTTTCTGGCGGACAGAGGCAAAGGGTGGCTGTAGCGAGGGCCATGGCAGCCAATCCGGAATTCATTGTCCTCGATGAGCCAACGTCGGCTTTGGACGCCAGCGTACAATCTCAGGTACTTAACCTTCTTGTGCAGCTAAAGAAACAGTATGGGTACACTTACCTCTTTATCACCCACAACATGATGGTTGCCAGATATATATCTGACAGGATATACATAATGTATGCCGGAAAGGTTGTGGAGGCAGGCCTGAGCGAAGAGGTTTTTACGGATCCCTTCCATCCCTACACAAAGCTTCTCATGGAAAGCGTTCCATCTCTTGAGCCCACGGCGAGGCTTGAGGCCATGAAGGGGGAAGCACCAAGTCTCCTGAATCCTCCTCCAGGCTGTCGCTTCAGTCCTCGTTGTCCCTATGCCTTCGACAGGTGCTTCAAGGAGGAGCCGAGGCTTCACTTGGTTGGACAAAGACTTGTAGCCTGCCATCTCTTCGAGGACAGGGAAAGGTGAAATTTTCGGCAATCCTCTTTTATGCTACTGGCTGAAACCGGTGTATGGAGAACAGGTACATGGGGGCCTTGGCCCTTAGCTGGGCGAAGCTGCTGAGCGAGGAAGTTGAGGTGGTTCCCAGCATTACTTCAAAGGTGCAACTGGAGGACGGGAACTCGTTGCTCTTGGAGGAAGGCAAGCCCTCGAGGATTCCTCGCTGGATGGCTAACAAGATGAGCCGGGGGGTGCAAGTCAGGGAAAAGGAGCCGGACGTAAAGGAATTTTCTACGGCAGCCTGGGTCGAGCAAAACGATCAAAAAAATCTCAAGAAGGTTGATCCCCTCATATATGCGCGGGCTTCCCTTTGGCTCTCTTCAGGAGAGAGGAAGGAGCTTCGCGCGTCGCTCAGCGAGCTGCTGAGCGTCAGGAGGAGAAAGGTCATAGAGGCGGCGCTCAGCAACAGGCAGGATCAAGCTTTTTACGCCGCGATGACCTTAGAAGAGAGGATGCTTTACGAGGACCTCAGGCGGTCGTTAGATCAGTGGCAAGAGATGCTTTCTTCCGTGCTTTCGGGCTTGGTGCCCGGCGGTGAAGTGCTTTGACGCAAGTAGCCGGTCAGCTCGACGTTGGGGAAGCCTTCGCGGCTTTTCTAAGGCAGTTTTCCGAGCCTGACGCTCGTGATCCGAGCAGGATGGTGGAGAAGTACAGGGAGCGCATAAGGCATGTCGCGGCGTTCAAACAGAGGAGCTTGAGCGTGGATTTCCCAGATGTCATAAGCTACGACCGCTCGCTTGCCTCTGCAATCGCTTCAGGCTACGACGACCACCAAGAGGAGCTGGAGCAGGCGGCCTTGAAGCTGCTGGAGGTCGAGGACCCCGACTATGCCTCTCAGATCAAGAAGATCCACGTGAGGTTCCGCGGACTTCCAGAGATAACTCCAATGAGGAAACTCAGGAGCGACGTGCTGGGAAAGCTCGTCGAGTTCAAGGGCGTGGTCGTCAGGGCGTCTAGGGTCTCCCCTTACGTTGAAAAAGCCGTGTTCCAGTGCATGAGCTGCGGGACGACCGTTGACATCACGGAAGGCAGGCGGATGAGGCCCCCAACGGTTTGCCCGAACCCCTCATGCCCCAGTCACTCGACAGGCGTTGCCCGCTTCAGGTTTCTCATAAAGGAAAGCGTGCTTGTGGACAGGCAGCGCATAAGGGTCCAAGAGGAGCAAGAGGAGGTGCCTCCGGGTCAGCTTCCGACTTACGTGGACGTCGAGCTGTTTGACGATCTCGTTGATCTGGCAAGGCCTGGAGACAGGGTCGACTTGGTCGGGGTGCTTGAGGGCGAGCCAAACCCCAATGACACGCAGGACAGGATACTTGACACCTACTTCTTGGCGGACTCTCTCGAGGTGGTTGACAAGGGATTCGAGGAGGTGCAGATAAATGACGAAGACGTGAAGAGGATAAGAGAGCTCTCAAACACCCCGGATATCCGGGAGAAGATCATCTCTTCCATGGCTCCTCAGATATACGGGATGGGATACATAAAGGAGGCCATAGCGCTTTCGATGTTTGGTTCCCAGCCAGTTTACGGAAAGGATGGGACGAGGATAAGGGGAGATATTCACGTCCTTCTCATAGGAGATCCTGGTGTTGGAAAAAGCCAGTTGCTTCAGTTCGCGGCCCGTCTAGCCCCCCGTGGGGTGTACACTTCAGGAAAGGGGTCGAGCGCCGCTGGCTTGACGGCAGCTGTGGTCAAAGATCAGAAGGGAGAGTTCATGCTTGAAGCTGGGGCCATGGTGCTCGCGGACGGGGGAGTCGCGTGTCTCGACGAAGTCGACAAGATGGACGACAACGACAGGGTCGCCATACATCAAGCCATGGAGCAGCAGGTTACGTCAATAGCAAAGGCTGGTATCGTTGCAACTCTCAACACGCGGGCCTCTGTGATCGCCGCTGCTAACCCTAAGCTGGGACGTTACATGGAGGACAGGACTGTGAACGATAACGTGGATCTGCCGGTGACTATACTTTCTAGGTTTGATCTGATATACATCATAAAGGACAGACCAGATCTCGATCTTGACAAGAGGCTCTCAGATCACATATTGAGGGCGCACATGGCCGAGCAGGGAGAGGCCGCCATTGACCCCGCTCTCTTGAGGAAGTACATAAGTTATGCCAGGCGGTACGTCTCGCCCACCCTGAGCGAGAAGGCGGCGGAGGTCCTTCAGACTTTCTTTCTGCAGATGAGGGAGAAGAGCAAGGATGCCGACTCTCCTGTTGCCATAACGCCGAGGCAGCTCGAGGGTTTGATAAGACTCACCAAGGCAGAAGCCAGGCTTCGGTTGAGCGAAGCTGCCGACGAGGAAGACGCCGAAAGAGCGATCTTGCTCACCAGGATGTACCTCCAGCAGGTGGGTATCGATCCAGAGACCGGCCTTCCAGACATAGGCCCCATCACGACTGGGAAGACTTATTCACAGCAGAGCCGTGCTGCGCTTTTCCTGAAAACCCTAGACGATCTTCTCGATGAGAGCGGCGGTGCTGACGTGGAAGTGGAAAGCCTAAAGGATGCCATGATCGGCAAGGGTATGAACGAGGGAGAGTTCGAAAAGCTGCTGAATGCGTTCATTCACGACGGCACCCTTTACCAGCCTACTCCAGGGAAGATAAACTATGTGGGGAGGAGGACTCGGCATGAGCGAAGCCCTGTGGGTCGAGAAGTACAGGCCAAAGGTCCTTTCCGACATGGTCGACCAGGAAGACGTGGTGAAGAGGCTTCAGATGTTCGTCAAGGAGGGCAACATGCCTCACTGTCTTTTTGTGGGGCCTCCCGGCACTGGGAAGACGACTGCGGCTCTTTGCCTGGTCAACGAGTTGTTCGCGGGTTCTGTGGCTGAGAACACGCTCGAGCTGAACGCCAGCGATGAAAGGGGAATAAAGGTCGTGCAAGACAGGATAAAGGAATTCGCGAGGTCAGTTTCACTGGGAAAGTTGCCGTTCAAGGTCATGATACTAGATGAGGCCGACAACATGACAGAAGATGCCCAAGAGGCGTTGCGCAGGACCATGGAACTCTACTCTTCATCTTCTCGCTTCATATTGATAGGGAATTACTCCAGTCGGATAATAGAGCCGATCCAGTCGCGCTGCGCGATATTCAGATTTGGGACCATACCCAAAGAGGCTTTTGTGGGGAGGTTGGAGCAGATCGCGCGTTCTGAAGGAAAGCTGGCCCAGCCCCAGGCGCTTGAGCTCATATACGAGTTTTCGCAGGGAGATCTCAGAAAGGGCATCAACTTGCTTCAGTCTTCAGCGACAGGACAGAGCATCACCGCAGACGACGTGAAAAAGGTCGTCGGGGAGGTCGAGGCAGGAGGGGCATCGGATGCTCTGAGGCTTGCTGTCGGAGGGGAGTTCTTGAAGGCCAGATCTCGTCTCAAGGACTGGATGGCATCTCAGGGCCTCTCTGGATTGGATGTTGCTCGCCAGATTCATGATTCAATCATGCGCATGAGTGTTGGAGAAGAGCTAAAGGCTCAGATGCTTGAGGCGCTGGGAGATGCCGAGTTTAGAATTGTTGAAGGTGGGGATGACGAGATTCAACTTGACGCCTTTCTCGCAAGGGTGGCTGCTGCCTCGTGGAGGAAAGGGGCAAGCCGGGCCGCGACTGGGACTCGAACCCAGAAAGTCGGCTCCACAGGCCGACGTGTTGCCCTTACACCATCGCGGCCAAGGACAAGGTGTCGGGGGAAAAAAGGGTTGCGCTGCGATCACTTTCAGATGGCGGGGAGAAAAGCTCAATAGTTTGGATGTCCTTCCCTCCACAGGAAGGACCAGGGTTTCTTATGGATGATCTCGGGATTGCGCAAAAACCGTGTTGCTTTTTCATGTACTTTCAGACGATTAGATTTATTCCCTCGGACGAAGCGTCGTATCGTGAGTTACCCCATACCGAACGACAGCTACTTCGTGCCTGACTTCGGCGGCAATGGACTGGTAACGCATCCGGAGGTGTTCAGCCTTTCCTATACCCCTCAGATCCTTCCCGGTAGGGAAGCTCATCTGGCTGAGTTGAAAAGGCGGTGGTTGGCGCTTCAAGGAGACGGCTTTTCGGGGAGACCATACAGGGTCATCCTTTGCGGCAAGAGCGGCGTTGGCAAAACCGCGCTGGCAATCAGGTTTTCCAGAGACCTGATGGTTGGATCTTATTTTGGCAGTTTCAGAAGGGTAGTACCAGTGTTTGTGGACGTGATAAACGCTAGGACCGACTACGCGTTCTTGAAGACCGTCTGGAATGGAGTCAAGTTCTTTGGCGAGAACAGGTTCATCAACTTCAAAAACATGCAGGCTGAGCTCGTTAGGTACCTCAATGGTACCTCAACCTCCGTTCTTCTCAGAGTAGAGCATGGTGAAGCTCTTATGAGCTCAAGGAGATCTGGGGACCTGGAGGGTGCACTGCTGGACATCTTTGGCTCCCAAGAAGTGTTGCGTCGCGTAGGGGTAATACTCACGACCAATTCTCCCCTTCTTTCATCCGACGCTTCAGTGCCGCAGATGGAGCTGCAGCGCTACGGTAAGGATCAGATGGTGAACATAGTGGGGCAGAGGCTTTCAGAAGGGCTTGTGGAGAACGGTTACGAAGAACCCGTGGTTGATCTCGTTGCCGAGTCCGCGGAGGGAAACGCCACGAAGGCAATTGGGGCTCTCAACGCACTGACCAATGAGGCAATCAGGAAGAAGCCTGACAGGATAACGCTCGCCTTCGCCGAGGAAGTCCTCGGAGGCAACAGCTCTTCTTACTTCTCCTTCCTAAACGACATGAGCAAGCACGAAAGGATTTTCTTGCTCGCGCTCGCGAGGACGCTGAAGGTCAAGGGCGAAAAAATGGCCTCTACAAGCGAGGTTGAGAACGCTTACAAGGCTCTCTGCAGCAGGTACGGGGAACTCCCAAAGAAGCATACCACGTTCTGGACCATGATGAATTCGCTCTCTGGGTTGGGAGTTATAGGTGCGACGAAAAGCGGAAAGGGCATGAGGGGCAAGACCACCATAATCTCACTGAAAGACGTCAACCCAGAGGACATGATAAGTGAGATCGAGAGGATGATGCACTCCTGAGGCGCGCCAGGCGTAAAAGGCGGTCTATCTAGGCTTTAGTTTGGAAGCTACCATAAATCCGCTGGTCAAAAAGCTCTTCGAAAGCAGGTTTGGCTCGCCCTCTCTTCCCCAAGAGCTCGCGATGCCCCACGTGTTGGCTGGAGAAAACGTCCTGCTGATAGCGCCAACAGGTACTGGAAAGACTGAGGCCGCCCTGATACCCATACTCTCTCGCATCGTTGATCGGGGAAGGGTGCCTGGAATGAAGGCCCTTTACATAACTCCCCTCAGGGCCCTCAACCGCGACATGATGGACAGGATTTCGTGGTGGTCTGCAAGGCTGGACATAAAGGTCGCTGTAAGACATGGGGATACTGCAACCGCGGAAAGGGCTGGGCAAAGCAAGATGCCACCCGACATACTGATCACTACTCCCGAGACGCTTCAAGCGATACTGACGGGCAAGTTACTCATGAAGGGACTTCAGTCCTTGAGCTGGGTCATCGTGGATGAGGTCCATGAACTGACATCCACAAAGCGGGGAGCGCAGCTGGCCGTTGCCCTCGAGAGATTGAGAGAGCAGATTGGTCACGACTTTCAGGTGATCGGTCTTTCAGCTACTGTTGGAAGCCCTGAAGAGGTGGGCAAGTTTTTGTCGGGAGGCAGGCAGATAACGGTACTTAGAGCCGACTTGGACAAGAGATATCAAGTGTCCGTGCTCTACCCAAGTGCCGGTCCCGAAGATGAGGCCTTGGCTAAGAAACTTTACACGGTGCCCGAGGTCGCAGCCAGACTCAGGGCAATGAAGCAAGCCATGGAAGGTACGTCCACTGTGCTTTTGTTTACAAATACGCGGTCTGTTGCTGAGGCCTTGACCAACAGGTTTCACATGTGGGATCAGGAGTTTGCCGTTGGGATTCACCATGGGTCCCTGGCGCGTTCTACCAGGCTAGGCGTCGAGAAGGCCATGAAGGAGGGATCCCTGAGGGGAGTGATATGTACCTCTTCCTTGGAGCTTGGAATCGACGTCGGCAGCGTGGATCTGGTCATACAGTACAACAGCCCTAGGCAGGTCACGCGGCTGGTCCAGAGGGTCGGGAGAGCAGAGCACAGCATAGGAGGAGAAAGCAAAGGGATCATAGTCACCATGGATGGCGACGACACGCTCGAGGCGCTTGCCATAACCAGAAGACTCATGGGCGGAGAGCTTGAGCCAGTCAAAGTGCTCTCATCTCCCTTGGACGTTGCCATGCATCAGCTGGCAGGTCTTGTGATCGCCAGACGCAAGCTCACCCTAGATGAGGCCCTTCGGTCGCTCAGAAGGGCGTATCCTTTCAGAGACCTGAATCAAGGGGAACTGAGGCAGCTGGCTGAGTACATGTCAGAGAGGCGGCCAAGGCTCCTTTTCATGGGATCTGACGGGACGATATCCAAGCCGATCGGCAAGAAAGCCCTCTATACCTACTACTTTGACAATCTTTCCATGATCCCTGAGGAGAAGCAGTACTTGGTCTTGGAAGAAGTGGAAGGCAGGCAGGAGCCAGTCGGGGTCCTTGACGAGGCATTTGTGAGCGAGAACGGCGTGCCCGGGACGAAGTTCGTCATGACTGGAAGCGTGTGGGAGATAAGGCAGGTATACGAAGGCAAGGTCTTCGTGAAGAAGGCAAAGGATCCCTTGGGGGCTATCCCCAGTTGGGAGGGGGAAGAAATACCAGTACCCATGGATGTAGCTCAGGAGGTTGGTCGCATGCGGCGCTTCGCAGAAGAAGCGCTGCGCTCTGGCAAGAAGGTTGAGGATGTAGCCCGCGAGTTGGGAAAGACCTATCCTTGGGCATCACATGCCGACCTTTGCCGCGCCCTTTCCGACGTGGAGGTCATGGCGTCGAGGAGCCTTCCTGTTCCCTCGGACAAGCGGCTCTTTGTGGAGGTTTGGCAGAACTACGTGACCGTTCACACGCACGCTGGTCTGCTCGAGAACAGGTGCCTTTCGCGCGCCTTTTCTGAGCTCATTTCAAGGAGAACCAGGTCATCTCTGCAGGTTTCTCAGGACGCCTACAGGTGGACCACGAGGTTTCCTGAGGGTCTTTTCACGCCTCAAGAAGAGCTCGAGCTGGCACTCTCGGCTCTCAAGGACATGAGAGGAATGGGCACGTCAAGCTTCTCTGAACTTGTGGAAGAAGCCGTTCTCCCGACAGGTCTCTACAAGAGGAGGTTGGTCAATGCTGGGCGGAAGATGGGGGCGATTTCCAAGGATGCAGACCTCACGTCCGTTGGACTAGACCAGTTGGCGGCAAGGTTGAAAGGAACCGTAGTTGACAAGCAGGCCAGGAGAGACGTGTTTACGTTCGACGTGAACCTTGAGGGTGCTGTATCCTTTCTTGAGGAGGACAGAGAGATAGCAGGAAGAGTTTTGGAGGAACCATCTCCGCTTGCTCTTTCAATGTTGGAGAGCGGGATGAAGAAGCAGGACGTGATGGCAGCGGACAGGATCAAGTTGCTTCTTGAGGCCAGCGTCAGGCAGAGGCTGTATCACGAGCCGGTGGTGGTCGCATGCACTGCATGCGGGCAGTATGTAGAGCAGACCACGCCCCTCGGCTTGGATGATCACCCTACTTGCCCGGTCTGTGGTTCTTCAAGACTGGGGGTTACGCGCCAAGACCAAGAAAGGGTCTGGAGAGCTGTTGCTTCCCACGGCTCCGTGGAGCCCCGGCTTTATTCCGAGTTGATGAGTAGTGCAGAGCTCGTCAGTACCTACGGTCGGAGGGCTGCGCTTGCGTTAGCCGGTCACGGGGTGAGGGTGTCTGAGGCCAGAGACATGCTTGCCCGTGCTAAGGACGAAGATGAGCTTGTGCGGCTGATCATGGAGGCTGAGAAGAGGAATCTGGCCCGGAGGTTCTCTCAGAGCTCAGGGAGATCAGCCGGGAGCTGAGTTCTTTGAGATCAATCTCGGCCGAAGTTCTCCATCCGAGCTCAAGGGATCCTGAGGGTCCGGCCTTCAGGTATCCGTCGTCTATGAACCTCTGGAGAAGCAGCCGAGCTCTTGTTCTACTGAGCTTTGAGGCAAGAACCTCCTCTATTTTCTGTTGGGGGCTCTTCCCTCCGTGGGCTGCAACGAACGCCACTGCCGTCGCAAGGGCTGCAACGGCGTCTACCCTGTATCCCGCCAACGCTGGCTCTATGCCTTTTGGGGGCCTCCCTCTTATGGTCACCAAAAACCTTGGAGTCCCACCATCGTCCACCTCCTTCACCTCAAGTCCAAGCTCGGAGAGCTTCTCCGAAAGGGCGACAAGCACGGCCCGGTAATCTTCTCCCAGCACTCTCTTGAGTTCCCATTCCCTCACCCCTGGGTTCCTGTGTCTTTTCAGCAAGAGAAGCTGGGCAGCCAGGGCAACTCTCTCCATCATGCGGGTTCTCTCTTCTTGGTCCTCTTCATTCAACTTCGTACTCCTCCAAAGGTATCACAAGCGATGTGCTTGTCTTGAGCTTTCTGCTCGATGCCGCGATGCTGATGGCCCGCGTTATGGGATCTACCTTGACGTCCACTAGCCCGTAGGTTATGGCGAAGCTCAAAGCGTAGGCACGCCTGATCGGGTCTCCTTCTTTGATGAAGCTCGAGTAGTCCACAACCCCTCTGGCGCGCAGCTCCGAGACGAGAGAGCCCACTTCAGTCGTGAAATCCTGGGTGGTGGCTATGCTCGTTGTCTCGACCTTGAACTCGCGGGCTGTCCACCTCTTTCTTTTGGATGGGGGTTTCCAAGTCGCAAGAGAGTAGAGAAGGGCCTCCGTCGTGAGCTGAGGCAGCTCCGCGCAGGGTGACGCCGAATCCCAGAGCGCATGCGCCAGTCCATCGAGGCTCGCGTTCTCTATGGCTTTTTCTACGACGTAGGGGGTGAGCGCGGCGGAAGAAGCCAAGAAGTCAACCTGCCTACCTTGCTCTCCCACTATGCCGGACACGGCGTTTATGGCCTGTGCATCGGGCACCAGCTCGCTTAAGGTCTTTCTGTCTGGTAACGACCTGTTCAAGTTGATAAGCATCTCTGGAACATCGACCGAGAAGGGGTCGACTTCCCCAGACTGCACCTTGTGCCATGCGTCAACTATCCTCTTCACGCTTTCCATGCCGCTCGCCTTGCCTCCATTACCTTGGATCTTCCCTCGACCTTCTGGACGAGGAGTAGGTGAACGTCATCCGGTAGCTTGGGCAATGGACCCGGCGTTATGTATATGTACTGGACGTCTTTCTTCTTTGACAGTTCCTTCATGAGGACTCCTGCTATCACCTCTTTGTTCGCAGGATCCATGTGCACGTCAAACTCATCCACCGCTCTGATGGGAGAAAGGACGTGCTGCTGAAGGGAGATCAGAAAGGCCATGATCGTGACCGATCTCTCACCTCCGCTGTGCGTGAAGGGGTTTAACTTGACCGGAGAAGTTCCTCTGAAGCCGGCGTAAAGCTCAAGCCCTGCCTGGCTTGGGTCCGCTCCCTCCTTGAGACCCACGAGCCTCAGATAACCGGATCCACCCACGCTTGAAAGTACCTCCTTGTACCCGGCGTTGACAAGTTCAACAAGATCGCGAAGGGCTCCTGCCCACCTCTTCTCCCTGTCTGAAATCTCGCTCAGGACTGCTTGTCTGTTTCTCTCGGCTGTTTCTGCTTTCTTCAAGAGTTCTGCGAGTTCTTCAGAAAGCCTCTGGTACGCCTGCTCGGTGCTCTCGTTGACGTCTGAAAGAGCTTCAACCGCAGCCTTGGCTTGGGCAAGCTCTGCCCTTATGTCTTCTTCGCCACGGATGTCTGGCGGCCTTTCGTAGGCAGAAGCCTTTGAGCGAAGCTCTTGGAGCTCAGCCTCTGCCTTGTTCATCCTTGACTTGATGTCAGACAGAGACAGCCTGAGCTGTTTCTCGGCTTCCTCGGTTCTGCCCATCCCCACGGCCGTTTCTATCAGGGTATCTAGAAGCTCTTCGGTCTTCGGTCCGGCAAGAAGAGCATCCCTCAACATCTTGACCTCTTTCGAGTAGGATTGGAGCTTCGCCTCGAGTTCTTCAGCTTGAGCTTGGATCTTTTTGGCTCTTTCCTCAAGCGCCGACCTGCTGTCAACGGCATCCTGAAGGGTCCTCCATGCCAGCTCGCCCTCGAGCTGCTTCAGCCTTTGCTGCAACCGGATCTTTTTCTGGTACCTTTCGTGCAGGGTTGACCAATAATCCAGGTTTTTCTTTCCGGCCTCAACCTCCTCTGTGGTCGGTCCCCTTATTTCCTCGAGCCTCTTTCTGGCTTCGAGCAGGCTGGATCTGAGAGGAGATACGCCGACGGCATCTTCAAAGAGCTCCAGTATTTGCTGAGGCGAAAGGGAGCTGAAACGCTCTATCATGTTCTGCTGCATTATGATCAGGCTGTCGTTGGGGTTGATGCCGAAGCGCGCCAGGACAGAGTTGAGCTCAACCTTACTGATGGCCCTTCCTCCTGCCTCAAACCAGTATGAGCCATCGCTCTTGACGTAACGCGTCACTATGTAGTCATCGACCTGAGGAAATGGTACGGGCCTCTTCCCGTTTCTTGGGGAGTTGTCAAATACTATGCTGACGCGAGCTGCATCTTCCCCCCGCCTGACAAGCTCTGCCAGTTTCTTTGCTCTTTCGGTATAAGTCTGCCCCAGGGCAACGGAGAGGCCTATGAGGATGGAAGATTTTCCAGACCCGTTGGGGCCGGTTATGACGTTTAGCCCTGGCCTGAGGGGAACGCGTGCGTACTCGTAGGACATGAAGTCTTCCAGTATGATCTCCTTGACGAGCATTTCTGGGGCTCTTTGCTCCAATGCAGGATCTAGGAGTTGGGTCATTTAACTCTGACGGGGCTTTAGGGGGCGGGAGTCTCCTTTCATGAGGGAGGGGGATGGATGCTTCCCGCGGAGACGTTTACGGGTAACGTCATGAGCGATGCCACTGGGGCTGGTGAGGCCCGAACTCACGCCCGTGAATATCAGCGATTCCGTAGCTCGCCTTCCAGACGTGGCTAAGGGAAGTTTCCAGCGTCTGGAAGCTTCGCTCTGGTGGTGTGGGGATCGGGCACGGTCGTTGAAGCAGGAAGCCCTGCTCGAAAGGACGGTGTGGTTCGCTCTTGCTGGCCTAGGGATGCTTAAAAATCACCCCGACTTAAACTCATGGTTGTTTCAGGGAAGGTGTTTCGCAGCTCGAAGCCCACGAGCCTGTCCGAGGTAGCCCTCAAGCTCAACGGATACAAGGTTCCTGTGGAGCCGCCTCAAGGAGCGCCAGAGGGCATCCAGTTCTTCTCAGAGGTGAGGCAGCTTGCGGTCCAGGACAACAGGCTCAGAGGCGTGTTCTCCTACGACGACCTCATCTTCGTGGACTTTCACGGAAAAGAGGTTGGGGTCCCAATCACCCGCGATGCCCCGTTCGAGTTCGTCCAGTCCCCAACCGGCCTCTACCTGATCGTCGTTGCCAAAAAGTGGAGAGCCAACTCTGTCTCAAGGAGGCTGAACGACGTGATATACGTCACGAGGGAGATCAGACCAATCAGCGTTGATCCGGCAGCCATGGCAAAGCTTGTGGAGGAAAGGACGGAGAACCAGGTCGTGACGTTTTTTGATAACCTCAACTTGAATGTTGACAAGCTTTCCCTATACGGGCAATCTCTGCCTGAAACAGGGGTCTATCGTCAGTACGCCTCGTCTGGGGGGATATGGTATACGGTCGCACGTTCCAAGAGGTTTGGGTACGTTGTGGGTCTCGGAAGGAACGGAGTGGTAGTTGGCTTTGGTCTGAAGGATCCTGAAAAGTTCTTCGAGTACGTCCGCGAGGAAGTGCTGCCAGCATTGTCCTCGGGACTGCAAGGTGATCGCGCCGGTGAACTACGAGCCAGACATAGCGCCGGTTCTCGGACATCCGATCCTGAAAGTCAAGACAAAGGAAGAGGTGTCGCTGGTCATATCCGACCTTCACCTTGGCCTAGAGGGATCCTTGGCGCAGAAGGGTGTGATACTGCCCTCACAGCTCGAACAGCTTGCTGGTGAGATAAAGGCTGTGGTCAAGGGAGTCTCGGCTGGTCGGTTGGTCTTCATAGGAGACGTCAAGGAAAGTGAGAACAAGCTCCTTCACGAAGAGTGGAGGGAGATCCCTTCCTTCTTTGAAGACATGCTTTCCCTGCCAGTTGACGTAGACGTGGTCCCAGGAAACCACGACGGCGGGCTAGAGCTCATGCTTCCGTCTGGCGTTGTCTTTCACTCGGCCAGGGGCATGCTGCTGGAGACCGCAAGAGGCCGCCCTGTGGGGCTTTTTCACGGTCATGCATGGCCTGCCCCTGAGGTGATAAGCGCCGAATTTCTTGTCGTAGGGCACAATCACTGGGCCGTGGAGCTGAGGGATCAGATGGGTGCAAGGGTGCGCGAACCCGTATGGGTCGTCTCGAGGACGAAGGCTGGTTCAATCGCGTCGGCGTATCTGTCCTATTCTGGCATCAGCTTGGAAGGAGAAGATCCCGTACGCGTCTTTGAAGATCGCTTCGGGGTGGCGCCAGTTGATTCCACGGTCATCTCGATGCCGGCCTTCAACCCTTTGCTGAGAGGGAGACCTGTGAACAGGAGACTGGAAAAAGACGCCCCTCTTGGGCCTCTTTACAAGGACGGAGTGATCGAGCTGGGCTCTTCGGACGTCTACGCACTTGATGGCACTTACCTTGGTCGGGTAGCGGGCATGCCTTCCTCACTCGTCGTCGGGAGAAGGCGCACCGCTTAGAGCAAGCTCGATTTGTTCTATGAATTGCGGCTCCGGCAAGGCCCCGACGAAGTGATAGGTGTCGTTGACGACCATCTTGGGGACAGACATGACCTGATACTTGTCCGCCAGGTCTGGGAATTCCATCGCTTCTACCATGTCTCCAACGATAAGGGGGTTTTCTATGGCCATCTGATGGGCCATCCTGACTGCCCTGGGGCAGTACGGGCACGTGGGCGTCACGTAAACTTCAATGTGTACCGGCTTGTCTATCTTCTTGACCCTTGCTTTTCCAGCAGGAGTAAGCCTAGATGACCCAGTCGACACGTCGATCACGTCGTCGATGAAGGCCGAGAACTCATGGCCAGCAGGGAGCCCAAAGTACCTGACGTGAAAATCTCTATCTCCTGCGATCATGCTTATGGCTGGGACCTTATCTACGCCCAGTTTCTTTGCATATGCTTCTTCTTTGGAGATGTCGGCTACAAGCGGCTTTATCAACTCACTCGTTTCAGCCAACTCCTTCACAAGCTCGGTTTCCTCTTTGCAGTACTCGCAGTTGTCCTGCGAAACGAAGGTGGCCAAGGTAACGGGGTTCTTAAGTCTCTTCTGAAATATGTCACGAAGCGTCTTTTTGTCATCTTCGCTGATGAGAGTTTCCGACATGTGTTATCACGGCTTTATAAAAAGTGGTGCTTTTAACCTTTTGGGGTAACTTGCCTTAAGCGGAGGTGCAAGACGAAGATATGTTCCTCAGGGCGAGTGACGATTGGGAAGGTGCGGTGAAGAGGCTGCTCGAGATGGGAGGAATACTCGTGTATCCAACGGACACCGTCTATGGCCTGGGATGCGACGCAGAGAGCGTCGAATCGATCCGGCAGATCGAGAGGATAAAGGGGGAAAGAGGTACCAAGCCCTTCCCAGTGTTGGTCTCGTCCGTTGAGACCGCGTTTGAGGTTGGCGTGTTCAGCGAGCTGGCCCATGCTCTGGCAATGAGGTACTGGCCAGGGCAACTGACCTTGGTCATTCCGAGGAAAAACGGTCATCTTGAGCACGCTGCGCTTGGCGCGTCTACCGTTGGTCTAAGGGTACCTGCGGATCCGATTGCAATGAAGATTGCCCAACTGTCACCCTCTGGCTGTGTGATTGGTACGAGCGCGAATCGCTCGGGACTCCCGCCAGCGACCTCTGTCCAAGTCCTTGATCCAGAGGTGGCTCTCAGGGTAGATGCGGTGCTCGACGACGGTCCCAGAAATGGGCAGCCCTCAACGGTTGTCGAGGTAGTTGGGGATACTGTCAGGATCCTCAGGAAAGGCAGATTGGATCCAATCTCGGATATGGGACTCTGGTGACGCGCGAAACCCGTATAGCCGTGCTCTCTTTTATCTCATGGGCCTCAAGCGCGATATCGCGGAGCTTGCGTTGCTGGCTGCAGTGATAGGTGGACTCTACGTTGCCATGGTGGTCTACATGGGAAATGCCGAACCTTTGATGATCGTGACCACCGGAAGCATGGAACCCAAGATCGAGCCGGGATGGATAGTTGTTGTCAAGTCGGTTGCTGCTTCAAGCATCAGGCCAGGAGACGTGATAGCATACTGGAGCACAAACCCGCAGTTCAAGGACCCAATAGTTCATCAAGTGATAGTCGTTAACCACGTGAATGGGCAACTTTCCTTTGTCACCTGGGGAATAGCGAACCCACCCCAGTACCCCGATAACGTCACTTGGCCGGGCTATGCCCAGAGCTTAGAGCCGCCTACCGGAATTCCTCAAAGCAGGGTCATCGGAGAGGTAATCATGATAATTCCTTATGTGGGTCGCTTCTTGCTCTTTCTCAGGCAACCGCTGGTTTACGCGACCCTCTTGCTTCTATTCGTAGGGTTGCTGGCGCATGATGCCCTAACTGGGCGCAAAAAGACGGCTTTCTGTCTTCGCTGAGTTGAGACTTATATTCTTCCGTCGCTTGTTCTTGCGGAAGTGCCCGAGCATGGCCCAAGGGAGCGGACTTAGGATGAGTCATCATGAGAGATCCGTTGCCGTTGGCCGCGGGGGTTCAAATCCCCCCTTCCGCACCATTCGACGTTAGCGAGCTGATGGGTTGCTTTGAGAAGTTTGGCGTCCCTGCGCAATCGCTTGGCTGACAAGAGGGTAGAAGAGCTGGAGCTTGGATTCTGAGGTCCTATCGGATCCGCCTTAGGATCAAATATCACCAAACTTCAGAGGGCAGGGCCCTTGCTTCCTGGGCGACTCTCTGTCGAAAGTGGTTTGTCGTTACCAATCGCAGATCGGCTCCTTTTCTCATCTTTCCCGAAATAGTTTTGCGCGAACAACCTCAGGCCGTGCTCGTACCTCATTTGGCAAGAGCTAGAGGTTGAAGGCTGAGTTTGCAATGCTTGCGTCTGTGGTAAAATTCTCAGTTGTGCGAGTTGAGTTGTTTTGCTCTGTCTGATCTCCTGAGCCCTCAGCCCCGAAGCTGCCAGAGCAGGCAAAATGCCTTGGGAAATCCGAGTGCCCCCAAGGGCGTTGAAATATCCCTGATGTCCTGACGACTCCGCAAAGCAATGATTTGGAGAAGTTTTTAAGCAGGAACGCCTAGTGACTGCCGATGCAGAACTGGATCACCATAGAGAACGTCGTGGCTTCTGTTTCCTTCAATCAGCCCATCGACCTCTACCAGCTTTCGTCCTCTGTTGGTGTTTGGAGCTACGATCCCAAGAGGTTCCCGGCAGTGATAATCAAGTTCGCACGGCCAAGGGTCACTGCCCTGGTTTTCTCTTCGGGTAAGGTCGTTCTTGTTGGTGCAAAGGGAGAAGAAGAGGTCAAGCTGGCCTATAGAAGACTCGTCTTTGCGATGACCAAGGCGCATGTCGTCCAGAAGGGGCATCCAAAGTTGGTCATTCACAACGTCGTTGCAAGCATCTCCTTTAGCCAAAGGATAAGGCTCGAAGAGCTAGGAAAGAAGTTTGAAAAGACCGTTTATGAGCCCGAGCAGTTTCCCGGCCTCATAATGAGGGATGAGGACGTGGTTTTCGTCGTCTTTTCTTCAGGTAAGGTCATATGCGCTGGAGCCAGAAGCGAAAAGCACGTTCTGGAGGCAACTCAGAGGCTCTATGACATGCTTGTCTCTTCTGGAGGATTCGAGCGAATTCTCCTTGGGTACGACGGAAGAATGCCGCATCGCAGCCCCTGGACATGGACTTTCGTCAGAGGCCTTTCTTCTTCGAGTGTTTGAACGTCTCCTTCGTCACTTTGACTCCAACGGGGGGTGAAGGAAGCGGAACTCTGTGGGGATGAGTAGTCTACCTTGTTGTTTCAATGGCGTCATGACCCACGGCAGCGGAGCTGGTGCGGTGCGGGTTCGTCGGCATCTGTAACTTGGCGAGGGCGATATGCCCGTTCAGCCGTCGCTCGTCGGACAGTGAAGTCCCTGGGGGCAGGTTGTTCGCAGACCTGGGGTCGCGGCAAGGCCACGGCCGTCAGGACTCCCACTGCTATCAGTACGGCAAGCACGAAGTACTTTCTCTGGCTTAGAGGTGTCACTTCGTTTAGAGGGCCAGGGTCGGGAAAAGCGGCCATGAGGGCCACTATTATGGCCATCAGCCAGAAACCGAAGGATGCCATTATGAGTATGGATGCAAGGGTGACTACAAGCATCCCGCGGCGGCTCAGGAAACTTCTGAACACGTGACCTCCGTCCAGTTGAGCGGCGGGAAGCACGTTCAAGAACGTGACGAGCATACCGATCCAGCTGGCTACCAGAAGAGGACTCAAGGCAGAGGAGGACGCCTGCTGCCCCCTCAGGTAAAACAACAAGCTGAGAACAGGAGGCAGGTAGTAGAATATGCCGTATGAGGTCGTCGTGGCTCTTTCAACGGTCAACAACGGCGCTGGGGGAGAGGTTAGGACTCCTGCTAGCCCGACCAACAGAGACATAACGAATCCAGCCAGGGGCCCACTTGCCCCGAGCTCGAAGAGTTGGTCTTTTGTCAAAGGTGGTTCTTCCGAGATTATGACGGCTCCAAAGGTACCTATGCCCAAGAGTGCAGAACCTGGTATGAAGGGGGGACCAGGTATGAAGTAAGGCCAACTTGCTCTCCTGCGTGCTCTTTCAGAAGCCCACTTGTGTCCGAGCTCATGGGTTCCCAGTATGCCCAGCAATCCGAGAAGGAACTGGAAGCTTCCAGAAGCCAAGTCCAACGGGGTAGGGTTTAGCCCCATAGCTGAGTAGTACTCGATTGCCAACCCATAGCCGCTGGCGAGAACGCTCGCAACGGTAGCGAGAAGCAGGGCCAAGTAGAGCCAACTTCTTCTTTCTCTCCTAGTCGGCGCCTCTAGCACTCCCACGTATGCCACGTTGCCAGAAGTCCATGCCTTTGGCCAGAGGTCAGCTTTCGAGAGCTCCGAATAGAGGGCCTCGAAGCGTTGAGGGAAGTCTGGTTCACCTGAGACCAGAAAACGCAACCCGTCTGCCAGATCGTACTCCTCTAGGACTTGCAATTCCTTGTTGACTGCTATCCGGGCTTGTTGTTTCTTTTCCTGATCCATGGGTGTTGCTTGCGTTCCCCAAAAAAAGTTATCAGATCTGGTTCAGCTGAGAAAGAGATACTGTCTCTGTCTCGCCGTTGGGCTTCTTCCTATAGATCACCATCGGTAGGACTCCCCGCCTTAGCTCTTCCGTGGCTATCTCTATCTCATTCATCCCAGCTATCTCCTCTGGGGGCAGAAGGGGAGGCGCACCCAGACTTAGCTGCAATGCCCTTGATCCTATCACCCGAGTGCGCTCGTACTTGGTCAACCAAGGAGGACCTATTCTTGGGCCTTCGGTACTCCTCTCCACCCATGCCACCCTCTCCCGTCTTCGGTGGCTGTGGAGGCGGTGCGGCGGCCGAGATCACGTCATCTATGCGGAGGATCATCACGGCGGCTTCCGTTGCAGATTTTATTATCTGAGATTTTACCTTGGTTGGATCGATGATCTTTCTCTCAAACATGTCGGCGGTCTCACCTTTCAGGACGTCTATGCCGTAGTTCTTCTTGCCCTCCATGTGGGCAGACTTGAGCCTGACCAGAGCGTCGAGCGGGGAGAGACCGGCGGTCTCAGCAAGCACGCTTGGTATCACCTCAAAGGCGTCGGCGTACTTCATGACGGCAAGCTGTTCCTTTCCAGCTAAGCTCTTCGCCCTCTCTTTCAGGGCAATGCTTAGCTCGACTTCTGGGGCGCCTCCACCAGCTATCACCTGTCCGTCCTCCAAGACGTTCTTGACCACGAAGAGAGCGTCGTGTATGGATCTCTCTGCCTCGTCGAGAAGCATGTCGCTTCCTCCTCTGAGCAGCAGAGTCACGGACTTGGGATTCGCGCATCCCTCGATGAAGACCATTTTCTCGGTCCCAACTTTCCTCTCCTCCACTAGGTCAGCTGAGCCCAGGTCGTCGCTGGTCAACTCGTTGAAGCTCGTCACCACTCTTGCGTTTGTTGCCTTCGCAAGCTTGTCCATATCGCTTTCCTTGGCTCTTCTGACCGCCATTATGCCTGCTTTTGCCAAGAAGTGTTGAGCGATGTCATCGATGCCTTTCTGGCATATCAAGACGTTGGCGCCGGTTGCCCTCACTTTTTCGACCATGTCCCTGAGCATGTTTGTCTGCTCATCTAGGAATGACTTCAGCTGAACAGGAGAAGTGATCTGTATTTTTGCCGTTGTCTCAGGCTTTTCTATCTCCATGGCCGCGTTGACTATGGCTATCTTGGCGCCCTTCACGATCTTCGGCATGCCGGGGTGGACCACTTCTTTGTCAAGAACTATCCCTTTGACCAGCGTTGAGTCCTCTAGGGATTCTCCCTTCTTCTTCTCCACCTTTATGTCGTCCAGGTCCACGTAAAACTTCCCGTCTTTGCTCTTTGCCACGTGCATGACCGCATCTACTGCCAAGCCGCTGAGGTAGTCCAATCCCTTTCCAGCAGCAACGACCTTGCTTGAAAGCGAGGTTTTCGCGATCTCCGTCAGTTTTTCCTTGTCGCTTGGGTCTATCTTGAGCGATATTTTCTCGAGCTCTTCCAGCGCCCAAGAGCTGGCCTTCTGGTAACCGCTTATTATGACAGAGGGGTGGATGTTGCTTTCCAGCAGGTCCTCGGCCTTGCCCAGAAGTTCTCCAGAGAGGACCACTGCCGTGGTGGTGCCGTCTCCAACCTCTAGATCCTGGGCCTTGGCAACCTCTACCAGCATCTTTGCTACAGGATGCTGTACCTCCATGTCCTTCACTATGGTGTGTCCGTCGTTCGTTATGGTGACGTCGCCAAAGCTGTCTACAAGCATCTTGTCCAGGCCCTTGGGTCCCAAGGAAGTCTTCAGGGTTTCCTCAACAGTTCTGGCAACAGCTATGTTTGAGCGCAGAGCCTCGGCGCCCGACGTCCTTTTTGTGCCCTCTTTCAGGATCAGGAGGGGTATCTCGCCCTCTTTAGACGTTTGAAGAGCCAAACCCGATCACCGAATTAAAGCGCAGGGTGCTTATAAAACTGACGTCCTGCACGTGGCCCTCGCCTCCTCCTGCGTCTGCTTTCCCTCTTCAGCCTGTCTAGCAGCTTTTCTTCGCTCTCGTTGGGCTTTCCTCTTTCTGCAAGCCTCTTCCTGAGCTTCCAGATGAGGGCGTAGATCCGGTTCTTGGTGTACTTCCATACTGGTTTTTTCTCAAAGTTCTCAGGGTAGCGCTCAAGGGCTATCTCCGAGACGCTTCTGCGTCTCACCACGTAGTCATAGAGTATTGACAGCTCCTCGTCAGAGAATTCATGCTTTTTCTTGGCTGGTGAGTGCCGACGCGCCATGCTGAGATCCTAGGCAACTGGATTTAACCCTAACCCTTTTGCTCCAAGGCTTGCTCTGAGCTGCTTGGAATAGCGCGTCTTCCCTCATGGCAAAGAACTTGTAATCCAATACCATAGCGCATGAGGAGCTTTTTGAACCTTGAGGAGCTTGAGAAAAGCTTTTATGGGCCTTCGCTAGCATGTGCAAGATGCAAAAGGAAACAGCCTTTCTGCTGATAGCTCTCTTTCTAACAAGCGCCGTTGTACCGGCCTTGGCTCAGCCATCTGTGCTTCAACCCAGCCAGGTTAGCACTCATGGTCCTTTGATCAACAAGCTCGTCTATACGTACATGAGTGATTCCAGCGCTTTCTTGGCCCTTCAGTCTGGAAAGATCCAGCTGATGGAGTGGACGCTTTCTCTTACCAACTACGAGACAGCGCAGCAAAACCACAACCTTTACACGAACAGCACGCCGACATATGCCTTTGACGGCATAGCGTTCAACTGCCTGGTGGCTCCCATAAACAACACGCACTTCAGGAGGGCGATCGCGTACCTGACCAACTATGAGGCAATGCAGAGCGATTTGAGTGCTTCTGTGGACGCTGGTCCACAGCTCTTTAACCCGATCCTATACCCAACATACTACGCTGCCTCTCTGAAGTACCCCTACGCCTACAACACCACTGCTGCAATGAGAGAACTCTTGGAGATCCCTGGGATGCAATACATAAAGTCCAAGGGAGAGTGGCTTTACCAAGGCCAGCCGTTTGAGCCCACGCTCTACTACAGGAGCGACGATCCCCTCAGAACTGAGGGAGCCCAGCTTCTGGCTAAGGCTGCCGCTCAGATCAACCTCACAATCGCCCTGAAGTCCGTGACCGACCAGACCGCAAGCAGCATAATCTATGACCCGGCTGCCGCTGCCGTCATTTCTGAAGGAGTGATGGGCTACAATTACTCCACCATAAAGCTGCCGCAGATCAACTGGACCTACGCCAAGGAGAACGATCAGTGGGACATGTACACGTTCGGGTGGATAGTGAGTGCAGAGCCCACCTGGCCAGCCTACTTCTTCGCCAGCGAGTACGCGGGCATCGTTGACTTTGGGAACTTCATAAACTCCAGCATGGACTACTGGGCCAACTACTTGCTCTACGGTGCTTCCAACGTGAGCGTCGCGAAGGAGGCAACGTACCAGATACAGGCCATATTCAACCAGCAGCTTCCCTACGTGATGTGGTTCTACGAACCCCAACTCTACGCGGTGGACAACGCCACCTGGGCGGGCTACGCGTTGATAGCCTCGACGGGTCCAACAGAATCCACGGGCCTTTACTACACGGCTCTCAACGTCCACCCCGTGGGGCAGGCGCACGGAGGAACCTTCACAGACGCGATCCACGGGGCGCCAACGGCTCTCGACCCACTCTATGTCACTAACTGGATATGGCAGGCTGACATATGGCAGATGATATACGACAGCCCCATAGGGACTCCTCCAACCGCTGTGACAAGCATGGGTACCATGCCGTGGATGGCCACTTGGACGATACAGAACGACACCACGGCCGCCATAGGAAGCGGTCCTGGGTGGTACAACCCGTTCAACGCCTCCAAGATAGTCAAGGGACAAATAATAACGCTGAACTTCTTCCACAACCTGACTTGGCAGGACGGCGTCCCTGTCACTGCCTACGACTACAACTTCTCGCTATATCTCTGGAACGTGGCTGGAGTGAATAGCGCCGACACTCCTCTTGCTTACACGGCGACGCCGCCTTACGGGCTTCTGGCGACGTACATACCTCCCAACAACCCGTACCAGATACAGCTTTACGTCAACTCCACCAACCTTTGGAACGTCTTCACACTCGATGACGACGTCTTCCCGATGCACATATTCAAGTGGTTCAACCCCAGCGCGATTGCGACCCCAACATCCGCTCTGGACACGACGTTGCCCATAACGCAGGTCTCCGGCTACCAAGGACTTCTCCTCTCGAACAAGACCCAACTGCCGGCTTACGTCACTTTCCTCCCCAACCTCGAGGTTGGAAGCGGAGCATTCTACATGCCTTACGGTGGGTGGGACAAGACGACGGAGGTCATAACACTCCTCAGAAACATACACTACTACAGGAGCGCTTGGTGGGCATTCTCGCAGAGCGGAGTGATCGGCAAGCCATTTGCGGTAACCGAGAAGATAAACGAAAGCATATACAATCCCACGTCTTCCGCCTTCTTGGGCATTGCCCCAGGCTCCAACGGAACAATACCCATAACCAACGCCACGGGATACGCTGCAATTGTGGCCAACGGCACCCACCAAGTGCTGGCTGAGGCACCGCTCGTCAATTTGGGCGGCGGACTGTACACTGCCTCCATACCCACCGCGACGCTCAGTCCTGGCCTCTACGAGGTCGTGTTCAATGCTACCTATACGAGCTTCGGGCTAAAGAGGTACTGGTACACATTCACTGGTGCTGATCTCGTCAACGAGTTGTCCTCCTTGACTAACTTCCAGATCAGCAAGACGACCATCACGGCTGGTCAGCCCATCAACATATCCGTCACGGCTGTCAGCGCCGCTGGCAAGCCAATGGCCGGTCAGAAGGTGACCTTCTTGGCAAACGGGACCGTCATAGGTTCCGCGATCACAGGTGCCAGCGGCATCGCGTCCATAACGTTCACTCCAACCAAGAGCGGGAAGTGGCAGATATCGGCTCAAAGCGCTACCAATACCTCCATAGCTACTACTCCGGCGCAGCTTGAGGTTGCCTCCCCAACGAACTGGGCGCTCTATGGTGGCATAGCAGTCGTGATAATAGTCGTTATAGCCGTCGCAGCTTTCTTGGCCATCAAGAGGGGCAAAGGCGCTGGGACTGCTCAGCAGAATCAAGCGGGAGTACAAAAGTAAGAGAAATCAACCTTTTTTTGTTCCAGCCAGCAGCTGCTGGCTGCGACCCCAAACTTGCTCATCGGGTGCGTTTTTAATGACCTGAAGTTTGCCATCGATTGGCTCGTTGACTTTCTAGAGAAGCGAGCCAAACCAGAGATTCACGGTTTGCGCGTAGGTCTTGTTTGTGGGAAAATGCAGTTGCTTGGGAACCCAACGTCTATTGGATGAGATTTTTCGAAAAGCTAATTCAACGCGCTCCCTTGAATGATTTGAAAGTCGTTCACAAATTTGCTCATGAGTTTTCTGAGGAATTGAGTCTGACGAGCAGATATCTGCTATCCTACCGGTTGTGCTCTGAATTGAGCATCGGAATTTCATGGGCATTATGCAACGACTCAACGGCATGGAAAAGCTTAAAGTGGGTATTCTTGGGTTTGCGTCTTGGGGCTTAGAGGCTACATAGCGAGACGCGCTCTCACCATGTTGGGGGTGTTAGTTGTGATTGCGGCCATCAACTTCTTCTTGTTTCAAGTGCTTCCTTTCGTCGTGCTTGGCATAAATCCCGAGAGGTGGTACGTGCCCATAACAAACCCTCGCGACGTGCAAGCAAGCCTGAAGGCCCAACAGCAAGTGATAGCGGCCATGGGTTTCAACAAGCCGCTTCCGGCTAGATTTCTGACGTACCTTTACTCAATGTTCACGTTTAACTTTGGCTATAACGTCGGTGTATCCCTGACTGGGCCAGTGATATCCACGATAGCCAGGTTTGCCCCGTTCACCATACTGCTCCTCGGATCCTCTACAGTCGCGTCCTTTTTGATTGGGATCTACATCGGTGTGATATCTGCGGCAAGAAGGGGCCACGTTCTTGACGTGGCGTCGTTCACGACTCTGTTGTTCTTCTACGCCATGCCGAGCTTCTGGATAGGTATGATATTGCTTGTCTTCTTCGCGTACTCACTTCACGTCTTCCCCATAAGCGCAGATAGGGCCCTGTCGGGGGTAACTGGCCTTGGATTTGTTCAGGCGCTTCTGAAGTCCATGACGCTTCCGTTCATTTCCCTGACCATAATCAGCATAGGGGGAGTGTATCTGATAATGAGGAATACCACCATAGACGTCCTGAGCGAAGACTACATAATGATGGAGAGGGCCAAGGGTCTTCCGGAAAGACAGATCCTTTACAAGCACGCCCTCAGAAATGCCATACTTCCCATAATAACCCTGTTTGCCATATCCATGGGCTTCATACTATCTGGTGCAGTGATCACCGAGACCATATTCAGTTGGCCCGGTCTGGGGTATTGGTCTTACATGGCCATAGAGGAGCTCGACTTTCCCTTTGAGCAGGCGATATTCTTCGTGATTTCGGTGATGGTCGTCTTGGCCAACTTCATAGCGGACATCCTTTACGGTTTCCTTGACCCGAGGGTCAGGACCGGGTGATTGACTTGAGAGTAAAGAACTACGCGGTCAACCAACTCCTGCACGGCAAGATAGCCATGCTGGGTATCGGGATAATCGTGTTCTTCGCGGTGATGGCTGGTGCGGCCCCGCTCATAGCCATGACTCCTCCTAACCAAGAATGGGTTGCTGGGCCGTGGGCTGTCCCGCAGTGGGCCACGCTTTTGCCCCAGTACAGAGGCCTCCCTCCCAACCTAGAGGCTGTCCCGCAGGAGCTTTCGTCTTGGAGCATCTTGACCGCAAAGGGCACAAGCGAGTTGCCTGCACAAGTTATAGGAGACGGCTCTGCCTTCTCTGGAACAGGCTACGCACAGAACCTGGGAGAGGGCTTGCTGGTTGATTCAAACGTCACTTACTCTTTGGCCACGTTTGACGGGGAGACAGTCCTCAACATGACCAAGTCCTTCTACTACGGTTACAAGGCACCTTACGACTTCAAGTACGGTGTTCTGGTCTACCCTGTCAGGGCCCAAGGCGTTCAGGACTTCTACTTCCGGTTTCTGCTGACTTCACCTTCGGGCAAGGTGTACCACCTGAGTAGCTACGCGATCATGTCCAACTCCTTCGTCGAGCACATAAGCTACAACAACGGGGTTTCCCTCGGTACATGGACTAACGTCAATCTGAGCAACTACCTGCCTGATGTGAACGTGGCCGCCTTCGGTCCAAGCGGCTTCACCATGGCAAACACGGGTCTGGTCTTCTTCTCTCAAAAGGGCAACTATACGTACACCGTGCAGCTCGTGGTGATCCCTCAGGCTGGGAAGACGGCAAGCGTCAAACTGTATCTCTCGGCACCCTATCTTTTCATCATGGGAAGGGCGTACGGACCGCTTGGGAGCGACAACAAGGGAAGGAACCTTTGGTCTCAGTTCGTCTATGGATCTAGGATCTCCATAGAAGTGGGCTTGGTCGCCTCTGCCTTCACGGTCGTGCTGGGTACCTTCATCGGCCTGTTTTCGGCGGTGCAGGGAGGCTTGAGCGACGAGCTGTGGATGAGGGTTGCGGATGTGATATTGGTCATACCCTTCTTGCCTCTTGCCATAGTGCTCCTCTTCGTGATGACTCAGAATCCCTTGATCGCTCGCAGTTTGTACCTTTGGCTGATAGTGCTGTTCTCGGTGCTTTCATGGCCCGGACTGGCAAGAGTCATACGCTCTCAGGCGCTCTCCCTCAAGGAGAGGGGCTACGTCGAGGCGGCGCGGGCGCTGGGCGCGGGCAAGTATTACATAATGAACAAGCACCTACTCCCCAATATAATGGGCTTGGTTTACGCGAACTTGGCCTTGAGCGTGCCTGGCTTCATACTGACCGAGGCGTCGCTGGACTTCTTGTTCCCGAACGCTTCGGAGATACCCACCTGGGGAAGGATGATCTCCAAGGCGTATGATCACGCGGCATCTGCCACGATCTACGGCTTTGGATGGTGGTGGTTCCTGTTCCCGGGCTTGGCCATCGTCTTGCTTTCTTTGGCCTTTGTCCTGCTTGGCTACTCCCTTGATGAGATATTCAACCCCAGACTGAGGAAGAGGTAGATGAGGCGCGCGACAAAGGCGGTGGCAGTCCTCGCGATCTTGGGGCTGGTTGTCTTCCTCCTGCTTGGGCTTCTGCGGCCGACGGGCATTGCCCCAGGCACGAAGGTCTCCTACATTGAGTACGTCTCCTTTTCTGGACTCACGTGGGAAAGTCGCTTCAACTTGACCGTCTTGAAGATTCAGGGACAAAACATCTACGTCCTTTACCAGCTGGTGGAGTCAAAGAACTCGACCCTGCAGACGCCGCAGAACTTCACCTACGTCACGGGGACGTTTAATCCAGCTGTCTCGTCAACCTACGCGCAGGTATTCCCCCTTGGTTTGCCCGTGTTTGCAACCGTTGGGCGGACTTCCTCTGGCCACATGGTCGTTCAGATAAACGGGACGGCCTACAACGTCAGCTACGCCGAGCAAGAGACGTCCATTCACTTCAACCTGACCTATAGCTCAGGTACAAGCGGACAAGTTGAGCTCAGCTTCTCTGGCAACTACACCAAGCAGGGAATACTCAGTTCCTGCAATGTGCGCTCAAGCGCCCTGGGCCAGGAGATTGAGGAAAGATGCGTGCTTGAGAGATATGAAGCCCAGACTTCCCCTCCTTCCTTGGTCCTTGGGTTTCTTCAGCTCAATAGCTTTATATGGTTCCATCTTGGCCTCTCGATGGGTGAAGACCTTGACCTTGCTTGACGTCTCAGATCTAACCATGTACTACAGCACGACTGCTGGAGATGTCAGGGCCATAGACGGGGTCAGCTTTGGACTTGATGCTGGCAAGACGCTGGGCATCGCAGGCGAGTCGGGCAGCGGCAAGACCAGCATAGCCATGACGCTTCTTAGGTTGCTTCCCTATAACGGCGTGCTCAAGAGAGGGAGCGTGAGGCTCAATGGCGTGGACCTGCTTGGACTTTCTGAAGATGAGATGAGGAAGGTCAGGTGGAAGCAGATCTCCTTGATACCTCAGGCCTCCATGAACTCGCTTGACCCCGTTTTCAAGGTCGGCGATCAGATCGCTGAGGCCATCTTGGTACATGAGGACGTGAGCAGACAGGAGGCGCTCGAGAGGGCCAAGGACCTTCTGGAGATGGTTGGGATACATAGGGACAGAGTGGGCAGCTATCCGCACGAGTTCAGCGGAGGCATGAAGCAAAGGGCGGCCATAGCCATGGCCCTGGCGCTGAGACCTCCTCTCGTCATAGCCGACGAACCCACTACAGCGCTGGACGTCATCGTTCAGGCGGAGATCTTGGAGCTACTGATGGACATAAAGAAGAAGTTCTCCATGTCAATGCTCATGATCACGCACGACCTGTCCATAATATCTGAGGTGGCGGACGACGTGCTGATCATGTATGCGGGCAAGGTCGTAGAAAAGGCCGACGTGTTCTCGCTTTACGGGAACCCTTTGCATCCTTATACCCTTGGGCTTCTTGGGGCTTTTCCGGACATAAGGGCGCACAGAAGGAGGCTCGTGTCCATACCTGGTTCCCCGCCTGACCTCACGAACCTTCCTATAGGATGCAACTTTTACCCTCGTTGTCCCTACGCCAAGGACAGGTGCAAGGTCGAGGAGCCAGAGCTCAGAGAGGTTGAGCCTGGTCACTGGGTCGCCTGCCACTTCGCAGAGGAGATAGCTGCCTCCAGAGGTAAGCAAGTTGTCTGAGGGAAGTGTTCAACCTAGTGGAAGCAAGCAGCCTCTAATAAGTGTGAGGGACCTGAGGAAGTACTATGAGCCGAAGCTTGGATTTGTCCAGAGTCTCAGAGGAGTGAAGAAGACCCTCAAGGCGGTGGACGGCGTATCCTTTGACGTCTACAAGGGCGAAGTGCTGGGGCTGGTCGGGGAATCAGGAAGCGGGAAGACCACAGTTGGCAGGACTCTTCTCAGGCTGGTTGAACCCACGTCCGGTCACGTGTACTACAAGGGGCGGGATATCTTTTCCTTGAGCGGGAGTGAGCTGTCAGACATAAGAGAAAGGATACAGATAATATTTCAGGATCCCTACGATTCCATAAACCCTCGTTTCAAGATAAGGGACGTGGTAGCAGAAGGACTAAGGGTCAACAAGGTTGCGAAGAGCGAGGAGGAGCTCATGCAGCTGGTCAATGACGCCTTGCTCAAGGTGAAGCTTTCACCTCCGGAGCAGTTCCTAGACCGCTATCCGCACGAGCTGTCTGGAGGCCAGCGTCAGAGGGTTGCCATAGCCCGTGCGCTTGCCCTGGGTCCAGACTTCATAGTCGCGGATGAGCCCGTCTCGATGCTCGACGTTTCCATAAGGGCGGAGGTGCTCAACGTCATGATTGACCTAAAGGAGGAGTTGGGTCTTTCATTCCTCTTCATAACGCACGATCTTGCTCTGGCGAAGCACGTGTGCGACAGGATAGCCGTCATGTACCTTGGAAAGCTGGTTGAGCTGGCCGACTCTGAGGATCTGGTGGATCGTCCCCTTCATCCATATACTCGTGCACTCATTGATGCAATCCCCGTTCCTGATCCGAAAGCTCCAAAGCTGAGGGTCTCGATCAGCGGAGAGATCCCTTCTCCTACCGACGTGCCCAAGGGTTGCTCCTTCAACCCTCGTTGTCCCTACGCCAAGGACAGGTGCAAGGTCGAGGAGCCAGAGCTCAGAGAGGTTGAGCCTGGTCACTGGGTCGCCTGCCACTTCGCAGAGGAGATAGCCAAGGGTGAGGAGAGGGTCATCAGTGGCTCGGCAAAGGGTAGAAGACGAGAGGAACTATCTTCCCTCAGCCAGGTCCGCCGCAGCTGAGCTCGTCATATGCGGTCTGCTTTTGTTGTCCGTTTTGTTGATGGCTTCTTCTCTTTTGCCCCTCTTCCTCACGGTTGCCTCGATTCTGGGGGTTTCCTCGGCGCTGTTTTATCTCAGTGATTACCGTTCCATCATCTCTGACCTTGAATCCGTTGGTCATCACGACAGCTTTACTCGCTTCGGACTGATCTACGAGCTCAGGATGCTGGCGCTTCTGCTTTTGGGATTCTTGGGACCCGTGTTTCTTGCGTCTTACGCGGGAGTGGCTTTCTCTGTTGCGTTTGCGGCTGGCGTCTATCTCCCCGTGCTGGCCCTTCGGGCAATTCGCGTGATTCTGTTGAGGAAATGGGCATTTCGGAAACGCGTGATGTTCGTGAGAACGTCGGCCCTTCTGGCAGACGGGAGCCATCCAGTGCTCAGAGTTAGGCTCGCGATTTCTGGGCCATCAGGGAAAAGCCTGGAGGGATGAGGTTCGAATTCCTTATAAGCGTCGAACTGGCGCTCGAAGCTTGAGCAGGGAGCTTGAAAGTAACAGATACGATCCGAGCGTCGTTGAGCCCAGCGTCGCCAGGGAAGTCCTCAGGGTCGACGGCCAGGGAGCGACTTTGCTCGACGGTCCCCCTTTTGCATCCGGCGTGCCTCATCCGGGGACTGCCTGGAACAAGGTGATAAAGGATGTGTACATGCGCTACATGAGGATGAATGGGAAGGCAGAGAGGGTTCGTCCGGGATATGATCGTCACGGCCTTCCGATCGAGTTGGCGGTTCAGAAGGAACTTGGCATCGCTGTCAAGTCTGACGTAGAGAGGGTGGGCGTGGACGTCTTTGTGAAAATGTGTAACGAGTTGGCAGATCAAAACGAGGGAGCCATGAGCGAGGTTTTCTCAAGGCTTGGAGTTTCAATGGACTGGGAGCATCCCTATCGGACTTCGGACCTTTCTTACGTAGACGCCGAGTGGAGGGAGTTCAAGGCCCTGTGGGATCTTGGTCTTGTGGAAAGGGGGAAAAGGGTCTTCTACTGGTGCCCCAGGGATGAGACGGTTTTGTCAGACTACGAGGTCACCGACAAGTACGCGGATCTCATTGACGAGTCTGCTTATGTGCTGTTCAAGGCTGTGGGAGAGGAGAGGTATCTGCTAGCTTGGACGACGACGCCCTGGACGCTACCGGCGAACTCAGCCCTGATGGTGAACCCAGAGGCCGACTACGTAGAAGTCAGCAGCGAAGGTAAGGTGCTTGTTTTGGCTGAGAGGAGGTTGGCTGTGCTCAAGGGACCGTACTCCGTGAGGAGGAGGTTCAAGGGCAGGGAATTGGAGGGGACGAGATACGAGCCAGTTCTGCCATTCCTGAGTTGCCAACGGTTCGAACATAAGGTCGTGCTCAGCGATCAGTTCGTCAACGTAGAAGAAGGGACAGGGATAGTGCACGTTGCGCCGGCTCACGGGCAAGAGGATTTCCTGGTGGGGAAGCAGTACCAGCTACCGATGCTAGACTTGGTCGATGAGACTGGAAGGTTCAGGGTAAGCGTGGAGAGGTATGCGGGGATCTACGTTCGCGATGCCAATAAGCTGATACTAGATGACTTGAAGGAGTCTGGCCTCCTCTACAAGGAGGAACCGCTGACGCACCGTTACCCTGTGTGCTGGAGATGCGGCACACCCTTGATCATGAGGCCCGCAGATCAGTGGTTGGTGACCATCTCGAGGATCAGAGAGAAACTGGTCCAGCTTGCCAGTTCTGTCGCGGTTTATCCTCCTTGGCTGAAGGAAGGGAGGTTGATGCCTTGGGTATCTAAGCTGGATGACTGGGTCGTGTCACGCCAGAGGTACTGGGGAACACCCATGCCCGTGTGGGTCTGTGATAGATGCGGTGAAACAGCGGTCATTGGGTCGGTGGAGGAACTCAGGAGGCTGAGCGGCGCGAAGCTGTCGTCGTCTCTAGAGGTGCATAGGCCTTTCATCGACGGCATCACGTTTCCTCACTCTTGCGGTGGAACCATGAGGAGGATAAAAGACGTGTTTGATGTCTGGTTTGACTCTGGCTCGGCTCCTTTCGCCATGACGGCTCTCTGGCCCCCGAGCAAGTTCGACTTGGTCATAGAGGGGCAGGACCAGTTCACTGGTTGGTTTTCTTCGCTGCTGAAGGTGTCTGGCGCCCTGTGGGGAGAGACCCCCTATCGCGCCATACTGACCCACGGTATGGCGCTCGACGAAGCCGGAAAGGAGATGCACAAGTCACTTGGCAACTTCATGGACGTCCAAGATCTCATATCTAAGTACGGGGCCGACTCGTTCCGCGTCTTTGTGATGAGCCACACGGTGTGGGAAGACATAAGGTTCAGTCCATCAGGCTTGGAGGACGCGCGCAAAAAGCTCAGCACGGTTTACAGCCTGGCATACTTTGCCACAACCTACATGATGTTAGACGACTACGCGTTCAAGGAGGTCCCCCTCAGGAGGACCGAAGACAGATGGGCAGTCTCAAGGCTCTCAACGGTCATCGAGGATGTCACCCATCTGATGAACCAGTTCAAGTACTCCGAAGCGCTTCAGGAGATCTTGAGCTATGCCGTGGAGGACTTGTCAAAGTGGTACGTGAAGCTGTGCAGGAAGAGGACTTGGGTTGATGAAAGGGAGGATTCCTCCAAGCTAGAAGCCTACCACGTTCTCTACCTGTCCCTTTTGGGACTCTTCAAGCTGCTTTACCCGTTTGCCCCCTTCATCAGTTCTTATCTTGCGTCGTCGCTCCCTGGCTCTCCGTCTCTGCAAGACTGGCCTACCCCACCAGCTTCTCCCGACAAGAGACTTGAGGAAGAGATGGACGTGGCCCGGCAGATAGTAACGGCATCGCTGAATGCTAGGAATCGGATCGGCATCAAGCTCAGGCATCCCCTGCGGGTGCTCTACGTAGTCGGGCCAAGCGTGAGTGACCTAGCCCCCATAATATGCGAGATGGCCAACGTCAAGGAGGTCAGAAATGGAAGGGAGGAGGAGCTGACGGTTCGCAAGCAAAAGGTTCGTTACGATGTGCTTGGACGGGAGTTCAAGAGCCACGTCGCAGAAGCTGTAAAAGCCATTGAGGAAGGCAAGACGGAGGTGGTGATCGGCGGGGAAAAGCGGCCGATTCCACCTGAAGCCGTAGAGGTTCAGACGGCACCTCGCGAGGGACTCGTGAGGGCTGACTTTCAGGGAGGGAGCGTCTACCTCGACATCAGGAAAGATCAGGCGTTGGAGCGCGAGGCTCTGCTGAGGGAGATCTCTCGGAGAGTACAGGAGACTAGGAGAAAGGCTGGCCTGAACGTGGATGACTACGTCGACCTAGTCCTAGCATGCGGTGAGGAGCTGGGGCAAGCGGTCTCTTCGCTGATGAGCGAGCTCGCGCTATCCGTGAGGGCCAAGAGCACGTCAATAGTGAAGGGCGAAGTCCCTTCTGGTTGGCATTGCGAGGAATGGGATTTGAGCGGCGAATGGATTAAGATATGCGTCAGAAAGGCTGCTCGATAGGACGGATGCTTCTCATTTATGCCCGCACGAGCGTTTTCAAGCAGAGCTGCCACGAACAAGTATGAGGACAATCTGTTCAGGTAGCGTACCAGCTCTTGGTCGAGCTGGAGCCTTTTGGAAACGGAGACCATCCTCCTTTCGGCTCTCCTGGCCACCGCCCTTGCGTAGTGCAGCTGGGCTGCCTGAGGGGATCCCCCTGGCAGCACGAAGCTGTTGAGGGGAGGAACGAGCGAAGACATCCTGCCAATTTCCGTTTCAATCCATCTTCTTCTTTCTTCATCCATCGAGCGATGTTCTCCCCTTGCTTCAAAGTAGATCATCGAGCCGATCAAGAACAGGTCGTTTTGGATCCGGGTGATGCCAGCAAGCACGTCTTGATCCTTGAGGATGGATGCTGCAACGCCCAACTGGGAATTCAGCTCGTCCAAGTCTCCAACGAGTTCGAACAGCGGATCGTCCTTGTCCTCTCTGGGACCGCCGAGGCTGCTTTTACCGTCATCACCTTTTCCCGTGTAGTACACGCGGAGGGCTTCGCGGGTCCTTAAGTGCGTTTCGCGCCCAGCAGATGAGCTTGCAGGCTGGAAAAACTTAATAGTGGTGCCCTGAGGGCGCCATGAGCTCCTATGACGTGATCGTGGTCGGTGCCGCCACCACGGGAGCGGTAGCCGCCAAGAAGCTCTCGCAGAAGGGCTACAAAGTCCTCATGGTGGATGCCAAACCGAGGAACAGGATAGGAGACAAGGCATGCGGCGATGCCATTGGAGAGGAAGACCTGCGCAAGGCAGGCGTGGAGTTGCCAAAACAGATCATAAGGGAGAGGATACAAGGCGCCGACCTCTACTCCCCGGACGAGAAGACTGTGTTTCGCGTCAAGGGTTATGGCTTCACGGTTGACAGGATTGGCTTGGGTCGTGCTCTTGTGGAAGAGGCCGAGGCGGCTGGCGTGGTGTTTCTGGACAACTTCAGGGTAGAAGGTCCGCTGCTAAGAGATGGCTGGGTTGTAGGCGTGAGGGGAAAGGATGAAGTGCAGGCAAGGGTCGTGCTCGATGCCTCGGGCAACAAGACGAGGTTGAGAGGAGCAATGCCTGACGCCTGGCTGATCGAAAAAGCGGTGGCTAGGTCAGACGCTGTGGCAGCGTTTAGGGTTGAGCTGAAAAAACCTCAGCCTCCCGTCGAGAGCGGTTACTTGAAGATATACTTTGACCAGAAGACTTCCCCTGGCGGCTACATATGGGCATTCCCTGAGGGCGACATGGCGAACATAGGCGTTGGCGTAACCATGATCGGAAGCTACCCGAATCCAAAGACAAAGACTTACGAGTGGATCGCAAAGAAGGGGATCAGAGGAGAAGAGGTGGTTGCATCCGGCGACACGGTGCCTACCAGAAGGCCAATGGCAAACATGGTGGGAAACGGCATAGTCTTTGCTGGAGATGCGGCCATGACTGTGAATCCGGTGACTGGAGGCGGCATAGGTAGCGGCATGATCAGCGCGTCCATGGCAGCCTCAAGCATAGCTTCAGCCCTTGAGTCCAAAGATCTTCCTGGCTTTGCAGAGCTTTGGGATTACAACATAACTTACATGAAGGAGTACGGCGTGAAGCAAGCAGGACTTGACGTCTTCAGGCGCTTCTTGATACACCTTTCCAACGACGACATAAACTTTGGCATGTCGTCTGGAATGATGGACGAGGAATCGGTCACAAAGGCCGCCCTGACAGGTACGGTGGACATAAGTTGGAAGAAGGAGTTTGAGATCGTCTTGGCGGGCCTCAGGCGTCCTTCCATGCTCTTGCGGCTAAGGCAAATGTCACAAGATGTTGCCCGGGCCATGGACCTATATTCCCGCTATCCATCTGACTTTGACGGGTTGGCCCTCTGGAAGCAACAGGCCGACTCTTTCTTCTCATCTCTTGGTTATCGAGGTTCCCCACAAGTCAGTATTTCCCCAGTCAAGTGAACCTTTCACTAGTCAAGACCGCACCGCAAGGCGTTTATCTCGATCAACCCATCGTCCTGTGAGTGAGACCTTTGGGCTTAGATCTGTTGCCTTTTCAGGTAGGGGAGGTCAAGGCGTGAGAACCGCTGGCAGGATACTTGGGCGGGCCGCCTTTGTGTCTGGTTTCTGGGTTCAGGACTTCCCCGTCTATGGGACTGAGAGAAGGGGAGCTCCCGTTACATCTTACGTGCGCTTCTCTTCGGAGCCCATCCAGGAGAGAGGAACGCCAGCTTGGGTGAGCCTGCTCGTCAAGCTGGATGCAACGGTGCCTTACGGAGGAAGAGCTGGGCTTGTGGTGGTGAACTCCTCATCCTACATTGGCGGCAGCAGGACCTGCGACATGAGATCTCTTGGATCTGGCTTGGGCAGTCAATATCTGAGCGCGGCTGCGGCCGCGGTGGCTGCCAGTGCGCTTGGCTTGGAGTTAGCTCCTCTTCTGATGGCCTTGGACGTTGAGCTAGATCGCCTGCAAGTTCAGACAAAGGCGGAAGAGAAAAAGGTAGCCAGAGAGGCCTACGAGTGCAGCCTGTCTCTCGTCTCATCCGTTGCGATCGCCAAGCCAGAGCCACTTGAACCAGCAGGTGCAGTCGAGCCGATTCACGTGGACGCTGTGAGGGGCATACCGATCATGTACCCAACGGGGAGTTCCAGGTTCAGGATGACTGGGTCTTGGAGAACTCTCCGTCCCGTCGTTGACGAAAGCAGGTGCAAATCTTGCTTCCTGTGCTACGTAGCGTGCCCAGAAGCCGTGATATCTCTGGATGGGGAAGAGCGCCCCATCATTGATTATGATAACTGCAAGGGTTGCTTGATCTGCAAGCAGGTTTGCCCATTTTCCGCCATAGGAGTGGAGGTCGAAAGCAGTTGAAGGACATCATGACTGGGAACGAGGCTGCTGCCTGGGGTGCCAGGTTGGCGGAGGTTGATTACGTCCCGATTTACCCGATTACTCCTCAGACGGAAATCGTTGAGAGGATAGCTTCTTGGGCTACCTCTGGTCAGATGAAGGCAAGGGTGACACCCATGGAGTCAGAGCACTCCATGCTCACGGCGGCTGGCCTAGCCAGCCTTTCTGGAGCAAGGGTCTTCACCGCAACCTCCTCGCAGGGGCTCGTGTATGCCTTTGAGATGCTTTACAAGGTCGCTGGATGGAGGTCGCCCATGGTCATGGTGAACGTCTCCAGGGCGCTTTCCTCTCCTGGAACTCTTCTTCCAGATCACAATGACGTGCTTTCGGCCAGAGACACGGGCTTCATGCAGTTTCATGCAGAGACCGTCCAAGATGCCTTGGATTCCATCTTGATTGCATATAGGGTATCGGAGGACAGAAGGGTGATGCTTCCCTCGATCGTCAATCTCGACGGCTTCTACTTATCCTACACAAGGGAGCCCTTGGAGCTGCCCACACAGGAGGATGTTCGCGCCTTCTTGCCCCCCTACCCGATTCCCCCTCTTTCTGCCTCAAAGCTTCCCTCGTTTGGGATACTGACGTCAGGTTCTTCTCCTTACCTGTACTTCAAATATCAGGTCCATCTAGCTCAAAGGGAAGCGCTCAGGGTCTTGGATGAAGCAGCCTCGGATTTTCACAGACTATTTGGCAGGAAACACGAGTTGGCGGAAGGGTTCATGCTCGAAGATGCTGAGTACGCGATCGTGTGCACAGATTCCTTCACGACGATCATGAGAAGGCTCGTCAGGGAGGCCAGGCGTCAGGGGATCCGCCTCGGCTTGCTCAAGCTCTGGGTTATGAGGCCATTACCAGCTGAAAGAGTGGCTGAGATGTTGAGTGGAAAGACGGCAGTGGCTGTGTTCGACCAAGACATATCGCCAGGCTTGGGAGGCGCGATCTATCAGGAGGTGGCTGGAGCATTGTATGGCATTGACAGTCCTCCCAAGCTGTTGGGCTTCATTGGTGGGCTTGGAGGAAAAGTGCCATCGGAGGGGGAGATGGACGTCATCTTGAAGGCGTTGATCAATGGATGGACGGGCCAGCATCTGCTCATGTCTGCGTCAGACCTTCATGAGGTGAACAAAGAGCGGATGATCCTCCAGCGCGACCAGGCAGGAGGTGACCGAAATGGAGCATAGGATAAGGACCATCAGGGATATCCCTTTAGACGAGCCCCTGTTTCCCGGTTCTTCTCTTTGCGCTGGCTGCGGGGCTCAGCTCATGCTGAGACTCATGCTCAAGGTCATGGGTCGGAACGTCTTCATCGTCAATTCGTCTGGATGCATGACATCTCTCCAGACCTTTCCGTATTCCAACTTGGCTGGCGGGTGGGCATACGCCTCCCTGGCGTCGGCTCCGGCTGGAGCTCAGGGAATCGTCGACACCTTGGATTCGCTTGCGTCGCAGGGGAAGGCCAAGCCAAGGGCCGTGAAGGTAATGGTTCTGGCCGGGGACGGAGCCAGTTACGACATAGGGCTCCAGTCAACGTCTGCCGCCATGGACAGAGGTCTTGATTTTTACTACTTATGCTACGACAACGAGGCTTATGCGAATACTGGGTATCAGCTGAGTGGCGCAACTCCATACGGGTCATGGACTACCACCACGCCAGTGTCGGAAAGAAACCCCGTCGGAGCGACTAGGAGGAAGAAGGACTTGTTTGAGATTTGGAAGGCGCATGAGCCAGCTTACCTTGCCACGGTATCTCCGTCTCATCCGCTTGACCTGATGAAGAAAGTTGAGGAGGCTGAGGCAAGGAGTGGGCCGAAGATGTTCATAGGCTTTGCCTCTTGCCCGACAGGCATGGGCTTCGATCCATCGCAGTCCTTGGAAGTTGCCCGCATGGCTGTGGAGACTGGAGTTTGGCCACTCAAGAAATATATAGATGGAAAAGTCATACACACCTATCTGCCCAATCGCCTGCGGCCCATAGAGGATTACTTGAGGCTTCAGAAGAGGTACGCCCACCTGTTCGAGCCGCTCAACAGGGAGGCAATCTCCTTCATGCAATCCCAAGTCTTGCTTTACTGGAAGAGGCAGGGAATCGCCTACCCGCTTCCTTGAGCGTCACCTGACTACCGGAGCCTGTTGTCTTTTATCGAGCGTCTCCTCGTTGACGCTGAGTTGAGGGATGCCCAGCGGGAACGGAAGTCCCAACTCTCTGCAGACCAGTACGGAGGTGGCGACACTGTGGTTGAAGGCGAGCTGTAGAGCTGGCATGTAGAGCTTCTTCTCCTCTATCTCCTTCGATATCCTTTCTAGGTGTTCGGCCTCTCCTGTGATCGCGATCTGTCCATGAAAGGTCAACGTGCCGCTCGCTGGCATGAAGTTTACGCTGAAGACGAATGGCATCACCAGAAGGCTGGGGCTCCTCCTCTCGAGCGGTCCGCTGGGCGCGTTCAGCTGCGTCTGCATCTGTACCTTGTTGAGTTCTCCTTCAACCAGCCTTTCGGCATGGATTTCCAGTATCCTCACCGACATGGAGACCGTCATGGTTCGCTTGTTCGCTTCCCCTTTTTCTGGCTTGCCCTGAATTAAACCCCGTCCTTTGGATCATGAGCGCCATGGCTGCGTTTCCTCGGATGGCGGTCTTGAATACCCTTATCTATCCAAAGTGGGCTACCCTGTGCCCAGCCCATTAAAGGGTTTGCTGCTTCAGGATGAGACATTGGAGGGCATAATGGAATACGCCAAGGGCATGTACCCGAATGAGATAATACTTTTGGCAAGAGGAAAGAAGGTTAGCGGGTACCTTTTCATAGAAGAAGTTTTGTCTCCTCCGTTCCAGAGGGCTGGGAGTAGCTTTGCATCATACCCTATCTGGTCGCTTCCTTACTCTCCTTCTATTGTCGGTACGATACACAGCCATCCGAGTGGCGCCCTATATCCCTCCCTGCAAGATCTGTTGCAGTACTACGGTAGGGTGATGGGGATCGCGGCTTATCCGTATGCGGGCAAGATGAACTTGGCGTTCTTTGACAGGAACGGGAACCAAATACCTTTTTTCATCGGGTCCCCCAGCGAGCTCTCTTGAATTGAAACGAAAGACTGCCAGCGCGGCGCTGTCAGTTTCAGCCGCCGTGATTCTCGTTAGCACTTGAAGAGGTTTTGGGAAGCGAAGAAGCCCCATCGGTTGTTGATCGGGTGAATTCGTGCCAACGACTTTTTTTGAATGCTGCGCGACGCAAGGGCTAGCCTCCCTCAGAAACCGCAGTCT